>Ga0209573_1002053_pt1 | contig 27357 bp, 21 predicted proteins | sample TNRBio252014_DNA_FD_185870 | JGI IMG/M metagenome (GOLD analysis project Ga0209573, IMG submission 185870) | Wastewater treatment Type I Accumulibacter community from EBPR Bioreactor in Madison, WI, USA - TNR Reactor_6/25/2014_ DNA (SPAdes)... | ecosystem: Engineered > Bioreactor > EBPR >... | reverse complement strand
AGATTTCGATGAGGTCTTCATCTGCGCGCCGTGCGCGCAGGACCGGCAGCATCAGGCTTTGCTCAGGCGGCGGCGCGCCTCGGCTTTTACGTCGGCAAAACTCGAAAGATCACTCGGACCGCTGTCCTCGCCTTCTTTTGCCAGCGCACGCAATTCGTCAACGGTGTAACCGAGCAGGTCGCGGCGCTCTTTCCACTCACGCACCGCATCGCGGATCGCCTCGCTGGTTGAGGCATATTCGCCCGTATCAACCGCATTGCGCACGAAGCCCGCCATTTCCGGCGTCAGCGCTATGGTGATTTTCTCAACGTTCGACATAGGCAAAAAGTATGCGTTTCGCATACCGGATGCAAGCGGGCGCTTGCCGCCGGTGGTCTGCGGCAATGGCGGGTCTTGCCTTTCCGCCCTTCTTCCCCCACATCGCGCGCTCTTTCAGGTTAGAGCCAGCAAACGCGCATGATCCGTCTCGAATCCATTTCCAAGCAAAACGGCAAGCAGATCATCTTCATTGAGGCGTCCGCCGCCATTCAGCGCGGCGAGAAGATCGGGCTGGTGGGGCCGAATGGCGCGGGCAAGACGACGCTTTTCCGCATGATCACCGGCCAAGAGCAGCCCGACGAGGGCCAGGTGTCGACCGATAAGGGCCTGACCATCGGCTATTTCAGCCAGGATGTTGGCGAGATGGGTGGACGCTCGGCGGTGCTGGAGGTGATTGACGGCGTCGGGCCGGTGTCGGTGCTGGCCGCAGAAATGGCCGAACTGGAACATGCGATGGCCGACCCGGCCCTGCATGAACCAGATCGCATGGACGAGATGGATGCCATCATGACCCGCTATGGCGAAGCGCAGGAGCGTTTCACCGAGCTGGACGGTTATGCGCTGGACGGCCGCGCCCGCGAGGTGTTGGCGGGTCTGGGGTTCAGTCCTGAGATGATGGACGGCGATGTTGGCAAACTTTCGGGCGGCTGGAAGATGCGCGTGGCGCTCGCGCGGATTCTCATCCTGAAGCCCGACGCCATGCTGCTCGACGAGCCGTCGAACCATCTGGATATAGAAAGCCTGATCTGGCTGGAGAGTTTCTTGCAGGGGTTTGACGGGGCGGTGCTGATGACCTCGCATGACCGCGCCTTCATGAACCGCATCGTCAACAAGATCATCGAAATCGACGCCGGGTCGTTGACGACCTATTCAGGCGACTATGATTTTTACCGGGCGCAGCGCGCCATCGCGGAAGTGCAGCAGCAGGCGCAGTTTGAGCGCCAGCAGGCGATGCTGGCCAAGGAGATCGCCTTTATCGAACGCTTCAAGGCGCGCGCAAGCCATGCGGCCCAGGTGCAAAGCAGGGTGAAAAAGCTGGACAAGATCGAGCGCGTCGATCCGCCCAAACGCCAGCAGACGGTGAAATTTGAGTTCCAGCCCGCCCCGCGCTCAGGCGAGGATGTCGCCACGCTGAAAGGCGTAAAAAAGACCTATGGCTCGCGCGCCATTTATGACGGGCTGGACTTTCAGGTGCGCCGCCGCGAGCGCTGGGCGGTTATGGGCGTCAACGGGGCGGGCAAGTCAACGCTGCTGAAACTGGTAGCCGGCGCATCCGAACCTGATGATGGACAGGTGTCGCGCGGCCCCAGCGTCAAGATGGGCTATTTCGCCCAGCACGCCATGGAGCAGCTGGACGGCGAGGCCACCGTGCTGGAATGGCTGGAGGATTCATTTCCGCAGGCAGGTCAGGCCCCGCTTCGGGCTCTGGCGGGCTGTTTCGGCTTTTCCGGCGACGAGATCGAAAAGAAGTGCCGGGTGCTTTCTGGCGGCGAAAAGGCGCGGCTGGTGATGGCGCGCATGCTGTTTGATCCACCGAATTTTCTGGTGCTGGATGAGCCGACGAACCATCTCGATATCGCCACCAAGCAGATGCTGATCGAGGCGCTGTCGAAATATGAAGGCGCAATGCTGTTTGTCAGCCACGACCGGCATTTTCTTGCCGAGCTGTCCAACCGCGTGCTGGAGCTGACGCCGGAAGGGCCGCATCTCTATGGCGGCGGCTATACCGAATATGTCGAGCGTACGGGCCAGGAAGCGCCGGGCATCCGGGCGTAGCGGCTACCTCGCGCCTGGACGGACAGATATCAGCCCAGCCGCGCAATTGCCTCGCGCCAAGGCGCAAAAATCTCATCGACAGTGAAAGGCCGGTCAATCACGCCTGACAGATGCGATTCTGCAATGATGGCTTCCAGAGTGGGGCGCAGCGGCTCGATCCCTGGCTCGGTCAGGTCAACGCCGTGACCAGGCAGCGGACTGAGTTTGCGGCTTTCCGTCAGCATGCGGAATATCTCGGCGGCGATCCCGGGTCGTTCCCGTGCAAGCGCGCCGGTGACCACGGCCATGTGGTTTATCGGCCTGACGCCAGTGCGCCGATGCCAATCCAGCGCAACGGTCAGGCCGTCGCTGAAAACAGGTTTGATCAGCGGGTCTGAATAGAGGCCCGGGGCCAAAACGGCGATGTCGACATCGCCCTCCAGCAGCAGCTGTGCGACCGTCTTGCCGGCTTCAGCGCGCCGGCAGACGGGAGGATCGTCAAATTCATCCAGATGCGGGCCATGTGTGGTGATCCACTCCACATCGTGCGGGTCCAGGCCGAAATCCTGACGCAGGATGGCGCGTATCCAGGCGACAGTCGTCTGGGTGTAGGACCTGACGCCGATCCGTTTGCCGCGCAGCCGATGAAGGTCAGGCGCTGGCCGCGAGGCGTTGTAGACCAGACAGTCATGCTGAAACCGCGCGTTCATGACGAAGGGCAGCAGCGTGAGGTCCTTTTGATATTGATGCGCCTGCAGGTAGGTCACCACCGGTAGTTCAGCGACATCATACCGCTCGCCCCGGATCAGCGGTCGAAACTCCTCATAAAGGACCTTGGGAGCGGCGAAATCGAACGTCACAGTCGCGGAGTCGATTTCGCCGCGGCGCAGCGCCCTTGTGCCGGGATATTCGGACAGCAACGCACTGAGGCGGGCTTTGGCCATGGTCAATCCGATCCGTTGTGGGTTGTTTGGACAAGACTGGCTGCGCCATTGCAATCCGTCCAATAGGAAACGGCGACCCGGCTATTAGGAATGAAGGGCGCAGCGCAGATAAAAACTTATCGTTCTTGTCCACTTTCCAATTTGGATTGCGGCGCCAAAAGAATTCTCCTGCAACCCTGGGTCTTGCGCCCAACTCATCCACGCGGCGTTCGGGAGCAACTGCATGGACATGCCGTTAGACGTCAGCGTTCTGGATTCTGCAGGGCGGGCCCTGTTGATCGTGCTGGATCCGGCGCGCTTCGCCTACCTTGTAGGCGGCGTGCTGCTTGGTCTGCTGCTCGGGCTTTTGCCTGGCATAGGCGGACTGACGGGTTTTGCTCTCTTGCTGCCATTCACATTCACAATGGATCCCTATACCGCCTATGCCTGTCTGCTCGGCATGGCCGCAGTCGGCAATACCAGCGACACGATACCCGCTGTTCTTGTTGGCGTTCCGGGCTCTTCATCGGCGCAGGCGACCGTATTGGACGGGCTCCAGATGACCAAGAAGGGGCAGGCAGGCCGGGCGCTTGCGGCCGCCTATACGGCTTCGCTTCTTGGCGGTCTGTTTGGAGCTGTTGTTCTGGGGTTCGCGATCCCCGTCGTACGTCCTCTTGTGTTGGCGATCGGCACCCCGGAACTGCTGGCGATGACAGTGCTGGCCGTTTCGATGGTCGCTACCCTGTCGGGCAACGCGCCGCTGCGCGGACTGGTCATCGCCTGTTTCGGGATTGCTCTGGCGATGGTCGGCCAAGCGCCGCAGACCGGGACTTTGCGCTGGACGTTCGGCTCTCTCTATCTCTGGGACGGTTTGCCGCTGCTCCCCTTGATTCTCGGTCTCTACGCGATGCCGGAACTGTGCGACATGGCGATCCAGCGCAAGGCGCAATATACGGGCGTCAGCGCGCTCAGCGCGCGTCAGGGCATGGCGCAGGGCATTCGCGACGCCTTCGCCAACTGGTTCCTCATCCTGCGTTGCTCTGGCATGGGGGCGGCGGTGGGCGCCATTCCAGGTTTGAGCGGTTCGATCGTCGACTGGCTCGCCTATGGCCATGCTCTGAAAACTGTGAAGGGGGCAAAAGAGACATTCGGAAAGGGCGACGTTCGCGGGGTCATTGCGCCTGAATCGGCCAACAACGCGACCGAGGGCGGCGCGCTTGTGCCGACTCTGGCCTTTGGTGTTCCCGGGAGCGCGGCGATGGCGCTTCTGATCGGCGCATTGATGGTGCATGGCATAGCGCCCGGCCCGGATATGCTGTCCAAACATCTCGACCTGACCTATTCGATGGTTTGGAGCATCGCCATCGCCAATGTCGTTGGCGCAGGAATCTGTCTGGCGTTTTCCAGCCAGTTCGCCAAGCTCGCCCTGTTGCGTTTTTCGCTCGTGCTCCCGGCGATCCTGACCGTCGTCTATATCGGCGCATTCCAGGGATCGAGAAACTGGGGCGATCTTATCGCGCTGCTGGTGTTTGGCGTGCTGGGATGGGTGATGAAACAGCTGAAATGGCCGCGCCCGCCGCTGATCCTCGGCTTTGTTCTTGGCGTTCTTATCGAGCGTTACATGTCGATCTCAATCGGGCGCTACGGTGTGGACTGGCTTGCACGGCCGCTCGTCATCATTTTGCTGGTTATGGCTGTCGTCGCGGTGGCCAGTCCGCTGTTGAAGCGGATCAGGATGATGGGGGTTGGTGGCGCGCTCACCTTGCAGCGGCCTTCGTTCAAACCGCAGGATATGATGTATCTCCTGTTCATTGTCTTGTTTGCCGTTCTTGTCTACCAGGCGACAGGCTGGCGCTTTCAAGCCAAGGTCGGGCCACTGATCATCGGAATCGCCGCGCTGATCCTGGCTGCAATTGGTTTGGTCAATCAGGTCTTTCTCGTTCGCAAGGCCGTCGACCCGGCGATGATAAGACCGTCAGCCGCCGCTGATGACGAAATGTTTCTGGATTTGTCGTCCGACCATGAAGATATCGGGCGCAAACAGGTGCTGCTGCGCGCCGCCCGGTTCTTTGGCTGGCTGATCGCATTCATGGCCTCAATGTCCGTGATAGGACTGATAGCCACGGTGCCATTTTTTGTCATCGCCTTCATGCGCATTGAGAACCGTGAGCGTTGGATGACATGCATTGTCTACGCCGCGGTGCTGACGGCTGCGATCTACCTGGTGTTCGACCGCACGTTGCATCTGGCCTGGCCAAGAACTGTGTTGGGCGTCTGGTTCCCGGAGCTTCGCGGGACGATCCCTGCGCTCTGAGGTTGTCTCTTATCACCCATGCGTTGGAATCGATTGGCGCGCGTTCAGTCGATCCACGATGGTCAGCCACTACATCCATACGAAAGGGAGGTCGAGAATGGTGAACTGGAAATTGACCAAGGGCATGACGGCGTTGCTTGCCGGCTGTCTGATGACGATCACATCGGCTGCGGCGCAGACCGCCGCCGAATTTTACGACACGCATGATGTCACACTGGTGGTCAGCGCAGCGCCTGCCGGCGGCGCCGATATTTATGCAAGGGCGTTTGCGCCATTTCTGGGCAAATATCTGCCGGGCGAACCAAATATCATTGTCACCAACGTGCCGGGCGGTTCCGGCCTGACTGCGGCGACGCAATTGCAGAACAAAACTGAGCCTGATGGCGCGACGCTGTCGCTGCTGCAAAGCAACAATCTCTATATCCCGCTGATTTCCGCTGAACCGGTCGCCTTTGACCCGCGCGAGGTGGAATGGCTGGGAAGCCTGTCGCGCGAGCGCCATGTGCTTGTGACATGGAAAAACACCAATCTGAAGACTTTCGATGACGTGCTGAAGGCGACCAGCCCGGTCATTATCGGCGCGACGACGATCAACCAGATCAATGGCACGCTTCCGGCGCTGATGAAGCAGGCATTTCCCGACGTACCGATCGAACTGGTCACCGGTTACCAGGGCACCGACGAAATTCTTCTGGCCATGCAGCGCGGCGAGGTAATGGCGCGATCGCAATCGGTTACCAGCCTGTTTGCCGGCTCGGAGTCGCAATATGTGAAGAGTGGAGAACTCATTCCACTTGTCCAGTTGACCCGCTCGGCCCATCCAAATCTTCCCGGGGTTCCGGTGCTGATGGACTATGTGAAGGACGAAGCGTCGAATAAGGTCTTCGATTTCTTCCTGCTGCCACTGGCGGCGAGCCGCCCCTTCGCTGTTCCAAAGGGCGTGCCGGAAGACCGCCTGGCTGCACTGCGAGAAGCCTTTGAGAAGGCCGCCAAGGATCCTGAATTCCATGCGGCCCTTGCGCAGATGATGGCGGAGACGGAGCTTCTGACCGGACCTGAAGTGGCCGATATCGTAACTCAGATATATGCAACGCCGCCCGAGACGCTGGATCGGGTCAAGGCGTTTCTGAATTAAGGTAAAAGACTGGCGGCGGCGCTGCGGCAGATCGCAGGCGCCGCCCTCACTTCAGACATGCCACCGCCGCATGATTGCCGTTGGCATGTTGCTTGTAATCACATTTTCTAGGCCTCTTGCCTCCGCCACATTCTTGTGGAACCCAAGCCCCGAAAAGGCTTGGAGTTTGTGCATGCGGTTGAAAGTTTTCGCAGCGCTTTTGCTGGCGGGGGTCGCTCCGCCGGCCTGGGCTGACAAGCGCGTCGCGCTGGTCATGGCTGCCGATGACTATGAGCATGTCCGCCCGCTGGACAATGCGGTCAACGACGCGACGGCGATCGAAAAGCAGCTTGAGAAGCTGGGTTTTGAGGTGACGCTGGAGACCGACCGCAACCTGAAGCGGATGCGCCGCGCGCTCGAGGACTTTACTGAAGACGCCGAAGGCGCAGATGTTGCGCTGGTCTATTTTGCCGGTCATGGCGTGGAGATTTCGGGTGAGAATCGCCTGCTGCCGACCGATGCGGACGCCGCTTCGGTTGAAGCGTTGAAAGAAACCAGCCTGCCGCTGGAAGAAGTGCGCCGGACGGTCGCCGAAGCCGGCAAGGTTGGGCTGGTGATGCTCGACGCCTGCCGTAACGATCCGTTCGTCGGGGTGGGCGCCTCTGGTCAAAGCCGGGGGGCGGCCGCGCTGGAGCCAGCGGTAGCGGTGGAAGTGAAGCCGGGTCTGGGACGGCTCGGTCAGGCGGAGAACCTGCTCTATACGTTTTCGGCGGCGCCTGGCGCGACGGCCGCTGACGGCAGCGGCGACAACTCGCCCTTCACCTCGGCGCTGGTTAAATATCTCGCCACCGATGGGCTGGAAATACGGTCGGTGCTGACGCTGGTGCAGCAGGAGGTTTATGATCTCAGCCGTGGCCAGCAATTGCCCTATGTCGAGAACGGTCTGCCCAAGCTGTTCTTTGCGTCGACGCAGACGAGCGAATTGCCGGAGCGCGAGCGGCTGCTGCTGGCCATGGCCGATGTAACGCCGGACCTGCGCGACGAGGTCGAGCGGCTGGCGGCCGAAAAGGACATGCCGCTGGCGCCGCTTTATGGCGCGTTGATCTCTTCTGACGCCAAGGCGCTGACCAGCGACCAGCGGACGGTGAAGCTGACCGAAGCGGCAGACGCTTTTGTCGCGGTGCGCAGCCAGATGAAGACGATGGCGTCGTCCGATCCGGCGGTGGCGAGCTTGCGCGATGAAGCCGAAAAGCAGCTGGCGCTGGGCGCATTTGACACGGCGCGCGCCAAGCTGGCGGAGGCGGCCGGCATCGACAGCCAGTCGCGCGATGCGCTGAAGTCAAATTACGTCGAACGCACCACATCGGAAGCCTCGACCCATCTGATTTCGGGCGGCGCGTCGCGCACCAACCTGAATTACGCGCTGGCGATCGAAAGCTATGGCAAGGCGGCGGCGTTGTTCGACGAAGTGGAAAAGGAATTGCCTGCCGGGCAACATAGCCAGCAGCTTGGCGCGCTCGAGACATTGGGCGATCTGTATCTGACCATTGGCAATCTGGCCGAGGGCGGCAAGGCCTATGAGCGGCAGCGCGCTGCTGCGGCCTCGCTTGCCGAACGCGAGCCGGACAATGCGGACTGGACCGCCAGTCTGGCTGCGGCGACGCTCAAGCTTGGCGACGTGCAGCGCGATCAGGGCGATTCTACCGGCGCGCTGGCGGCCTATGAAAAAGGTCTGGCGCTGAGGCAATCGCTTTCTGCCGGGCAGCCGGACCCGGCCGCCCTTGGCCTTGAAGCGGCGGCGCATCTGCAGATTGGCGCGCTGCACAAACTCCAGGGCAATGCGGACAAGGCGCTGGCGGCTTACGAGGCGGCGCGCGACATCACTCAGCGTCTGGTCGACGCAGACCCGGCAAATGACGCACAACAGGCCACGCTGGCCAGGAGCTTCCGGCTGATCGGCCAGATACAGCAGGAGGCCAAGAAGCCGAAGGAGGCCCGCGCCTCCTATCAGGCGGCCCTGGACATCGCCGCGCGGCTGGCCGCCGCCAGACCCGACGACATGGCCCGGCAGGCCGAGTTGGCCGCAGCCTATCATGATCTGGGCGCCGCCGAATATGACCTGATTGACCGCTCAAAATACTCTGAAACCGGCAGCGAGCCCTCGCTCAAGGCCTATGGCGAAGCCGTGGCGATCACCCGCAAGCTGATCGCTGGCGACCCGAAAAACACCGCCTGGCGGCGCAATCTTGCTGGCTCGCTGGAACAGATGGCGATGGTGATCTTTTTCGGTGATGGTAATATCACCGAGGACGACAACAGCAGATCGCTCGAAGCCTTGAAGGAGGCGATCACTATACGCGAAACGCTGGTCGCCTCCGATCCGGCCAACAAGCTGTGGGTCGGCGACATGGTTGGCGCCTATGAGACGATGGCGACATGGAACGAATTCCAGCCGGATGAAGAACAGGCGCTGGCCTTTAGCAAGAAGGCGCATAAGGCGGCGCTTGATCTCGCAGCACTCGACCGTCAGAACATGGCCTGGCAGCGCAAGGCCAGCCTCTATCACGCCAAGATCGCCGAATCCTACATCCAGATAAAAGACTACAAGTCGGCGCTGGACTATGAGATTGCAGGTCTCGAATACGCCATCAGCGTCGCCAAGGCGAACCCCAAGCAGCCGATCTATTTTAACGACGTCACCGACATCCAGAAACGCGTCTCGCGCATCTACTGGGTGCGGAAGGATATGAATTATTACTGGGCGCAAAACGATGTCGTGCTGGAGCAGGCGAAACGCAACGAAAAACGCTTTCCCGCGAACCTCGACACGCTCAAGCACCTCTATGACGCCTATCTGACGGTCGGTGAAACCTGGACCAAAAACGAGCCGCAAAAGGCGCTCGGCCTGTTCGCCAGCGCGAAGGAATATGCTGAAAAGGCGGCCTCGCTGGCGCCTGACAAACCGGATTATCTCTACGGCGTCTATCAGGCGCAGATCAAAAGCGCCTATGTGATAGAGTTGCAGTCCGGCGGCGCGGCGGCGCGCCCAACCTATGAGGCGGCGATGGCGACAATCGAGAAGGCGATCGCCCTGCAGCCGAAGGAAGTGCTCTACACCGCCTCGCGCGACCATGTGATTGCGCGGCTGGAGATTGTCGACAGCGGCAAGCCGCCGCCGAACTATCGGTAGAGGACCCCCAAATGCCCCTCAACCTTGGTTTTTGCACTGCAAACGCCTATATCTAGGCCTTGAGGGGCGCTCGATTCGGGGATGCTTCGGCGGGCCTCGAAATCGGTGCAATCACGAAAGCAGTTCATGAGCGACGAGACCGAAAACGGCAACGGCGGGCCAGCCGAGTATGGCGCTGATTCCATCAAGGTTTTGAAGGGCTTGGACGCTGTGCGTAAGCGTCCTGGCATGTATATCGGCGACACCGATGACGGCTCGGGCCTGCATCACATGGTCTATGAGGTGGTCGATAACGCGATTGACGAGGCTTTGGCCGGTCACGCCGATCTGGTCACGGTGACGCTCAATGCAGACGGCTCGTGCACCGTAACCGACAATGGCCGGGGCATTCCCACAGATATTCACGCTGGCGAAGGCGTCTCGGCGGCCGAGGTCATCATGACCCAGCTGCATGCCGGCGGCAAATTCGACCAGAATTCCTATAAGGTCTCGGGCGGCCTGCACGGCGTCGGCGTTTCTGTGGTCAATGCGCTGTCGGTCTGGCTGAAGCTGAAAATCCGCCGCGACGGCAAGATCCACGAAATGAGCTTCGCCAATGGCGACGCCGTCTCGCCGCTGGTGACGACGGGCTCATACGAGCAGCGCGCCGTGAAGGGCGTTAATGAAGGTCGCTCAGGCACCGAGGTGACCTTTCTGCCGTCGACGGCGACATTCACTATGGTTGAGTTCGACTATGGCACGCTGGAGCACCGGCTGCGCGAACTGGCCTTCCTGAATTCCGGCGTTCACATCATCCTGACCGACAAACGCCACGCTGACGTCAAGCAGGTGGAACTGCACTATGACGGCGGGCTCGAAGAGTTCGTCAAATATCTCGATCGCGCCAAGAAGCCGCTGATCGACAAGCCGATCGCCATCCGCTCGGAGCGCGACGGCATTTCGGTGGAAGTCGCCATGTGGTGGAACGACAGCTACCACGAGAATGTCCTGGCCTTCACCAATAACATCCCGCAGCGCGACGGCGGCACCCATCTGGCTGGTTTCCGCGGCGCGCTGACCCGGCAGGTCAATGGCTATGCCGAAACCTCGGGCATCGCCAAAAAGGAAAAGGTGACGTTGACCGGAGACGATGCGCGCGAAGGACTGACTGCAGTGCTTTCGGTGAAGGTTCCGGATCCGAAATTTTCCTCGCAGACCAAGGACAAACTGGTTTCGTCGGAAGTGCGCCCGGTGGTGGAAAGCCTCGTCAACGAAGCGCTGGGCACCTGGCTGGAAGAGCATCCGGGCGAAGCCAAGGTTCTGATCGGCAAGGTGGTCGAAGCCGCTGCCGCCCGCGAGGCCGCCCGCAAGGCCCGCGAACTGACGCGGCGCAAGGGCGTGCTGGACATCACCTCGCTGCCCGGCAAGCTGGCGGATTGTCAGGAGCGCGATCCGGCCAAGTCTGAAATCTTCATCGTCGAGGGCGATAGTGCAGGCGGCTCGGCTAAATCAGGCCGTTCGCGCCAGAACCAGGCGATCCTGCCGCTGCGCGGCAAGATCCTGAATGTTGAGCGCGCCCGTTTTGACCGCATGCTGTCATCGGAAATGATCGGCACGCTGATCACTGCGCTTGGCACCGGCATCGGCAAGGACGAGTTCAACGCCGACAAGCTGCGCTATCACAAGATCATCATCATGTCGGACGCCGATGTTGACGGCGCACATATCCGCACGCTCCTTTTGACCTTCTTCTTCCGCCAGATGCCGGAACTGATCGAGCGCGGCCATCTCTATATCGCTCAGCCACCGCTTTATAAGGTGAGCCGCGGCAAGAGCAGCCAGTACCTGAAAGACCAGGCGGATTTTGAACGGTTTCTGATCGATAGCGGCGCTGAAGACGCCACGTTGACTCTGGCCAATGGCGAAGTGCGCTCCGGCGCTGACCTGCGCCGCGCTGTCGAAGACGCGCTGGCGCTGCGCACGCTGCTTGCCGGGCTGCATTCGCGCTACAACCGCACCGTGGTCGAACAGGCGGCTATCGCCGGCGGACTCAACGTCGAAGTGCTGAACGATCTTGGCCACGCCAACGCCATGGCCGAAAAGATAGCAATGCGTCTCGACGCGATTGCCGAAGACATGGAGCGCGGCTGGACGGGGCGCACCTCCGTTTCGAACGAAGGCCCGGGCGGTTATCTGCTTGAGCGCACGCTGCGCGGGGTCAAGGAAGTCGCCCATCTCGACAGCGGTCTGATGCAGTCTGCCGATGCGCGCGCGCTCGACCGCTTCGCCGAGCGGCTGGGCGAGGTATACGCCGCACCCGCCACGTTGCGCCGCAAGGAGACAACGGAGCCGATTTCGGGCCCGATGGCGCTACTTGACGCTGTTTTCGCAGCCGGGCGCAAGGGGCTGACGCTGCAGCGCTACAAGGGGCTGGGCGAAATGAACGCCGAGCAGCTGTGGGAAACCACGCTGGACCCGAACGAGCGTTCGCTGCTGCAGGTCAAGGTCAATGACGCGACCGACGCGGATTCGCTATTCTCGCGCCTGATGGGCGACGAGGTCGAGCCGCGCCGCGAATTTATCCAGGAAAACGCGCTGAGCGTGGCTAACCTGGACGTGTAGCGATCTTAGAAAGCCGCGATCTCGACCTTTCTCTGCGCGGTGGGTGCGTCGTCGCCAGCCATTGCCTCGCCTACGCCTATTGCAACCACTCTGTGCCGGGACAATCCTGTCTCGTTCAGTAGATAGTCGCGGATCGCGTCGGCGCGCCGTTTGGACAATGCGTTGTTGTAGGCTGCGTCGCCACGCGGGTCGGCATGACCGACAATGAGGAACGTCTGCCCGTCGAGTTCGGTTGCAGTCACGGCCAGACCCAGTTGAACCAGTTGCCGGCGTCCCGACGCCGTTTGCTCAGACGAGTCGAACCCAAATTCGATCGGAGGGGTCACGAGCCCCGGTAGCGTGGGGGTTGGTTTGCCAAGTTGGTGAACGGCGGATATGTCAGCCGCAATCTTGCTTCTTCAGGCGTTGCTAGTTTGTCCCTCTCCCCCCTCTTCCTCGGCATAGACACCGGCGGCACCTATACGGACGCCGTGCTGTGGGACGAACAGGCTGGCGCGATCCTCGCCAAGGCCAAGGCGCTGACCACACGCCATGATCTGGCCATTGGCATTTCAGGCGCAGTCGACGCCGTGCTCCAGAAGTCGGGCGTGGCGCCTTCGGCAATCAAACTGGTCTCGATGTCGACAACGCTGGCCACCAACGCATTGGTGGAAGGGCAGGGTGGACGGGCCGCGCTGGTGATGATCGGATTTTCCGTGGCGGAGGCTTCGCGCGACGGGCTGAAAGCCGCACTTGGCGGGGATCCGGTGATCTACTGCGCCGGTGGCCATGATGTTCACGGCAACGCTGCGCTGCTTGATCTTTCGCCGCTGGAGCAGGCGCTGCCCGAGCTGGCCGGCAGTGTGACCGCGCTCGCGGTCTGCGGCCATTTCGCCACCCGCAACCCGTCGCACGAGCTGGCGGCGCTGGAGTTGATCCGAAGCCGGACAAACCTTCCGGTGACCGCCAGCCATCAGCTCACCTCGCAACTGGGCGGTCCGCGCCGGGCGCTGACGACACTGCTCAACGCCCGGCTGGTGAGCATGATCGAACGGCTGATCGAGGCGACGGAAGGGTTTATGGCGGCGCGTGGCGTCCTAGCGCCGCTGATGGTGGTGCGCGGCGACGGCGCGCTTGTGTCGGCAGCTTTTGCAAAGAGCCGGCCGATCGAGACGATACTCTCCGGCCCGGCGGCAAGCCTTGTCGGCGCACGTCACCTGACCGGGCTCGATGCCGCCGTGGTTTCCGATATTGGCGGCACCACGACCGATGTCGCGGTGCTGGAACAGGGCCGTCCGCGTCTGGACCCGGAAGGCGCAACCGTTGGCGGCTATCGCACTATGGTCGAGGCGGTGGCGATGCGGACATTCGGGCTGGGCGGCGATTCCGAAGCCGTGCTGGAAGATGGCGCGCTGGATCCGCGCATAGTGCTTGGACCGCGGCGACTGATGCCCTTGTCGCTGGCGGCGGCCCTGCATGGCGAGGCCGTGCTGGACGTGCTGCGGCGGCAGATGCTGGCCGGCAATCCCGGCAGGCTTGACGGGCGGCTTTGCATTCGCACCGGCGCCCCCGGCAGCGCGGCCGCCGGTCTCTCCACAGGCGAGGCCAAGCTGTTTGAAACAATCGGCGAGGGGCCGCTGCCGCTTGACCGCCTGCTGGCGTCGTCGTCGCAGACCGCAGCGCTGAACAGGCTAGTGGCGCGCGGCCTGATCCATATTATCGGCTTTACGCCATCGGACGCCGCACATGTTCTTGGCCGTCAGGCCAACTGGAACGGCGAAGCCGCCAAGCTGGGCGCGATGTTGATGGCGCGGCGTCGCGATGGCCGCGGCCAGCCGGTAGCGGCCACGCCGGAGGTCTTTTGCCTGCGCGTGCTGGCGGCGGTCACCCGCGCCTCCGCCGAAGCGATCTTCGAGACGGCTTTCGCCGAAGACGGAATGGATGGCGTCTCGACTGTCGGACACGAACTGGTGCGCCGGGCCTTGGACAGCCAGGGCGGCATTGCGCGGCTGGCCGTGGCGCTGGACCGGCAGCTGGTCGGGCTCGGGGCATCCGCGGGCCTGCATTATGCGGAACTGTCGTCGCTGATCGGCAATGATTGCATCGTGCCGCCGGACGCGGATGTGGCCAACGCCCTGGGCGCCGTGGTCGGCCAGGTCCGCGTGCGCGTCACAGCCCGCGTCAGCCAGCCGAGCGAAGGCATATTCCGGGTCGATGGCGAGGGCGGCGTACGCGACTTCACCGACGAGGCGGCGGCACTTGCCGAGGCCGAACACCGAGTGCGCCAGGCCGCGGCTGAACGCGCAAGACTGGCGGGCGCCTCGCAAGCCGAAATCGAGGTGACGCGGGACATCCGCAGCTCGATGATTGAAGGCCGGCGTCTTTTTATCGAGGCCGATATTGCGGCGTCTGCGTCTGGCCGTCCGCGAATAGCCTCCTGAGCCGCAGTTCGGTTGACTGCATCGACAGCTTGCCTTAGCGCACTAGCGGATATTGCGACGGGAGCAGGCGAATGGTTGAACGGGTTGAAGTTGGCGGCTTGAAAGTGGCGAAGCCGCTTTACCAGTTCGTCAATCAGGCAGCAAAAGGCACTGGCGTTGCGCCAAAGGATTTCTGGGCCGGTTTTGCAGACATCGTCCACGATCTCGCGCCAAAGAACCGGGCGCTGCTGAAAACCCGCGACGAAATCCAGTCCAGGATCGACCAGTGGCACCGCGACCATAAAGGCCCGGTCGACCAGGGCGCATACAAGAAGTTTTTGAAAAAGATCGGCTACATCGTTCCCGAAGGCGAGGCGTTCAAGATTTCGACCAGGAATGTCGACCCCGAGATCGCCAAGATCGCCGGGCCGCAGCTGGTCGTGCCTGTTATGAATGCGCGCTATGCGCTCAACGCCGCCAATGCGCGCTGGGGTTCCCTCTATGACGCGCTCTACGGCACAGACGCCATCCCCGAGACTGACGGGGCGGAGAAAGGCAAAGGTTACAATCCCAAGCGCGGCGCGAAGGTGATTGCATGGGCGCGCAAATTTCTTGATGAGTCGACGCCGCTCAAGAGCGCGAGCTGGACCGAGGCGAAATCCTTCGCTGTGAAGGACGGCAAACTTGCTGTCACACTGCTCGACGGCAAGCTGACAGGGCTCGCTTCCGCGAAACACTTTGCAGGCTATCTCGGCAAGAAGGGCGCGCCGAGCGCGATCATGCTGCGCCAGAACGGACTGGGCATTGAAATCCTGATCGACGCCGATACGCCAAGCGGCAAAACCGACCCGGCCCACATTTCCGATGTGTGGCTGGAAGCGGCGCTGACGACGATTCAGGATTGCGAAGATTCGGTCGCGGCTGTCGACGCCGAGGACAAGGTGACCGTCTATTCCAACTGGCTCGGCCTGATGAAGGGCGACCTGAAGGAAGAAGTCACCAAGGCCGGCAAGACATTTACCCGCAAGCTCAATCCCGACATTAAATACAACGCGCCGGACGGCTCGAAATTCGAGCTTGTTGGCCGCTCGCTGATGCTGGTGCGCAATGTCGGCCACCTGATGACCAATCCGGCCATTCTGGACAAGGACGGCAACGAGGTTCCCGAAGGAATCATGGATGCGGCGTTCACTGCGCTGATCGCGCTGCATGATATCGGGCCGAAGGGACGGCGGAAGAACTCGCGCGCCGGCTCGATGTATATCGTCAAGCCGAAGATGCACGGACCCGAAGAAGTGGCGTTTGCGGTTGAACTGTTGGGCCGCGTCGAGAAGCTGCTGGGTGTGCCCAAAAACACGATCAAGATGGGCATCATGGACGAGGAGCGCCGCACCACGGTCAACCTCAAGGAGTGCATCCGCGCCGCCAAGGACCGCGTTGTCTTCATCAATACCGGTTTCCTCGACCGCACTGGTGACGAGATGCACACCTCGATGGAGGCCGGCCCGATGATCCGCAAGGGCGACATGAAGGCTGCGCCCTGGATCCAGGCCTATGAAAACTGGAATGTCGATACCGGACTGGAATGCGGTTTGCAGGGCCGGGCCCAGATCGGTAAGGGCATGTGGGCGATGCCAGATCTGATGGCCGCGATGCTTGAGCAGAAGATTGGCCATCCCAAGGCTGGCGCAAACACCGCCTGGGTGCCGTCGCCGACCGCCGCTACGCTGCACGCCACGCACTATCACAAGGTGGACGTGAAGGCCGTTCAGGACCAGCTCAAATCGCGCAAAAAGGCCAAGCTCGACGATATCCTGTCGATCCCGGTCGCAATCCGTCCCAACTGGACGCCGGAAGACATCCAGCACGAGCTTGATAACAATGCGCAGGGCATTCTGGGTTATGTTGTGCGCTGGGTGGATCAGGGCGTCGGCTGCTCGAAAGTGCCCGACATCAACAATGTCGGCCTGATGGAAGATCGCGCCACGCTGCGCATTTCTTCGCAACACATCGCCAACTGGCTGCATCATGGCGTGGCGACCCAGAACCAGGTGATGGAGACGATGAAGCGCATGGCGGGCGTTGTCGACAGGCAGAACGAGGGCGATCCGTCCTACCGCCCGATGGCCCCGGATTATGACAATTCGATCGCTTTCCTGGCCGCTTGCGATCTGGTCTTTCAGGGCCGTTCGCAGCCCAGCGGCTATACCGAACCTGTCCTGCACCGCCGCCGCCTTGAACTGAAGGCGAAGGGGTGACGACCTGGTATAGTGGATAATACTTCGCCCCTCACCCCTCCTGGCGAGGGGAAGGGTGAGAGCCGTGATGATCTTGCTCGCCATCGACACCTCCGCATCGCTGTGCGCCGCCGCAATCTTTGACGGCGGGCGCGAGCTTGGCCGTGCGGTGGAAGATATCGGCAAGGGTCACGCCGAGCGGCTGATGGCGGTGATCGATCACGCGCTGGCGGCTGCGGGCAAGTCTTACGCTGACCTCGACATGATCGCCGTCGCCGTCGGACCCGGATCGTTCACCGGCATCCGGGTTGGTGTCGCCACCGCGCGCGGGCTGGCGCTGGCGTTGAAAATTCCGGCCATCGGCGTGAACAATCTGGAGGCGGTGGCCGCTGCGACGCGCTGCGATCACCCGCAAGCGGCCATCATGACCGCATTCGTGTCGGGTCGCGGCGATATCCAGGCAGCCGTTTACGATCCGTTTGCCAATCTTGTTTACGATCCGGCAATCATGAACGCTGACGCAGCAACCCGTATTGCAGCCGACAACCACGCGGTCATCGCGGGTTCGGCCGGTCCGCTGCTTGCCCAACTCAACCCGGCGCTGAAAGTGGCAAAACCCGATGTCACCGCTGACATCGCCGTCTATGCGCGCCTGGCGGCTGCGAAGCCTGTAGACGGGTCACGGCCAAAGCCGCTCTATCTGCGTGAACCCGACGCCAAGCCTCAGGCGGGTTTTGTCTTGCCGCGAGCCGGCCGATGATGGGCATATCTTTTTCCGGCCTTTCGCGCCGCCGCGATTATATCGTCGAGGAGCTCGAGGTTAGGCATACCGGCGACATGTCGGTGTTGCATCGCGAGGATTTTATCCGGCCATGGAGCCAGGAGGAATTTGCGTCGCTGCTCAATGAGCGGACCGTGTTTGGCTATGCGGTGCGCGAGGTGGGCCGCCGGGCCGGATCAGTCGGCTTTGTGCTGGCGCGTCAGGCGGCGGGCGAAGCCGAAATACTGACGATTGCGGTGGCGCGCAGCCATCGCCGCAGTGGTCTCGGCTGGAAATTGATGGATGCTGTTCTGCGCCGTCTGCATGGCGACCGCGCCGAGGCGTTGTTTCTGGAAGTCGACGAAAAGAACCTTGCCGCACTCGCGCTTTACCGCCGCATGGGGTTCCATCGGGTCGGTCAGCGCGCAAACTATTATGAAGGCGTCGGCAGCCGCTCCAACGCCCTCGTCATGCGCCGCGATTTGCGCTAGCGCGTAGCCCGAAACAGGGGCTGTTCTGGACACATGGTTGCGATCCTGCGTATCGGGCTGGCGCTGATAGTCTTTGGACTGCTCACGCCGCCTATGGCGGCGGCGCAGTTCATTGCCCTCAAGTTTGACCCGCTGCCGGAAAAATTTGTGCCGCGCTGGTGGCATCGGCTGACGCTGCGCTGTCTTGGCGTGCGCGTCCATGTCACCGGCGCGCCGTCCGACCAGCGGCCTCTGCTGATTGCCTCCAACCACGCTTCCTGGACCGATATCATGGTGATCGGCGCGCATGCGGATGTGCGCTACATCGCCAAGTCCGATGTCGCCCGATGGCCGGGCTGGGGTACTGTCGCACGGCTGAACCGCACGGTCTTTGTCGATCGCGAGCGGCGCGGCAAGACCGGCGAGCAGGCCAGCCAGGTGGCCGAACGCATGGCGTCAGGCGACGCCATGGTCCTGTTTCCAGAGGGCACGACCGCTGACAACAATTTTCTTCTGCCGTTCAAGACTTCGCTGTTTGGGGCCGCCGAGATGGCGCTGGAACAAAGTGGCGTCGACACGCTCTATATACAGCCGGTTGCGGTCGCCTATACACGTCTCAATGGCGTCGCAATGAACAGGAGCGAGCGGGCGCTGACCTCCTGGGCGGGCGCTGAGGGCCTTTGGCCGCACGTCTTGAGGCTGCTCAAGGCGCGCGCCGTCGATGCGCAACTGCGCTTCGGCCAACCAATCGCCTATACCGCCCACAGTAGCCGCAAAGCGGTAGCGCGCCGGGTTGAGGCCGAAGTACGCGCCATGTTTGCAGAGATGCTCGACAAGCCATGATCGCCTGCGCACTTCTATAGCGTGCAAAAATCCTCTAGAAGCCGCCGCATGGAACTCGATCAAGGCCCCCGCGAGGGCGAAGAGGTTGGCGTCATGCGCGCCTCTTCAGTCCCGCAACAGCAAGCGGCGACCAGGAAGGTCTTTTTGAAGACCTATGGTTGTCAGATGAACGTCTATGACAGCCAGCGCATGGCCGACGCGCTGGCTGCTGACGGTTATACGCCGACTGAAACAATCGAGGACGCTGACCTTGTCCTCTTGAACACCTGCCATATCCGTGAAAAGGCGGCGGAAAAGGTCTATTCGGAGCTTGGCCGCATCAAGCAGGTCAAGCATGCCCGCACAGAACAGGGTCTAGAGACGCTGATCGGCGTCGCAGGCTGCGTCGCCCAGGCCGAAGGCGCTGAAATTGCGCGCCGCGCGCCGGTGGTGGATCTGATTGTCGGCCCGCAAAGCTACCATCGCTTGCCTGAAGCGCTGCGCAAGGCGCGAACCGGCGCCAAGGTAGTGGAAACGGATTTTGCGATAGAGGAAAAGTTCGAGCGTCTGCCAAAGCCGGCGCGCGGCGAGATCGCGCGGCGCGGCGTCACTGCGTTTTTGACGGTACAGGAAGGTTGCGACAAATTCTGCACCTTTTGTGTGGTGCCCTATACGCGTGGGTCGGAAGTCTCGCGTCCGGTCGCACAGATTGTTTCGGAGGCGGAACGTCTGGCGGCGGCGGGCGTGCGCGAGATCACGCTGCTTGGCCAGAACGTCAACGCCTGGCATGGCGAAGGGCCCGGCGGCGTCCAATGGGGTCTCGGAAAACTGCTTTTCCGCATAGCCGAAATTCCCGGGCTTGCGCGGCTGCGCTATACGACCAGCCACCCGCGCGACATGGACGACGCGTTGATTGAAGCGCATCGCGATCTGACTGTTTTGATGCCCTATTTGCATCTGCCTGTGCAATCCGGTTCGGACCGGATCCTGAAAGCAATGAACCGCCGTCACACTGCCTACGACTACCTGCGTCTGCTTGATCGCGTCCGCGCCGCGCGGCCGGATATCGCAATCTCCGGCGACTTCATTGTCGGCTTTCCCGGCGAAACTGACGCTGATTTCGCCGCCACTATGGAACTGGTGCGCCAGGTCAATTACGCGTCTGCCTTCTCTTTCAAGTATTCGCCCCGTCCCGGCACCCCCGGCGCCTCAATGGGCGGCCATGTCGCCGAGCCGGTGAAAGACTCCCGCCTGCAGGAACTGCAGGCCCTGATCAACCAGCAAATGGTGTCGTTTGGCGCGTCGCTGGCCGGCAAGACGATTTCGACGCTGATCGAAAAACCGGGCCGCCAGTCAGGCCAGATCGTCGGACGGTCTCCCTGGCTGCAGCCCGTTATTGTTGATGAAAAGGCCGGCGAGATCGGCGACATTATCGATGTGCGAATCACCCGGACCGGCCACAACAGCCTTTTTGGCGAAAGGGTCTGATGGTTCGGAAAAAGGAGAGCGACTTGAGCGCAACCGAACTGAAGGAAGCACCGACCGGGGCATCCGACATGGCGCACATCGCTCTGACCTTCGACAATAACAAACTGGCCAGTGCGCTTTATGGTCAGTTTGACGAGAATTTGGCGCGCCTTGAGCAGAAGCTAGGCGTCAATATCAGCTCGCGCGGGAACCAGCTGAGTATACGCGGCAACGCCGTGGCGGCCGAACAGGCTCGCCGCGCCCTCGATCATCTTTACGCAATCCTGCAAAAAGGCGGCAATATCGTGCAGTCTGACGTCGATGGCGCAGTGCGCATGGCGTTGACGCCCGACGACCAGCTGACACTGCCGACGCTGGAGCGCAAGGGTAAGGTCGCTGCGGCGCAGATAGCGACCAGAAAGCGCACAATATATGCAAGGTCGCTCAACCAGGACGCCTATATGCGTGCGCTGGAGCGCTCGGAACTGGTGTTCGGCATTGGTCCGGCTGGCACCGGCAAGACCTATATCGCCGTTGCTTATGCGGCAATGCTGCTCGAACGCGGCATGGTCGAGCGCATTGTCCTTTCCCGGCCGGCTGTCGAAGCGGGCGAGCGGCTTGGTTTCCTGCCCGGCGATATGAAAGAGAAGGTCGACCCCTATCTGCGCCCGCTTTACGATGCGCTTTACGACATGATGCCCGCCGACAAGGTCGAGCGCGCGATCGCCGCCGGGGTTATCGAAATCGCGCCCTTGGCGTTTATGCGCGGCCGGACGCTATCCAATGCTGCAGTTATTCTGGACGAAGCCCAGAACACGACGTCGATGCAGATGAAAATGTTCCTGACCCGTCTCGGTGAAGGTTCGCGCATGATCGTCACTGGTGACCCGACGCAGATCGACCTGCCGCCAAACACGAAATCCGGCCTGGTCGAAGCGCTGCGCATTCTTGACGGAGTGCAAGGCTCCGTGACCGTCCGATTTAATGATGCCGACGTTGTTCGACATCCACTGGTCGCCGAGATTGTCCGCGCTTACGATCGCGAAGGCAAGGTGTCGCGGGGACTGGCGATCGACGGCGCCTGAGATGCCGCAAGACGCGAGCCCGGCGCACGGAACTGCGCAAAAAATTCATATAGATATGGCTGTCGAAGCGGGCGAGTGGCCTAGCGAAGCCGAACTCGAAGCGCTGTCTCGCAATGCGGTGGATGCCGCACTGGAGGAACTTGGCGCGGCTTTGCCGGCGAATGGAACCGAAATCAGTCTGGTCTTCACCGACGATGCGGCGGTTCGCTTGCTGAACGGGCAGTGGCGCGACAAGGACAAACCGACCAATGTTTTGTCGTTTCCGGCCTTTGAGTTTGACAGACAAAGTCCTCTGCCGCCGATGCTGGGCGATGTCGTGCTGGCCGCCGAGACAGTGCGCGCGGAGTCCCGCGACGAACGCAAGCCCCTGGAGCACCACATCACGCACCTGATCGTGCATGGATTTCTCCACCTTGCCGGTTATGACCACGAGAATGACGATGAGGCGGAAGAGATGGAGGCGCTGGAGCGCCGCATTCTCGGCAGGCTTGCCATTCCCGATCCCTATGCGTAACTAGGACTTGTTCAATTCCACCGGAAGACGATGAACGACAAATCCGAGACTGCCCCTGGGTCCCAAGGCGGCAGCGATCAGAAATCCTCCGCCAAGGCGGACGAAAGCCCGGGACAAAGTAGCAGCCACACTACCCAGGAGCGGTCGTCCCTTTTCGACTGGCTGGCTGGCTATTTCAAACAGCGCAATGGCAACACCTTGCGTGAAGACATTGCCGATGCGCTTGCGGAGAACGAATCCGATGCGGTTTCCTTTTCGCCGGAAGAGCGCCAGATGCTCGGAAACATCCTGCGGTTGCGCGAGGTCCGGGTTGAAGACGTAATGGTGCCGCGCGCCGACATTGAAGCAATCGAGATCGGGACGTCGCTGGCGGAACTGCTGGTCCATTTCGAGGAATCCGGCCATTCGCGTATGCCCGTCTATGCCGACTCGCTCGACGATCCGCGCGGCATGGTCCATATCCGAGACGTAGTCGCCTACATCACGCGGAAGGCCCGGGCGCGCAAGGGCCGCGCCCGCAAAGGCGAGGCGGTCACGCTCAACCTTGCCGGCGTTGATCTGAGCAAGTCGATCGGCGACCTGAAACTGATGCGCACAGTCCTGTTTGTGCCGCCGTCAATGCTGGCGTCCGAACTGATGACGCGCATGCAGGCGACGCGAACGCAGATCGCCATGGTGATAGACGAATATGGCGGAACCGATGGTCTGGCTTCGCTCGAAGATCTGGTCGAGATGATCGTCGGCGACATTGAGGACGAGCACGACGAAGATGAGGCGCTGATCACCACCACTGACGATGGCGCCTATATTGTGGATGGCAAGGCCGAGATCGAGGATGTCCAGGACGCGCTGGGCGACGATTTCCAGCCCGGCGAATTTGGTGAGAATGTCGATACTATCGGCGGCATCCTGGTCAATGCGGCTGGCCGCGTGCCGCGGCGAGGCGCGGTGCTCCATGCGGTTCCCGGTTATGAGATACAGGTGCTCGACGCCGATCTGCGGCGGGTGAAGCGTGTGCGCATCACCCGGGTAGCCGATCGTGAACGGCGCCGTGCCGCTTCCCAATAGAACGTTCCGTCTAACCATGAACCGCTTTAGGGGTCTGCTGTGCCCCGGTTTTGGTTCCCGGCCCGGGTCTGATAAGTTTTCGGATCGATTCTCTCAGTTCCCGGAAAATGGCATGGGACGTCTGGCAAGCGGCATTATCTTGCTTTCCGGCTGGAAGCGGACGTTGGTCACGCTTCTGGCGGGCGCGCTGCTGGTATTGACCCAGGCGCCCTATGACTTTCCATTTGCCGGATTTATCTCCTTTCCTGTGCTTGTGTGGTTGCTCGATGGCGGCGCAGCAGTTGCGTCGCCGGGCTTGATGGCGCGTCTTCGGCCGGCCTTCGTTACGGGCTGGCTGTTTGGTTTCGGCTATTTTGTCGCCGGGCTGTGGTGGACCAGCAGCGCCATGCTGGTTGAAGCCGAGACCTATGCATGGGCAGTGCCGTTCGCGATTGTTGGACTGCCGCTTCTGCTGGCTCCCTTCTTCGGGATTGCAACGGCGCTGGCGCGACTGCTTTGGAATGATGGCTTCGGCCGTATTGTTGCGCTGGCCTTTGGGTTTGGCGTGGCCGAATGGCTGCGTACATTCGTCCTCACAGGATTTCCGTGGAATCCTATCGGATTTGGCGCGATGCCCACGCCACTATTGATGCAAAGCGCCCAGATCGTAGGCGTGACGGGCATGAATGCGCTTGCCGTCCTCGTTTTCGCGACTCCGGCCTTGCTGGGAACAGGCCGCAGCAAAGTGTTTGGACTGACCGTCGCAGTTCTAGTTACGGTTCTTCATATAGGTTTCGGCTTGTGGACTCTGTCGGTTCCGCTGCCCGAAACGGCGGTGAAGACAGCAGTTCGCATCGTCCAGCCCGATATCCAGATGGATGACAAATGGACAAGACAGGACGCCATCTTCAAGACGCTGCTCGACCTGTCGTCCCAGGCTCCGGCGGACGGCAAGCGCCGCCCCGCATTGATCGTCTGGCCCGAAACTGCGGTTCCCTATTTCCTCAGCGAGGCGCCCGAAGCGCTGGCCGCCATAGGCGACATGCTGCAAACCGGCCAGACGCTGGTGGCCGGCGCTGTGCGGCAGGAAGGGGCTGCGGGCGACAGCCCGCGCTACTACAATTCGGTTGTTCAGGTGGACGACAGTGGTGAGATCATAGGCGCGGCCGACAAGGTCCATCTCGTGCCATTTGGGGAATATCTGCCCCTCCCGGCTCTCTGGCAGGTTTTTGGCCTAAGACAATTGGTCTCTGGACCAATGGCATATGAGCCAGGCTTGAAGCGCGAATATCTGCAACTTCCGGACGCCGTTCTGGTCCCCTATATTTGCTATGAGATCATCTTTTCGAGGCTGATGCCGGGGGCCGATGCGCCTCCGAGCCACCTGCTTAATGTCACGAATGACGCGTGGTTCGGGCATACGCCGGGACCATATCAGCATCTTAGGCAAGCCCAATTACGTGCGGTGGAGACTGGGAAATACATTCTCCGATCTGCGAACACTGGTATTTCTGCTACAATAGATCCTCGCGGCCGCTTGCTTGAAGCTCTTGATGTGGGCGTGCGCGGGGTCATCGATGTTGACGTTCCAACGCCGCCTGAAAGGGGGCAGCAGTTCGGCGACTGGAGGCGCAATGGGATGCTCGTGCTCGCGGCGTTTTTCGCGTTTGCGGCGGTGCTTAGGTTGAGCAGACGCTGATGAGATCTCGATTTTCTGACGAATTGACACGGGATAGGTTCCCAATACGCTTGCAACGCGTCTAATATTAGAAGATTCGACTAAAGGCGGCCCGGTAGCACGAATGCCCGAAAACAAGAAAAAGCCAAATCCCATTGACGAGCACGTCGGCAGCAAAATCCGACTGCGCCGCAATATGCTGGGCATGAGCCAGGAAAAACTCGGCGAAAGCCTCGGCATTACGTTCCAGCAGGTCCAGAAATACGAAAAGGGCGCTAACCGCGTTGGAGCGAGCCGACTTCAGGCGATCGCCTCCATCATGTCAGTTCCGGTCGCGTTCTTTTTCGACGACGCGCAAAATGGCGCACCCGCTGGCGGATTTAGCGAAGACAACTCCGCCTCAAGCGTCATGGAATTCTGCGCCTCAACCGAAGGTCTGCAGTTGAATATGGCTTTTGTTCGCATTTCTGATCCGAAGGTGCGCCGCCGCCTCATCGATCTGGTCAAGTCATTGGCCCAGGCGCCCGACTGATAAAGCTCCAAATTGCCAAATCTGGCCGGTTTTTCGCAAATTTTGACGCCGAACGCCGCTTGACGGCGTTGCATGCCAATGGCTACAGGGTGCCCGCCTGACAGACTCATGCCGGGCTACTTTTTGAAAGGGCAACCTGTGCGCCAGAACTATCTGTTCACAAGCGAATCCGTTTCCGAGGGTCATCCCGACAAGGTTTGCGACCGCATCTCCGACGAGATCGTCGATTTGGTCTATCGTGAGGCGAAGAAGACCGGCATGGACCCCTGGAAGGTTCGCATTGCTTGCGAGACGCTGGCGACCACCAACCGCGTTGTCATCGCGGGCGAGGTCATCGTACCCGATTCATTACTGAAGAAGGCTAAGGATGGTTCGATCCTGACCGACGACGCCGGCTTCCCGATCATCAATCCCTCGAAGTTCAAGTCGGTCGCCCGCAAGGCGATCCGCGACATCGGATATGAACAGAGCGGTTTCCACTGGAAGACGGCCAAGATTGATGTGTTGCTGCACGGCCAGTCCGCTGACATCGCGCAGGGCGTGAATAACGCCGCCGACAAGCAGGGCGAAGAGGGCGCAGGCGACCAGGGCATCATGTTTGGTTATGCCTGCAGGGAAACGCCGGATCTGATGCCGGCGCCAATCTATTACAGCCACAAGATCCTTGAATTGCTGGCCGCTGCGCGCCACAAGAATGATGGCGAGGCCGGCAAGCTTGGGCCGGACGCCAAAAGCCAGGTCACCGTTCGTTACGAAGGCGGCAAGGCTGCCGAAGTCACGCAGATCGTCTTGTCGACCCAGCATATGGATCCTTCGTGGGATTCCAAGAAGGTCCGCAAGGTGGTGGAGCCCTATATCCGCGAAGCGCTGGGCAACCTGAAGATCGCCGAGGACTGCAACTGGTACATCAACCCGACGGGCAAGTTTGTCATCGGCGGTCCCGATGGCGATGCTGGCCTGACCGGCCGCAAGATCATCGTCGACACGTATGGCGGCGCAGCACCGCATGGCGGCGGGGCGTTCTCGGGCAAGGATACGACAAAGGTTGACCGCTCGGCCGCCTATGCAGCGCGCTATCTGGCGAAGAATGTTGTCGCGGCCGGCCTGGCCGACCGCTGCACCATCCAGCTCTCCTACGCCATTGGCGTCGCCCAGCCTCTGTCGGTCTATGTTGACCTGCACGGTACCGGCAAGGTGGATGAAGCCAGGGTCGAGCAGGCTTTGCGTGATGTGATGGACCTGTCGCCAACCGGCATCCGCCGCCACCTTGATCTCAACAAGCCGATCTACGCCAAGACCAGCTCCTACGGCCATTTCGGGCGCAAGGCGGGTCGTGACGGCTCCTTCTCCTGGGAAAAGACCGACCTCAGCTCCGCGCTGAAGAAGTCGCTCGCCGCCTGACGCCGGCTTGAACGATATAGCGCAAACGCCCCCGAAGGGTGCTTTTTTCGGCCGCCGTAAAGGGCGGCCGTTACGCGACGGGCAGGCTGAAGCGCTGACTGCAGGTCTCGCCGGACTCGGCGTCGACCTCTCTGCGGCGGCGCCGGCCGATATCGCTACGCTCTTTGTGTCGAAAGTAGATCAGGTCCGCCTTGAAATCGGGTTTGGCGGCGGCGAACATCTGCTTTACCGGGCGCGGGAGAATCCGGCGGCAGGCTATATCGGCGTTGAGCCCTTCGTTAACGGGTTGGCCAAGGTGACGGCGGCGCTGGCGCAGGCGCCGTCGGGCAATGTGCGTCTCTATGGCGAGGATGCGACTCAATTGCTGGACTGGCTGCCAGCCGGATCACTGGCCGGCATTGACCTGCTCTATCCCGATCCATGGCCGAAGAAGAAACACTGGAAGCGCCGTTTTGTCAGCGCCGCCAATCTGGATCGATTTGCGCGCGTGCTTAAAACCGGCGCGTTGTTTCGCTTCGCCTCGGACATCGATACTTACGTGAACTGGACGCTGCGACATTGCGAGCGCCATGCGCAGTTTGAGTGGATTGCCGTGTCAAGCGCGGACTGGACAACGCCTTACGCGGGCTGGCCGGGGACGCGCTACGAAGCCAAGGCGTTGCGCGAAGGCCGAACGCCGGCCTATCTGACATTCAAGCGTCTATGAGCAAGATTACGTCTGGGAGAAGGT
>Ga0209573_1002052_pt1 | contig 27372 bp, 20 predicted proteins | sample TNRBio252014_DNA_FD_185870 | JGI IMG/M metagenome (GOLD analysis project Ga0209573, IMG submission 185870) | Wastewater treatment Type I Accumulibacter community from EBPR Bioreactor in Madison, WI, USA - TNR Reactor_6/25/2014_ DNA (SPAdes)... | ecosystem: Engineered > Bioreactor > EBPR >... | reverse complement strand
GACCTCAGGACGAGGCTCAGAGTAAAACCTTTTAACCCCGCGTCGCTACGCTCCGACTGTCCAGATTCACGTGGAATGAGTGTCCAGTTTGCCGTGGAATCGGTGTCCAGTTTGCGTGGAATACACAGGTTGAGGGCCGGGCTTGGAACTTGCTTTCATGGATACCTCAGTGAAATAAGCGGAGAGCTTAGGCGATGTCGGCTCACCCGGCAGTGTCAGGATGTTGCGCACGGGCGCGTGGTGGGCTTCATAGCGCCGAGCGACGGCGCTCAGGCTGCAAAGCAGCGCCCTGGCGGCAGCCAGCGCGCGCTTCGGCGCGCCAGGAGAAGGCAGGCAGCAGTCAACGGAGCAAGGGCTTGCTGCGTTACGCGGGGATTGCTCCACACCTACAAGGCCAGCATGAAACGTCTCCTCTTCGCCGCCGTACTACTCGTTGCCACCTCAGCGGCACTTTCCACCGACCTTGGCGTCTCGGTAAGTATTGGCCAACCCGGCTTCTATGGTCGCATCGACCTTGGCGGCTATCCAACACCGCCGCTGATGTACCCGCAGCCGATCATCATCGAGCGGGTACCGGTCATGCGCCCGCCGATCTACCTGAACGTTCCCCCCGGCCACGCAAAGCACTGGAGCAAGAATTGTCACAGGTACCGAGCCTGCGGGGAGCGGGTCTACTTTGTTCAGAACACCTGGTACAACCGCGAATACATTCCCTACTATCAGGGTCAGCAGCGCTATCGCCGTGAGGAATACCGCGAGGACTACCGCCGCGACTACCGTCGCGCCAACGACCGTTACCAAGAGGATGAACGCCGGGATGACCATCATGGCAAACAGAACAGAGACAAGGGCCACGGCAACAACGGCAAGCATGGTGGAGATCGCCAGGATTAGCGATAGCAGGCGATCGACAGAGCCGGGGCCGAAGACTTCGATTTCCGGTGGCAGCAGACTGCCGCCTGATGATCATTCCGGAGCGGCTCAGAAAAGCGCACCGGGGCGGCTTCCACAAAGCCGTTAACGGTCATGACATGTCGAGACACCCCTGATCATGAAAGTCATGACCGCCCCCCTTCCCCGGCCTGGTTCCACACCTGCTTGCCCATGGCGTTGACGAAGAGGCGCGTACGGCTGCTGCCAAGGTAATGTGCTACTTCGACAGCGCCGCCAGGCACCATCATGCCGATGAGGAAGACGATCTCTTCCCGGCGTTGATCGAGTCGAAGGCCGGATCGGACGCCATCTGCCTGCGCGAAGTGATCGACGGCTTGAAAGCCGATCAGCGTGCACTGAAAGCGTGTTGGCGCCCTACCTGCGCCTGGGCGCGATGCCCGACAGCGAGCGGCCACGGGTGAAACGTGAAAGCGCCTTGCGCCTTGGTGCAGCGATCACCAGAGCCAGGTCGTACGTGCTTTTTTCGCCCTCGCAGGCGCTCTCGACGAAATGGCGTGCTCCTGCATTTCTGCCAGATGACGCAGGGAAGCGCCAGGCGTGGCATTGGACAAGCAGAAGTTGAGGGTCTCGCCATTCATTTCACGGCGTACCAGGAGATGCCAGTTGTCAGCCGACGCGGATCTGCCATCCCAGACCCATACCCGCTGGATCAGATAGTCGGCGCGCAGCTTGCGCTTGCGATTCTCCCCGCCCGTGATCAAGAGCCGACGCCACGCGCTTGTCGGCTGAGCAGACATCCAGGCAATCACGGAAGTGGGCGCTGCCTTTTCGCGCAAGCGTAGTGATGCGCGAACCAAAGACGATCGTTCATCCGCCACGACTGGCGACGGTTCGTCGACATAGACGGCCCTATCCGGGTGAATCTCCAGCAGGAAAGTCTCCCCCGCGCTATCCAGTTCGCTGGGGAGCCATGGCAGGTGGCCGCAAGTACCATCGAAAGCAAGGAAGGAGAAGAGGTAACCGTCCCGCCGGGCGCGCCGCACGACGTCGAGGGCGATTTCACGTCGGCGACTGAGCTCCGGTGTGACCACGGCCACTTTGGCCACTTCCGCCTCTTCGGCCACCTTGAGGCAGGGGACAGCGGTGCTCCAGGTGGGCAGCTCGGAGTTCAGCAGAGCCACGACGCTCTTTCGCGCCACCGCCGCACGGTCCGCCCCCCCGCCGGCAGCAGCCTGATTCGCGGCCACCGCATCGCGTTCGGCGTGTGTGATGGCATGCCCCAATGCAAAGCTGCCCATCCCCTGTTCTCCGCGCAAACCGCCTACTTCATCTTGGCGACGTAGGCATCCATCACCAGATCGAGGTCCTTCTGGATTTCCTTGTTGTACGGCTTGTTGAGAACCGTGTTGGGCTTCAACTTCCACTCGGGCGTGCCGTCGGCAAGCGCCTGAACCAGTTCCCAACGGTAGGTGAAGGTCTTGTCATTCAAACTGCGCAAAGCCTCCAGGCGCTTCGGCCCAATCACGTTCAACTTTTCCAGGGCCGCGAATTTGGCCGGGTCCACCGTGATTGCTTCGACCAGGGAGTCGTCGACAAGCTTCAGGCTGGTTTTGTAAGGCAAATCCGGCAGAGCCTTGTCGATGGCGCTCTTTAGCGCGCCCGAAGTAGTGAAGTTCTTGCCGACCACCGCGGACAACGCCTTGGCATCCACCGCATCGCCATGCTGAATCAGCAACTGATTGGAGAGACGATATTCCGAGGGGTTGTAGACGGTTTGTCCGAAGACGTTTTGCAGAAAGAAAAGAAATACATAGCAAACCAGCGCCGCGATGACCGGGGTCTGAATCCAGGCCAGGCCAATACGCCCGACGACGCTCCATTTGATGTTTTTGGCGTTCTTGATCAGCCCGATGCCGACCACTCCGCCGACGACTGCCTGCGAACTCGATACCGGTACCAGAGGGATCGTCGGCAGGCCAATGGAAGCGAGAGCAAACTCCAGGCCTTCCGAGGCGAAGAGGAACAGAACCAGCGAGGTGGAGATGATCACCACAAAGGCAGCGACCGGGGTCAGCGGAGCGATTGACGTTCCCACCGTCATCATCACCCTCTTGGCGTAGCTGAAGACGCCGACGGCAATGGCGATCCCGCCGAGCAGGAACAGCTGCTGCAAACCAGAGAACTCGAACACCCCGGCGTTCAGATCCCGGAACGGATTTGCACCGATGAAGACGCCCATCACATTGCCGATGTTGTTGGCGCCCAGCGAATACGCCCCCAACGCGCCGGCAACGACCAGACCAATACGGGTCAAGGCATCCAGGCGAATGATGTGAATCTGCGCCTTCTCGAGCCACTTAAGCACGCCCTTGTAGAGAAAGTAGCTGAAGAAGCCGGTGAGCAGCGGGCTGGCAATCCAGGTGGCACAAATGGTCTTGAAGACGCTGTAGTCGGTCACCGAACCGGTGAACAGGTTCCAGCCGATGATCGCTCCCACGACGGCCTGGGTCGTCGAAACCGGCAGACCGACGATGGTCATCCAGGCGACCACGGCCGCTGCCGAAAACGCGACCATGAAGGCGCCGCCCAAGGCGTTGATCGCGCCGAGCTTGGACAAGGTGTGGGCTGCTCCGGCGCCGCTGACGATGGCGCCGGCAATCACGCCGATCGTGAGGATGATCGCAGCGGTCCGGAACTTGACCATTCGCGAGGCGACCGCCGTACCGAACACGTTGGCCGCATCGTTGGCGCCCAGCGACCAGCCCAGGAACAAACCGCTGGAGAGGTAAAGGAATATCGTAGGATCCATAGTCTCGGCGTCTCCCTGAACTTAATGTGAAAGTCGCGCAAGCGACTCACGAAACTCCCTTCTCCCCTCGCGGGAGAAGGGTCGGGGAAGAGGGAAAACGGTCATGACTTTCATGATCTGAGGTGTATCGATTGTCATGACCGTTAGTCCAAGCGCTTGATGGTGTAGATCGCCAGCCAGTCGGCGACGTCCTCGGATTCATCTGCGATATGGTCGATCGCATCGATGAAGCGGCGCAGGTGCAGCTTTTCGGCCAGAGGCATGGACGACCCGAAGACGGCGCGTTTCAGCTTGTCGGATGCGCGGTCGGCATCCTTTTCATAGAACATCACCTTGTGCAGGTGATCGCGAACCGAATGAATGTCACGCAGGAAAGCCCGGGACGCGAGCACGGTGCTCTCGACGGCCATGGACACGCTTTCGGCCAGTTCCCGCAGGTCGGCGTGCAGCTCCTGAGAGAAAGCGGGCCGTTCGATGGCGAACGACACCATCGTCTCTTCCATGACATTGAGCAGGCTGTCCAGATCTTCCAGCAAACTGAGAACGTCGCCACGAAAGTCGGGGATCAGGGCCATGGTATAAAGCTCTTGCTCGACCTGGCGACGCAGCTCGTCCCCTTTGTGCTCCAGTTCGTTGAGCTGCTTCAGCTTGGCCGCCAGGTCGTCATTGGCTGCTGAATCCAGGTACACCCCAATCGCGGAGCGAAACGCAAGGCCGCCCTGCGAAACGGTGTCGAGGAAGGAATCGAAGTGCATTTCCACTTCTCGCGTGGTGTGAAACAGGCGCAGCTTGCTCTTGTCCATTAAGGTCTCCTTTTTGCCGGTGTGAAAATGCTCGGTAATTGCAATTACGGCCGAAGATGTCGCCCTTGCCTGACAGCCGAGGCGACCTCACATCGGGCACCTTGACGCCGAAAGCAAATGGCGAAATCGTGGCCGCCGGGCGGCGTCGCTGCAGTACATGACGCTGCGGTCGCGTGGACTATTTGCCGATGGCAGGCTTGACCACGACCTGCCTCCCTGTCGTCTGTCGACGAGTGCTTCAGAATGCTCGACTCGGCCGGGTCGGTCGCGGCAAATCCGGCTGACAACGCCGCTGGCCGGGCACGGATGAGCGCGGCAAACGGCTTTTCCCCGCAACAAATAAAGCACGAATCATGCCATAAAACAGACAAGCAACACTTCACATGCTGAATCAGTGACCTGGCGGCAATAGCCGGGGCCAAGCGACGTCCGCTTTGGGGTGCAACAAGATGGACATTGTCGGTCATGACCGACCGTTGAAGCAAGGTATTTTGTAGGTACACCGGTGTCTTGTGTCTCCTCCGGCGGAATCGCGCGTAAAGACGCGGCGTTACACCCTGTCTCCGGCGACCCGTGCTTGAGGCTGCCGCGGGGACTTGCTGGCTGTGCGACGGTCGCGACACAGGCGGGCGCGGGAATCGCCGTACCCTCCGCTTTGGCAACGCCGCTTTGTTGCGCACCCGCACCGCTTTCTCTTTCTGCTAAGCTCCCGGCCGACAGCCCGTCGCGGTCCGCAAGTTACTACCGCAGGATTCTTCACAGCTCCGCTCTGATGATCGTCAATGTTCGACCAGCTACGAAAATATGCCGCCGCCTATGCCGTGGCGATCGGTGGGGTGGTGCTGACCTGCTGGTCGTCGTGGAATGTGCGAGAGGAGTTGCAAAGCAGCCACCGCAGGGAATTTCAGTGGGCGGCCAGCGATCGCATCGAGTCGGTGCGAGCTGTGGTCGACCAGGGACTCGACGCCTTGCGGGAAATTCGCGGGCTTTTCTACGCCGCCCAGGAACTTGACGAAAGCACGTTCAGCGCCTTTGCCGACCCTATCCTGCAGCGTCACCCGTACATCGCAAGCCTGCTCTGGGCCCCCCTGCAGACCGCGCCTCAGGAAGAACCATCGGCCACTGTCATCGGCGGGGTGCCGACAACGACAGCGGCAGTGAAAGACACGCCACTGGGCACCGAGCGCGAGCAACGCACTCGCATCCCGGTTGTCCTCGCCGCGTCACGCGCGCTCTCCGAACTCGCCAAAGGCGTCGACCTGAACTCGAGCAGCGAACTCGCGGCATTGTTCGCGCGGGCCCGCGAGAGCGGAAAGATTGCCGTCAGCGGGCGCATGACGCTGGCCCGCCAAGGCAGGAACAGCCTGTCTGTCATCTACGCCGCATTGCCGATCCATGCCCCTGCAAGCGCACAAAGCAGCCCGGCTCCCGAGGGTTTCGTGCTTGGCGTCTATGACATTGAGGAACTGGTCCACTTCGCCATCAAGCGGCTCGAACCACGTGGTGTTGAGGTACTGGTGCGCGACGAGACGACGGGCGACGACGCGCAGTTCCTCCCGCAGATCCTCCCGCAGTTCCTCCCGCAGTTCATCCATTTCTACCCCAGCCGTCTGGAACCCGGCGCCACCGCGACGGCCACCGGCTGGCTTCCGGAGCAGGACGAGAATCAGCCACGGATGGTGGCCACGATTCGCGTCGGCGACCGCAGCTGGACAGTCACCTGCGTGGCCACGCATACCTTTCGCAGCGCTGAGGCATTCACCGAGGCGCATTGGTCAGTGATGGTCACCGGCCTCTTGTTCACGGCACTCCTCAGTTTTTACCTGGTGCGCAGTCGACGCGAACTGGACAATCGCAGCCAGCTCGCAAAAACCATCTTCGAACGCGAAGAACTGCTTCGCCAGCTCGCCGAAACGGTCGATGTCGTTTTCTGGGCGATCAACGCCGAGGCAACGCGGCTGGAGTATATCGGCCCCGCTTTCCGGCAGCTGGCCGGTGACGAGGTCGAACTGGACAGTACGGCACCATCGCTGCTGCTCGACGTTTTCGCGCCGAAAGACCGGCGCATGCTAAGCGAAGCGATTGCCGACGTGCAGGCGGATGGCGGGCGATTTTCGCTGATCCTGCCGCTGTCACCTGGCTGCCGGGGCCAGCGAAATCTGCTCTGGCTGCGCGTCTGCGGCTTCCCGGTCCGTTCGCCGCAGCACGGCTTGAGCCGTATCGTCGGCTTTTGTGAGGACATCACCGAGCACAAGCTGGCCGAGGATGCGCTGCGCGACTCGGAAACGAAGTTACGCACCTTGTTCAATCATTCGCCCGACCTGATCTTCACTGTCGATGAGCAGGCCCGGATCCTGTTCGCAAACCGGCCGCTGCCGCACCCGTTTCCCGACGCTGACGACAAGCGCTCCGAACTGGCTTTGCCAGAACATGTTCGCGACGCGTACCTGGACAAGTTGCGGCAGGTATTCGCCAGCGGCCAGATCGAACACTGCCAGTACACCGCCGACGACGCTAGCTGGTGGGAAATTCGCATGGTGCCGATCGGTGCGGACAACGCCGCCAATACGGGCAGAGCGATGACCGCAGTGATGGTGGTGATTACCGACATCACCGAGAACCGGAAGCTGCAGTGGCAGGCGATCCGCAGTGCGCGCCTGGCCTCGCTTGGCGTGCTGTCGGCTGGCATTGCGCACGAAATCAGCAACCCCAATCATGCCATCATGGCCAATGCGCCCCTGTTGGCCCGCATCTGGCAGGATGCCCTGCCCATCCTTGCCGAATACGAACAGGAGCACGGGGATTTCCTGCTCGCTGGCTTGAGCTTTGCGCAGGCGCGCGAGACCATTTCACGTGGCATGGCTGACGTCGGCGAAAACGCCAGGCGGATTCAGAAAATCATCGGCAATCTGAAACACCTGGGCAAGCAGGATCACGGGCATATGGACGAACTCGCCGACATCGCGAAAATCCTCAAGGCCGTACTGACCTTGCTCGATGCGCGCATCCGAAAGGAGAGCGATTGCCTGACCCTGGCTCTGCCGGAGGGCTTGCCGCCCGTCCGAGGCAATGTCCAGCAACTGGAGCAGGTGTTCATCAACGTCATCGTCAATGCCCTGGAGTCGCTGCCGGATCGGAGCCGCTCGGTGAAAATTACCGCCGGGCTGGATCGCTCCGCCAGCCGCATCATCGTCCGCGTGGAGGATCAGGGCACCGGCATGAGCGACGAGGTCATGGCCCAGATCAGTGAGCCCTTTTTCACCACCAAAGCAGAACGTGGTGGCACCGGGCTGGGTCTTTCCATCTCGTCGTCGATCGTCGAAAAGCACGGAGGGCGCTTGCGCTTCGAGTCCAACAAGAGTTCTGGAACAACGGTGAGCATCTATTTGCCGATTGTCAAGGAGGCGTGAATGAAAGAGAAGTCGCCAGCCAGTTGGCCGGTCTTCGTCGTCGATGACGACCCGTCGGTCCTGCACGCGACGGCGGCGGTGCTGCACAGCGCCGGCGTCGCCAGAATCGAGAGCATCGACGACAGTCGGCAACTGCTGCCGGCGCTGGAACGGCAGCCAGCCAGCACCATCCTTCTTGATCTCTTCATGCCGCATGTCACGGGCAAGGAGTTGCTGCCGCAGATCGCCCGCCTCTGCCCGCAGTTGCCGATCATCGTCATGACTGCTGCTCAGGATGTCGAAACCGCAGTGCTGAGCATGAAGGAAGGCGCTTTCGACTATCTCGTCAAGCCGGTCGAGGAAAGCCGGCTGGTGGCAAGTGTCCGGCACGCGCTGGAAGTACAGTCACTGCGCCGTGAGATGGGCGTCCTCAAACACTATCTGTTGTCGGACTGCCTGCAGCACGGCGAGGCATTTGCCGGCATCGTGACCAACAGCCGCAAGATGCGCGCGCTCTTCCAGTACATCGAAGCAGTGGCGATATCGGCAGAGCCGGTGTTGATCTCCGGGGAGACCGGGGCCGGCAAGGAAATGTTCGCCCATGCCCTGCACAAACTCAGCGGTCTGCCCGGGCCGTTCGTGCAGGTCAATGTCGCCGGCCTCGACGACACCCTGTTTTCGGACACCCTCTTCGGCCACCGCAAAGGCGCTTTCACCGGTGCCGACGAGAACCGCGCCGGCCTGATCGCACAAGCCAACGGCGGCACCCTGTTCCTGGACGAAATTGGCGATTTGTCGATGGCCTCGCAGGTCAAACTCCTGCGCCTGTTGCAGGAGCACATGTATTTCCCCCTGGGATCCGACGTGGCGCGACCCAGCGACGCCCGCGTCGTCTGTGCGACCAACCACAATCTCGCCCAGCTGATGCGCCAGAACCAGTTTCGCTCCGATCTCTTTTTTCGGCTCTCGGTGCATCAGGTCGAAGTGCCGCCCCTACGCCAGCACACCGAAGATCTCACGCTGCTCCTGCAGCACTTTCTCGACGAAGCGGCCGCGGCGATCAGGAAACCGGCACCCGAACCATCGAACGAGCTGATCACGCTGCTCTCGAACTACCATTTCCCGGGTAACGTGCGCGAGCTGCGAGCGATGGTCTTCAACGCCATGGCCTTGCATCGAGGCGGTTCGGTACTGGCCATGGACAGCTTCCGCCACGCCATTCAAAAGCAACAGCAGCTACGGGCCGACTACCCGGTGGCAGAGGCATCCGATGGATTGCCGATCGTCATCCCGGGACGCTTTCCGACCCTTGACGAGGTCGAGGAGGCCATGGTCGAGGAAGCGCTCCGCCGCGCCAAAGGCAACCAGGGCGTCGCCGCGACGCTGCTCGGACTGTCGCGTCCGGCGCTCAACAGGCGTTTGGCGCGGCGAATGCTTCAAGCCAGATCCTGAGCCGCGGAATGCGACGCGCCGCGAAGCCCGGTGGATCCGCACCCGATGTAACATTTTGTGATCGCAACGCCGGCATGCCGAAACTGCGTGTGTGCCTTTCGGAAGACGTTTACCGCCACCGGAAATGACGTTGCCCTACGCGCTGCAGCGTTTTGTTTCACCCCCTGCAGCGTAAAGGGCAACAGGCATCATGATCGCCAACCCCTGCCCTCTCTTGTTTTTTCCGCTTTCCTGCACATTTGATGGGCCTGGCATAGAAAATGCTTTTGTCAAGTCGGTCGGCCGCGTAGTGGTCGTCTTCAGACTTTTGCCCTCGTCATTTTCCATATGGGAAAGGCTTAACCATGTCAGACGTTAGCACTGAAGCATCTTCTTTCACCCGCCGGCTCCTGCAGCGGGTCTTCCCGACGACCACCGATTTTTTCGCCCTACTCGCCGAACAAAGTGCTCATGTGAATAGCGCCGCCGGCCTGCTGGTCGAATACATGGGCAGCGACAGCTCCCAGGCGACCAAGAAAATCTGCGAGGCCGGGCGCGAGGGCGATCGACAGAAGATTCGCAACCTGACCCTGCTGAACGAAGCTTTCTCGACGCCGATCGACCGTGAAGACCTGCATCGGGCGTTCATCAATCTCGATGAGATCATCAACAGCTGCCAATCAATCGTCGTCGAAATGGATAGCGAGCTTCTCGCTCTGAAGCCTGACAAGGCCTGCCTGGAAATGGCTGTTTACCTCAAGGCCGGGGTGGAAGCGGTGGCTGCGGGCTATGGCCGCCTGGCGAAGGAACCGCAAGCAGGCCGCGCCGACGCCGAGAAAGCCGATCAAGCGGTGAAGAGCCTGACCCGCACGGTCCGGCGCGCACTGGCCGAACTATTTCAGGACAACGACTTCCAGAATATTTTCCGGCGCAAGGAGATCTACACCCAGCTGAGCCGGGCCGGCGACCGTCTGAACATCTGTAACAGCACGCTGCTGGATATTGTCGTGAAGCTCTGCTGAACACCCGCCGTGTCTTGCGGAGGCGGGGAACACGAGCGTCCCGACTGCTCCTGGCCGCGTGTCGGGTGAAGGCAGGGATCGAGAAGGCCGCTGCTGCTTGGCGCCCACGCCGTCCGCGGGGTTCACGTTGTGCCCTTGCGCACAACACTCCCAACAATCAGGCAAAGCACTTTATACAATGGAAACCCTGCCAATTTCGCGCTGCTGACCGCTGACATATATGCGCTTTATTGCAGCAGCCCGTGGCGGCCCTGGTCAACGGCCAGGCGCCTGATCGTTTGCGAGAACCGCGCGCAGTTTGTCCATAGCATGATGCGTGTTGGCATGCCAAAAAAACAGTCGGCAGCGCGCCCCGTTCGCACAGCCAGGGCGCTGAGCCGCTATACTTCCGCGCGCAGCGGACGCAGCCTGGGCAACCTATCCAGGACTGCGTTTTATTTTTGGCCCTGCAGCAGACCAATGGTCCACAGCAGGGCGATTTCTGCCGTTATGGCGGGAGGCCTCAAGGCATGGAAATGGCATTGAATCTCAAGAACGACAAACTCGTCGGTGATTTCTGGGGTGGTCTGGCGTCGATGCTGGTCGCCCTGCCGTCGGCAATCGCTTTCGGCGTCACCATCTACGCCGCCATCGGCCCCGAATATGCAGGCCTGGGCGCGCTGGCCGGCATTCTCGGGACGACCGCTCTTGGCCTGATCGCGCCGACCCTCGGTGGCACTGACCGCCTGATCACGGCACCTTGTGCGCCGGCGGCGGCGGTATGCTCGGCCTTTGCCATCGAACTGGTGCAAAACGGCGTTCCGGCGACCTTCATCGTCCTGATGTTGACCGCCCTCGGTCTGGTCTGCGGGATCGTGCAGCTGCTGCTCGGCTTTCTCGGCGTCGGCGGGCTGATCAAGTACATCCCGTTTCCGGTCGTCAGTGGCTACCTCAGTGGCGTCGGCCTGATCATCATCGGCAGCCAGATCCCCAAGTTCATGGGCGTAATGGATGACTCATCCTGGTGGCGGGTGGTGATTGCGCCCGATCTGTGGCACTGGCAAACGGCGCTGATTGGCGTGGTAACCATCGCCGTGATGCTCGGTGCGCCGCGCTTCACGCGCCTCGTGCCGGCCGCGATTCTCGGTCTGCTCGCTGGCGTGATCACCTATTTCGCGATTGCCTACACGGTCGACGACTCCTTGCTGGTCATGGAAGGCAACTCGCTGATCATTGGCCCGCTGGGTGGCACGGCGTCCAGCATGCTGCAAGCGATTACCGGCCGCTGGCACGAAATAGGCGAGCTCAAGCTCAGCCAGATCGGCGCGCTGCTTGGTACGGCCATGACCCTGGGCGTTCTGCTCTCGATCGATACGCTGAAGACCTGCGTCGTGCTCGATACGATGACCCGCAGCCGCCACGATTCGAACCGCGAGCTGATCGCCCAGGGTTCCGGCAACATCGCCTCGGCCTGCGTCGGTGGCATGCCCGGCGCCGGACAGATGGGAGCTACGCTGGTCAATCTCACCAGCGGCGGCCAGACGCGGATTTCCGGCGTCATCGAAGGGGTTCTTTCGCTGATCACCTTTCTCGCCCTGGGAAGCCTCATTGCCTGGATTCCGGTCGCTTCCCTGGCGGCCATCCTGATCATCGTCGGCGTGCGCATGATCGACCGCAACAGCCTGCACCTGCTGGACTCGCCATGGACGCGCTTCGACTTCTTCGTGGTCCTGACGGTGGTCGCCGTGGCCCTTGGCTACAGCCTGATCGCGGCGTCGGGCGTGGGCATCGTTCTCGCGATGCTGCTGTTCATCCGCGAGCAACTGAGCAGTACCGTGATCCGCAACAAGATTGACGGTGGCAGCCGCTTTTCGAAGCGCGTGCGCTTGCGTGAGGACATGGAAGTGCTCGAGAAAGAGGGAAAGCAGACGGCCATTCTGGAGCTGCAGGGCAGCCTTTTCTTCGGCACCAAGGATCAGTTGTATCTGGCGCTCGAACAGGAGGTCGGTACGCGCAAGTACCTCGTGCTCGACATGCGGCGCGTCCAGTCGGTGGACGTCACGGCCGTGCATCTGCTGGAGCAGATCAGGGACTCGCTGATCGAACGTGACGCTTTTCTGATCTTCTGCAGCGTCTCGAAGACGCTGCCCAATGGCCGCAACATAGGCGAGCTCTTCGAGCAGATGGCGCTGACGGCGACGAGCGAGCATGTCAAGATCTTCCCTGAACTCGACGACGCCATCGAATGGATTGAAGACCAGATCCTGGGCAAGGATGTGCAACAGGAAGCCGATATCGCTCCGCTGGAACTCGCCGACATCGAGGTCTTCAGCGACCACAAGGATGAGACCCTGATTGACCTCGAAGCGTCCTTCGAGCGACGCTCGGTGGCCAAGGATGGCAAGGTGTACTCCTTCGGCGATCAGGGCGACGAGCTGTTCCTGATTCGCAAGGGAGCGGTGCGCATCACGCTGCCGAGTGCTGGCGACCTCCCCGGCCATCACGCGCTGACCCACGGCCGCGGTGACTTCTTCGGCGGGATGGCCTTTCTTTCCCACATGGCGCGCTTCAACGACGCCACCGCCGTCGAGGATACGGAACTCTTTGTGCTGCAGCGTGCGCAGCTGGAGAAGCTCCGCGAGGAACACAAGCGGCTGGCCTTCGAGCTGGTCGAGGCGGTCGCCAAAGTGCTGGCCATGCGTCTGCGCTATTCCGACAAGGAACTGATGGCCATGCAGGATTGAGGTGAAAGTCGCGCAAGCGACTCACGGAGCACCCTCCTACCCGCGGAGGATGTCGCGAGCCTGGGCATGTGGACCCTCGGCTACGCGGCGAGCGGGTCGAAGTGGAAAGAGGAATCCATGCCCCTCGCCGATCGCGGCAACCAGCTGCTGGACCTGCTGAGCATCGAGGGACTGGGCCCGCCGCACGTGGCCGGGAGGGGCGGCGCTACGCCTGGGGAGAAGCCTTCGACCCCAGCCGCTGCATCAGCTTCGAAACCCATGTCCGGGGCCCCACGCCGGTGGGCGTGTTTCCCGGGGGAGATACCCCGCAAGGTCTTGCGGACATGTGCGGCAACGTTTTTGAATGGACCGGCAGCCTCTACCGCCCGTATCGCTACGAGGCGGGCGATGGCCGCGAGAATCCCGACGATGGCGAAGGCCGGCGCGTGGTGCGCGGTGGCTCGTGGCTCAACAATCGCCAATGCGCGCGTTGCGCCTACCGCCTCAACGGCGGTCCCGGCCACCGCTCCATCTATCTCGGCTTTCGGGTGTTGTGTGTTTCCCCCATCCCTTGAACTGCTGGCCACCGCTGCGCTGATCTCTGTTTTTCTGGTTTACTGCCTCTCTGACGCGCCGCGTAGCGGCGCGCGGCGCGAAAAATTTTCTCGTCCAACGTTCGCGGGCTTGTCTCTTGCTCGGCGCGGCAACTTTCGTTCCCGAGCCGAAAGAGCGCAAAACCAGTGCCGCACCCTTTTGTGACCGGCTAATGCACCACTTCCCGCGCGCAACGCTAACGCCAGTCGTTCCCGAAGACGACCTCATCGTGCTGATCAGCTTTGCCGAGTTCGGTGTCACCGTGAAGGCGTGGGTAAATCACGTTCGCTATGCCGACACCTGGGGTCTGCGCCGACACGTGTTCGCGGGGCTGCGATTGAGCAGGGTGCCGACAGGCTCGCCGGGCGCTACGCGCCCGTAAGCACCGCTGTGCGGTGCCGCAGAGAAGCAGTGAAACAGAAGAACAGAGATCAGTGCAGCGTTGGCCAGCGCTTCAAGGGATGGGGGCGACACACGCCAACCGCAAACCCAGGAAGTCGTTGCGACTGCCGGGGCCGTAGTGAACGCGGGAGGCGCAGCGCGCAAGGCCGCGGAGACGGAACCAGGAGCCGCCGCGCACCACGCGCCGGACATCGCCGCCCGGATCGGTATCGCCTGGCTCGTCGTACTTGTTCAGGCACCACTCCCAGACGTTCCCCGCCATGTCGTGGCAGCCCCAGGGGGAGGCGCCTTGCGGATAGATGCCTGCTGCCGAGGTCTGCGCCAGGTAGTGCGATCCCTCAAATCCCGACGTCTCGTCTATATTGGCGTGTCCCGACTCGAATTCTCCCCAGGGGAATTCCCGGCCATCGTCGCCGCGAGCGGCCTTTTCCCATTCCTGCTCGGTTGGTAGCCGGACCTCATGGCCGAGCATCTGGCTCAGCCAGCGGCAGAAGGCCATGGCCTCGAACCACGAAACGGACTCGCGCGGGTGGTTGGCATGGTCCCAGGCCGATTCGGCAGGACGCTCGGTACGCTCGGCAAGGCCTTCCCACCAGCGGTCGTCGGCGTAGCCTTGCGGGTCGTCGATGAAGCAGCGGAACTGACAGTTGGTGACCGGATAGCGGGCGATGTGGAAGGCCGGCAGCTTGATCCTCTTCTGCTCGTCTCCATAGCGAAAGGCCCCGGCCGGGACTTCGACCCAGTCGATATCCGGCACCAGGCATCGCCGCCGGCCATTGAAGCGCAGGCCGACACCGGGCCGGTCGTCCAGCGGCCGGCCGTCCAGGGTCAGGCTACCGAGCGCGCGACCGATGGCCGCGCGGGCCTCGGGCTCGGGATCGTCCGCTATATTCGTGAGCCGCGGTCGCCACGCCTGCCGCAGCCGCAGCAGGGTAGCGTCGGGCAACTGCGCGCCGCTGCGGAGGATGCACTGCGCGGCCACCTCGGGCTGCGCCTGCAGCAGCCATTCCACCACCGGCGTGCAGTCGGCGGCATACAGACCGGCCAGCAGCACGGCGCTTTCCTCCCAGCCGGTGCGTTCCCACCAGCGGGCGGCGGACCACAGCTCGCTGGCCGGCAAGCTTGCGGACGCCAGCCGCGAACGCAAGCCGCGGGCGGTGAAGTATTCCTGCAGCAACTGGTGGGTGAATCTCACTTCGCGCTCGCCGACGGCCAGCAGGCTGGCGGCTGCCGCGCGGTGCAAGAGCTGGCTGTCGAGAAATGTGCTCGCCTCCGCCCTGTCGACGGCCGTCGCGCTATCGCCGTGCCCATCGGCGTCCTCGGCGGCGCCTGTGCCGCGGCGCGACTGCAGGGTCCACGCCAGGCCCTCCAGGGCTTCGAGCAGAAGCTCGCCTTCCACGCTGAGCCGCAGCGTATCGACTTCCGCTTCGCTCACTTCGGCCAGCCGCTCGCGCAGCAGCAGGACCTCGACAAAGCGGTCGAAGAGCACGGCCCTGTTTTCCGGCACCTCGCCCGAATCGAGATAGACGCGGGTCAGCATGTAGAGCAGATACGGATTGCCGGCAAGGCGCATCAGGCTGCGCGGGTCGTGCACGCCCTGCTGCCAGGCCCGGTCCATGGCCTCGTTCGTGCGACTGTAGATGTCCGGGTTCGCCCGCGGAATCTCGCTCGCCGACCAGAACAGGGAAAAACTGGCGCCAGCGGCCTGCCACGCCTCCCACGCCTGCCGTACGTCCTGTCCGCCAGCGAGGCGCCAGAAAAGATCCTCACCACGCACCTGTCCAGCCGCCTGCCGCGCGGCAGGGTCGTCTGCGCTGGCTGCGCATGCGGCAGTGAGGTAGCCGGTGACGAAATCGAGGATGCGCGCCGGGTCGAGCGGGCGGATGCTGACGGTATCGAGGGCTAGCGACAGGGCGCCGGTGTAGTCCAGTTCCCGGCAGCTAACCATCGCCGCAAGCTTGCGCTGCGCCAGGAGAAAAGCCTTGACCTGCGCGGCCTTGGCCGCGCGCTCGGCGGTAGGCATTTCGTTGAGTCCGTCGAGCAGGAGAATGGCGCGCCCGGAATCAAGCAGAGCGGCGAGGTGTGCGCCCAGCTCACCCAACTGGCGTTCGAGAAATGGGCGCAATTTTTCGTCGGTCTCGGTCCACTTGCCCAGGCTGACCAGCAGCGGAATCGGCGCGGCCTCGTCGGCCAGCGCTGCCTCCAGCGCGTCGCGCGCGAGCTTCCACAGCGTGGTGGTCTTGCCTGCACCCGGCTCGCCGAGCAGCACCACCCGGCGCACCTGGCCGAAAGCCTGCGCGATGTCCTCGTACGGGCGCGACTCGCTGCGCGTTTCCGCCGCGGCACCCGAAAGCTGGCGCAGATGACGGAACTCCGGGCGCATGACGATGGCCGGCAGACTGGCGGCCGCTTCGCCGCGCGCCAGCACCCTGGCCACACCGGCCATCGGCGTGTACAGCTCGGTGTGCACCAACTCACCGACTTCCAGTCGGCGCAGGTAAGCCAGCTCCGCCGCGCGCTGCGCTCCGGCAGGAGCCGGTGCCTGCGTCGCGGCCGGCGCCGCGGGCAGTGATCGCAGCAGGCGCTGCACGCCGTCGGCGTAGTCGGCGTCGCGGATCGAGATCGGCTGGCGGTCGGCCATGTACCACGGCGGCTCACAGTCGTCGGCCAGCAGCGGCACGATAGGCTTGCCACGCTTGCTTGCATGCAGGTACTCCAGCCGCACCCAATCGCTGGCGTTCGCCGCCGCGGACACCACGCTGAGCACGGCATAGGCGCGCTCGATGCCATCGGCAATGGCCGCCAGCCACACCTCGCCGCCGGGGATGTCGCTGCTGTCCAGCCAGCAGGCATGGCCGGCACGCTCCAGTGCGGCGACCAGGCGGTCGGCGAGGTCACGGTCGCTACGCGAGTAGCTGATGAAGACTACCGGGTTGCGCATGCTGACCTGGCGGCCGTCTGGCGGCGCACACAAGCGACCACGAAATCCTTCGTGGCGCCGCGCCGAGGAATGTCGTCATACACGTCGCGATGCTCGGCGTGAAAGGCCAGCGTCAGCCAGGTGTCGCGACGATCTTCGCCCATGAACGGTCTGAGCAGATCGACGGCTCGGTCGATGATGTTCATTCGCTGGTGTTCTTGCTGTTGGCGCCGGAAAGCAAGGGGGACATGGACAGTCGTCAAGAGATGGAAATGCGATTCGGATGATAGCGCCGAAACGAGAGGGTCATGGATGCAGTTTTACCGCTGAGTCGCTGACCGCTGCCGACCGGCGTCAATTCTACGCTCACTGCTCTACCGTGTCGGAGCTGCCAATCAGGTGCCAAAATCGGCATTGCCTGAGCAACGGCGGCTTGCGCCGCGTCAGCAGTTTTGGCGGACGGCCGCTCGGAAAATGCTCGACCGGCAGGTCCGGGCTTGCTGTCTTTGGATCAATTGGTACGCCCGGGCTAGCCCCAATTCGGCGACGACAGGCCAGAGCCAGGCGCGTCCGGTCGTTTCAGACCGACACGGGCCGGGAAAAAAGGTAGTGAATGAGAGGATGGAACTGGATTGCCGCGTCGGCTGCGCCTCCTCGCAATGACGGCGGAGGCGGGATGAGCGCGGGGCCGATCCTTGGCGCCCGCGGCCTGCTGGGTCTGTTTGCACGTCGCAGCAAGTCCTGCTCGACCTCTGCGCTGCGCATCGGAAGCCACTCTCGCGAAAGGGCGCGCTCAGCAGCAGGCGCTCGGCAGCCTGCGTCTGTGCCCTCGCCTGCTGGCGCAACTCGCGCGCTTGCTGCATCGCCTTGGCCGACTGCGCGCTGACAGACGGCCAGCAGCTGTGCGATGCTTCGCAGCGATCGCCACGCCCCTGACCGCCACTGTTTTGCTTTGCTGGAGTATTCCGATGCTGATGCGCCTGATCCTGAGCTGCACACTGTTGTTCGCCTTGAACACGGGTGCGGCGACACTGCTGCCCATCTTCGACTCGCACCTGCACTACAGCCACGACGCCTGGGAGCAACTGCCGCCCAAAGAAGCCATCGCGATCCTGCGCCAGGCCGGGCTGCAGGGCGCCATGGTCTCGAGCAGCAGCGACGACGGCGCGCAGATGCTGCTTGCCGAGGCGCCTGATCTCGTGATCCCGGTGCTGCGGCCATACCGCCAGCGTGGCGAAGGCTGGCCGACCTGCCTGTCGAAGGGGCCGAACGCATCGCCTACAAGAATGGCGAGGCGCTGTTCGGTACCATGCTGACGCGGCCATGAGAGGGGCCGCACTGCTGCTCTGTGCGGTGCTGCCGGCAACGGCTTGCCCACTATCGGCGCCGATGCTGCAACAGGGCGAGGTGCAGGCGGACTGGAAGGTGGACGGAGCGCCGATCGCCGTCGGCCGCCACTTCGCCATCGAGGTGCAGTTGTGCCCGGCCGGCGCCGTCCTCGCGCGTGCCAACGCCACGATGCCTGAACACCGCCACGGCATGAACTACCGCCCCGGCGTGAAGCCCCTCGGCGACGGGCGCTGGCGAGTCGAGGGGCTGATGTTCCACATGCCGGGCCGCTGGGAATTGCAGCTGGATGTGCGGGCGGGCGAGCGCTCCGAGCGGCTGCTCGACACGATCACACTACCGTGAGGCCCTGGGCCTTGCGGACCCTGCTCGCATTGTTTGTGGTCGCTCCGGTGCTCGCCGGCAGCGTCGACTTCACCGCGGAAGAGCGTGCACGCATCGAGTCGCATGGCCCATGGCCGCCGCCACGCACGCCGTTCGATGATTTCCGCGATGCCCTGTCACGCGGCGACACGGTGACGGCGGCGCGTTACCCGGCAGCGGCGCAGCGCGGGCTGGAGATCTTCGTCGGGTCGGGTCGCTGCTTTTTCTGTCGCGCCGGGCCGTCGTTCACGAACGGCGAATTCGCCGACGTCGGCCGACCCTTCTTCAGCGCCGGCGGCGTCGATGCGGGGCGCTGGGGCGGGCTGCAGCAGTGGCTTGCCAGTCCCTACAACCGGCTCGGCGCATTTTCCGACGCGCCACCCGACGCTGCACGCGCGGTCGCGACCAAGCATGTCGTCATGGAGCCGCGCCACTATGGTGAGTTCAAGGTGCCCGGGCTGCGCGGGCTGCTGGCGACGGCACCCTCCTTTCATGACGGCAGCGCTGCAACCGTCGAAGCCGTGGTGCGCCACTACAGCGAACTCGATGCGGGCCGCCTGCACGCCGACGGTGCGCGCTTGTTGCAGGCCTGGCAGCTTAGCCCGCCGCAGGTGGCCGACCTGGCGGCCTTCCTCAAGACGCTCAGCGCGCCCGCCAAAGCAGCAAAGGGCAGCCCAGTGCGCGCGCGATGACGACCCCGGCGAGGCCGCGCACACCCTACCGATGCTGCAAGTGCCGAGCTGAGCCTTGTCCCCCTCTGCCTGTTGGGTCTGTTTGCAGGTCGCAGCAAGTCCTGATCGACCATCCCGTTGCGTATCAGAAGCCGCTCTCGCGAACCAGCACCGCGAGCAGCGGCCGCAGCCATTGCTGCCAGAGGCTTTGCGGCTCGGCGTCGATGCGGCCGCGGCGAATCGCTCCGGCGGCCGTGGCAGCAGCTGACTCACTGCCCGCATCGAGCGTGATACTGACGCGATAGAGTGCATCGACCACGACATCGCGCTCATCCTGGCGATGAGTGAGGATCGGCCCGCCGCTAGTGGCATCGAGCATCGGGTGTGGCAGGCGGGTGACACGCAAGGGATCGATCGCCGCGACGCGGCCGGTCAAAGGGGCGCTGGCGAGAGCGGGCTGGTAAAGTCGTACCGACTGGCCGACGGCGATGCGGGCCAGGGCCTGTTCTTGAACCAGCAACTCGGCTCGCCAGGCGCTGTCGTCGACGACTCTGCCGAGCGGCAGCTGGCTGTTCACCCAGGTGCCCGGGTGCAGGCCTTCGGCCAGATCGCGCACGCTGCCGCTGAACGGCGCGCTCAGCAGCAGGCGCTCGGCGGCTTGCGTTTGCGCCCGCGCCTGCTGGCGCAACTCGCGCGCTTGCTGCATCGCCTTGGCCGACTGCGCTTCGCCACGCTGGTTCAGGACCGGCAGTCCAGCCGCCTGACGAGCGTAGGCTTTGGCGAGAATATTGGCCCGCTGCGCCTCGTCATCGAGCTCCGGGGCTTCGAGTTCGAAGAGCAATTGCCCAGGGTTCACCGTCTCGCCATCGCTGACAAGTACCGCCACCAGCCGCGCCGGCTGCGGGCTGTAGATGACGCGCTGCGCTTCCGGAAACACCCAGCCCGGCGCATGCACCGCGCTCTGCCATGGCCAGAAAAGAAGCCATAGCAAGAACAGCGCCAGCAGCGCATAGACCCCTTTTCGGGCGGAGGACATCTGCTTGCGCAGGGCGGGCCATTCGCGCAACTCGCGCCACACCGGCAGGACGATGAACCAGGCAATTTCAACGGCAAAAAGGAAGATACCGAGTGCCTTGAAGAAAAAATGGTAAACGGCCAGTGCGATGCCGAAAAAAATCACCAGCCGATACAACCAGGAGAGCACGGCGAAAGCGGTCAATAGCCGCGCCTTCGTAGCAGCGAACGGTTCCGGGTCGGGCGAGTGGCTTCCGAAGAGCAGACGGCGCAGCCGCTGCCTGGCCAGTGCCGTGCTGCGCTCGTGCAGATTCGGCAAGTCGAGGGCGTCGGCAAGGATGAAATAGCCATCGAAGCGCATGAACGGGCTGACGTTGATCAGCAAGGTCAGCACCCAGCTGGTGGTGGCGAGAAAGAACAGTGCCGCACGCAGCTGACTGTCCGGCACGATTGCCCAGGCCAGCGTCGCCCAGATGGCGAGAATCAGTTCGGCGGCCATGCCGGCGGCGGCGATGCGCAGACGGGCGCGGTGATTGGTAATTTTCCAGCTCTCTCCGGTATCGGTATATAGCATCGGCGCCAGGACCACCATGGCCACGCCCATGTGTGCAACGCGCACCCCGTAGCGGGTGGCGGTGATGGCATGCGCCAGCTCGTGCAGCGACTTGGCGAAGAGCAAGGCGAGGACGAAGGCAAGGAAACCTTGCAGACTGAAGGACTCGCCGAGGCGGACGAGCACGGTATCCCACTGGCGCGCGGCGAGCAGGCCGCCGACGATTCCCGCCAGCGCCGTCAGGAGCAGGAAGGAGGGGCTGAACAACCAGCGGGTCATGGCTTCGGCCTTGACCAGGAACTGGCGCGGATGGATCAGCGGGACGCGAAAGAACAGGTAGTTGTGCAGCGCACGCTTGAGCCAGGCGCCGCGCCGTGCTGCGCTGCGTCGCGTCAGTTCTGCTGCGGTCGTGCCGGCAGCGGCGGAGGCGCCGAGAGTGCTGGATCCCGGCTGCAGCAATTCGTTGTGCTGCAGGAAACGGGCCAGGGCCTCGACGTCATCGCTGCTCGCTGGCAGGGTGGTTTCGGCAGCGACGGCGATGGCAATGGCTTCGGCATTGCCGATCGACCAGCGCAAGAGGAGCTCGAACTCGAGCCAGCCGATACGGAAGAAGCGGTTGCGAACCGGGTCGAGCACGTTCCAGGCCGGCGATCCGTCGGGCTGCGGGCTGGCCGCAAGCAAGCGCAATTCCTCGCGCAGCAAGGGAAGCGGCGCGGCTGCCGCGGAAGCATTCACGGCGATCAGCAGCCACACCAGGTGCGCAAGGTGGCCAGCGGCCGGCGCAGCAGCAGGTAGATCACCGGCATGCGTTCGCCGTAGATCTTGGCGGTCCCCTTGAGGCCGATCCTGGCGTCTTCACGCTCTTCCAGGCGCGCCTTGATGCGGTAACTGACCACTCCGTCCGGGCCCGGCTGGGCGGCGAAGCTGGTCTCGGTCAAGGTGGCGGCAAGCGAATGCAGCGGCGCGACGTGCAGATAGACCAGCACTTCGGCGCCCGTCTGCAGGTTGATGGCGTCAGCGACCGGCACCCAGACCGTTACGTTCATCGCTTCGGGATCGGCGAGCAGGCCGATGCGCTCGCCGGTCTGCAGCGGCTTGCCGGCCCAGTCGAGCTGATCGCCGTAGATGAAGACACCGTCGGCCGGGGCGCGAACCTGCAAGCGTTGGCTCTGCCGGGCAATGCTTTCGAGCTCGGCCTGCTTCTCGCTCAGTTTGCCGCGCAGGACGCTGAGCGCCATGCGACTCTCGTGCTGGTCGTCGAAAGCCTGCTGCTCGGCCTGCAGCAGATCGGCACGGCTGGTGCGCGTCGCTTCCTCGAGCACCTGCCGGCGGTTGACCAGCAAAGTGTCGTCGAACTCGACCAGCACCTCCTCGCTGCTCACCTGCGCCCCCGCAGCGACCGGGATGCGCTTGACGACGCCGTCCATCGGCGCGGCGACGATTTGCGGATCGATCGGCGTAATTTCCGCCGGTGCGAGAACCGACAGCCGCACCGGCAGGGCGCCCAGCAACAGCAACAGGGCCACGCCGAGCAGCAGCTTGCGCCGCGACAGCTTGAGCGCCAGCCACTGCCGGCGAGTTCGCAGCCAGGCCCACAGCGCGTAGCCATAGACCGACTGCAGCTCTGGCAACCACAGCGCCGGGTCGGGAGCGCGTGCCGGCCACTGCCAGGGCTCGTCACGGGCCAACAACCACCAGGCCATCACTGGCCCCTCCGGCCCGGCCAGTGGCAAGGCCAGCAGGCCTATCGGCAGCCACTCGTGCCAGTCGGCCTGCAAGGTCTCAGGCAGGTCACCGACTTCGATGACCCCTGCCCTGTGCTCAACCTCACCCTCCCCACCCTCCCCTCCCTCGCCAGCCTCCTGGCCATCCCGCCAGCTAACGACGGCTTCGAGCCACAGTTTGTAGGGGCTGGTTTCGTCCACAACGCTCAGTCCCGAATGGCAGACCAGCCGCCACTGCCCGCGGGCGTCCCGGCGCAGCAGCATCGCCTGCCGGAACGGCAGCAGCGCATGGCTGTCGTTGCAGATCAGGAACTGCAGTTCGGCCAGGCTGGCCGCTGCGCGAGCGCTGGCGGCCAGGCCGAAATAGGTTTGCAGTGGGGTGGTCGTCGAGCCGGACTCTTGCCTGGCCGAGCCGCCAGCTGCTGCGACGTTTCCGGTAGTGCCTGCGGAGGCGCTCATTGCGGCGTGGCGAATACCGCCGTGCCACTCATTCCGGGCAGCAGATCCGGGTCGTTCTTGAGCAGCTCTGCCTCGACGGCGATGGTCTGGCTGACCGGATCGACGCGACCGTTGATCTGCCTGAGCTGGACCGCGTAACGCTTGCCCGTTTCCTCGATATCGACTTCGAAACGCGTTCCCGCCTTCAACCATGACAGCCACAGCGAGGGCACATTGAGCCGCAGCCGCGGCGGACGGTTGCTGACGATCTCGATCAGTGGCGCGCCGACGTTCACTCCCTCGAAGGGCTTGGCATGCCACTTGACAACCCAACCGGCGAACGGTGCGACCACGCGGCACTGCCCGAGCTGCGCCTTGGCGACGCCCAGTTGCGCCTGCGCCTTGCTAACCGCGGCAGCCGCCAGTTCGACTTCGAGCTCGGAAGCAGACTGCAGGCCCTGCAGGCGGATTTTGCCATCGTGTTCCAGGCGGGCACTGTGCAATTCCGCCTGCGCCATGTCACGCCGCGCTTGCGGCTCGCTGCACTCGAAGCTGGCGACCAGTTGCCCCTTCTTGACGGCCCCCCCCGGTCGTGGCTCGAGTTCGGTCAGCCGGCCGCTCATGCCGGCGGCCAGCGTCGTTTCCTGATCCGGAACCAGGAGCGCCCGTACCGGCGTTTCGGCGCTGGCCGGCGCATGCGCAACCGCCACTGGCGGCGTTGTCTGGCTGCTGGCGGTCGCGGCGGCCGGCGCGGTCTTGAGCCTTGCTTCGGCCGACCAGGATGGATTGCAGACCAGCAAAGTGGCGAGAAAGAGCGTACTTCCTTGCATTTTCTTCGTGTCCCGAGTCAATCAGCCCAGCGGGCTTATCGTGGCACCGTCGCGGCCGCAGGCGCTGTCGGAGCTGGTGCCGGCGTCGCCGGCGGTGGGGTTAGTTGCTCGTGCAGAAAATTCACCTGCGACAAAGCCGCGGCTTCGGCAAAGGCCTGCACCGAACGCTGCGGGAGATCCGGCGTCAGGACGGTACTGTAATTGTGCGTCGCAACGAGTTTGCCCGAGACTTCAAACAGGCTCATCTGCCATGCGCTGCGTTCGACGCCGTTCTTGACCGGGCCGCGCTGCAGCTTCATGCGGAAAACGGCGCCACCGCTTTCCTTGCTGATCAGCAAGCGGTTCTGCCGCAAACGCTCGCTGACCGCCTCCACGATGGCCGCCTTCGAGAGATTCCTCGGCAGGGATTCGATCTCGACACGCAAGCTCTGCGACTTCGGTACTGCAGCGCTGACGAACTGGAAGACGTCGCGCTCGCCCGCATCGAGACTCTGCTGCAACTCGCTGGCGACAGTCGCCAGATCGCGGGTTTCGAGCTCGTCGGGAAGGACGCTCTGGCCGACGGAGTTCAGGATGCGGCCGAGCGCGGTCTGTGCGTTGGCGTAGGCTGCGTAGCGCTGGAACTGCGTGACCAGCGCGCGCGACTCGGTGCGCACCGCTTCGAGTTCGCTCGCCACCCGCGAGCTGACGCCGGCCTGGCTGATCTGCGCCAGACGCTCATCGACGCGCGCCGATTCGTCGCTCTGGCGGTAGTCCAGCAGGGCCAGTTTGTAACGTTCCAGTGCCACCCTGACCTGGGTGATCACCGCCATCGACAGAGCCAGGCGGCGGGCTTCGGCAGTCTGTTCGCGCGCTTCCTGCGTGCGCTTGACGGTCGGATAGGCGGCCAGTTTGAGGACATTCCAAGAAATGCGCACGCTGCTGTCGTACCAGCTGTTGTTGTACAGATACTTGTTGCTATCGTACAAGTTGCCGGTGACGAACTCGATGCCCGGCAAGAGGGCGATCAGTTGTCGGCGCGCTTCGAAGCCATCGATGCGCGCCCGGTAATCCTCTTCGCGCAGCTCCGGACGGTTTTCCAGCGCCTGGATTTCGAGTTCGGCAACTCGTACCGGTACCGGCGGCAGGCTCTCTTCGGGGGCATCAGCCAACTGGAAGACGGTGCCCGGTTGGATGTTCATCAGCGCCGCCAACTCGTGCCGGGCGAACTCCAGCTCCTGCCGCTTGAGGGTGATCAGCGTCAGCGCATCGAGCAGCGCCCGCTGATAGGCAAGCGCCTGCGCCGGCGGCAGCACGCCGCTCGCTTCGGCCTGGCGCGACTGTTCGAGGGCACGTTCGATGCGCTTGGTCAAAGCCTCGACCTGCACCAGCAGACGCTGTGCGCCGAGCGCTCGCCAGTAAGCGTTGCGCATGTCCTGGACGATGTTCTGGCGCACCTTGCGACGCCGCTCCTCGGCGATGTTGTATTCGTCACCCGCCTGTTTGGCGCGGTAATAGCTCAAGCCGAAATCGAGAATATTCCAGCTCAGTTCGGCACCGCGCAGATTGTGGCGTCGCTCCTGCGAAGTTGATGGGCTGAGCGTCTCCTCGCCGGTCGTGATACTCACGCTGGTCCCACCCGAGTCGTTGTTGCGCATGTTGTAGCCAGCAGAGGCGGTCAAGCGCGGCAACAACTCGAAGGCACTACTGTCGGAAATACCTTGTGCCAGAGCGCTTTCCATCAACTTCAGACGGTAGTCCAGGTTGTAGGTCAGGGCTCGCGCCACGGCGTCGTGGAAAGTGATCGGCTGCAGGATCGGTGCCTGATCCTTGTACATTTCCAGCTGATCGCGTGCCACGCGGGCCTTAATTTCTTCGCTGCTGAAAGGCTCGGGAGCGATACTCGCGCAGCCGGCCAGCAGGGATACGCTCAGCACGCTTAACAGGGGACGTTTCATTAGGGGCCTTTCGAAGAATCAGACTTCTAGACGAGTGGAATGCGTTGCCGCGCGCTCTGGCTCTGCCGCAATTGTTCACTGAAGGAACGGGCAACAGCGGCTGGCGTCGGTCTGGGCGCTGCCAGCACGGGCGGCAGCAAGCGGTCGGCGGCGCTGCCCTGGCTCCCGGCGCCCCGCGCGATCCCGTCTGCGGCCTCCGTTCCGGCAACTGGCTTGAGCGCGGCCGCCGTGTTGCCCACATTCGCCAACTCAGGCAAGGCAGCCGCCTCTTCCGCCGTGGCGAAATCTGCCGCGGCGGAAGGTATTCCTCCGTCCGTTGGCAGTCCACCCGGGTCCGCCGCGATCTTGAGTGGCGAAAAGATCGAAAAATCGTCATACAAGCTTTCGCCACCGACTGCCATGTGGCTGCTCAACAGTGCACGCTGCTGCAACTCGGCAAGCAGTTCCCGCGAGAACGCAACGCCCTGGTCAAGGACGAACTGCCCTGGCGTCATCGTTTGGTAGAAGTCGCGTAGCAATGACCGTATCTCGCCAGCCTGCCGCGCATCGTATACGCCAAGCAGCGCGGCGACCGCCTCGGCCAGGGATTCCTGCGCTCTGGCCACTTGCAGCAAGACATACTGAGCGGGGATGAAAGGCTGTTCGATGGGCTCGAAAATCCGCTCGATACGATCCGCGTCCAGCCAGCGCGCGACATCAAAGTTTTCGAAAACGTAGGGCGGAACTCTGCTATCGGGAAGCGGTATGACGGTAATTTCCAGGCTACTGCTGGCGATCGCGCCGGCGGTATCGCGAACGGTATAGCTCACTGTCGGCACCCTGCCGTTCCAGTCGGGCAGCGGCGTAAAGCGGTAGCTGCCGTCGGCCTGGAAGCGCAAGTCGCCGACGCCGGCGATGCTCGTGCTGCCGCCGACGCCGCCTGCCGGGACGGCCACGCTCACCCCATCGACGACGAAGCCGATAACGGTCTTGCTGTCGCCCGAGTCGCTATCAGTGTCGTTGGTCAGGACGTTGCCGCTGACGGGGGTGTCCTCCGGCGTGCTGGCGGTATCGGGATTGGCGACAGGTGCGGCATTGGTGACGACGACGCTGATCGTCGCGGTCTCGCTGACGCCACCGCTGCTGACGGTATAGCTGAAGCTGTCCGGTCCAACGTAGCCCGGCGTCGGGGTGTAGGTGATCGTGCCGTCGGGGTTGAGCACGGCGCTGCCGTGGGCTGGCATGCCAATGGCCGTGATTGCTGCCGCCGGGTCTTCGAAGTTGTCGGCAGTGGCGCCGTTCGTGCCGGTGAGCGGATTGAAAGTCACTGACCCCGTGCTGTTGGTGGTGACGCTGTCGGCCGTGATGTCGGCGACCGGCGTGACGGCAATTGCCAGCGTGCTGCTGGCGGTCGCGCCGACCGTGTCACGAACGGTGTAGGTCACCGTTGGAACGTTGCCATTCCAGTCAGCCAACGGGCTGAAGCTGTAGCTGCCATCGGCCTTGACGGTCAGGTTGCCGACGCCGGCGATGCTTGTGGTGGCACCGAC
>Ga0209573_1002051_pt1 | contig 27376 bp, 26 predicted proteins | sample TNRBio252014_DNA_FD_185870 | JGI IMG/M metagenome (GOLD analysis project Ga0209573, IMG submission 185870) | Wastewater treatment Type I Accumulibacter community from EBPR Bioreactor in Madison, WI, USA - TNR Reactor_6/25/2014_ DNA (SPAdes)... | ecosystem: Engineered > Bioreactor > EBPR >... | reverse complement strand
TCAAGGCGTTCTCCTCGGCCGCCGTCACCCTGGCTGGCATCGAAATGGTTCACATGATGCGCAAGCGCCAAGGCCGCTTCGCCTACAACCCGGTTCCTTCCCTCAAAGAGCAGTTCGAGGCGATCGCCGCCTGAAATCCGCCCAGCGGAACGATGCATGTTACCTTGTCGAATATTTGCAACGGAACCCTACCCCTTGGAGTCGGTGTGTGCCGGGGAGAATGCCAATGGGAAGAAGACGGCTTATCAGCTCGAAAGAAGCGGCGACACTCCTGGGTATTGCGACGGACGAGGATAGCCTGATCCGTCACTTTACATTGGATCCGGCAGATCGTTTGGAATGCGAGCTCCGCCGCCGACCGCAGAACAAGCTGGGCTTCGCGGTTCAGCTTTGCACAATGCGCCAGACGGGGCGGCTCTTGTGGGACAACGAGCAGCCACCTGCGGCTGTGATCAACTACCTTGCGGATCAGCTCGGTATCGACGCGCGCCTCTACGTCTTCTATGCGCATCGAGTACAGACGCGTTTCGATCACAGCCGATTGTTGATGGCTTACCTCGGTCTCCGGACTGCATCCAGAGACGATCGCCGCGCCGCACTTGTGGCTGCAATCGATGCGGCGGCCAACGGCGATCACGGGTTGCCGATCGCGACAGCAGTCATTGCCGAGTTCCGGAAACGAAACGCACTCCTGCCTTCGCTGCATTCTATCGAGAAGATCGGTCTCGGCGGTCGCGCGATAGCTCGCCGACGGGCTGAGAAAGAACTTATCGAGGGTATCTCGCCTGATCGGCTTGCGTCATTGGACAGGCTGTTGGAGGTTGACCCGGCCCTCGGCCAGACGCGCTTTCATTGGCTGCGCTCGGCGCCAGAAGCGCCAGGTGCGTCAAACCTAGTCGGGCTGACAGAACGCATTGCCTTCCTGCGCAACTTGGAAATCGACGCGAAATTGCAGGTGCGCTTACCATCTGGACGATGGGATCAGATGATCCGTGAGGGCAACGCCACACCGGCATGGCTGGCCAACGATTTCAATGCGAGTCGCCGGCACGCTCTGATCGTGGCGCAGGTCATCAAGCTTGGCCAGAAGCTAACTGACGATGCTGTCGCGATGTTCATTAAACTGATGGGTCGACAATTCTCGCAGGCCAATAACCGCAAGAAACAGCGACACATGGACTGCGGGTCGGATACCTCCAAAGCGCTGCGCATGTTCCTCGACACGATTACCGCCCTGCAGTCTGCGAATACCTATGGCCGGAACGCATTGGAGGTTCTCGATCAGGAAGTCGGGTGGCACCGGTTGCTGCGGATGAAGCCAGAGCTTGAGTCGATGGTCGAGGACCACGAGGCGTCGCCTTTGGCCTTGGCGGCCGAGCAATATGCGACCGTCAACAAATATGCCGGTGCATTCCTACAGGCGTTCTCGTTCCAATCCGCGCGGCGACACGATCCGCTCCTTTCGGCGATTTCGCTGCTGAAACGCCTGCATGCCGAGAAGCGTCGGACACTCCCGGATCGCGTCCCGGTCACCCACCTCAGCCAAGCTGATCGACGGCTCATCTCCGAACAAGGAAAGCCTGATCGCCGCCTCTACGAGATTGCAACGCTCGCGGCTTTGCGAGACGGACTTCGATCCGCGGACATTTGGGTCGACGGCAGCCGATCCTTCCGGCCGATCGACGAGCATCTGATGCCGCGGTTGACATTCACCGCAATGAAGGAAGAGGATCGGCTCGGATTGGGCGTCCAGGGTGATGGTGCGCAGTGGCTTGCCGAAGCGCGGCAGATACTCGACTTCAACCTGAAGCGCCTCGCCCACAGAGCACGGTCCGGAAACCTCGAAGGCGTTCGTCTTGAGGCCGGGACGTTGATCGTGACGCCAACGGCTGGCGAGGTTCCGGCGGCGGTCGAGGACCTCAACGCCGAGATCAGCGACATGTATCCGTTGGTCGAGGTTCCCGACCTATTGAGGGAAGTGCATGAATGGATCGGCTTTGCGGATCACTTCACGCATGTTCGCACCGGTGACGTCCCAAGAAATGTCTCGGCAATGCTGGCCGGCGTGCTGGCCGATGCGACCAACCTCGGTCCGAAGCGAATGGCGAGCGCGTCCAAAGGAATCAGCGCTCACCAGATCGGCTGGATGCGCACCTTCCACGCTCGGTCGGAGACCTATCGCGCAGCGCAAGCATGTATCACCGATGCACACGCCCGCCATCCGCATTCTCGACTGTGGGGTAACGGAACAACCTCATCGTCCGATGGCCAATTCTTCCGCGCGAGCGATCGAGCCGCAAAGCGCGGCGACATCCGCGACCGATCATTCGAAAGCCAGGCGTTCCGCGCCTCCGGCCTCAATCTCGTCGTTAGCGCGATCGTGCATTGGAATACGGTCTATATCGAACGGGCCGTCACCCACTTGCGCAATGTGCGTCACGAGATTCCGGATCATCTGCTCAAGCACGTCTCGCCGCTGAGCTGGGAACACATCAATCTCACCGGCATCTACACCTGGGATGCAGAACATCAGATGCCTGAAGGCTTCCGGTCGCTCAGACTTCCGGCTCGGTTACGCCACGCCGCATGACGTTCATGCTCCGTTCTGCCTTAGCGTGTCGCTGGGAACAGTTCTTGTTCCGATCCCAACATATCGCTGTGTCGGCATGAACCTGCACGGATTGTCGCTAATGGAGCCGCTTGCCAAATTGAACCAGGTCTACGAAGAACACCGGGCGATCTGTGAGGCAATCGCCGAGGGGCACGCCGTTCTGGCGCATGACCTGATGCGCCAGCACCTGGAAGGTTCGCGCAACCGTCTCTTTGAGGATAAAACCTTAGACCTGTCGCGCAGGTAGGAAAGGCCGGGCCTATGGCATCAGGCTCAGTCCAACGAAACATCACCTTGCCGCCTCAGGCAGCAAGGGCATCATCGTTGTATTACGTTCGTTCAACCTGCCAGCAGATTTCGGATGCGATGGCTGCGGTCGATGCGGCGCCCCCCAGATCGGCGCTCAGCAGTCCGTTCGAAAGGCATTCGTTGCAGGCGCCAACTATCTTGGCCGCAGCCTGCAGAAGGCGACGGTCCGAATGACGCTGACCTAGCCAATCAAGCATTGCGGCGGCCGAAAGCACTGTACCATAGGGATTGGCTATGCCCTTGCCGGCGATGTCTGGAGCTGACCCGTGGGCAGCTTGAAAGAACCCGTGCTCGTCTCCAAGTTCTGCAGAAGGGGCCAGACCCATGCCGCCAATCGTTGCGGCAGCCAGATCGGACAGGATATCGCCGAACATGTTTTCGGTGACAATGATATTGTAGTGGCCCGGTCGCATCACGAGATGCATCGCCATTGCATCAATCAGGGCGTATTCAGTCGCGATGTCAGGATAGTCGGCGGCGACTTCGTCGAAGACCGAACGGAAGAAGGCGTAGCTTCGCAGGACATTTGCCTTGTCACAGCAGGTAACCCTCCGGACGCCGTCGCGTGGCGAGCCTTTTGATGAGCGCGCCAGTTCAAAGGCTTTGCGGCAAATGCGTTCGATGCCGCGGCGAGTCTGCACCAGCGTATCGACGGCCACCTCGCCACGCAGCTGGACGCCCGCGCCGCGCGCGGCATAGAGTCCCTCGCTGTTCTCGCGCAAAATGATGTAGTTGATCTCGTCGGCTCCGGCATTGGCCAGAGGACTGGTCACGCCGCGAAACAGGCGGATCGGCCGGATGTTCGCATAGAGATCGAGGCGAAAGCGAAGTTGCAGGGTGAAATCGAGCCCGGCCTCTGTTCCGTCGGGATGGACGACGCCTGGGACGCCGCCAGCGCCGTGCAGTACGGCATCCGCATCGCGGCACGCCTCGAATGTGGTTTCGGGAAAGCTGTCTCCTGTCTTCATGAAATGCTCGGCGCAGGCCGGGTGCTCGGCAAAATGAAGAAGGTCCTTGTTCGGCAGCGCGGCCCGGACGACCTGAATTGCCGCCGCACAAACCTCGGGACCGATCCCGTCACCGTGAACAACGGCGATCTTGTAGCTTTGTCTCATCCTTATCTCCGGTCTCGCGAGCTCCGCTAGCCCGCCCAGCGCCAATCCCCAAACACCCGTTCGGCTGCCGCCGCCACTTCAAGCAGCGCGCGGTCGCGATACCAGGGCGCACAGATCTGGAGGCCAACCGGCAAGCCTTTCGATGTTTGTCCGCAGGGCAGGGAGATCGCCGGATGGCCTGTCAGGTTCTGTGGATAGGTAAAGGGGTACCAGGCGCCGCGCACCGCGCCTTCATTGGACCCGTCTATGTCGATGTCGCCAGTAGGGTCGATGTCGACCGGGAGCGGTGGGGCGGTCAGTGTGGGTGAAATGATGACATCGAAACGCGCAAACACCGATTGGATCATCTGGAATAACACTGTGCGCGCGCTCGCCGCTTGCGAAAGATCAACGGCGGAATAAGTCTCTCCGGCTCTGATCGTATCGATCAATGACTTTGCCACCAGCGCTTCGCGCCCTTTGACCACCGGTCCCACCCGGGCGGCAAGGCCGGTGCGCAGGATAGTCAGGAATGCCGGTTCGAACGATTTGAAGTCAATTTCGATCGGCTCAACAGCCGCTCCCTCCGCGGCCAGCATCTCCACCGCACGAACAGTGATAGCAGCAACTTCGCGTTCCACCTTTGCGCCACCTTTCGCTATCCAGGCTACGCGCAGGCCTTTGAGCGAAACGTTCCCGGCTTCATGCAACAGAGCTGCTGGCTGGCCAAATGGATCTCCTGGATCTGGACCCGCAATTGCCTCGAACAAAAGCGCCGCATCAGTCACGGTGCGCGCCATCGGTCCGACATAGGAGTTTGCGCCAAACAGATCAGGCAACTGCAAGTGCGGTACGGCGCCGAGGGTCGGCTTGAAGCCAACAATGCCGCAGCAGGCTGCCGGAATGCGGATTGACCCGCCTCCGTCTGTGCCAATCGCGATTGGACCCATACCGGCGGCAACGGCCACGGCGGCGCCCGAGCTTGAGGCGCCGGGCGTTACTGTGGGATCAACAGGGTTAAGCGTCCTCCCGAACAAAGGGGATGTCGCCGATTGGACATGGCCAAATTCCGGCGTCGTGCTTTTGCCGATCAGGATGGCTCCGGCCTTGCGCGCACGAGCAACGGCCACTCCGTCCCCAGCAGGAATGTTATCTTCGTACAGGCGCGATCCCATCGTGGTGCGAACACCGGCCGTGTTCACCAGATCTTTCACGGAGTAGGGGACCCCCAGCAATGCCGGCAGCTTCCCCCCAGCCTGCGCCAACTTTTCCGCGGCCGCCGCTTCCTGTCTCGCTTCGCCGAGCGTCACCGTGATGAATGCGTTCAGGTCGGCGCGCTGTTCAATACGGGTCAGCACGGCCTCGACGATCTCGACCGGAGACAGGGTCCTTTCGCGGACGTGCCTCGACAATTCAGTTGCAGTCAGATCAGCAATTTCGGTCATCGAAGCGCCTCAAATCATCCATCGGCCGCCATCGATCAACAGGCTTTGTCCAGTAATGAAACGAGCCTCGTCACTAGCAAGGAATGCAACCGTTGCGGCTACGTCGCATGGCTCTCCAACAAATCCAGCCGGCGTATCGGCCTTGATCCTGTCGATCACTGTTTTCGGCATTTTGTCGTGCGCCCGGGCGCGAATGGCCCCGGGTGCAACGGCGTTGACGGTCACCGCGTAGGGTGCGAGTTCGCGCGCCAGAGATCGGGTGAATCCGACTAGTCCCATCTTTGCGGCGGCGTAGTCGGTCAGACCGGCGTCACCGGCAAAAGCTGCATCACTGGCCATGTTGACAATGCGACCACCACGTTCGCGCATACTTGCCGCGACAAGCCGGGACAGACGCATAGCGCTCAGCAGCGACACCTCCAGCACAAACCGCCAGACCTCTTCGCGCGATTCATGAAAGAGCGCTGATCGCTCACGCCCGCTTTGCCCGACATTATTGACGAGAATCTCGACCGGACCGAACGCGCCAACCACCTTTTCGCAAAAGTCCGCGAGGGCGCGCGCATCGGTGCAATCCCCGTTAATCGCCAGCAAGCGATTGCTGGCTTCGTCGCCCACTTCTGCAATGAGATTGGTTGTATGAAGGTCAATAACGCCAACGCATGCGCCTTCAGCCAACATGCGCGAGACTATGGCCGCGCCGATCCCGGCGCCGCCGCCGCTCACGATCACCGTGCGGTTCTTGAAGCGATTCTCAAAGATCATGCCTCCCGATCCTTTCAGTGAAACGTCCGGCCACCGTCGACTGCAACCGCAGTTCCGGTCATGTACGAAGCCTCATTACTGATCAGGAAGGCGATGGCCGCTGCGATCTCGTCCGGCGCAGCAATGCGCCCCAACGCATAGCGATCCCGCACCGCCGCAAGGGCGGCCTGGGTGTTGTCGTTCGGAAGCGATGATCGGAACAGTTCGGTTTCGACTGCCCCTGGGCAAACACAATTAACCCGGACGCCAAACTCGGCTGCCTCTATCGCAAGCGCCTTGGACAACATCTGAAGTCCTGCCTTGGACGCGCAATAGGCGGTGCGATGCTTCAGTGGTTGCAGTCCGGCGCCGGAAGACACGTTGACGATACTGCCGCCGCCGGCCGCGCGGAGATGACCCATGGCCGCGCGGCTCACGACCATCGGTGCGGTCAGATTGACCGCGATCAGCCTGTTCCACTCGGCGTCGGTCATTTCCTGGAGAGCAACCTTCAGGTCGAGGCCGGCAGAACTGACGACCCCGTCAAGGCCGCCCAATAGGTGTGCGGCCTTGTCGATCGAAGCCGATGTCGCGGCTGGATCGGAAAGGTCCACGGCCACGATATGCAAGCCTGGCTGGGCCGGCAAACTTGCGAGAGCCGCCTCGTCCCTGTCGAGGCAGGCGACCTGGGCGCCGCCGGCAAGGAAGCGAACGGCGCTGGCCCAGCCGATGCCTCGCGCTCCGCCGGTCACCACTATGCGGCGTCCGCTGAAATCCATGATCATGCCTCTGGCCGCTCGAGACGCGGCCGCATCGCCTCGACCATTTCGTCACAGCGGCCCATCCACACATCGCCATGCTCAAGCGCATGTTTGATCAGCGCTTCCAGCACGCCAATTCTTGATGGCTGGCCAATCATCTCCGGATGCATGCCAACCATCATCATACGCTTTTCGAGGTAGAGCACATCAAACTCGGCCTTCCACGCCTCCAGAAGCGCCGATGGCGCTTGCATGGTCCGCCCGGGCAAAACAATAGAGTATTGAAAGAAGGGCGCGTCATCGAGCACCCAGCGGAAGGGCAGTTCAACGATCTTTGTCTTCTTGCCATCAACGGTGTGCAGGTAAGGGGAGTCGTCGTCGAAAAAATTCGACGAATAATTGAAGCCGTATTCGACCAGCATCGGCATGGTAATATTGCTGATCTCTGCGGCGGGAGAGCGCCAGCCCTGCGGCGCATAGCCAGCAACGCGCTTGATGGATTGGTAGCCCTTCTCCATTTCCTCACGTTCCTGCTCTGGAGTAAGGTCGAGGATCCACGAATGGGAATAGGAGTGGTGGGCTATTTCATGCCCACCATCAAGGATGCGCTCTATCAGTCGGGGCTGCTGATCGATGATCAGGCCAGGAATGAAGAAGGTCGATTTCAATCCGTACCGCGCCAGCAGGTTCAAGACCCTGTCGGCGCCGACCTTCCAGCCATAAGCGCCCTGCGACATCAAGATCGGTCGCTTGGCATAGGCTGGGTCGCGGGCCGTCCACATCGTCTCGGCGTCGAGATCAAATGTCAGAAAAAGGGGAAATCCCCTGTTGGTAAGATGCATGAGAAAGTCCGCTCAGACAAAACGATGGAAGCCCGTCCAGCGTTCGGCCACGAAGAGCGCTGCAACGGTTGCGATGATCAGCATGGTCGAAACTGCTGCGACGCTTGGATCGACACCCATTTCGACAGAGGTGAATATGAGGATCGGCAACGTGGTTTGACGTGGACCCGCCAAGAAAATTGTGACCGGCACGTTTTCCATGGAGGTGACGAAGGCGAATAGCGCGCCCGCGACCAGGCCGGGCTTGATCAATGGCAGCGTAATCAAGCGGAAGGTCGTCAAACCGTTGGCGCCCAGTACACGCGCCGCTTCCTCGACCGAAAGGTCGATCCCGGAAAGACTGGCAAGCGCAGAGCGCACAATATAGGGCACAGTAATCACCACGTGCGCGATCAGCAGTACCAGAAAGCCACCGCGCAGACCCACGAGAGTGAAGTACTGCAGGAGGGCGACGCCGATCACCACCGAAGGAACGATTAGCGGCGACATCAGCAATGAGGTCAGTACCTCCGTTCCTGGCAGCATTTTGCGAAACAGCGCATAGGAAGCTGCAACGCCAAGCACGAGTGAAATGAGGGTCGAACCCAGAGCCAGCAACAGGCTGTTGCGGATCGCGGTGAGATACGTGGTGTCCGTCAGGACCGCCTCAAACCACTTTAGCGTAAGCCCCTGCGGCGGAATGGTCAGATAGGTGGTCTCGCTGAATGAGGCCAGCACGACCACGATCACAGGGATCTGGAGAAATATGATGACGGCCCATGCGATCGTCGTCACTGAAAAACCTGGTCGCTGATCGTTCATGCCAGACCTGCCCAACGTTTGGTCGTGAGACTCGAAATCCAGATAATGAGGATGGTGACGAAGGCGAGAGAGAAGGAAAGCGCAGACCCGCTCGGCCAATCCAGCAACTGCATGTATTCGTCGTAAATAAGCGTTGCCATGACCTGGTAGGTCGGCCCGCCAAGCATGCGCGGCGTCACCAGCGCACTGATGGTGAGGACGAACACCAGGATCGACCCGGCTATGATGCCCGGGGCGGTCAAAGGCAAGGTAACGGCGTGGAAGACGTGGAACCGGCCCGAGCCGAGCGTTGACGCTGCAGCTTCAACGTCGCGCGGTACATTCTGCAGCGCCGCGACCAGCATCAGAACCATGAATGGCAGATAGATGTGAGTCAGCCCGATCATGACGCCCGTCAGATTGAACATCAGTTTGAGCGGGGTCTCTATAACCCCCAAATCTGTGAGAAGATTGTTGACGACGCCGCGATTGGTCAGCAGCACGATCCAGCCGAACGAACGCACAACCAGGTTGAGCATCAGCGGGAAGATCACGAGCAAGGTTAGCGGCAGCCGCCACCGCGGGTGACCGCGCACAATCAGATAGGCTACCGGATAGCCCAACATCAAGCAGGCGATGGTGACGCTGACGCCAAGCCCGAGCGTACGCAATACCACTTCACGATAATAGTCGTCAGCAACAATCCGGGCGTAGTTCCCAAGTGTGAACGACCCCGAAACGATCCCCGATCCCGGCTGATATTCCTGGAAACTGGTCGGCGCCAGAAGCAGCAGCGGGACGACAAATGCGCCCGTAAGCACCAGGAGCAATGGACCAAACAGCAGCAGTCCGGAGCGAACGCTGGTCATGGCTGCGCTGCGCCTGGTAGCACGAGAACATCTTGGGGAAGCACCTCAAGCGTCACATGCTGGCCCTGCGCCAGATCGCTGCCGGAGCCTGACGATGCCGCCTGGACGATGAACTCATGGCCGTCGGCGATACGGATGACATATTGCACTTGTGGTCCTGAAAAAGACCGAAGCGCAACAATGCCGGGAATTCGGTTGGCGCGGTGATCATCGCTTGATGACAAGCTGATCGCCTCCTGACGGATGAACAGATCGACATTTTCACCCTCGGCCCCAGGCGGATGTTCCGACACCAGTCCGAGTCCCTGGCCAAGGACTAGGCGACCGTTCTGAACGGTCGCTTTCAAGCGGTTAGGCTTGCCAATAAAGCTGGCGACAAACGCCGTTGCCGGACGACGATATATATCTTCTGGCGCTGCAAACTGCTGGATAATTCCGTCATGCATCACACAAACGCGATCCGAAAGGCTCAAAGCTTCCGCCTGGTCGTGCGTTACAAACAGCGTGGTGATGCCCAGGCTGCGCTGCAGGCGTTTCAGTTCGATCTGCATTTCATCGCGCAGTTTGGCGTCAAGATTGGATAGCGGTTCGTCGAACAAGAGCACGTTCGGTCGCGGCGCGATTGCGCGCGCCATCGCGACACGCTGCTGTTGGCCGCCGGAGAGCTGGCGCGGATAGCGCTCTCCGTAACCGGAGAGCCGCACCATTGTCAGCGCCTCGTTGACCCGCGTTTCGAGCGCAGTACCGGTCTCGCCCTTGCGCCGCAAACCAAATGCGACGTTTTCAAATACTGTTAGATGGGGGAACAGCGCATAAGACTGGAAGACCAACCCGATATTGCGCTTGTTGGGCGCAAGGCGCGTAACATCGGTGGAGCCGATGCGAATTGTCCCTTCTGAAGGCTCGTTCAGACCGGCAACCATGCGCAGGATCGTTGTCTTGCCACAGTCCGACGGCCCCAGCAGTGAGACGAATTCACCGTCACCGATGTTTAGCGATACGCCCTTGACTATGGACATATCGCCATATCGCTTCACAACGTTTTCAAGAGTGAGATTGCTCATGGCTGTACGACAGGACCGGGCAGGCCGCCGCTCCCTATTGTTGTCAGCGCAACACTTCCCGCTGCCAGCGGCGCGTCCATTCAGGAAGCCTGGCGGCCATGTCGCTCGGGTCGAGGAACAACATCTTGTCGAGCGCTTCGCCCGTGGGGACCATTCCCGAAACTTCGGCCGACAATTCAACTTTCTTGTTCACAGAACCGATGAATTGACGCTCCGAAAAGCACTTCTGGTTGTCGGCGTTGAGAACCGTGTCGATGAATTTCAGCGCCAGATCGACCTGCTGCGTACCCTTAGGGATCATGATCGCAGGACGGATGCCCACCGCTCCTTCGCTTGGATAGGCTGCGGCGAGCGGAAGGCCGTTCTTCGCCTGCACGCCTGCACGATCAGGATACCAGACAGCGATGTCGATCTCGCCGCGCTCGAACAGAGATACAACCTGATCGGCCTGCGTGTAGAGAAGCACCGCATCCTTGGCGAGAGGTTTGATTTTCTCGATGCCTGGAGTGATGTCGTCGAGCGTGCCCCCGGCCATTTTGTTGACAGCCGCCAGGAACTGCCAGCCGGTAGTGCCTGATATATCGCCGATGGTTACGCGGCCCTTGTATTTCGGGTCGAAAAGATCGTTCCAGGATGTCGGCGGCGTGGCGATCTTGTCCTTGTTGTAGATAATGGTTGTAGCACCGAGCATCGCCGCGACATAGGCGTCACCCTTACCCCAAGCTCCATCGATAATGTCCGGCGTATTGGTCAGTTTCGCGCGGTCAAGCGGAACCAAAAGGCCTTCATTGGCGATCTGCACGGCGAATGCGTCGTCGGCAAACACGACGTCCATGTCAGACTGGCCGGCGGTAGCCCGCACTGCGGCTGCATGCTGAGCCGAGTTTGCAAGCTTTGTAACTACGGTGGCTCCAGTCTCCTTTTCGAAAGGCGCTATGTAGCAAGCCTTTACATTGGCGGCAAAGGAGCCGCCGAACTCGCCGAGCACGAGTTCCTGTGCGGAAGCCGACGAAACAGAAAAGCCACCCAAGATGGCGGCGGTGACAAGCAAGTTTCTGTGCAATTTCATCAGATTCTCTCCCGATCCAGGCCTCACAACTCCTCCGAAGCCGACAAAGGCGACACTAGCAGCTATCGTTTTATCTTTCAAGAAAGAAAATATAAAGATATTATCCCTTAACTGTGTGCTTGTTGACGGCCTCGAATTTGCGCTACACCAGTTGGGGCTGGAGTCGGCAGATATGAGAGAGCCTGTTTTTCAGTATTGGGAAGTCGATCGTGTTGGCCGCGGAATGGCCAGTTGGAAGCGCGAGCGACCGGACATCGATGGCAGCGGCAAGGCGGTTGTCGGCCGGATCCTGCAATTGAACGATATCATTATGCGAGCGATCGACAAAGCGCTGGCAAAACACGGCGTGAAGTATCCCGTCTACGCGGTGCTCGCCACGATCCGCGTGTCTGGTGCGCCCTACCGTATGTCACCAACCGACCTGCTTTCCTCTCTATTGGTGACGTCGGGGGGGCTTTCAAACCTTTTGCGGCGCATGGAGGAGGACGGGTATGTCCGTCGCATGGCGGACAAGCGCGATGGTCGCGGCGTCATTGTCGAATTGACGGACAAGGGTACTGCCGTCGCCGACGCAAGCATGACCGACCACGCAGCCGTCGAGCGTGAACTAATTGAATGCCTCAGCCCCGACCTCCGTGACACCGTGGCGCGAGCCCTTGGTTTGATGATAACTGTGGCCGAGCGATAGGGGCGGCCTTGGTGCACGGTATCGCGTGAGCGACTGTCTTGACGTTCAAGCGATTTGTTCGCGCCATGGTTGCTGATCCCGGATGACGGCGTTGGGTTCTGATGGGGTGGACGCCCCTCGACGGCATCTGTGTTCCAAAGTGGTAGGTGTTTGACTGCCACAACAGAGGAGGCGTCCACGATGGAAGTTAGCACAATCGGGCTGGATTTGGCCAAGAACGTATTTCAGGCACATGGAGCGAATGCGTCTGGCGCGGTGGTTTTCCGCAAGCAGCTAAGACGCGGCAAGGTTCTGGAGTTTTTCGCCAGGCAGCCCGCATGTCTCGTCGCCATGGAGGCGTGTGGTGGTTCGCATTACTGGGCGCGTGAGATCGGCAAGCTTGGTCATACGGTTCGCTTGATCCCACCATCCTATGTTAAGCCGTTCGTGAAACGGTCGAAGAACGATGCTGCCGACGCCGCGGCGATCTGCGAAGCTGCCCAACGGCCAACGATGCGATTTGTTACTGTGAAGAGCGAGAAGCAGCAGGCCAGCACGATCGTCTTCAGGGCTCGTGATCTGCTTGTTCGCCAGCGCACACAGGTGATCAATGCCCTTCGAGGCCATCTGGCCGAATATGGACTGGTGGTTGCCCACGGCCCATCGCACGTCGCCAAACTCATTGACCAGGTGGAAGACCCGCATAGCAACCTACCGTCTCCAGCTCGATTGGTTTTGGGTTTGCTGATTGAAACACTGAAGACCCTCAATGAGAGGATTGCATGTCTTGATGTTGAGATCGCGCGCCGCGCCCGTGAAGATGAGAACGCGCGGCGGCTGGCGACGATACCCGGGATAGGGCCGGTAACGGCGACTGCTTTGGTCGCATTGGCGCCAGAAGCCACAACCTTCAAGAGGGGCCGCGACTTCGCTGCTTGGCTGGGACTGACGCCTCTGCAACAATCTAGTGGCGGAAAGCAAAAGCTCGGCAAGACATCGAAGATGGGTGAGCGAACGCTGCAGCGTTTGCTCATCATTGGTGCGAGCGCCGTGGTGCGGCAAGCACGCAAACGCGGTGCGCCGGCAGGATCGTGGCTGGATCGAATGATCAGCCGCAAGCCGCCGATGCTTGTGATTGTCGCCCTGGCCAACAAGATGGCTCGGATCATTTGGGCAATGATGACGAAAGGAGGCGTTTATAGAGCTCCGGCCGCAGCGGCTTAGCCGCCCGGTCAGAGGCTGTCGAGGATGTAGGAAGGTCGAACGGAAAGGTATGGCGCAACAGTCGATGGGACGAGGTCGGGAGAATCCGATTTGCGACAAGCGCAGCAAAGCGCGAGGTTCTGAATGGAACCCGATCTGCGAACTCCCATACGGGCCAGCGACACTCGAAAGGTCGCATCAAAGGCCGGACAGATGTCAGCACCCGACTACGCGCAGCAACGGAACGAAGATTCTTCTTGCATTCAACGGGGCGTCCACAGATGTCGCAAACTTTTCGGCAATGCTGACGTGGCATGACTTCGGTCCAATTGAGACCAGCATGATGTTCAAAGGCCGCCACTTCGATCAGTCTGTCATTCTGCTGTGCGTGCGCTGGTATCTGGCCTACAATCTGAGCCTGCGCGATCTGGAGGAGATGATGTCCGAACGGGGCATCGTAGTCGATCATTCCACGGTCAATCGATGGGTCAGGCGCTTTTCACCGATGTTGCTGGAGCGCTTCAACCGACGCAAGCGCTCTCTGTCCGGCAAGTGGCGTATGGATGAGACCTACATCAAGGTTCGCGGCCAATGGATGTATCTTTACCGGGCTATTGATAGTGTCGGCGACACGGTCGAATTTCTGCTGAGCGAACAACGTGATCTTCTCGCGGCCAAGCGTTTTCTGCGCAAGGCATTGAGCCGGCATGGGCGTCCTGATCGCATCGTCATTGATGGCAGCCAGACCAATCAGGAAGCGATCACCGCATGCGACGGTGAAAACCGGTTGCGGGATCGAACGACGAGAAGTCTGAAGCCGATCCGGAACCGCCGCAGTCAATATCTGAATAACCGGATCGAACAAGATCATCGGCGCATCAAGCGTCGGGTCCGATCCATGATGGGGTTCAAGGCATTCTCATCGGCTGAAGCCACTTTGGCTGGCATTGAGATGGTTCACATGATGCGCAAGCGACAGGGACGTTTCGCTTTCAACCCGGAGGCAACCCTGAAGGAGCAATTCGAGGCAATCGCAGCCTGAAATCCGTCAAGCGATAGGCCCATCTCTGGCCGACTTCAGAATTTGCGACACAACTCCGCCGTCTGCTGCCTGTGCAATCCGTCAAAGCGCGGCTCAATACCTAGCCTGGCTCGAAACCATGCTCGGCACGGTCAGCGCCGCGATCCTCGCCACGCTGCTGGTCGCCGTGCTTTCCGCCGTCGTGCTGCGCTACGTCTTCGGCACGGGCTTTTCCGGTTCGGAAGATCTTGGCATCTGGTTGCATGTAGCGCTGATCGCTGTCGGCGCTCCGTTAGCGCTGAGCAGTACGCTGGCCATGCGGCTCGACGTATTTGCAACACGCCTGACACAAGGGGGACAGGCCGTCGCGGCTGTTGCAGCGGACATTTTGACGGTGCTCGCCGGCCTTGTCCTCGCCTTCGGCAGCGCCCGCATCGCGACGATGCTCGGTGGCGTGTCGCCGACGCTCGGCCTGCCGGAATGGGTGCGGTTCGGATTTCTTGGCATCGGCGGCGCACTGATCGTGCTGGTACTGACGCTGCAACGGCTCGCGGAAGGAAAGACCGCCGGCCTCTTGATCGCCCTGATCGCCGGGGTCGCGCTCCATATCGCCGCGACCCGTCTTTCTATCCCCGTTTCCCTGCCGCCCAGCATAGTGCTCGGCCTCATCGCCGCGATCGGGCTGCTGGTGGCCGCCCCGCTGCCGCACGCTTTCATCGCAGCCGCCTATCTCGCCATCGCGTTCAGAAGCCCGCTGCCGGAACAGGCCGTCGTCTCCTACACCGTGACGGGCATGTCGAAATTCCTGCTTCTGGCGATACCCTTCTTCCTGCTGGCGGGCGGGCTTTTGACCGTGTCGGGCACGGCCTCCCAGATCGTCCGCTTCGCTACCTCGCTGGTCGGCCATCGCCGCGCGGGACTGGCGCAGACGACGCTGCTGACCAGCGTGCTGTTTTCCGGCGCGTCGGGTTCGTCAGTCGCCAATGCTGCGTACGGCTCGGCGACGTTCCAGCCCGAACTGGTGAAGAAGGGCTATGCGCCCGCGCAGGCCGGCGGGGTCATGGTACTTTGCTTCGCCGTCGCGATTCACCTGACCGCGGCGGAACACGCCACGCAGCCCCGCGCCGACGCCACAGAACGCTGGAGTTCGGCTAAGGCCGCGATCCCCGCCTTCGGTCTCGGTGTCATCGTCGTCGTCGGCATCCGCATAGGGGTCGTGACCGTCACCGAGGCCGCCGCGCTTGCCGCGCTCTATACGCTGTTCCTCGGCCTCGGCGCGCGCCAGCATGCACTTCCCATCTACGCAGCCTTACGGCAGTCGGCGGTCGAGGCGTCAGCCATCGGGCTCCTGATCGGCACAGCCGGCCCGTTCGCCTACCTGCTCGCGGTGGACAATGTTTCCGGGCTGCTGTCGTCGATCGTTACCGGCTTCGGCCTCGGGCCGCTGGGCGTGTTCATCATCATCAACGTGCTCCTGCTGGCGATCGGCCTGGTGCTGGACATCGGCGCGGCGATCCTTCTGTTCGCGCCGATCTTCCTGCCGCTGGCGGTCGAGGCCGGAGTGGATCCGATCCATTTCGGCGTAATCCTCGTCGTCAACCTGATGATCGGCGGCCTCACCCCGCCGGTGGGCATGCTGGTCTTCGTGGTCAGCGGCGTGACGAAGGTGCCGGCCGGCGCACTGTTCCGGGCGATCCTGCCCTATCTCGCAGCCCTTCTCGTCTCGCTGGCCCTGCTCACAGCCGGCGCCATCCTCTTCCAAGCAACGGAACCGTACCCATGACGACATTCACGCGCCGCACATTCCTCCGCACGAGCGCCGCCGCCGGCGCAGGTCCGATCTTCGCGCCGGCCATCGTCGGCCGCGCGCAAGCGCAGACGACGCTGACCGTCGCCTCGCTTTTCGGCGACGACAAGCCCGAAACCCAGATATGGCACCACATCCGCGATCTGGTGGAAGAGAAACTGCCGGGCCAGGTCAATTTCAACATCGTCGGCAACGCTACTCTCGGCGGTGAGAAGGAAGTGGCCGAAGGTATTCGCCTCGGTTCGGTGCAGGCCAGCCTTCCCACCGTTTCGGCGCTGTCCGGCTGGGTTCCCGAAGTCCAGCTTCTCGATCTGCCATTCCTGTTCCGCGACGCCAGGCATGTTCGCGCGACGGTGACCGGCGATATCGGCGCTGACCTCAAGGAAAAGCTGGCCGAGCAGAATTTCGTCGTCGCCGACTTCATCAACTACGGCGCGCGTCACCTGTTGACCAAGGAGCCGGTGACCATGCCGGAACAGCTTCAGGGTAAGCGCATCCGCGTGATCCAGAGCCCGCTACACACAACGCTATGGAGCGCGTTCGGGACGACGCCGATCGGCATTCACATTCCCGAGACCTACAACGCGCTGCAAACGGGCGTCGCTGACGCCATGGACCTGACCAAATCGGCCTATGCCGGCTTCAAGCTCTACGAGGTTGTGCCGTATCTCACCGAAACCGGCCACATATGGGCGTCCGGTGTTGTCTACTTCTCGACGCCGTTCTGGAACGGGCTCAACGACGAACAGAAGCAGGTCTTGCAGGAAGCCGCCTCCGACGGCGCGGTGTATTTCAACGATCTAATCGTCGCCGATGAGGAACGCTCGATAGCGACCGCGGTCGAACATGGCGGCAAGGTTCTACAACCGGAAAACCGCGAAGCCTGGGAAGAAGGCGCACGAGGAGGCTGGCGAGACTTCGCCGATGTCGTCGGCGGCTTCGATCGCATCGAAGCGGTCAGGACGATCGGCTGAATAGCTTGCCGCCAACGACGGGAAATTTCACGACTTAACCTGACATCAACCGAATTTCTTATTGCTCGCTCGTTATAGGCATTTTTGGTCAATTGCCTACAACGACTTTCAGGGATATGGTTGCAGGCAGCAATCTAAGATTGCCTACAACGAGCGCGCCAATGGCAAAATACGAAGAACTGCCTATTGCCATCCAAACGATCTATGCCGATCTCGTCCATCGTGCGTGGACGGGCAACATTTCCGCGCTGACATCGAAAGGCGGTTCTGCCTACTCCCGTGACGTCAAAGGTCGCCACTATTGGTACTGGCAGCCGCCCACCACCGCTGATGGCAAAAGACCGTCCGCAAAATACATCGGCCCCGACAGCGAAGAGACTCGCGGTCGTCTGCAAGAGATGCAGGACAACGTTGAGAGCCTGCGTCAGCGCCGGGACATGGTGCGCGCGCTGCGAGCCGCTCGCCTTCCCGTCCCCGATGCGATGTCGGGAGACATTATGGCTGCCATGGCGGAGGCGGGCGTTTTCCGGTTGCGGGCGGTTGTCGTCGGTTCAGTGGCGTTTCAAACATACCCCGCAATGCTGGGCGTCCATATGCCCGCCACTTTGAGCCGAACCGGTGATCTCGATATCGGGCAATTCCAGTCTATCGCGATCGCAGTCGAAGACGAGATCGACCCCGACCTTGAGGCCGTGCTGAAAACCGTCGACAAACGTTTCGAAGCTATCGCAAGTCCCATGGACACCCGGCAGACGCTTCGATACGCGCTGCGTATCGGGGGCGACGAACGGTTCTCTGTCGACGTTCTCAGCCCGATGAGGGGCCCTGACCGGGAGAAAACTGGTCGCCTACCTGCATTGCGGACGGGTGCTCAATTCCTGCGGTATCTGGATTACCTGCTGTATCAGGAGGTCAACGGCGTTGCGCTCCACGGCGCCGGAATTCCGATCAACGTGCCTGATCCGACAAGGTACGCGCTCCACAAGCTGATCGTCAGCCAGATGCGCCGTATGGAAGATCCGAGGAGCGCTGCGAAATCCCGCAAGGATCTTGATCAGGCGCGGGCATTGATCACGGTGCTTTCGGTGCAGCGACCTGCAGAACTCAAAGACCTGTGGCAGGAACTCTGCGGCCGTGGTCCCTCATGGCGCGAGAAGGCCATGGCGGCCGTCAACCAACTGCCTGCAGATATCGCCCAGGCGCTGGGCGAAGAACGCGCTCTTTGAGCAGGGTGCCGGGCAGATGACAAGGTTCCGTTTGCAAATATTCGACAAGATAACATGCATCGTTCCGCTGGGCGGATTTCAGGCGGCGATCGCCTCGAACTGCTCTTTGAGGGAAGGAACCGGGTTGTAGGCGAAGCGGCCTTGGCGCTTGCGCATCATGTGAACCATTTCGATGCCAGCCAGGGTGACGGCGGCCGAGGAGAACGCCTTGAAACCCAGCATCGGCCGCACCCTCCGCTTGATGCGCCGGTGATCCTGCTCGATCCTATTATTCAGGTATTGGCTCTTGCGGATACGGATCGCCCTCAGAGTTCGCGACGACCGATCCAGCAAGCGGTTCTCGCCATCGCAGGAAATGATCGCTTCCCGGTTGGTCTGGCTTCCGTCGATGACGATGCGATCCGGTCGGCCATGGCGCTGCAAAGCCTTGCGCAGAAAGCGTTTCGCCGCCGGCAAATCACGATGTTCGCTGAACCAGAATTCAACGGTGTCACCGACGCTGTCGATGGCTCGATAGAGATACATCCACTGGCCTCGGACCTTGATGTAGGTTCCGTCAACATGCCACTTGCTGCTGACCTTTCGCTTCCGGCGGTTGAACCGCTTGAGTAGTACTGGCGAGAAATGAACAGCCCAGCGGTGGATCGTAGAATGGTCGACGCTGATGCCACGCTCGGCCATTATCTCCTTTAGATCGCGCAAGCTCAGGCCGTACGCCAGATACCACCGTACGCAGAGCAGGATCACCGAGCGGTCAAAGTGGAGGCCTTTGAAAATCATAGAATGCGCTCCACAAATGGAGCCGTCCTCATGCCATCAGCTACCTTACCAGACGGTTTGCAACAGAGCCTGCGGATGCTTCTTCTTGAGATTCGTTCGACTGCATGGCCGAACTCGGCGTAGCAGATTGCTCAGATATCGGCTTCCAACACATAAAGGCCGCCATTCATATCAGTAGCGAATATCGTGCGATCAGAGGTGACAAACACGTCGTTCATGTTCAGAACGCGCGGCACGCCCGGGCGATGGTCCATGAGCTTTTCGGGTGCCGGCGGCACAAGAGCGGCGATCTCTTTCGGCTCATATGCGTTGGAGATGTCGAAGATGCGAACGCCCGCATTGTTATAGGTTGCAAATATAAGTGTGTCTGAAACGAAGCTGCCCGGACGGTTTTCGTGGACGTTGTGCGGCCCGAAATGCCCTCCCTTCGCGAAGTAGTCCCTTTCGTTGGGAGTGGGAAGAGTCGCAATGCTGATCGGGTTCGACTTCTCCCGAATATCAAATATCCATGTGTGCTTCAGGCCGTCCTCGCCGTTGTTCAGCACTGCCTCGTCCACAACAACCAGAAGGTTTCGAGCCGGCAGGGGCAGCGCGTTATGTGATCCACCGCCATAAGGGGGTGCCCAGGAGCGATGCGATATCAGCTTCGGGTTATGGCGGTCAGCCACATCGACCAGTGCCACGCCTCCGTCGCGCCATGTCACATAAGCAGTATCGCCGGCAACGATACCGTGATGGCAAGCGTAGCGATATGTTTTGTCATCCCACGTCGGCTTCTCACCGGCAGCCATGTTCATGCCCGAAAGCCAGAACTTACCCGCCAACTTTGGGCTGGTGGGGTCGGCCAGATCGACGGTTAGGAAGATAAAATCGGAAAACCCATCGAGCATGGCGGACACGTAGGCCCACCTTCCGCCAGAATACCAAATGCGGTGTGTGCCTACACCTTCGACAGGCATAAAGCCGATCTCCCGCGGCGTTTCCGGCTTGCTAATGTCGTACACTCGCATCCCGGCGCTATAGCCCTCTTCCATCGCGTGGATCTTGTCGCGCATAGAGCCGACATAGTATTGTTTCTCGTCTTGCAGGATGGCGTCTTTGTAGAGATCCTTCGCGTTCACGACCAGCAAGAGGTCGTCATGGGCCTGAAGATGTAGTGTCCATGTGTTTGGCGGCGCCGCGATGAATTCGACAGGCTTTGGGTCGCGCGGGTCGCGTACATCGACGACTGAAAAGCCGCCTGAGAACATGTGGCCGACATACGCGTAGCCGTTCTGCACCATGACCTGAACAGCGTCAGGCCTGCCTCCAATGTCGGAGTGGCCGATCATTCGCATGTTCTTTGCGTATTCGGGCACGGGCAGGTTACGCATTTTCATTCTTGTCCAATTGATTCAGGAAGTGCTTTTCAACGCGACCGATATGATTTTCCATCAGCTGGGACGCGCGCTCCGCGTCACGCTCCCGAATTGCCTCGACCAATGCGACATGCTGACGATGGGATTCCACCCCGTTGCGAAGGTCGGAAAAAAAGGTTTCCCGACGACCTCGAGACATCAGGTAGAAGGGCGTGACCATGCGCACTAAGACTGCGTTGTGCGTACTGCGAAAGATGGCCATGTGAAACTCATAGTCCTGCACGGCTATTGACTGGCTCTGGTCTATGGAGGCTCGGGAGCGTTCCAACGCACCTTCCAGTACCCGAAGATCCTCAACGGTGCGGCGAGCGCATGCAAGGGCAATGGCTTGGACCTCTAGGATCCGCCGCACCTCGACGCTTTGCAGCAACACGTCCTGATCTTGCGGTATACCGATGGCCTCGTTCAGCACGAGAGACTCAAGGCTGACCGTGTCGCTGTCGCGTGAAAGATAAATGCCTGAGTTCCGTCGTCGCTCAATGTAGCGGGTCGCCTCAAGCAGCGCGAGCGCTTCACGTATGACGCCACGACCGACAGAAAAGCGCTCCGTCAATTCGCGCTCCGATGGCAATTTTTCGCCAGGCTCGTAGCGTCGGTGCTGAACGAAGGACAAGAGTTCGTTGACGGCACGATGGACGTGGTTTGTGCCTTCTTCCACGGTTTTCTCCACTGCTCGCCGCCTACTTCAGTTCGGCATATGCTAATCCGTCGGAAAACGGATGAGCCTTGATAAAATCCTCATCAACCTCGACACCAATGCCCGGCTTGTCGAGGGGCACAACTGTACCGTCCGACGCGACCTGATAGGGTTGCGATACCAAGCGGTTCCGGAACGGATTGGGCTCTGAGATGTCACCTTCAAAGTAACCGGCGTTTTCTACAGCGGCGAGCACATGGATAGTTACTGCCATGTTTATGCCGGTGGTTGCCGTGTGGGGGCACAATGGCAATTTGTAGGTCGAGCCGAGCGATGCAATCCGCATCACTTCGGTGATACCGCCTGATTTTGAGAGGTCGGGCTGGAGGATATCAACCTGTCCTTCCTCGACGAGCCTCGAGAATTCAAAGCGCGTGTAGTGGTTCTCGCCAGACGCCAGCGGCAGACCGTAGCTCTTGATCTTTGCATAGCTGCGATAATCGTGCGGCGCGAATGGCTCTTCCAGCCAGCGGACGCCGAGTTCAACATAGCCGGGTGTGACCGCAAGCGCATCGGGCACCGAATAATTCGTGTTTGCATCAACCATGATGACAAGATCGTCTCCGAACCGTTCGCGAACCGCGCGCGTGCGCTCGAGGTCCCTTTTAGGTGTATCGCCCACCCGCAACTTTACCGCACCATAACCGCTGTCAACGGCGGCAGCGACCTCGTCGCAGAGTGCCGCAGGATGCTGCCAACCCAACGAAACGCCGCCAGCGTACGCTTGAACCTTGCGATGGCCCCCACCCAGAAGACTGTAGAGGGGCAGGCCGGATACCTTTCCCTTGATATCCCACAGCGCCTGGTCGATGCCGCTCATCGCGATCGAAGTGGCCGCGCCCAGCCCATGACTGCGCAACTGCATAGTATAGATTCGGTTCCAGACGGCTACGATGTCGCCAGCATCCTCGCCGATCAGAAAGTAGCGCAGCAGGCTGTTGACTATATGCGCAACCGAGCCGGCGGCGCGGCCGTGATGGGACTCACCATAGCCGACAACACCGTCTTCCGTAACAACTTTGACCACTACCGTATCGCGCCTCAGGACCGTGCCGATGCCGAATGAGATGCCATTCTCTACAGGGACGGAAAGTGGGAAGGCTTCGACTGACCGGATTTTCATATTCTGTCCCTTCTTGGTCGAGACCGTCCCGTCCATTCAATTTCGTTAGATAGCTGATGCATTCACAGCCGGTCTCCGGTCGCCGCGTCGAAGACCGAAAGATATTCAGGGGGGACGCCTATTGTGATCGTCGAGCCGGGTGCGATGCGGAGACCAGTCGGTAGTCGCGCTACCGCCTTGCTGGCGCCCACCTTTCCCCACGCATACAAGTCCGCGCCCATGTTCTCGGTCACCTCAACGGTCAGCTTTGCTTGAAGCGGCTGTTCCCTGGCAGCGTCGCCAATCAACAGATGTTCTGGCCGATACCCGATTTCTATTCGTTGCCGATCGGGAGGATGTCCGGCAAATCTGTAGGCGGAGAGATCAACATTGAGATCGTCCGCGACAGCGCGCACACCTTGATCTGTCTGTTCTATCGAAGCTTCGGTAAAATTCATGCCCGGCGATCCGATAAAACCCGCGACGAAGCGGTTGGCGGGGCGAGCATAAATCCCCTCTGGACTTTCCAGTTGCTCGATACGGCCGTCGCGCATAACGGCAATACGGTCGGCCAGCGTCATCGCTTCGATCTGGTCGTGCGTCACATAGATCATTGTGTTGCCCAGCTCCTGGTGAAGGCGCTTGATCTCCACGCGAAGTTCGGTCCGCAACTTTGCGTCCAGATTCGAGAGAGGCTCGTCGAATAGAAAGACCTCGACATCGCGCACCAGTGCACGACCAATGGCCACGCGCTGACGCTGACCGCCTGAGAGCTCCGAGGGGCGACGCTTAAGCAATTGCTCCAGCTTAAGGATGCCGGCTGCGCGAGCCACACGTGCCGCAACATCGGCTTTGGGCATGCCGGCAATTCTCAGCCCAAAAGACATGTTCTCTTCGACCGTCATTCGAGGATAAAGCGCGTAGGACTGAAAGACCATGCCAATGCCGCGGTCCTTTGGTTCGGACCATGTGACGTTTTTCTTACCTATGAATATCTGGCCGTCTGTGAGGTCGGTCAGGCCAGCAATTGCATTGAGCAGCGTGGATTTTCCGCAGCCGGAAGAGCCCAGCAAGACAAGGAATTCTCCCTCATCAACACTTAGATTCAGATCATGAAGGACCGTCACCGCTCCGTAAGCCACCCGTGCATCGCGAATGTCGATAGTGCTCATTGTCAGCCCTTCACCGCGCCGGCGGTTATGCCTCTGACGAACCAGCGGCCAGATGAGAAATACAGGATGAGAGGAACCAGGCCGGTCAGGATCGTGGCGGCCATGTTGACGTTGTACTGCTTCTCGCCGAACTGCGAATTGACAACGTTGTTGAGGAGCACCGTCATCGGCACGTTGTCAGATCCGGCAAAGATCAGTCCGAGTATGTAGTCGTTCCAAGTTCCGGTGGTCTGGATCAACGCCGCGACTGCAATCATCGGCACAGACAGCGGCAGCATAACGTGAAGGAAAATCACCCAAAAGCCGGCGCCGTCTACACGCGCAGCCTTGAAAAGATCGACGGGTATCGTCGCATAAAAGTTTCGGAACAGTAGGGTCATTAGCGGCATGCTGAAGCAGATGTGGAGCAGCACGACGCCCGGCAGTGTACCGAACAGACCGACGCCGGAACTGATCCGCACCAGCGGATAGATAAACACCTGGAGCGGCATAAAGGCTCCAATGAGCAAGACCGCAAACAGGAATTCCGCGCCGCGGAACTTCCAGAAGCTCAACGCGTATCCGTTAATCGCTCCAAGCCCGATTGAAGCGGTTACGGCAGGCAACGTAATTTTTACAGAGTTCAAGAACCCAGCGCTGACTCCGTCGCAAGTCAAACCGCGGCATGCCGAACTCCACGCCGTCAACCATGGCTCGAATGTTGGTGATGAAGGCAGCGCGAATAAATGACCGAGCCTGATCTCCGCCATCGGCTTCAGCGACGTGACGACCATCACGTAAAGCGGCAAAATGAAAAATGCGGATGAGACAACCAGAAAAACGTAGATGCCGATGCGGGCTATCGAGAGGCGCTGCGGCTTCGTCCCCCTCGCATTATGCGGGGAAGGTTTCATTGCTGCCTCCGGGTACGGAAATATGTCAGGTAGAGGAGCGGCGTAAGCAAGCACAAGACCGCAATCAGCATGAGGGTCGCAGCTGCCGTGGCCAGACCAACGTTCGCTCTACCAAACAGATGGTCCATCACGAATTTTGCCGGCACTTCGGTGGCAATACCCGGTCCGCCTTGGGTCATAGCAGCGACGAGGTCGTATATCTTCACGGCCGCAATACCCAACATGACAACAGAGGTGAGTACGGCTGGGTGCAGCTCCGGAAGAATTATCCGCAGATAGGTCTGGAAGTGCGGTATGCCCTCCACCCGGGTCGCTTTCCATATGTCTGGATCTACGCTCCGCAGACCGGAAAGCATTATGATCATCACCAGCCCAGCACCTTGCCACACCGAAGCGATCACTAGCGCGTAAATTGCCGTATGCGGGTTCGACAGCATGCCGATCCCCGGGACCGGCAGGCCCAATTCGTTCAGCGCCCGCTCCAACCCCATTGTCGGATTGAAAAGCCACTGCCACACCGCGCCAGTAACGATGAATGACAGAGCGTAGGGGAAAAGGTGGATGGTGCGGAACGTATTCTCGAAGCGCACCTTCTGATCAATGAAGACCGCAAGTAGAAAGCCGATGATCAGGCATCCACCTATGTAGGCGATGCCGTAGATAACCATGTTATGGACTGACACGATCCATCGTTCAGTGGCCATCAGGCGGTAATACTGCGAAAGTCCGACAAACTCGTAGTTTGGCAGAATTCGGGAAGACGTAAACGAAATCGCGCACGTCCAGACAATGCAGCCGATGTAGACACCGAATACGAACAGCGCTGTCGGCGACATCGCCAACATGGCCGGGAGCTGTCTTCGAAAAGTCATTGGATTCACACTGTTGCAAGTGGGGCGCCAAGGCCGAACGCTGGCGCCCCATCATGTTCTATTTGGCTGAAGCGAAAGCGCCCTCAAGACCTTTGGCAAGATCATCAGGCGACATTGACGGTGTGTTCCAGAACTTCGTAACTACGTCGCTGATGGCGCCAAGCATGTCGTTGGACATGACAAATTGAGGATTAGGAACGAGCCTTGCCGGGTCTTTCTGAATCGCTGCGGCGTGCTGGGCACAGGCATCCATGCTTGATACGTCAACGTCGTTGCGGATCGGGTTCGATCCCTTTTTGATGTTGAACTGCAGTTGCGTTTCCTTGGCGAACATAACGTGCGCTAGGAGGTCTTGCGCTGCGGTCGCATCTGCATTGTCTATTTTAGGGAGCACAAAGACGTCTCCGCTCATGATGACGACTTCATCACCTGGAAACAGCGAACAACCATATTCTACATCCGGTTTGAGACCGGCCGCCACAAACTCGCCTTTGGCCCAATCTCCCATGATCTGGAAAGCTGCTTTGTTGGTGATGACCAAGTTGGTCGCGTCATTCCATGGCCGGCCGGGGCTCCCCGCGTCGACATAGCTACGCAGCTTGCCGAGCGTCTCAAAGGCGTCGACAACCTTCGGATCTTTCAAAAGCGCGGGATCACGGTCGGATAGAACCTTGAGATAGAGTTCGGGGCCGGCAACGCTCACCAATACCTTCTGGAACAGAAACCGGTCCCAGAAACTGTTTGATCCGTGCGCCAGCGGAATGAAGCCCGCTGCTTTGATCTTGTCGGCCGCCTCAAAGAACTCCGGCCACGTTTTCGGCACTCCTGTGAGACCCGCTTTCTGGAGTACTTCCTTGGAGTACCACAGCCAGTTCTCGGTCTGGAGGTTCACTGGAATCGCCATGATCTTGCCATCGGCTGTGATCGCATCGACGATGATCTTCGGCAGCACACCGCGCCAATCTTCCGACGATGCGATTGCCTCTACGTCGCGCAGCAGCCCCCCGCTCACCAGGTCCTCGAACGGCTTGCCCGTGTTGAAATGCGTTGCGGTTGGTGGAGTGCCACCCATGATACTGCTGATAGATGCAGCTAATTGTGCGTCGTTGCCAGCGACGGCCATGTCAATCCAGGTTCCTCCCGCAGCAGTATATTGATCAGCGAAGACCTTGGCGGCAGCCGCTTCACCTCCTGACGTCCAAGGGTGCATGACCTTGGCGGTTAGGTCTGCGGCTAGCGCGCTGCTTGTAATTAAGGTGCTGAACAATGCAGCTAACAAAGTCTTCAAAACTCGCCTCCCATGTTTGTGTCCTACCAAAATGGTGTGACCACTTTTGCCCTACTTATGCGGATGGTGGAGGCCTGTCAACTCTGCTGTTGTCATCCCTTCAAACAGAAGAGCTTTGAGGAGCGCCTTCCATCCACGTCGTCTTCTGCGTCCGGCGATCGACTATTCGTTCGAGTATCGGGAGGTATCCATGGACAGACCTCTTATGGCCTTCGAGTGCGTCTCAACATCAAATACGGCCAATAAGACAGCGCTCGTGCTGGCCGAGACAGCGCAGCGAGTGTTGGGGGAAGTCAGTGGAAGCTACTTTCGCATAGCGGCATCGACTTGCCGGCTTACCACTTAACGAAAACGGATATTTTCTCGACCAAGCTGATCTACCGCCGCACAGCCCATCAACCGCATGTCACGCTCGATTTCGCTGCGCATGAGTTCCAGGGCACGCTCAACACCGGGTTGGCCTGCTACTGCAAGCGGGAACAAATAGTAGCGTCCGAGACCGGTTCTGATGGGGTGGACGCCCCTCGACGGCATCTGTGTGCCAAAGTGGTAGGTGTTTGACTGCCACAACAGAGGAGGGTTCCGTCGCAAACTTTTCGGCAATGCTGACGTGGCATGACTTCGGTCCAATTGAGACCAGCATGATGTTCAAAGGCCGCCACTTCGAT
>Ga0209573_1002050_pt1 | contig 27378 bp, 22 predicted proteins | sample TNRBio252014_DNA_FD_185870 | JGI IMG/M metagenome (GOLD analysis project Ga0209573, IMG submission 185870) | Wastewater treatment Type I Accumulibacter community from EBPR Bioreactor in Madison, WI, USA - TNR Reactor_6/25/2014_ DNA (SPAdes)... | ecosystem: Engineered > Bioreactor > EBPR >... | reverse complement strand
GCACTGTTCTCGAAAGCTGTGGCAAATGGTATGCCCCTTGCAATTTTAACGGGCAGAGCCGATATTATGGCGCTTCTTGACAAGGATGTTTTCTTTTTCACTACTTTTGGTGGGGAAGCACTTTCACTTGCAGCAGCAAAGGCAACTATTGAGTATATGCGGAAAAATGATGTTCAACGGGTTATTGCTGAAAAAGGGAAAAGACTTCGTGAGGGTTATAATAAAATAGCCTCATCGCTTGGGATGACTTATACATCCTGTTCCGGTTTCGACTGCCGGACAATTATGACTTTTGATGCATCTGCAGGAAACCCTTTAGAGATGAAATCACTGGTTCAGCAGGAAATGATAAAAAGAGGTGTTCTCTGGGGAGGCTTCCATAATGTAAGTTTCAGCTTGACTGAAGATGATATCGATCATATTTTGGCTTCATACGCCGAAGTGTTACCAATTCTGAAAAATGCTGTGGAAACCGGTAATGTGAGAGAACTTCTAAGAGGTGAACCGGTCTCCCCTGTTTTCAGAAAAACATCAAATTTTAACATGAAACCGAAACATTGATTATGGAGAATATCTTTTCTCTCTCAGGCAAAACCGCAATTGTAACCGGCTCTTTGGGACTTATAGGCAAGTTTCATTGTAGAGCATTGTATGATGCAGGTGCAAATTTGATTGTCACAGATTTTGATGAAACGGGTTGTCAGACATTTGCATTGGAGCTCGGTGTAAGAGCAGCAGGTGTGGGTGCAGATATTACAAATGTTGATGATGTTAAAAAAGTAAGGGACTTTGCTTTAAGTCGCTTTGGATCTATTGATGTTTTGGTAAATAATGCTGCAATCAATGATAAGTTTGAAGACCCGGCCGCCGCTTTGGAACAGTCGATGTTTGAAAACTATCCCCTTGGTTTATGGCAGAAGTCTTTGGATGTTAATGTCACCGGGATGTTTCTCTGTTCACAAATTATAGGTAAAGTGATGGCGGATCATGGGAAAGGAAGCATTATAAATGTTGCCTCAACATATGGCATTGTCGCTCCAAATCAAGATCTGTATATCGATGAAAACGGTGAACAAAAGTTTTTTAAGTCTCCTGCATACCCTGTAACCAAAGGAGCTGTTATTTCTTTTTCAAGATTCCTGGCAGCTTATTGGGGTGAAAAGGGAGTGCGGGTTAATACTCTCTCCCCGGGGGGAGTTGAAAACGGGCAGGATGATTTTTTTGTTAATGAATATGCGAAGAGAACTCCTCTAAAAAGGATGGCTGTTCCATCCGATTATATGGGCGCTGTTGTTTTTTTAGCATCAGATGCTTCTTCCTATATGACAGGTTCAAATTTAGTTGTTGATGGAGGTTTTACGATATGGTAAATTTAAAGGGTCTGAAGATTCCGGTGGAAGTTGCCCGTTTGAAGGCAAAAGCACTTAAATTGGTGATAACAGATGTTGACGGTGTGCTCACCGATACCGGAGTTTACTATTCAGTGGATGGTGAACTTATGAAAAGATTTTCGATTCGTGATGGAATGGGTGTGGAGCGTCTCCGTACACAATGTAATGTGGATACAGGAGTAATGACAGGAGAAAATTCTGCTGCCGTCATGAAGAGGGCTGAAAAGTTAAAAATTACCCGCTATTTCCCTGGAATCAAAGACAAAAAAGCTACAATTCTCGAATTTTTTGATGACTATGGTTTTTCTGCAGATGATATTGCCTTCATCGGGGATGACTATAATGATGTGGATGTAATTGGTGTAGCAGGTTTTACTGCCTGTCCCTCTGATGCAATGCCTTATATCAAGACTTTGGTTGATTATGTGTGTGATGTTCCGGCAGGTTATGGAGCGTTCAGGGATTTTGCCGAGCTAATTATCTATCTACGAAATGAAAAATGATAAAACGGATGAGGGGACGAGGATACACGCAGGTTAAACGGATTTGCGCATAGTCCTGAGTAAGAGTCAGGGGTGGGAATCCTCCCGATTGTTGTTGGCAAAATGAGATTGTTGAAGGCATCCCTTTGGGAGATTAAGACGAATTTTTTGAGAATATAGTGAGGTTTTGTTTGAAAAATGAACGATTAATGAAAGTAGGCGACCGTTTTATCGGAGACGGACAGCCTTGTTTTGTTATTGCAGAGATCGGAATAAATCATAATGGTTCAGTGAAAATTGCCAAAAGCCTGATTGATGGCGCAGTTTCCGCAGGTTGTGATGCTGTGAAGTTTCAGAAACGGACTCCGGAGATTTGCGTTCCACGCGATCAGTGGGGAATTGAACGCGATACGCCTTGGGGAAGGATGACCTACATCGATTATCGTCACAGAATGGAATTTTCAAGAGAAAATTTTACTGAGATTGTTGAATATTGCAAAAGCAAGGGAATTGTCTGGTTCTCGTCGTGCTGGGATGAGGAAGCCGTCGATTTTGTCGAGTATTTTGAGCCTGTAATTTACAAAATCGCTTCTGCTTCTCTCACCGATCATGATTTGTTACGGAAACACGCCTCGCTTGGAAAACCATGTATCCTGTCTACCGGTATGTCAACAATGGATGAGATTCTTGAAGCAGTCGAAGTTTTTGGTACTGACAATCTAACATTGGCGCATGCCACTTCTGCTTATCCCTGCAACCCGGGTGAATTAAATCTTAAAATGATCACTACCTTGCGGGCGATCTTTCCGGAAATGCCAATTGGTTATTCAGGACACGAGACGGGGCTTGCCCCATCCTATGCGGCTGTTGCGTTGGGTGCAGCTTTTATTGAGAGACACATCACCCTTGACAGAGCCATGTGGGGTACTGACCAGGCGGCATCGGTTGAAGTGAGCGGTTTTACGAAACTTATTGATAATATCAGAGATATTGAGTTGTCTCTTGGTGACGGGATAAAGAAATTATACGATAGTGAACTGTCATCCCGTAAAAAATTGAGAAGAGTAAATTAGGAGGTGCCAACTTTGGAGAGCATTTTAAACTTTTTTTCCAATCTGGATTCAACGACCATTGTAACCGGCATTATCATCGTTGTCTCAGCTGTTCTTCTGATCATTCTTGAGAAAAAATTCCCCTATACAAAAGGACAGAGACTTCTCCGGGAAGGATTCTTTAACGATCTTTTAATGTACACGATTGTGCAATCTTATCTCCTCGGCCTTGTTGTAGCTGAAATAATCAGGTTTATTGATGCTCAAACCGGCATCCAACGGTATCAACTTCTTGCTGATGTTCCGGTATGGGCTATTGTGTTGGGATCGTTGATTTTCCACGATTTTTACATTTACTGGTTCCACAGATGGATGCACAACAATAAATTTTTGTGGAGACTACACGAAGCACACCATTCAACCAAAGAAGTGGATTGGCTTTCCGGGTCAAGATCGCACGCTTTGGAGATTTTGATTAATCAAACAATTGAGTTTGCCCCATTCATTTTGCTCGGTGCTCCGGCAGAGGCTGCGATAATTAAGGGATGTGTTTCAGCAGTGTGGGGTATGTGGATTCATGCAAATTTGGATGTGCACACAGGAAAACTACACTATATAATTAATGGACCCGAAATGCACCGTTGGCATCACTCTGACAAACATGAGGAGGCATACAATACAAATTATGCGACAAAGTTCGCCTTTTGGGACTATATGTTTGGTTCAGCATTTTTCCCCGAAGGTGAAAAACCAAAATATTACGGATTGTCAAACTTTTTCCCCTCAAACTACTTTAAACAATTTTTCTTCGCCTTCCGTAGAATGAGAGAAGAGTAGCAGAACCCCGGAATCTCAGAACTTCAGAACTTCAGTACATCGCAATCACCGAATCTCTGAAGTTCTGAAACTCTGAAGTTCTTGAGTTCTACTTCAAATAGACCAGCTTTACAACTCCTCTTACACTGTTACCATCCACTGTAAAGAGATAAATTCCTGACGGTATTGTGTATTCAGAAAAGTCGATATTGTAATCTATTCTACCCGATTGTGTAACCGACAAGGTTTTTTCACCAATCAATTCACCGGCAACACTCGTTATTCTTAGTTTGTATTCTCCGGCTTGTGCAAATGACAGTTCAACCTTGGTCATTGGGTTAAATGGATTTGGATAGACATTTGAGATTGCGAAAGTTGATGGAACAGGGCTAACATCCTGAACTCCAACCGGTGCAAAGAGGTTCTTGAAGTAATGGAAATTACCGTCTGAATCCCCTATTATGAGGTCGGGACGAGTATCTCCGTCGATGTCTGCAAGATATGGAGTCGAGTTTTGATCCATTTCAATCCCTGCGACAAGTGTACTGTTGTTTGTCCAAACAGGTGCAGTTGCTGTTCCGGTGTTCTCGTAATATTTTAGGTCACCCCAGAGGCTTCCGATCAGAAGGTCAAAGTCGCCATCGTTATCAGCATCTCCAAAAGATGGACGGTTGTATGAACCAAAGCTTACACCTGCAAAAAGACTCATGTTTTGCACAAATGTGTTGTTTCCGGTATTTTCCATAAAAACTACATTTGCGGCAGTTTCGGCACCCACGAGAAGGTCCATATCACCATCTCCATCGATGTCAACAGGCGCAGGAATGCTTGACCACCCAATATCGACAGAAGGGAACCAGTCAACAGATGTAAATGTGGAACCATTCTTAAGATATAGATAAACTTTTCCATCTGTGGCACCCGTAATCACATCCAAATCGCCATCTTTATCAAAATCAGCAAATCTTGGAACAGAGTAAGAGGATGTCGACAAATTTCCATAGTTTCCTGCGGTGAGTGCAAACGCCGGTGCAGTGGAAGTTCCATTATTTTGAACTAATCTGATTTGCCCAAGGGAAGTTCCGGTCAACATGTCCATATCCCCATCTCCATCAACATCAGCGAGTGAAGTGGTTGAGTGACCTGAAACTTTAACTACAGGAAACAGAGCAGGATTATACGCAAAAGTGGCGTTGGTTACTGTTCCATTGTTTTGGTAATAAAGTAAATTTCCATCGTCAGTTCCATATACGAGGTCAAAGTCGCCATCACCGTCGATGTCGGTCATGTCGGGATTTTTCCAATAGTGAGAACCCTCAACCTGAATAAAGTTACCTACTCCATTCCAGATTGGTGCTTGTGGGGTACCATCATTTCTATAAAATAACATCGATGCAAGATCTCGTCCAAGAACCATGTCAAGGTCGCCGTCATTGTTAATATCAACCAGGGCCGGGTAAGAATTAAGCCCTGCATCAGAGATTCCATTTACAAAAGGAGTATAATATTCAAAAACAGGAACTGTTCTGGTTCCAATGTTACGAAATCCGCGGGTCGTCCCTGCGTCAGGGCCGCCAAGAAGTGACTCCCCTATCCCTGCAAGCAGATCAAGGTCGCCATCCCCATCGAGATCTCCCAATTCAGGCTTTGGATCAGAACCGATCAATGTGTTCACTTCTGTAAATATAGAGTCAACTTTTTCCCATGCAGGTTCGCCAATTGTTCCTTTATTAAAAAAACAAGTAAATCCTCTGAATCCACCCGTTACCATATCGAGTGTGCCATTTGAATCCAGATCTGCAAAAACGGCGTACGAATAATAGTTTAAAGGATCAAGAACCGGAATCTGAGCAAGATAAACGGTATCTTCCTCATAAAAAGGTGTGCCGGAAGTTGATACATTTTTGTAAAATTTTGATCTGCTTGAGAGATAGCAGAGGTTGAGGTCCATATCACCATCATTGTCATAATCAACAAAAAACGGTGCGGTGAAGTGTTTCATTTCCAATCCTGTCGGGTTGAAAATGCCTTCTATTTTTTCCCAGTTTTGGGCATTCAGTGAATTTACTAACAACAGTGCAAAAAGAATATATTTCATAACAATTCATCATTAATGATTGTAATCCGGTAAAAATTCCGGTTTTGTTTTCTTCGATTAGATAGTTGGTCGGTGAGAGGATAGTTGTGAGCCCCAACCACTTTAATCCGGAAAATAATTTTTCCTTATCCGTAATATATCACATTGATATTAAAAATATTTTTTGTAAATTTTGATTATAATAGTAATAAAAAGCGCGACAGCAGATATAAGTAACAATTTAGCAGTGAAAACAAAAAAAAGAGGCGGAGTATGTCGGAAATTAATGGTAAAGATACAACAGCGGGTCGGTTAAGATATTTTGCTCACACGAAGTACGGGAGCATAAAATCACTGGCGGAAGCCATGGGAGTGTCTCCAAGCACACTGTCACAGTACACAACGGGAAAATGTATCCCCGGAAATCTGATGCAAGACAGACTTAGGAGCTTGGGGTGTGATATAGAGTGGCTTATCACAGGGAGTTCTGTGACACACGAAATTAAGAAGATGAGAAGAGAATTTGCACTCTTAATGAAAGAGTACCGGGCATTCCAGCAAAGACTCTCAAATGTCGAAGAGAACATCCTGGACTTGAACGGAAAAGTAAAAAACAATGGTGCAAGGTAAATTTTGCTTGTCCTGTCTATCGGGTAGCTAAACATACCCATTCGTAATTATTCCTCTTTTCTGAAAATTAACTATTTTCGTCGAATAATTATGTCTTTTTTAATACATTTTAAATCCTTCTGAATAAATTAATCCCCCGGAGTAAAAATGCGAAATATCCTTTCGATCACAATTTTAGTAATTATATTTTCTTCGTTTTCATTTGCACAATGGAATAATGATCCGGCTCAAAATACTATTGTTGCTGATACCACCGGTTCACAAATCATGCCAAAAGCCGTGAAATGCAAAGATGGATCAAGTTATGTTTCCTGGTTCGATACCAGAGGTGGTTCATATTATTTATATATGCAAAAAATGAGCGCCAAAGGAGTTCGAGAATGGGGAAACAACGGCATACTTGTTTCTGACAAACCTCAAAATTCATTTCTGGCTGACTATGCTCTTGAATGTGACAAAACGAATAATGCAATTGTTGCTTTTACTGATGTAAGAGCGGGTTCACAAAATGTAGTGGCTTATAAAATTTCTCCGAAAGGAAAATTCCTTTGGGGTAATGATGGTATTATGGTATCAGATGGTAAAGGCACCGCAGTAAACCCATCCATTGCCGTAACAAAGGATGGCAATTATGTGATTGCATGGATAATATCCGGAGAGCCCGACAAAATTGGATTACAAAAGATATCAGTTGAAGGTACAAATATGTGGGGAAAAACACCAATTCAATATGGTTCTACCAACGGTGAAGGGTTCATTCACCCAAAATTGGTACCGTCTGATAAAGGCACTGTGATTCTATTGCATACAGTGACAACGGGAAAATTTCCTGCTCAAAAAGTGAAAATTGCTGCACAAAAATTTAACACCAAAGGTGAAATAACCTGGGGTTCGGGTGGAAAATGGATTCAGGATATCGGAAATGTAATGATATACACTCCCCCGTTTTTTGAGAGCGATGGAAAAGATGGAGCCCTCTTGGCATGGCATGATGACCGGAATTCCACGAATATTCAGAGTGCCTGGGTTCAAAGAATCAATTCTAAAGGTGACATTGCGTTTCCTAAAAATGGATCCGAAGTTGCCACACAGAACAATTTAAATAAGTTTAATCCGGTGGCTTCTGTACTGTCTGAATCAAATGAAGTGGTGGTGACCTGGCGAATGACAACTTCGGGTCAGGGGGAAAGTGGCTTATATTCTCAAAAATTTAATTCAAAAGGGAAAAGAATGTGGGGTGATGAAGGATTGGAACTGATCCCTGTTTCTTCAATAAAGGTTAATGGTTATAAAATGCTTTCACTCGCAAAAGAAGTTGTAATCGGATATATTGAAGAGAATACGACGGGTTTGAATGGTACTGTTAAAGCAATGGTTATACCCGGAAATGGCAAGATGAAGAAAAAAGATGCAACTTTTATGGTTTCATCTGTAAATTCACAAAAAAGTGACCTCTCCATGTCAAGGGGCACAGATGGATCAGTTATTGCAATTTGGGCTGACTCAAGAAAAGATGAGAACGGTATTTATGGACAACGGATAAGTCTCAAATAAAAATCAATGTTTTAGTCGGGTTGTTTTGTCAAATTAACAGGCAAACAACCCGATAATTTATTTAATACTATTGACTTATGTGGAGATACGGGGATTCGAACCCCGGGCCTTTTCATTGCGAACGAAACGCTCTACCAACTGAGCTATATCCCCCCGATGTTATTTTTTGTTGTGCATTTTGGATGAATTTTCGACTGCCTTTTCTGAAGCAATTGCCTCAACTTTGATTTCACCCGCTCTTCTAAATTTATATGTGACTGTGTATTTTTTCCCTTTTTGGATGTCCTGATTAAGTTTTATGAGCATTATATGGTGGCTGCCGGGTTTTAACTCAAAAGTCTTTTTGGCAGGAATTACAATAAAATCCACTTTCCTCATACCCATACTACCGCCTTTATCATATGTTTCGTGTATTTCAGTAACTTTTGCAAGAGTGCTCGAAACTGAATAAAGGGTATCGGCTTTGTCGGAGTTGTTCTTGATTTTTGCATATACAGCGGTGTTCATGTCTTTTGAAGAGGGCCTCATCCAATTGTTTAAGACTTCCACTTTCGGGGCTACAGTCGTTAATAAAAGGAATCCAATTATAAGATTTAACATGTTTATCTCAACTTTTTAATGTCATTAACAATTTCTTCTATGTTTGCTTTGCTTCCCGGATATTCTTTCCTGAGGAAACCTCTTCGATCGATTATGGAGATTCTGTCTGTGTGAGTGTAAAAATAAGATGGTGAACCATCAATCATGGTTGTGTCACCAGTTACTGCAACAATTCGCATAACACTCATCAACGAATCGATCTCTTTTCTCGTTCCTGTCAAGAATTTAAAATTCCTCTCGTCAATTTCCCGCAAGGCGGCAAATTTTTTCAAAAGTGCAACTGTATCCCGTTCAGGGTCAAATGAGATGGCAATAAACTCCACATCATCCATTCCGTCTGTTTTAAGAGCATTTTGAACCAATTGCATATTATTTACTGTTAATGGACATATATCAGGACAGTGTGTGAAAATAAAACCGACAACAATTATCTTATCTTTTTGATCTGCAGGAAATTTTACGGTTTTGCCATCCTGATCCGAGAGGGTAAACGAAAATCCCTTAAGATTTTCATTCAATTCAAAATCACTCTTGCAGCCCGAAACCGTTAAAAGCAAAAGCAACAATATGGATACTTGCAATTTGAGAATTAATTTTAGAATTTTCATCTCAAAATATCCGATTTTTTTAGCTTAAATTCTGTGCAAAAAGAGAGATATGTGATAAATTTTACGCTTACATTGGTGTTATAACCGTAATTAAATAAAATGAATTTATATTGAAGATTCGAATTTTCCCATTTATAATAATCAGGCAATCAAAACTATGAATAATCAATGGCATGCCTTCAAAATTGACGAAACTCTTAGAAAATTAAACACCAGTCAAACCGGGTTAACAGACTCAGAAGTGACTGAGCGTCGCGCCAAATATGGTTATAACGAAATAGAAGAAAAAGCAGGGATATCCCCGTTTATACTTTTTCTTTCTCAATTTAAAAGTTTATTAATTGTTATACTTTTTGCTGCAGCGATGGTTTCTCTGGTATTGGGGAAACTTCCTGAAGCGATATCAATTATGACCATCGTTCTCTTTGCCGGGATTCTTGGTTTCATCCAGGAGTTTAGAGCAGGCAAGGCATTGGCATCACTAAAAAAGATGGCAGCTCCCCTCGCAATTGTATTGAGGGATGGAAAAGAACAGGAAATTCCTTCGCGGGAATTAGTGCCGGGTGATATAATAAAAATTGCGATGGGTGCTAAAGTTCCTGCGGATGCAAGAATCTTAAAGTCAGCAAACCTTAAAGTTGAAGAAGCCGCTCTTACCGGAGAATCTGTACCGGTTGAGAAAAACACCGAAGTTGTGGAAGGTGAAAATACCCCTCTCGGCGATCGCCATAATATTATTTTTGCCGGAACTGCAATATCATTTGGCAGAGGAACCGCCGTAGTTGTTTCCACCGGAATGGAAACTGAATTTGGTAAAATAGCCACCATGTTGCAAAACACCGAAGATGAGAGAACTCCAATTCAGGTAAACCTCGATCAGCTCGGGAAAAAACTTGGAATTTTTGCAATTTCGCTCGCAATTATTATGTCAATTTTCCAGTTGGTTCAAATATTCTCCGCCGGAGAACTGACCACCGAGAGAGTTATGGACATATTTATTTGGGGTGTTGCTCTGGCAGTTGCAGTGATACCTGAAGCGCTTCCTGCTGTAGTTACCATCTCCCTTGCCCTCGGAGTGAGAAGAATGGTGAAAAGAAAAGCTCTCGTAAGAAAACTTCCCGCAGTGGAGACACTTGGCGCAACCAATATCATCTGCTCCGATAAAACAGGCACACTTACACAAGATGCCATGACGATAAAGAAAATGTATGCCGGAGACACCGTCTATTCGGTAACCGGAAACGGATACACTCCTGAAGGAAAAATCTTTTCCGGTGAAACTGAAATCAAAGATATGCCTGATCAGTTGAAACAACTGTTAATAAGTGGTAGCCTCTGCAACGATACAAAACTCGTAAAAGAAGATGGTGAATGGACCATTCTTGGTGATCCAACAGAGGGAGCTATCGTGGTGGTTTCTGAAAAAGCGGGAATAAACAATGCCGGGTTAAAAAAAGAGAATCCCCGACTTTATGAAATTCCTTTCTCATCCGATACCAAAAAGATGACAACGGTCAACAAAATGGGTAACGAACTGATAGTTTCTTCAAAGGGTGCACTTGAGATGTTGCTCGATGCTTGTAAATTTATTTACACTTCGTCCGGTATCAGAGAGATTACCGACGAGGATGTAAAAGAAATTAACAAATATTATGCTGCCTTCGCTTCAGACGCTTTAAGAGTTCTCACTATTTGTGGAAAGAGAATGCAGATGGATATCGATTCTTTCAAAATAATTGCCTCTGAAGCAAATGAGAAAGAAAATATCCGTATTGACCTCATGAAAATAATTGAGAAAGATCTTATATTCTACGGTCTGGTTGGCATGTTTGATCCCCCACGGGAAGAAGTGAAAGATGCAATTAAGATATGCGACACCGCCGGAATAAGACCTATTATGATCACAGGCGACCATAAAGATACTGCAGTTGCTGTTGCGAAGGAACTTGGTATCCTTAAACATGGTGGTGCCCTTTCAGGTCAGGAGCTGGATAAACTTAGTGATGAAGAATTTTTTGACAGCGTGGAAAACACCGATGTTTATGCTCGAATCTCCCCCGCCCACAAATTAAAAATTGTGGATGTGCTTATGAAAAAAGGGAATATCGTTGCAATGACCGGAGATGGTGTGAATGATGCTCCATCGCTTAAAAAGGCAAATATTGGCGTTGCTATGGGTATCACAGGAACCGATGTGAGTAAAGAAGCTGCCGATATGATCCTGACTGATGATAATTTTTCATCTATTGTAGCTGCTATTGAAGAAGGAAGAAGTATCTTCGAAAATATCAGGAAATATCTGGTTTACCTCTTGAGTGGTAACATGGGAACTGTGTTTGGAATACTTTTTGTGTTCTTCCTCGGATACGACTCGCTTCCGATCAATGCTGTTCAGATACTTTTTATAAACTTTATCATGGATGGGCTTGTGGCAATTGCACTGGGTGTTGAGCCTCCGGAGCCGGGTATCATGGACAGGAAACCGAGAAACACCAAAGAAGGTATATTAAACAGACCTTCCCTGATAACCACCGGTATTTTAAGTTTGTGGATATCAATTATCACAACCGCAGCTTATGTTTATTCAATGGAGTATGGACATATTGCAGGAGCAACTCCAGAAGCTATCGAGAGAGAAGCTTCAACTGTTTTCTTTATTACCCTGCTGGCTGCACGATTTTTTAACGGATTTAACTGCAGATCCCTCACAAGATCAGTTTTTGGAATCCCGTTTTTTAGCAATCTAACACTAATTATGAGCATTATTGCATCATTGGGAATTATCGCAATAATATTTGCAATTGAACCTCTGAGAGTGGCGTTCCATTTATCACCTATAACACAGGGTGAGATTATCACTGCAGCAATAACCTCGTCATCAGTTTTGGTATTTGCAGAGCTGTTGAAGATATTCAGAAAAGGAAAAATGAATTCTTAATTATCGATTAAGAATCATCGTATTATCTATTAAAATTTAATGATTTTTCGAGCCGGAGCAGATTCAATAACCTGGGTCTGCCCGGTGAGTAAATCCCCGCCTCAACATAATACATTTTGTTTTTGCTATTAAATATTTTTGCTGAGTAAATTCCTGCCATCGGGTATGGCTCCGTAACCCACTCCCCCCTGAATCGTAGTCCTGATCTGTCAATCATTTTAGCAGAATTTGTTTTCATTATGGAACCATCAGAAAATTGTATCAATTGCGATAGCAGATCGTTACGGATTGGCTTAAATTCGTTTTCTTTATCCGTTGGTAATGCCGGATTGTCTGTTGGGGTAATAACAATCCATTCTTCTGTTTTTGTACCAACTCCCCTTCTCATCCAAAAAGCGTGGCTGGATTGCCTTGATGGAGTTAATTCAAATCCCGAAGGTATTTGAACCGAAATGCCCAAACTGTCAAACACAGTTTGTGACAGTTCCTCATTATAATTCTCTACCGGCTCCTCGCTAATCGACCTCAATGATGACTCCACAATCTTTTGGGTAAGTTGAGAAAGTGTATTAAGATATTTTTTTGTGTCAGGTGTGTTTTGACTTGTCAAAATTATGAAAACTTTTTGCCCACTGTAAAACAGGTCGTTTTTTACAAGTGTAACGGAGTTACTTGAGGAAGTAAAAGTTTGAAGAAATTGAGGGTCAAATAAACTAAAGAATGTGGAGTTAAAAAGTATTGATCCTGATTCCAGAATTAACAAAAGATTTTTGCTTCGAGGAATTTTCCCTGAAACCGACCCCTGGATCGAAACCCGTTCAAAAAAAGGTTCTTTGATCCCCTGAATTCTGAATTGAAGGATCGATGATTCTACCTGATCAGTTGTAACCGAGGTTATTGCAGGATCGAGAATTACATCAAGCTCTGTTGCGGAACCTATCGAATCAGATTTGTTTTCGGTACATGTGGTAAGTAGAGGGAAAAAAAGAAGGAGAAGAATAAACGGGAATTTACTACTGCGGAACATTCTTGAAAACCAAATCGAGATTTGGAAAGAACCACAGATAGAGAAGCCAAAGCACAGTCCCTGACGAGAGTGGAATAGCAATGTTATCATCAAGCCAGCCTGATGCATAATTTTCAGCTATGGCTGCTACAAACCCGGTGAAGATGATTAATCCGGTTTCAAGACCGGTGTCAGTAAACTTTGGTGTGAGAAGAGCAATGAAGATCGTACTTACAAAAAAAGCTCCTGTACCTTCGAGACTCTTTTTTAAAAATGGAGTTTTTCCCCATTTACGCCCAATCAGTGCAGCTACAGTATCTCCGATAATAAGGAAAAAGAGGGAGATCATAGCAATTCCTTTGGGGAATATTATGATACAGAGGATAGCAGCCCCGAGTAGCCAGGTGGCACCTGATAGCTGTTTTTTTGAAGAGTCAAGTTCGTGTTCTCTGAATATTGAACCCAGGAACCGGTAAATTAGCTTTCCAAATGCCGGACTTACAAATCTACCAATATCAACGATTAGAGAGACCACTAATACACCGGCAAGGATAAGAAGTCCCACAGATTTGGGGATAAAGTAGTAGATTATTGGAATAGATAGACTACAAATATGGATCATCTTACGATAAATCTCAAATTTGTAGTCTATCTGTGAATATTGCCTATTGTTCATTCGAAGAGTTGGAGACAGGTTCTCTTTTTTTCAACAATTCTTTTACATGTTCCGGCATTTCATCCTTGCCCCCGTTTTTAGGAACAGGTGGAAGCTCTTCACCACGCATAATTTTGTTGATCTCCTCTGAGTCAAGTATTTCTCTTTCCAAAAGCTCAGCGGAGAGTTTGTGGAGCATTTCCATGTTGTCTTCGAGAATTTTGATCGCTCTCACCATACATGAGTTTATTATATATTTAACTTCTTCGTCGATCTCAATGGCAGTTTTTTCGCTATAATCCCTGTGCTGTTGAATCTCTTTACCCAGGAATATCTCTTCGTGTTTGGTTCCATAATTTAAAGGACCAAGTTTTTCACTCATCCCCCATTCACACACCATTTTTCGAGCAAGATTAGTAGCCCTTTCAATATCATTCCCGGCACCGGTTGTATAGTGATTGAAGATCAATTTCTCGGCAGCTCTACCACCAAGTGCATAGGTTATCACCGCTTCGAGGTATGATTTGGAATAAGTGTGTTTTTCATCCACAGGAAGGTAACTGGTAACACCAAGTGCTCTTCCTCTCGGAATAATTGTAACTTTATGTACCGGATCAGCTTCTGGTATCATTTTTGCAACAAGCACATGACCAATTTCATGGTAAGATGTGGTTTTCTTTTCAGCATCAGAGATTATCATACTCTTACGCTCCATACCCATCATAACCTTGTCTTTGGCTTCTTCAAAGTCATCCATGTCAACCTGGGTTTTGTCTTTTCTTGCCGCAAGCAGTGAAGCCTCGTTCACCAGATTGGCAAGCTCTGCGCCCGCGAGCCCCGGTGTACCCTTGGCAAGGGTTTTAAGATCAACATCAGGAGCAAGTGGAGTATTTTTTGTGTGCACTCTAAGAATGCCTTCTCTGCCCTGCACATCAGGTCTGTCAACAACAATCTGTCTGTCAAATCTGCCCGGACGAAGCAGTGCGGGATCAAGTACATCCGGTCTGTTTGTGGCTGCGATAATAATTACGCCACTGTTCTGCTCGAAACCGTCCATTTCAACGAGTAACTGATTAAGAGTTTGTTCCCGTTCATCATGTCCGCCACCGAGACCAGCACCACGATGTCTTCCGACAGCATCGATCTCATCAATAAATATGATACAGGGTGCACTTTTTTTACCCTGCTCAAACAGGTCTCTTACTCTGCTGGCTCCAACACCAACAAACATTTCAACAAAATCAGCACCTGAAATTGAGAAAAATGGTACTCCTGCTTCGCCGGCAACAGCTCTGGCAAGAAGTGTTTTCCCTGTTCCCGGAGGTCCCAAAAGAAGAACTCCTCTCGGAATTTTACCACCAAGTTTTTGGAATTTGCTTGGTTCTTTAAGAAATTCAATTACTTCCTGAAGTTCAACTTTTGCTTCATCAGCACCGGCAACATTTTTGAATGTCACTCTGTTATTGGTCTGGTTTATCAATTTGGCTTTGCTTTTACCAAAATTAAAAATACCTCTTTGACCACCTGTACCACCACCTTGCATTTTTCTCATAAAGAAAAACCACAGTGCGATTATGAGTATCCAGGGAACCATACTGATTAACAGGGTCATGAAGTTGTTCGATTGCTGATTATAGGTGAGATCGATTCCTTTCGCATCCCATTTCTTCTTTTCGTTCTCCATATCAGGTTCTGATATGTTTACGGCAATCTTGTCAGTCTCAACTTTTTTACCTTCAATCGTAACATTTCGTTTTTCTCTAAGTTCACCTTGAAGTGTATGAACTTTTGAGTCAGTCATATTTACAACAGCAGAAGATATGAGACTGTCTTCAAGAAGTTTTTCATATTCATAATAAGGGATTTCAGTGTATGTGGCTTGTTCGCCTCTAAAAAGTTGCATGGCAATAACAGCGGCTATGATTACAATACCCCAGGTGAAGACAACCTTCATTATCTTGGTCCAGTCGAAATTGTCCTCGGGTCTGTTATTCCCTTTATTACCGTTTTTTTGATCCATTTTTATCGTTTATCCTTATTTACTTTCTTCCTCGACAAGTGAATATACCGCTCTCAGATTGCGATATTTCTGCACGAGATCGAGTCCGTATCCTATAACAAAACTGTTTGGTATCTTAAATCCAACATAATCAACGCTGATATTGTATTTCACACTTTTAGGCTTGAGAAGCAAAGATGCAATCCTCACTGAAGCCGGAGAATGTTTTTCCAAATGCGCCATGATAAATTCGGCTGAGAGCCCGGAATCTATTATATCTTCAACAATGATAATATCCCTTTGGTTCAAATCGGCATTGATATCTTTAAGTAAATCAACCTTCCCGGATGAGACTTTGGCTTCGTGGTAACTTGAAAGCTTCAGGAAGTCAACTTCACATTCACCGCAGAAATTTTTGAGAAGATCGGCGAGAAACATAAAAGCACCGTTAAGGATACCGATAAAAATTGGCACCTTTCCTTTATAATCCTCGGAAATTTGTGCGCCAAGCTCTGCTATCCTCTTTTGAATAACCTCTTCAGAGAGAAATATCTCAAAAGTTTCGCCATTAACAGTGATGTTGTTCATTTTCTTTAATCTCTAATTTAAATATTGTTTTTGTTTTGTCGCTGATCTTATATCTGTTGTCAAGTCTGTAACCACAAACCCAAACAACATTGTTATCTGCGAAAAGTATGGGATGCTCCCATTTAAGGTTTGGTTCCATTTTTAAATCATTAAAATAATCGGAAAGTTTTCTCTTGCCTTTTCCATTCACAGGGAAAAACCATTCACCTTTATTGGCGGCTCTTACGCTAAAAATATGACCTGACTCGTCGCCATCGATATATTCCACAAGTTTGTTGTCATTAATCAACGAGTTAATCTCATCAACTTTTTCACAACTAATTTCATATTTACCAAACACTGTTTTGGAGTTTACAGTTAGTTTCATTTCTGGTAAATTGATTCTCTCTGCCCTTGAGATTATTAATTCACTCCGTGATCTGAAACAGGTAACCCCTTCCCCCATATCAATTCTTCTCCCTGTCTGATTAACCAGGAGATCTTTTATATTATAAAAAATCTCGAACTTTAAATTTAAACTAAAAAGTTCAATTATTCTAATAGAGAGTACCTTGAAGAGGAGAAAATCGTTTAATTTTTTCGCAAGATCAACATTAATTTCGATTGATCCGTCTTTTATCACAACCGGATCAACAGAAGGTTCATTTGCAGAAATCGTAAGTTCTCTGAGCATCTGAGAAAAGCGTAATATTGACATGCTAAATTCGGGATTAATTTCTTCCAGAAGTGGAGAAACCTTGTTGCGTATGAAGTTACGCTGAAATTTGTTATCAAAATTTGAACTGTCAATTCGATAAAATATCTTCTGTTCTTTGAGGTAACCAAGTATTTCAGATTTTGAAAAGGTAATCACCGGTCTGATAATGTTCCCCCGTACCACCGGGATACCGGAAACTGCCTCAACACCCTTACCCTTGATCAGGTTTAAGATAACAGTTTCCGCATTGTCGTCCATGTTATGGGCAGTTGCTATTTTGGTATATCCAAGCTTCTCTCTAATCTTTTCGAGGACAAGATACCTGGCCTCTCTGGCTGCCATCTCGATGGATATCTTTTTATCAATCGAAAGTTTTTTTACATCAACAGATTCTGAAAAAAATGGAATCCCATGTCCGATACAAAATTCACGGCAAAACTTTTCGTCGTTTTCCGACTCTTCTCCCCGTAGATTATGGTTTATATGGACTGCCGTAAGTTCAAGCGATAATTGAGTTTGCAGTTTTTGAACCAGGATAAGAAGGAATACAGAATCTGCGCCACCACTAAAAGCAACAACTACCTTGTCATTCCTTTCAATCAGTTCTTCTGATCTACAAAATTGTTTAAATTTGAGGAAAATATTGTCAGGCAAACCCGAAGTCTTTAAGTTTATCCATTGAGATACCGTTGTAGCCGGTGCCTTCAATATAGTTAAGGATATACTTCCCAAGCACATCAAATTCAAGATTAACTTCTGAATTTGTCTTCAATTCTTCGAGAGTGGTGTTTGCCCAGGTGTGGGGTATAATAGCCACTTTCAACCATCCCCTTCCCTTTTCTGCAACTGTAAGACTGACTCCATTAATGCAAATGGAACCGACGGGGATTACATATTTGTCATATTTGGGATCAAAATTAATCTTTAATTCATAACTGCCACTCAATTGAACCACGCCTGAAACTTTACCGGTTGTGTCAACATGTCCAAGTACAAAATGCCCTCCAAGTCTCGAGTCAGCTCTAAGTGCCCTCTCCAGATTAACACGGTAACCTCTTTTGAAACCATTAAATGTGGTTTTTTTTAAAGTTTCGGCAACCGAATCAAATCGCAGACTTCCCTTATCGATTGATACAACCGTTTGACAGACACCGTCGATGTTAATGCTATCCCCCTCTTTGATTCCTGAATTAATAACGCTGCATGCGACATCTATTGAAATCTCATTACCTCTCGGGTGCACCGCAGTGATGGTGCCAATTTCTTCAACAAGGCCTGTGAACATCAGTTTACCATCCTTTCAAAAAATAAAATTGCATCTGTATCTGTTTTTTTCACCTGCCGAAGATTCAACAATAAGGATTTATCAAGTCCATACTGCTCAATTCCCGAAAACAAGTTAATTCCCCTTCCGATTAATTTGGGAGCAATAAAAAGAACAAATTCATTAAAAAGCTGTTTGTTTAGCAAAATCGATGTGAATTCTGCACCTGCTTCAACCATAACAGAGGTGATCCCGGCAGTTCTGATTTTTTTAAAAGCTTCAGAAGGGTCAGGCAGGTTCGTACCATCCAATTTTGGAATCGACATTACCGGAATCCCTGCTTGTTTTAGTTTTTTTGTAGTGTCGTAATTTTCTGTATTGTCATCAGAAGTAATGATAATCGATTTTCCATCAGTATTTTGGAAAAAGCTGAGTTTGTCATCAAAAAAGAGTTTTGATGACAGCATAAATCTCTTTGGGGATAAATCATTCTCTTTGTGAAGTGTAAGCCGTGGATTATCTGATCTCACTGTTTTGGAGGTGGTAAGGATGGCATCGTGATATTTTCTAAGTTGTTGAACAACTTTGCGGGATTTTTCTGAGGTAATCCATTTTGAATAACCTGAAGTCTCAGCAACATTTCCATCAAGAGTAATTGCTGATTTTATTGTGATCCAGGGGAAATCCGTAGTAATGTATGTGGCAAATTTTTTATAAAATTCAGTGTATTTTTTATTACGGGAGACTTCAACTGAAACACCAGCATCAAGAAGTTTTTTAACCCCGTTTCCGGCTACGACAGGGTTTGGGTCAATGGCTCCAATTACAACCCTTTTAATTTTTTTGTCGATTATCAGATTGGAACATGGCGGAGTTTTCCCAAAATGTGAACAGGGTTCAAGACTTACATACAAATCAGTTCCCGACAAATCTTCACTCGAATTGTTTATGGCGACAACTTCTGCATGCGCCCCACCATATTTATAGTGAAATCCCTCGCTGATAATCTTTCCTTCTTTAACTAAAACGGCTCCAACCATTGGATTGGGACTTACCATCCCGTTCCCCTTAAGAGCAAGTTTTAGTGTTCGGGTGAGAAAATAATCGTCGAGGGATTCCATTGCAAGTTAACTGATTTCCAGAACTTCGAATTTGATGATACCTGCGGGAGCGTTCACTACTGCAATTTCTCCAACCGACTTATTTAATAAGCCTTGACCAACAGGTGAAGAGATCGAAATCCTTCCTTGTTCAAGATTTGCTTCCTCATTAGAAACTATTTGATAAACAATCTCTTTCATGGTCTTCAGGTTTTTAATTCTGACTTTTGCAAGGATATGAACTTTATCCTTCGGCATCGAAGCTGGATCAATAACTTTTGTTTTAGCGAGTAATGACTCCAATTTGTGTATCCTCAACTCAAAAAGCCCCTGGGCTTCTTTTGCTGCATCATACTCGGCATTTTCAGATAGATCTCCATGAGCGCGTGCTTCAGCGATTTTTCCGGCTATTTCTTTTCTTCCGCTGGATTTCATTTCAACAAGCTCTTTCTCGAGCTCAATGAGTCTGTCTTGTGATAAATATACAATGTCTTGCATATTACTCCCAATTTGTATGTGAACTAAAAAAAATTGCCACTCCCTCAAAAAACTTGAGAGTGTGGCAGCCCAAATTTACACAATTTAAATGACTTTATCAAGTCATATTAATCAGAGACCTAAAACGGATATTCCTCTTGTTTTTTCAACCGGGATTCCAGATTGTGGTCCTTTAAAAGTTTTATAACTTCTGCTTGTGATGCTCTTTTGTAGGCTGTGTCTGAATGAGACAGCCCGTTCGCCAAAAATGCCACCGCGATGGCACCATGAGAGATATAATCTTTGTCAACCTTGTCAAATGTATCACCAAAATCGTGATAATGCTCGGTCATCTCTTTTGTCATTCCTCCTGTGGGAGTGAGTACAGGAATTCCTTCGAACATAAAAAACATATGGTCACTGTTTGTCCAGGCAGTGCTCATAATATTCGACAGGTCATAAGAGCCACTTTTTGAAGTAATTTCTTTAATTGCAGGTATGAGATGATCAAACCCCATCACATTGTAACCATTCACCTTTCCCGGCATATCGAGGTTAAACATGGCATAAATTGAATCATTTTTATGTTTTTCCACATATTTTTTTGATCCCCATAATCCGGTTTCTTCACCATTAAACCACACAAACTCAATTGTTCGCTCCGGTTTGCAGCCCAATTTATTTAACAAAAGAGCTGCTTCAAAAATGACAGCACTTCCATGTCCGTTGTCGATTGCACCATCACCCAGGTCCCAACTGTCGAAATGGGCACCGATAACAATCTTCTCTTTTTTAATTCCTTCAAATTTATAAACAAGATTTTTTGAGACGCCGGTTTTCACATAAGAGTTGGAATTGATATCCATTAATACTTGATCACCATTTTCAAGAAGTCTTTTTAATTTGTTTCCCTCTTCATTTGTCAGCGAAAATGCGGGGATTGGAAGTGGAGTCCCTTTGAAGTTCCCAACACCACAAAGAACCTTACCTCCTTTGGCTTCGTTAATAAAGAGTGCGGCAACTGCCCCCATTTTATGAGCAATTTTAATAGCTTCACCCCTTAACAATTCTTCACGACCTTTAGGTCTGGTTTGGCTGATTACAACTATCTTGCCCTTGGCATCAATTCCACTATAGTCCACTTCATAACCTGAAAATACATAAACCACTTTCCCCTGCTCAATTTTTGCAGGAGAAGAATAAGCAAGTGCTGTTGCCCTCAACTCTTTTTTATAAGGAACTGTTAATAAAACCTTATCGTCACCCCTGTACCAGATTGGAGAGGTAAACTCCTCGTAATAAGAAGAAAGACCGTTGTCACTCAACTGCTTTTTCAGAATTTCAAATCCAAGTTCATTTTGAGGAGTCCCCATCAGTCTTCCTCCTGCAAGGTCACAAACTTTTTCGAGCATATAATAGCCATAATTGTTGGCGAATGCCTTACCTGTCAGGTTTTCGATATTTAGTTGAGCTGACAAAGTGACAGAAATCAGGAAGAACAGGGTAAAAAGTTTTTTCATTTTAGAACTCTATATAAACGAAAGGTAAAGTTGAGGTTCCAAGAACCTGGTAAACAAATATAATAACCAATGCAAACGCAGAAGCTTTTAGACTCCAGTGAATGGCTGCAAATTTTACATAAAGTGATTTGTAGAATCTCTCGGGGAGGAATGCAAGCAAAAGTCCAATTACCATAACGAGAAATGGTATCATGTAATATTCCATCCATTTTTCGATGTGCACAATCTTAATCCCGGAAAAAAGTTTGTAGATAAAGGTCTCTGCGCTTTCAAGGGATGGAGCCTTAAAGATGATGAAAGAAAATGCGATTACATGAAAAGTAACCAGAATTTCAAACCATTTAAAATATCTTTCATTTACTTTGGCAACAAGCTTTTTTCGAGTGTTTCTGAACATGGTATCAAATACTATACAAAGCCCGTGAATAAGCCCCCAAACAACAAATGTCAGATTGGCTCCGTGCCAAATTCCCGAAATAAGGAAGGTAACAAGAATGGAGAAATAGATACCGATGATTCCAATTCTTCGAAGCGAAAAACTAAGAGGATTGAAAATATTTTCACTAAGGAAAGTGTAGAGGGTAATATGCCATCTTCGCCAAAATTCGCTGACAGAGTTTGCAAGGAATGGTTTTCTAAAATTTTCCTCAAGCTCAAATCCGAGCAGGTAAGCCATTCCTCTAACAATATCTGTGTATCCCGAAAAATCAAAATATAACTGAAGAAAGGCACCATATCCTGCAATCAGACACTCAAAAGAAGTAAAAAGATCGGGATTCTCAAATACTCTGTCAACAAAATTTAAAGCTATAAAATCGGCTATTAATACCTTTTTGAGAATTCCTGTAATGAGCAGGAAAAGCCCCTTACTGACATTTTCGCGGGTAATATTTGTAGCAGATCTGAATTGTGGTAACAGATTCGCTGCTTTGGTGATTGGCCCGGCGACAATCGTGGGAAAAAATGAAACATACAAGAGATAGTTAACAATGTTAGTCTCTGCTTCTTCCAATTCCTCCCGATAAATCGATAAAATATACCCGAGAGATTTGAAGATGTAGTATGATATTCCTACCGGAGTGAGGATTTCTCGTGTGAAATAAGAAAAAAACTGAGAAGATTGAAGCCCAAACTGATTTACAATAAAAAAGGTATATTTAAAATAAATCAGTATTCCAACATTTGCCATTACAGAGATTGCCAACAGGATTCTTCTTTTGGTTAAAGAACTCTCTTTGACCAGATACTTCCCAACAAAAAAATCGATGAACCCAACGGCTATAAGCAGTCCAATATATTCACCGGAGATTTTATAGTAGAAATAGAGACTAAAAATCAGAAGTATGGCATTACGCGCTTTAATATTTTTTGCGAATGCGGTAAATAGAATATAAAGTACTGTAAATAGAAAAAAGAACAGTACTGAATTAAACAACAAGGGGTTACCCTGGTTGTATTTTAATAGTTCAATTGCTTCCAAAAGTTAGACCGATTCCCCCTTTATTTCTTCTTGGCCGGAATTTTTATCTTTTGTCCGGGGCGAATAATGTCACCTTTTACTCCATTTGCGGCTTTTAGCTGGTTAACAGGAATTCCGGTCTTTTGTGACAACCCTGACCATGTATCACCACTTTTTACACTATAACTTGATCCGGTGGTAGTCTTGTTATTTTTGTTGGTCGTTTTACCTGTTTTTGCTGTTACATTTTTATTTGATTTGTTGCTGGCATATTTATTCCCGTATTTTGTTGTGGTCTTGGGGGCGACATAGGCGTTTTTCTGAGGGACTTTTATTTTTTGTCCCGGTCTGATAATATCACCTTTTGTTCCATTTGCAGCTTTTAACTGGTTTACAGGAATTCCTGTCCTTTTTGAAATTGCATACCAAGTGTCACCATTTCTGACACTGTAGCTGGAAATTACGGGAGTGGTTGTTTTCTTTGCAGTTGTTTTATAACCGTAATTATTTCCATAATAGGTATTTCGCGAAGAATAACTTTTGGTTACCGGTTTGTTGGTTGTTGTTGGTTGTGTGGCAGTGGTTTTTGTATAGGCAGTAACCGGCGTTTTAACTCTTTTGGTATAAACTTTAAGTTCCTGATTGACAGATAATGCTCCAAAAAAATTGTTCCACTCACGGATATCACTTATTTCCACATTATACAGTTTTGCGATTGAGCGGATCGATTCGCCCCCCAAAACTTTGTGCATCTTAAATTCGCCGTTGGCATCTTTAAGAGCTGAAGTAGTATTTCCTCCGGTAATTACGGTGGTATTTGAAGCGGAAACACTCTGGCTCTCATTGTTATCAACATAAATGGCGAGTTCACCCGGAATTGCCCCTTCCAGTATTTTATTATTAACAACAAGAGTTTTTTCTCCCTCGTTAAATCTCTTCATCGAGTTCTGCAAAGCCGTAAGGAGGAGCTCTCCTTTTAGGTTATAACCTTTTGAAGTGAGGTGAATCTGATCAACATTTGCGAGATAATTTGCCCGCCAGCTCAACATCGAATTTTTTCCACCGCTCACATTATAGATATCATAAAACAGACATCCATTCTCGAATGCTACATCTTTTACCAACTGAGCAAAATTTAAACAGGCACTTACATTATTTCGTTTGTTAAATGCGTCCTGAATGTTAAACAACATTATGGTAGCACCCGGAACAGCATTTTTTACTTTATTCACTATTGCAACAAGATTTTGCTTCATCGAGGCTTCATCATAACCTCCAGCAAAAAAATCGTTTATCCCAAGATCGAGAATGAAGAGATCGGGGTTAAAGTCCTTTATTTCATCTTCAAACTTTGACTGCCGTAGGATACTTCCAAGTCCGGCTCCATTAACGCCGGTGCTTGCGTAGAGCACTCCATTTTCATTTGTTGATTCAAGCATGATACCATAACAGATAAATGCAGTCTGCTGATCATTTGACTTTTTGAATGAAACTTCTATGCTTTCGAGGTCGGAATCCACAGTGGCTTGGAGAACTGTTCTGTTTTGATCATCCTGCGAGGTCAAAATTATCGGTTCTGCAACTCCATTTACCTTAAGCACAACATCAAACATCGACACCCCTTTTTCGGTGTAGATTTTTATGGTGTTTTTGGGTGATTTAAGTGTGGTTTTTGAAAATACCAGTTTAAAATTGGCGTTTGGATCAGTAGTTGAAATTGAATAACCCGCGAGACCAATCTGAAGAAGAGGTGAAGTTTCAGTGTTTTTTGAGAAAAGCCACTTCCCTTTTGAGTAGGTGAAATAGTCGTAGGCTGAGTGAGTTTTTGCCGCAGAATAAGGGAAAACGATCCCTCTTCCACCCATTCCATACATTTTTTGCAGCTCTTCCCGAATATAACCTGTGTAGATATCAGCCTGCAGGTGAGAGTCGCCGATGTGGAGAATCCTGAGCTTTTTGTTGCTCGCGTTTGCAAGTTTTGAAAAGAACACTTCAGCGGCTTTTTCATCCTGCCATTCAATAAAATTCTGGCTGGTTCTAAGGAAAGGGAATGTGCCCAGGCGGGTCAATCCTTCGGTTGCGGAAGTTGGAGTTCGTGACACACCCGGGGATGAGTCATTTTGTATTACCGCAATAGAATCCGGCGGGAAAAGAATCCCTTCCGGTAAATTGGCGGGGCTTGTTCCTGCGAGCAGAGTCCCTAAGCTGCTGTACAATGCGATAAATAAAAGATTTTTTCTTTTATTTATCGTATTACACAGACCTGGTAAACTTTTCTTCATGGTGCCATCCGTTCTGTTGGTTAACGGTTAATTGATTTTAATTCTGTCCAAATATTCTTTATAAGCTCCATTGATGCCCTTAAATAACTCAGCGGCGATAATTTTTTGCCCACGGTTAATAAAATGACCATCTCTTGCAGCATATCCTTTTTGTGCCCAGGCAGCAATTGAGTTTTCTCCCCCCATCAAATGGTAGGTATCCCAAAATGCACATCCATTCTCAATGGCACACTGTTTCATAATTTCAACAACTCTCCCTATAAAAGGGTGAGAAACATTGCTTCCGCGCCTTATTACACCCATATCCCCGGGGCCTATCACAAGTATTGAAGCATTTTTTGCCCTGCTTTTCATTCCCGAAAAGAGATTAGAATAATATTTTTTCACTCTTTCAAGATCAGACTCTTTATGAATAGTCGGCATCACATTCATTCCGAACTGCAAAATAATCAGTTTTACATTTAAATCATCATATTGTGCTTGTAAATAATTTTTATCGATCTTTAACAGTCCGTCACCCGAATGACCTCTGATCGCTAAATTATCAATTTGGACACCATTATTGCCGTCAAAAAAGAATCCATAAATTTCCGGATTAATTCCTGTCCTTATATCAAATCGGATGGTGCTTCCATTACCACGATATTTAACATATTTCAAGCCAAACGAACTACCTCCCTCAAGACCAACTGTCGAAATTTCATCCCCGCTTTTCAGATCGCTTATTTTCACCTGAGCATTCGAACCCGTTTTACCGTAAAAAACGCCTATTTTACTGAATTTTACTGCCTTGCCAAAATTTAAGGTAACACTTCCCCTTAAAGAAGCCGTTTTTTTCTTTTTAGGTTTTTGTTTTTTTGCAGAACTTAAAAAATTATAACTGTCTGCAAGGTAAAATGAATTTTTCGACGAAAAAAGTGACCCTCCAGAGGTATCCGGGGGGATGGTTTCCTCCGGTTCAATCTTTTCCTCAATTGGTGATTCTTCATCTTTCACATCCTCTTCAGGTGTAGTCTGCTCATCGTTTCCGTTATCTTTTCCCTTGTCTTCTTTTTTCTCTTTTTTACCATTCCCGTATTTAAATACGAGCCCGGAAAGTGCATATTTGCCGGAAGAATAACCGTGATTAAACACATTGTATCTTTCCCAATTGCCTGAAGTGGACCTGAAATAATTTACATTATCTGTAATGTCATCAACGGGCACATATCCAACCCCCTCGCCACCAAATTCCTTTTGAAAAAATTCCCGTAAATAAGAAGTTATCCTGTCACCCTCAATCTGGGAATCTCCATAGTGTGCAACCCTTACAACTCTGCTTTCGCTCTCATTTTTAAGCGCCTTAAAAAAGATATCGAGAGCTCTTTCACCATCTGTCTCAGGGTTGGTTAAAAAATCATCAAGCCCCTCATTACCGTTATCTTTTGTTGAAGTCTCCGGTTCAATCTCTTCTGAGTCATCATATTTACTTAAAAAATTCTCAGCATTTTCATTATTTTGCTGGGCTGACTTAAATAAACTCTCCCTTACATCAGGAAAACTGATAACAAACTCTTCCCCGTCGATGGGAGATTTAATTGTAAAATCAGGTCCCAGAAGTGAGAGACTCAGTAGAAGTCCGTTCACCAATATGATACTGAATAAGATCTGAAGTGTGTATTTGTTCATTATTTAGAGATATTAAAACTCCAAATTTAACTAATAATCAGTGATTCACAGGTATAATAATCTATCACCAAACCTCATTATGAATGTAAAACCACTTTATATCTTATTTATAACTCTAATATTTTCAACATGTTATCATGCCCAGTCAGATTTTGAGCGTTATCCCTTTCTCGTACCGGACAGTAATAAAATTGAAAATCCTTCTTCAATAGAAAAAATATTTAATCAAAAATTTAAAAGTGACTCATCAGGTTCACAATTAAGGATATTTGTCATCGGTGATTCACATGTCTCATCAGGAGAAATTGCCAAATCCCTTAATGCCGAACTGGCAGAAAAATTTGGGGATGGTGGTAAAACCTTTCTCACTTTAAACAAATCTTTCCCATCGTCAATTGGACATACGGGCGTAAAGATATCTTCTTCGGGAGAAGAAATCAACGGGTTTACACTTTTGTCAAAAACTACCATCGACAAGTTATCCATCAAAGATTTGTCGGGAGACAATGTAACAA
>Ga0209573_1002049_pt1 | contig 27399 bp, 19 predicted proteins | sample TNRBio252014_DNA_FD_185870 | JGI IMG/M metagenome (GOLD analysis project Ga0209573, IMG submission 185870) | Wastewater treatment Type I Accumulibacter community from EBPR Bioreactor in Madison, WI, USA - TNR Reactor_6/25/2014_ DNA (SPAdes)... | ecosystem: Engineered > Bioreactor > EBPR >... | reverse complement strand
GCGGAACGATGATCCAGATGAAGACCTCCGTCCCGCTGACTTCGGCGACTTCCGCCGCGTCGTAAGTGACGTTCTGTTTGCGGAGTTCGGCGTACAGAGCTTCATCACGAGCGATTTCCGGGGGCAGGACCGTGTTGAACTGAGGTGCCAGTTGTCCCTTAAAGCCTTCGGGCGCTTTGACCGGAATCGTCTTCCATTCGCCGGTGAGTCGTTCGCCGTAGAATTTGACAGACTTGACGGCTCCCTGCTGCAGGTTCTGAAAGAAGTACGAGTAAGGCACCGTGCTGCCCACATTGGCCGGTGAACTGCTCCACGCAAACCATGCAATGGCCAGCGCAAAGACGAACAGCGCCAGAGTGGTTGAGCTGAAATTGATTCGGCGCGGTTCACCGCCCGGAGGTCCCTGAGGCTTCTGTTCTGCAGGACCTGGGCTCGGATTGCCTGTTGGCTCTGTCATTCGAATTTACTTCTACCGATATTTTCGCCTTCGATATCGAAGGCCGTTTCAATCAAGGAATTGTCGTCCTGCCCGCTCGGTTGAGACCGTCACCCCGGATCCGGACCAACACTGGTGTGAATACCAATGCACCAGAATCACCCGGGTTCGGGCTCGAAGAGCCCGGAAGGTATCTGAGGCCAGAAACTGCCGCAAATCCAGATCCAGATCTTCTCCGATCTCCTGTGACTGGTGCGCTCCGCTGCAGGCAGCGAACAACGTGAGCGGACATTTCTCAACGGAGCCGGCAGGCTCACCGGGGTTAAGGGGCTCTCAGCCCCTTACGTTTATAGAAGGGCAGTGGCACAATTTCAGCGGGAACCAGGCTGCCGCGAAGATTTACGTCCACTTTTGTGCCCGGAGCCGAGACGGAGGATGGCACATACGCCATCGCGATCACTGTTTGCAGAGTGGGTGAGAAAGTTCCTGATGTCACTTTCCCAATTACGGAATCACCGATCTGCACGGGAGATTCTTCACGAGCAATCCGGCGTCCTTCCAGAACCAGGCCGACTCGAGTGAGCGAAACACCGTTACGTTGGATGGCTTCCAGTGCCGCCTTGCCAACAAAATCCGCCTTCTGCAGCTTTACGGCGAATTGCAGCCCTGCCGAGAGCGGGTCCGTCGTTTCATTCAGCTCATGACCATACAAAGGCATAGCGGCTTCAAGTCGCAGAGTATCGCGGCACCCCAGTCCAGCTGGCTTGATGCCATACGCCTGCCCGGCATCCAGCAACGCCAGCCAGACTGCCTGGGACTGTTCGGCGGGAACCACCAGTTCCAAACCATCCTCGCCGGTGTATCCCGTGCGAGAAACGAGCGAAGGCAGATTGAAGACGGTTGCATCGCGAGTCGAGTAGTACTTCAGATCGCTGAAGTCGGCGCCGGCAGCATTCGCGACGATTTCCAGGGCTCGGGGCCCCTGAATGGCAATCATCCCGGTGGCGAGTGTCTGGTCTGAGAACTCCACAGCTGCAAACCCGGACGAGTTACGAATCCAGTCGACAATCTTTTCGCGATTTGATGCGTTGACGACCAGCTCCCAACGGTCGGGAAGTCGGTAAATCAGCACATCGTCCAGAATTCCGCCGTCGCGATTGCAGACCAGCGAATAGCGGACATCTCCTGCTTTCATGGCGTCTGTGTCGTTCGTGAGGATCTGATTCAGAAACTCAGCAGCCGTTGAGCCGCGGAACGACAATCGCCCCATGTGGGAAATGTCGAACAACCCGGCGGCCGATCGGACCGCCAGGTGTTCTTCAACAATTGACGAATACTGCACCGGCATTTCCCAGCCGGCGAAATCCACCATCCGGCCCTGATGGGCATGATGCCATGCGTTCAGAGGAGTTGTGTTCATCGCCAGATTCTACTGGTCAGGCCGTAGCCTGTCATGCGAACGAATGCCGGGATGCATAGGCCGAAGTTCGCTCTGTGAGCGACCCGGGTGCGTTGACCTCGTAGTTCCGCCTTCAGGCGGCCGTTGGCGCACGACATCGCTCAAACTCCGCCTGAAGGCGGGACTACAAACGAATCTGCGTTCAAAGTTCGGACGGAGCGATGGCTTCGACTCCGCACATTCAGTTATTTATGGCAGGATCGTCTTCGAACTTCGCTCGTTCACGCAGTTTGTCGAGCGCCTGATGAGCCTCTTTTAGTTCGCGACGCAGGGCTTCTACTTCCTGTCGCAGGTGGTGCATTTCTTCATGAGCCACATGTTCCGGAGGATGGCCGGGCTCGCCCTTGTGATGATCGCGAATTGCGTGAGCCAGTTCTTCCTTCTGAGCATGGATTTCCTTTTCGAGGTGACCGGCTTTTTCCATCACCGCGTGTGCCATGTCGTGCATTTCGGCCGCCTTCAGATTCTCTGCGGCGACTCGCAGATGCTGCAGGCGACGCCCGGCGAGTTCCAGCTTTTCGGCCTGTTCACGAAACTGCGGAGGAACCTCCGGATGATGCGGACGCGCCATGAATTCGAGTTCGCGCTGAACCCGTTCTGCCTGCTCGCGGATTTCTGCCAGCTCTTCTTTGGGACCGTCACTTTCGGCAATCTTCCGCTCTCGGGAGCGAAGTTCATGCAGGCGTTCTTTCAACTGCCGCATTTCCCTGTGATGAGCCTCGGCTCCTTCTGAATGAGCCTTCCTGGCCCCCTTCTTCAGTGCCATCTCAGCTTCACGAGCCAGCTTTTCCGCCTCCTCGACATGTCCCTTTTCTCTGAGCTGTTCGGCTTCTTCCTTCAGAGCTTTGGCGCGGCGCTCCGCTTCTTCATCCGCTTGTGCGGAAGCGGGCAGTGAAATGAGCGACAGGGAGGTGGCCAGCATGGCCACAAAGGAAAGTGACTTGATGACATTCGACATCGTTGAACTCCGTGGATGGCAGGGTGAGAACACAGGAAACACTTCCACTCATGCTGGCAGTATATTGCGAAGAGGTGGCAATTCGGAACCACATTCGACCAGGGAAGATGGCCGCTTTGTCCGAGGAAAAATCCTGCGCCCATACGGATGCCGAAGGAAATCCGGACATCAATCTGTCGGCTGTAGCGTTAGTCCAGCGAAATCGGCCAGCTCCAGCCAGCACTGAAACCTCCGTCCACGTACAGAGTCTGGCCTGTCATAAAGGCTGACGCCTTTGATGCCAGAAAGACGGCCGTGCCGACCATGTCTTCCGGTTCGCCCAGTCGACCGAGTGGTGCGTTGGCCTGATTCCAGGATTGCATTCCAGGATCGGACCACAACTTTCGAGTCAGGTCGGTCAGAATAAATCCGGGCGCCAAACTGTTGACTCGAATTCCGTGCCGCCCCCATTCCAATGCCAGGCCACGCGTCATCCCCTGCATGCCGAATTTACTCATCGCGTACGGAAGTACGCCGCGCAGTGGCATATGGGTGTTGAGCGATTCAATGTTGATCTGGACTCCGGATTTTCGCTCGATCATGTGTCTGCCGACGGCCGTGGACATCAGGAATGCTCCACGCAGATTGGTGTCCATGATGAAGTCATAGTCGTCGACGGTGACCGTTTCGCTGCGTTTGCGACGATTGACTCCGGCGACGTTGATCAGCGTGTCGATGTGACCCAGTTGTCGGATGGCGGCTTCCACGGTTCGCTGGATGTCGTCTTCCTGACTGACGTCGCACGCCAGCCCCTCGACGGTCAGTCCGGCTTCAGTCATTTCCCGGATGGCCGTGTCGACAGATTCCTGACTGCGACTGCAGATCAGCACTCGAGCTCCGCGTTTTGCAAAGCCTTCTGCAATCGCGCGTCCTATCCCGCGGCTTCCACCCGTCACCAGTACCGTCTGATTGGCCACAGAGAATAATTCGTCGTTCATAGGACTCGTTTCTTTGATTTCAGTTGCAGGATGCTTCACACACCGAACCTCGCCACAACCCATCTTCAATCGAGCATCCCTCCGATGCAAGCCGCCGAATTGGGCGAGCTTTCCGGCGAGCGGTGTGGCGTGAGCCCACCGAGTGCGATTCTCACCTGCAGGACCAACGCATCGCCATCATCCTGTTCCGATTCCTTCACGTCGCAGCGAATTCCAGCCCCGATTCGACAGATCCGATCAACGAATTGAAATCTCCGACCGGTCAGCATCACAAGCAGATCGCACAGAAGTGTGCGATCCCATTGAGAAGTGTGCGGCGTCGATCTGTTCCAGGCGATCCGCATGATCCATGCAGCGGTACCATGTCATCGCCTGAGGATCGTCTTACCTGTGAATCGTCAGGAGATGGCATTGTAACTGCAAATCGGCAGGCCCATTTCCTCTGACTCAGCAGAAAGGCAGTGGTCGAGATTGTGGGACGTTTAAAGGCTGGCGCGACGCTCAATGATCGTCTCCGGATCTTGATGAAGTCTTGATGTGATGCGGCTGTGTTTTGACACCATATTGATGATTTCACGGCTACCATTTGACGCATGGAACTGAAGGCCCACGGATGTCGTGGGGAACAGCATTCTGGAGTGTTTGTCATGAGTGATTTCATGGTAGTCGGCATGACTGCCGGCTTGTGTGTGTTGACCTGGGGTTTGATCGTGCTCTGCGATCAACTGCAAGGGGGCGGACGATGAACGGACCGGAAATCATTGGATTGCTGGCGGCGGTTGCATTGCTGGCCTATCTGACAATTGCCCTGCTTAAGCCGGAGTGGTTCGCATGACCGCCAATAACTGGATTCAGATGTGTTTGTTTCTGGGCGCCCTGCTGGCGACCGTGAAACCATTGGGATGGTTCATGGCTCGCGTGTTTCAGGGCCAGCCTTGTGGATTGGATCGTGTGCTCGGACCGGTCGAACGAGGAATGTATCGCCTGGCGGGAGTTGATCCGAAGAGTGAAATGTCATGGAAGAGTTATGCTGTTGCAGCGATGCTGTTCAGTTTCGTCGGCTTTGCGTTCGTTAATCTGATCCTCAGACTGCAGGATCGGTTGCCGCTGAACCCGCAGGCATTCCCGGCGAACACGCCCGACTCAGCGTTCAACACGGCAGTCAGTTTCGCGACCAACACGAACTGGCAGGGCTACGGTGGAGAAACCACCATGAGCTACCTGTCGCAGATGCTGGCACTTGCCGTGCAGAACTTCGTCTCGGCCGCGACCGGCATCGCCGTGCTGATTGCTGTGATTCGAGGATTCACGCGACGCAGTGTCGAGACGATCGGAAACTTCTGGGTCGATCTGACGCGATCGACAGTCTACGTTCTGCTGCCACTTTCCATTGTGCTTGCCCTGGCGCTTGTGTCTCAGGGCGTCGTGCAGAGTTTTAAGCCGTATCAATCGGTCGCGCTGCTGCAGCCCATCAGCATCGAAGAACCGGTGATGGGTGTGGATGGCACTCCATCGGTTGATGCGGAAGGAAATGCCGTCACTCAGAAGAGGGAGATCACCGAACAACTGCTGCCGATGGGACCAGCCGCGTCACAGATCGCGATCAAGCAGCTTGGTACAAATGGCGGTGGATACTTCAACGTGAACTCTGCGCATCCGTATGAGAATCCAACACCGCTGTCGAATTTTCTGCAGGTCCTGTCCATTCTCTTGATTCCTGCAGCCCTGTGCTGGACGTTCGGTGACATGGTCGGCGATCGTCGACAGGGCTGGGAAATCCTGGTGGCAATGCTGGTGATCTTTGTGCCGCTGATGATCGGAGTTGTGGTTGCGGAGCAATTCGGAGTGCCATCGCAGGTCGGCATGGGTGTCGATCAGGTTGCCAGCAGCACTCAGTCCGGAGGCAATATGGAGGGTAAAGAACTGCGCTTCGGCATCGTCAATTCCGGCATCTGGGCCACAGCGACGACCGCCGCTTCGAACGGAAGTGTGAACTCAATGCATGACTCATACACCCCATTGGGTGGCCTGGTACCGATGTGGCTGATGCAACTTGGCGAGGTTGTGTTCGGCGGAGTCGGATCCGGACTTTACGGCATGTTGATGTTTGCCATCGTGGCCGTGTTTGTTGCCGGGCTAATGGTTGGTCGAACACCAGAGTACCTGGGCAAGAAGATCGAGGCCTTCGAAATGAAGATGGCGTCGCTGGTGATTCTGATTCCGCCACTCGTGGTACTGATCGGAACGGCGGTGGCCGTCGTCGGACCGGGACTGGATTATGTTTCTGCTAACGAAGTCAAAGGCAATCTGAACAACCCGGGGGCCCACGGTTATTCGGAGGTGTTGTATGCGTTCTCGTCGGCTGGCAACAACAACGGGAGTGCGTTTGCTGGCCTGACCGCCAACGAACCATTCTACAACCTGGCTCTCGGCATCGCGATGTGGGTGTCGCGCTTCTGGTTGATGATTCCGGTGCTGGCTATTGCCGGTTCGCTGGCTCGGAAGAAGTCCACGCCGGCAGGTGCCGGTACTTTGCCCACGCACAACACGTTGTTTGTTGTTCTGCTGGTTGGAGCCGTGCTTCTTGTCGGAGCCCTGACGTTTGTTCCGGCCCTGGCGCTGGGACCAATCGTTGAACACTTACAGATGAATGCGATGTGAGCATTCAGAGTTCAAATTTCAATATTCACATCGGCATCAGGCCGCTGAGTTTCCATAACTGAAGCCAGCGTGCGAGGAAATATCATGACCACTAAAGCTCGATCACTGTTCGACCCGCATATCGTTCAGCACGCGCTGGTTGATTCTTTCGCCAAACTCAATCCGAAGCGTCAGCTCCGGAATCCTGTAATGTTCACTGTCTTCATTGGAAGCATTCTCACAACAGGACTTGGAATTCACGCTCTGTTGGTGGGAGGCAGCGAGTCGCCAGCGTTCATCTTCGCTTTGTCGGCCTGGCTGTGGTTCACTGTCCTGTTCGCGAATTTCGCAGAAGCAATGGCCGAAGGACGTGGAAAGGCCCAGGCTGATTCGCTGAGAGCGTCTCGACGAGACGTCACGGCAAAGAAACTCAGCGAGCCTCGCTACGGTGCCGAATGGCAAACGATCGGCGCGTCAGTGCTGCGGAAGGACGATGTCGTCCTTGTTGAGGCCGGTGACATGGTTCCGACCGACGGCGAAGTGATGGAAGGCGTCGCGTCGGTCAATGAAAGTGCCATCACCGGCGAAAGTGCTCCTGTGATCCGCGAGAGCGGCGGCGACCGCAGCAGCGTGACGGGCGGGACGGTTGTGCTTTCCGACTGGCTGATTGTGCGAGTTACTGCGAATCCCGGTGAGACATTTCTCGATCGTATGATTTCGCTGATTGAAGGAGCCAAACGTCAGAAAACTCCGAACGAAATCGCGCTCGACATCCTGCTGGCTGCGATGACGATGATTTTTCTGGTTGTCTGCGTGACATTGATGCCGTTCTCAGTCTACAGCGTGACGGCCGCCGGGCTGGGCTCACCGGTCACAGTGACCGTGCTCGTGGCGCTTCTGGTCTGTCTGATCCCGACGACCATCGGTGGCTTGTTGTCGGCAATTGGTATTGCCGGGATGGATCGGATGATCCAGGCCAATGTCATCGCGACCTCTGGCCGAGCAGTCGAGGCGGCGGGCGACGTGGATGTGCTGCTCCTTGATAAGACCGGTACGATTACGCTGGGCAATCGACAGGCGGTGGAACTAATTCCTGCGCCCGGAATCGAAATCAAAACGCTGGCCGATGCGGCTCAGCTGGCATCTCTTGCCGATGAAACTCCGGAAGGGCGAAGTGTCGTGGTGCTCGCGAAGGACAAATATGGTCTGCGAGGAAGAAACATCAGCGAGTTGCATGCGACGTTTATCCCGTTCTCGGCACAGACGCGGATCAGCGGGGTTGATTTGGAAGGCCGCCGTGTTCGGAAGGGAGCGACTGATGCCATCAAGAACTTTGTGAATGAAAATGGTGGCGAACTTCCTGCCGAAGTGCGTCGCACCGTCGAGGAGATCTCCAAGAAAGGCGGCACGCCACTTGTCGTAGCAGACGGCAACCGCGCGCTGGGGACAATCTATCTGAAGGATATCGTCAAGGGTGGGATCAAGGAACGCTTTGTCGAACTGCGAAGGATGGGAATCAAGACGATCATGATCACCGGCGACAATCCGCTGACAGCTGCAGCCATCGCAGCGGAAGCGGGCGTCGATGACTTTCTGGCCCAGGCAACTCCGGAAGCGAAACTGAAACTGATTCGCGAACATCAGGCAGGAGGGCGACTGGTGGCGATGACCGGGGATGGGACCAACGATGCACCGGCGCTGGCTCAGGCCGACGTTGCGGTCGCAATGAATTCCGGCACACAGGCCGCCAAGGAAGCCGGCAACATGGTCGATCTCGACTCAAATCCGACAAAACTGATCGAGGTGGTTGAGATCGGTAAACAGCTGCTGATGACTCGGGGAGCACTGACAACGTTCAGCCTGGCGAACGATGTTGCCAAGTATTTCGCGATCATCCCGGCGGCCTTTGCGTCAACATATCCAGTGCTCAACGGCCTCAATGTGATGCACCTGGCAACTCCCGCAAGTGCGATCCTGTCGGCTGTGATCTTCAACGCGATCATTATTGTGATCCTGATTCCGCTGGCTCTAAGGGGAGTGAAATACCGCGCGGTGGGAGCTGATCGTCTGTTACGTGACAACCTGCTGATCTATGGGCTTGGAGGTCTGATCGTGCCGTTTCCGGGGATCAAACTGATCGATCTGTTGCTGGTCAGTATGGGGCTTACGTAGGTCTCGACAGGAATCCCGCGATTCAAAACTTCGGTAATTCAAAGTAGTTCAATCTCAGGAATTTATCCCACGCAGGAGTCCGATCATGAAAGCTCATCTTCGTCCGTGTCTGGTCCTCTTTTCGTTGCTGACACTGTTGACCGGTGTCGCCTATCCCGCGCTGATCACGGGTATTGCTCAGGTCGTTTTCCATGATCAGGCCAATGGAAGCGTGATTCTGCAGGATGGCAGGGCAGTCGGCTCCGAGTTGATCGGTCAGTCCTTTGACGATCCACGCTATTTCTGGGGTCGTCCATCCGCGACCGGTCCGACGGGATATAATGCCGCTGCTTCCAGTGGTTCCAATCTGGGCCCAACCAACCCGGCACTGCTCGACGCCATCAAGGGCCGAGTTGAAGCCATCCGCGCCGCTCATCCGGATCAGACGCAGTCCGTGCCCGTGGACCTCGTCACGGCGTCTGCCAGCGGGCTCGACCCGCATATCAGTCCGGCGGCGGCCGAGTATCAGGTGGCACGAGTCGCCAGAATTCGCGGGCTCAGCGAGGACAGGGTGCGAGAATTGATTGCCAGCAATACAGAAGGCCGCAGCTTTGGCGTGTTAGGTGAACCGCGAGTGAACGTGTTACAACTCAATCTGGCGCTTCACGTCGCTGGCGCAGGGCGCGAATAAGTGCTGACTTACCTTTTCGATCCGGCAATGCAGGTAATTTCTGCCGGAAAGGACATTTGCTTCAAGGCGAACCTTATCTGCGGTTTGTTCAGGATCACAGGCTGGAGTATCGCATCACGCGCGCACAGGCCGCAGCAATGCCGCGAAGAACTGCCCGGCAGGCAGGATCTACAACAACTGCTGCCCGGCAGGCAGGACCTGCAGAGAATTCCGGACAAGCTGAACAATTAAGGGTTTGAGTGTTCCATGCCCGATCATGATCGTCCCACTCCGGAACAAATGCTGGCTCGTGTTAAGGCGGAAGGCGAGCTGCAGACTGCTGAAAGAAAACGCGGGCGGCTGAAAGTCTATTTCGGGTATGCGGCGGGAGTCGGCAAGACGTTCGCAATGCTGCAGAATGCCCAGCGGGAAAGGGTCGCTGGCGTTGATGTTGTTGTCGGTTACGTTGAATTGCATGGCCGGCCGGAAACGGAAGCCCTGCTGGAAGGACTGGAGCAGATTCCCTGCCTGAAGATTCCTTACCGCGGAACCACTTTGCGGGAATTCGATCTCGATGCCGCATTGAAAAGAAAACCGGAATTGATTCTGGTTGACGAACTGGCCCATTCCAATGCACCGACACAACGACATGTCCGGCGCTGGCAGGATATTGAAGAGTTGCTGGACGCGGGAATTGACGTCCACACCACCTGCAATGTTCAGCATGTCGATTCACTGAATGATGTCATTGCCCAGATCAGCGGTGTCATTGTGCGGGAAACCGTCCCGGACGAAGTGTTTAACCGTGCCGATGAGCTGGAGTTGATTGATCTTTCCACGGAAGATCTGCTGGAACGTCTTCGCGAAGGAAAGGTCTATATTCCGGAGCAGGCTGCCAAAGCGTTGCAGAGTTTTTTTCGCCGGGAGAACCTGACCGCACTTCGTGAACTGGCACTTCGACGCGCCGCGACAAGAGTGCACGCAGATGTGGAAACGGCGAGACTTGGCAAAGCCACTCGCGATATCTGGGCAACTCAGGAACGTTTGCTGGTCTGTGTCGGCCCCAGCCCAACCTCAGCCAAGGTGATCCGAGCGGCAAAGCGTCTGGCCGATTCGCTGCATGCGGACTGGGTGGCCGTCAGCATCGATACACCGCAGACGGGAGGATTGGCTGAAGAATCCCGCGCCCGACTTATCGCAAATCTGCAGCTGGCAGAACGTCTGGGCGCCGAGACGACATCCATCACCGGCGACGATATCGTCGCCGACACAATCGCGTATGCCCAGCAACGCAACGTGACCAAGATTGTGATTGGCAAGTCGGAACCGGCTTCTTCCTTTCGGTTCTTTCGGCGACTCTCTGTCGTGGATCGGCTGATCAGCGACAGCGGTGACATTGATGTGTATGTGATCCGGGGAGCGTCTGAATCGCTGCTCACCGGCGGCATTGCCGTGAAGTCGGAATTCCGCTGGCAACCCTGGTGGATGACGTTGGCGGTTATGGCATGCGCCACGGGGCTGGGGAGTTTATGCAGTCATTTCGGCCTGAGCGAAGCCAACCTGGTCATGATTTATTTGCTGGGAATCGTCGTTGTGGCGTTTCGCTGTGGAAGGAACCCGGCTGTTGCTGCCTCGATTCTTGCCGTTATTCTGTTCGATGTCCTTTTCGTTCCACCGTATCACACAGTCGTTGTCCATGACGTCCAGTATCTTATCACTTTTTCCGTCATGCTGTTTGTCGGTTTGAGCGTTTCGACTTTGGCCGCCCGCGTCCGTCGGCAGGCCGAACTGTCACGACGCAACGAGCGAAGAACTGAGGCCCTTTATCGTCTGGGACGAAAATTGTCGGGGATCAATGGACAGGACTTCATCGCCGCTGAATCGGAACGGGCAATCAACGAAGTTCTGGGAGGCAACGCTGTAATCCTTCTGCCTCATGAGGGACGCCTTCAGCCGGTGCTCTCTCATCATAAGGAGTTCGCTGAGAATCATTCCGAAATCGGAGCTGCTCAGTGGGTTTATGATCATGCTCAAATTGCGGGTCAGGGCACCGATACGCTTCCTTCCGCTCAGTCACTTTGCCTGCCTTTGCTTTCCCCTAATGGAACCGTGGGAGTGCTGGCCGTGCGACATCAGGATGCCGCGCAACTTCAGATGCCCGAGTATCGAATCATCCTGGAGAACTACTCCACACAGATTGCGATGGCATTGGAACGCGACCGACTGATGCTGGAATCACAGACTGCACGTGTCGAAGTGGAAACCGAACAACTTCGCAACACTCTGTTGTCGTCAGTTTCTCATGACCTGCGAACGCCACTGGCTGTCATCTCGGGGGCGTCCAGCAGCATTCTTCGGAATCCTGCGATGAGCACCACAACACAGCGTGAATTATTGCAGACGGTGTTTGACGAATCGGATCGCATGTCTCGGCTCGTGGAAAATCTTCTGCGTCTGACACAAGTCACGTCCGCCCAGTTTCTTGTCGAAAAGCAATGGCATCCTGTGGAAGACGTGGTGGGGTCATCAATTCGAAGACTGGAGCATCTGCTCGGCCACCGGCCAGTGAATGTGAATCTGCCGACCGAGGTGCTGCTGGGACAGTTTGACGCCGTGCTCATCGAACAGGTGCTCGTAAATCTGCTGGAGAATGCATGTCGCTATACACCGGCAGATACGCCAATCGATATCACTGGATCGTCGGACGGAACCAGAACAGTAATTGACGTTTCGGACTATGGTCCCGGATTGGCGGCTGGTGACGAGCTGCGAATCTTTGAAAAATTTCAGCGGGGTGCCAATGCAAAGCCGGACACTCGTGGGGCGGGACTCGGACTTGCAATCTGCAAAGCCATCGTTCGAGCTCATGGCGGCGAAATCTCTGCCCGAAATCGCACGGAAGAGTCGGGTGTCATATTTCGTATCTCTCTGCCCATTAAAGGTACTGCTCCAAACGTCAGCTCAGAAGACAACTTCGAAATTGTTCATGGAAAGGTACACTGTGACAAATCAGATCCTGGTCATTGACGATGAACCCACTGTCCGCAGGTTCATCCATGCTGCGCTGGTTGAGGCTGGGTACAAGGTGATCGAGTCAGAAACAGCTACGGAGGGACTACGGATTGCGGGAGATCAGCGCCCGGCGATCATGATTCTTGATCTGGGCCTGCCTGACATTGACGGCGTTGAAGTCATTCGACGACTGCGAAAATACTCTCGGCTGCCCATTATTGTGTTGTCCGCGCGAGCCGAAGAAAGTTCCAAGATCGCTGCGTTCGAAGCCGGTGCGGATGACTACGTGACAAAGCCGATTGGCACGGGCGAATTGCTGGCCCGAATTCAGGTGGCTTTGCGACATGCCACTCATTCGGCTGATGACTCACCCGGAAGTCTGCTTGTTTGTGCCGGTGATCTGAAAGTCAATCTTGCAGACCGAGTTGTCTGGAGAGGTAAGGACATCATCCCGCTGAGTACGCATGAATATGACCTGCTGGCACTTCTCGCTCGGAATGTGAATCGATTGCTCACGGATCGTTTTCTGACAACTCAGGTCTGGGGCGATGACTCCGGCGCCAGTCTGACACAACTGCGACTGACGATCGCGGTCCTGCGTCGCAAACTTGAGTCCAATCCGGCAATGCCACGACATCTGCTGACAGAGCAGGGAGTGGGCTACAGATTCTCTGACCTGTAATCACGGGATTTCGAAATGAGTCGATTCTTACGGAGTCCGTTTCAGATTCGTGGGTAACCGCTACATTTGATACTGCGCTGCCCGTCGTGAGCGAAAGGAAAGTTGTAAGTCTGACATCCATTTTGTTCGGCCAGCATCGCACAAAGGCAATCTGCAGATCGATTGCGCTCGGTCAGGTTGATTGCTGAAGCCCGAAGGATGCCTGTGTGACTACGGCGAAACCAAATGCTCCGCTGATCGTTGTGGTCGACGATGAAGTGGCCATACGCCGATTTATGAAGGCGTCACTCAGTACGGAAGGCTATCGTGTCGCAGAGGCCGAGAATGCTCGCCATGGTCTGCGTCTCGTTCTGCAGGAATCTCCCGCCGCTGTGCTGCTGGACCTGGGACTTCCGGATCGTGAGGGACGCGAATTAATCACGGAAATCAGAAGTTGGACTCAGGTGCCGATTATTGTCCTGTCGGCACGAGATCAGGAACGCGAAAAGGTTGCCGCTCTGGATGCCGGCGCGGACGACTATCTGACGAAGCCCTTCCACGTCGGGGAGTTACTGGCGCGTCTGCGAGCGATCCTGAGACGATCTGACGGAATGTCAGCAGGCGCCGACGCACAACCGCCGGTCAGCTACGCTGCAGGCCATTTTCGAATGGACTTCGCAGCTCGTCGTGTATTCAGAGACGATCAGGAAATCCACCTCACAAAGATTGAATACGACTTGCTTTCAGTCATGGTGAAGAACGCCGGAAAGGTTTTGACGCACCAGTACCTTTTAAAAACGGTCTGGGGGCCGCTGAACGTCCAGGAGACTCACTACCTGCGCGTCTTCGTCGCGACTCTACGGAAGAAAATCGAGGCCAACCCATCTCGCCCGGAACTGATTGTTACGGAACAGGGCGTGGGATATCGCTTCGCCGATCCTGATGAATGATGCATCTCGCATTTCTGGAATGGAGAGATGGAGGCCATTTGCGACCACAAAGGCGGTTTGTGGACAGCACTTGCTGAATCCGGAACTTCAACGGAAATGCCCTCGTGGCCGAACTCACCCGAGTTTGGCCGTGCTTCACACTGTCGTGTGCCGACGAGCGGAGCGACGTGAGCCCACCGTGTGCGACTCACTGAAGCGTTCCGGGCAGCGGGCTCGGATTTTCTCCAAAATGGTCCGTGGCAATTCCGGTGATCATCGCGGAAGATCCTGGTGTGCGATGTTCAAAGAACGGGTGCCGTCGACGGAAATTCGAAGCAGAGGTCCTGACTGTGGCTGCAGGCAAACTCGCGAGGATGATGGATGATGCGCATGCTCAGCTTCAGGCAGGACGTACTCGCGTGGCCGAGTCCCGGTTTCAGTCGGTCGTTGCTGAATTTCCTGAAGCGGCGGACGCGTATTTTCAACTGGCCATTTTGCGATACGACGATCAGGACCTGCAGGGGGCGGTGCAGTATTTTCAGTCGTATCTGAAGCTGCAGCCGAACGTCGCCGAAGTGCATTTCAATGTCGGGACTTTGCTGACGGCTCTGAAGCGCAGTCGGGAAGCGATTGAGGCGTTTCAGCACGCACTGCGGCTGCAGCCGGATCTGGCTGAAGCCCACAACAATCTGGGGATCCTGTATCGTGATCTGGGAGAGATTGCGCAGGCGGAACAGCATTTCCGCGAGGCCATCGAGATCAATCCGAAGTTTGTGGCGGCCGTCGTGAATCTTGGCACCACGCTGACTCGACGCCGCGCGGGGGAGGAAACTCTGGAAGTGTGTCGCAGGGCATGTGAACTGAATCCGGATCTTCCGGAAGCCCATCTGGCACTGGGCCTCGCTCTGGAACTGGAAGGACAGTCGGAAGAGGCCGAACGCGTGCTGATGGAAGCTGCTCGACTTCGTCCGGATTCGGAGATCTGGAGATACCATCTGGCTGCGGCGCGGGGCCTGGCTCCACCGGCAGCGGCACCTGAAGAATATGTGGCCAGTTTGTTTGACGCGTATGCCCCAAGATTTGATGAGCATCTGCGGGGGCGGCTGCAATACCAGACTCCGGAACGGATTGCTTCTGCAATTCGCGACTGTGTTGAGCACCCGCCAGGGGCGGCCCTGGATCTTGGTTGCGGTACCGGGCTGTGCGGAGAAGCCATCCGGTCCATCGTTGATCGACTGGAAGGCATTGATCTGTCTGCAGGCATGATCGAGCAGGCCACTCAGCGAGGCTGTTACGATGAACTTGTGGTGTCCGGCATCAGCGACTATCTGGAGGGGAAGTCGGACGAGTATGACCTGATCGTGTCGTCAGATGTCTTCATTTACATCGGAGATCTGGCGGACACGTTTGCCAGAGTCGCGAAGGCACTTCGTCCAGGCGGACTATTTGTGTTTTCTGTCGAAGCGACGGACGCGGAGACCGATTCTCTGACGCCCGACATTGGCTATCGCCTGAATTCAACTCGGCGTTATTCTCACTCGCTCAGCTATCTGCAGCGACTGGCGATCGACCATCGATTGACTGAGCGGCACGCTGCAAAAGAGGTGCTGCGAATGCAGGCCGGAGAAGATGTCTTCGGCTGGGTTGTCGTTCTGCAGAAATCGGCATGAAGTTTGATCCGACCGGCAGTGCAGGGCGTTCCGGAGGGACGGATTCTGGTTTTGTCGGGAAGCCTGAATCGTAGAATGCTGGTTTGCCTCTAGTTTTGCTGTAAGCGTTTCTCATCCGGAGAGCCGGAATCCTTTCTCTAATGTCCCGATTTGACCGAAAGTCTTGCGAAAAACGGGATCCGTAAGGCCGTGAATACACGGACTGCAGGGATTCCGGTATTCTCTGCGCGCCGAATCAGGATCTCGGAACCTGGAAGTCTGTCCCGATACTCCAATACTGTGAGCCGCGAGGCGCTGGCCGCGGGTATTTCGCCTTAAAAACCGGCGGCTAGCGCCTTGCCGCTCACGAGGGTTGTGGTATTCAAACTGACTCGCAGGCACGGTCGATCATCACACTTACTGAGACTGATACTCCGGCTCGTCCGCAGAATTCCCCGCTTCAGGTGCATTAACGTTCCTGGCCGGATTTCATTTTCGCAGCCTGGCTGCGACCAGACTGTCATTCTGAGTTTCCATGGAAAACCGCAGATTCTTTGCCTTCATTCTCTTCGCAGCCATCTTCCTCTGGCTGTGGGGCAGCTTCATTGTGCCGAAGTTTGTTCCGCCTCCCAGAGAGGTCGTTCCCATCGAAGAGGAGTTACCTGACGAAGCTGATGCCGACATGGCTGTCGTTGACGGCGAAGGTGCCAGGGCTGATGCGCCTCCTGTCGAGACTGTCATCCCGGATCATCCGCTGGAGCAACTGACACTGGGGTCACTGGAACCTGATTCGGGATATGCCCTGGAAGTTCGGCTGACTTCGAAGGGAGCGGCCATCGATTCTGTGAGGTTGACTTCGCCTCAGTATCGGGATCTTCAGGATGAAAAGTCCCAGGCAACAGTTGTCGGCACAAATGCCACTTCGGACCGAACGTTCTCAATGGCCGTTCAGGCCATTGATCGACAATTGACTTCTGTCGGACAGACACTGGAATCAGCCAACTGGAAACTGGTGTCGGCGAATGCGGATGACAAAGGGTCGTCGGCAATCTTTGAATACGATGCTCCCGACGGAACTCTGCGAGTTCGAAAGTCGTTCACATTGCCCAAAGTTGCTCTGAAAGGAGCCGAGCTGGAAGAGGCATGGCGAACCAATCCGCAGTTCTACACAGTGCAGATTGCCGTCGAGGTGATCAACCTGACTGACACACCACGAAAGGTGGGTTACGAGATTCAGGGACCAGTCGGACTGCTGCTGGAGAACCGCGAGCACACAGTCAAGTATCGCGACATTCAGCTCGAGTTTCTGGGTGGAATCAAACCGGCTACGCTGGGACCGAAGGCCGTCAAGGATCTTTGCGATGCACTCGATCGGGAACTCGGTCGTCCGGCGACGGTTCGCGAGCAGCGACAGCGGCTGAAAGATGATCTGGAATGGACATCCGCAAACCGGTATGCCGGGCTGGATGTGCAGTTCTTTGCCGCACTGATTGCCACGCTGGACGAACGCAGCGAAGAAGATCAGATCAGTCAACGCCGATTGGATCGCATCTATCCGGTACTGGTCGAAGGGGATTCCAAAGATGCCCGACTGTCGGATGTCAGTTTCCGGATGGTGTCGAATCCAATCACACTGGCTGCTCGCGGGGATGGCGATTCGGTCGTGCACAAGTACGCGTTTCTGGTATGTCCCAAACATCGGGACCTGCTTGACCCGGCTCCGTTTACCGCCAGTCATGTGCTGAACTATGGCATCTTCGGATTTGTCGCACGTGGCATGCATCTGTTGCTGGACACGTTTTCGGGGTTTGGCTTACCGTATTTTCTGGCCATCATTTCTCTGACCGTGCTTGTACGTGGCCTGTTGTTTCCAATCTCGCGTAAGCAGGCCATCAGCGCGGCTCGCATGAAGGAACTTCAGCCGGAGCTGACGGCGCTGAAGGCAAAGTTTGGTGACGACAAGGAAAAACTTGCCCGAGCTCAGATGGAACTCTGGCGGAAGCACGGGATCAACCCGCTGGGCGGTTGTCTGCCGCTGGCATTGCAGTTGCCAATCTTTATTGGTCTCTACACGGCCCTGAATTCGGCTGTGGATCTGCGACTCAAATCCTTCCTGTGGATTGAGAATCTGGCCGGTCCGGACGCGCTGTTCCGACTGCCGTTTGCATTGCCGTATCTGGGGCAGGACTTCAGTATTCTGCCGCTGGGCACAGTGGCGCTGTTCCTGATCCAGCAAAAAATGTTCATGCCGCCGGCTCAGGATGAACAGCAGGAACTGCAGTACAAGATGATGAACATCATGACGGGTGCGATGGGCATTATGTTCTGGCATCAGCCCGCAGGCCTGTGTCTGTACTTCATCGCATCCAGTGTGTGGAGCATTGCCGAACGCAAGCTGCTGGGCAACGTCGCCCTGGCTCCGGCCGGTCCGTCGGTTGTGGTGTCTCCGCTGAGTGATCCGGGCGATGCCAAAGCATCAAAGACAGCGACTGGTGCCAGTTCTCCCGCGAAGCCTGCCGGGTTCTTCCAGCGACTGCTCGATGCCGCTCAGGATGCTCAGCGAAACGCCGAACAGCAGCGTGAGAAGGATGATCGCCGAAATCGCAACAACGGCAGTAAGAAGAAATAGGGCACTGCCAATTCCGTGATCTCAGTAAGCATCCCTGCTTTTTCGCGCCGTTCCACTCCGTAGCCGAACTCGCCAGAGTTTGGCAAATCCCAGTAGCCGAACTCGCCAGAGTTTGGCAGATCCGGGTAGCCGAACTCGTGAGAGTTCGGGCAGATCCTACAGGATCATCTGAAAGCACCCGTCGATCAATTCGCGGGTGCCGGAACCTGTTCTGTCATCTGAATGGGCCAGCCCAGAGCACGATGCAGTGTGAACTGCGCGGTATTGTAGTCGGCGATGGATCGTGTGTATTCGCGCTGTGAGATCGTCAGAGCCTGAATGGACTGCAGCACTTCGATCGGCAGCCCCTGTCCGTTCTGAATCCGATCCCAGTTTCGCTGGAAGGAATCTTCAGCCGCACTCACGGCTTCTCGTGCCGATACGATCTGTTGTGATCGTGAATGGATCTGTGCGTGGGCTTCCACGATTTCCCGAGCGACCTGGTCCATCAGCGCGACCTGCCGCATGCGTGTCTGAGTGATGCGGGCCTGCGCTTCGCGCTGAGCGGCCTGTTCGCCATAACCCAGTTGGCGAAGTTCCCAGTAGGCCATGGCGTCTGCGTCGAGTCGGTCGCCCGAGTTGATCAGGTCGCCGCCCAGCCCACCGGTCAGACCACCGTAGCTGACTCCCAGCAGGACACTGGGAATCAGCGGTGCGTAGCGTTCGCGATTCAGCCGTTCCACGGCTTCACAGATCAGATGCCGCGATTCGGCAATTTCCGGGCGATTGGACAGGCCCAGCGCCACCAGTCCCTGAGCCGGGGTTTCCAGATCGACCAGTTCAATTGGGTACAGCGCTTCTTCTTCCGGTCGCAGGGTGCGAGCGTATTCCCAGCGCACCTGCTGAACCAAAGCGGCCGAGGCCATCATCACGGCTTCGTCTGCGCGCTGCAGATCATTCTTTCGCAATGCCAGCTCCGTGCGTGCTCGATCATGATCCGATGTCAGTCCCTGTCCCGCAGCGGCAAATTCCCGAGTGACTCGTTCCAGTTCGTTCGCCTGGGTCATTGCGATCGTTGCGACGGCTCGATCCTGAGTCGCCTTCAGCAGGCTGACATAGGACAGTGCCGTAGCCAGCAGTCGATCGTTTCGGGTCGCGCGATGCGACGCGTTGCGAGCTCGCACGGTCTGCTGAGCAATTCGTGGCTGAAACACGGCATCGGTCACATGAAAATGGGCCAGGACTCCAGGCACCGCCGGCGAACCGGCCCCGACAGCTCCGGCTCCCAGTCCGGAATACAGCGAGCCCCGACTGGTCTCAATGACCGTTCCGGCGACGTCCTGAATTCGGCCTTCGTGCTTGTTGTAATTCACACCCGCTCGAAGTGAGGGCAACCAAAGTGTTTCAGCTCGATCCAGTTGCGCGCGGGATTCGGTAATGCGAGCCATTGCGAATGACACTTCAGGGCTGCGTCCGGCAGTCAGCATCAGAGCCGTGGGCAGGTTGATGATCTGGGAATCCACAGCGGCCGAGTTCAAACCGGTATTGGTCGGATCATCGGTTACCGGAGTGTCGACAGATTCAGTCATCGCTGAAACAAGCTGCACGGATTCCCCGGATGTCAATCGCTGTTCGGTTGAGGCTGCGACTGCAGGATTCTGCGGTGTCGAACCAGACTTTGAGTGAGCGTTCGGGGTTTGCGATCGATCCGAAATCGCGGCCGGTGAGCTGGAGGAATCCCTGGCAGGAGATTCGGTCTGTGAGGGATATTCGGGCTGGTACGATTGTGTGGTCAGTGACCGAGCAGATTGGCATCCACCTGCAGCGATGCTGAGCAGCAGCAGTGTTGTGATGCAGCGTTTGCGATTCATCAGAACCATCCGTGGTCTCGGTCTTCTTCGGGCGACGAATCGCCCAGCACTGTCAGGCTGCAAGACTCGCCATCCATGGCGTGACTTTGTCGGGACCTGAGTCCTGTCTGTGGAGCATCGTCACCCGGCTTCCGTGAAATCCAGATTCACAGGGTTGCTCGGAGTAACCGCGGAAACTGCCACAATCGAAAATGGCTGATTGTCCGTTCGGAGCGTTACAAGCGGAACGGGGCCAAGCGGGGATGGCCAGTTCGATGGCACTCAATTTGGGAAGAACAGTGGACGTCACTCTCTGAGTGACACAGCTCGCCAATGCCAGACGTTTCGAAGCGTTACTCAGAGAGTGACGTCCACTTTTGAAAACGATCGCCATTGGTTGCCAGCCTGATTCCCGGGAACTATCAGGATGCCATGTCCAGCAGGCGGATTCGGGGATTCTCAGAGATCTGACACGTCGGAATTCTTGGGAAAATTGACGGTGACACAGCTAAACCATGTGACCCGCCACCGGGAACCTGCGATACTTGGTTGTAGTATTGAGACTCAGTCTCATTCATTTTGCAGGTGTCCAGGGGTTAATCCCCGGCGGATGCAGAATGCTGTTTGTTGTCTTTCGCCTTTTCAATCGAGTGGTGGATTTGTGAACACAATGCGGCTCGCAGATTTGGCTCCCGGTTCAACGGCCATCATTTCTTCTGTCAATGGCACAGGTCGAGTGGCGATTCGCCTGATGGAAATGGGATTTGTTCCCGGAGCAATGGTGGAAGTACTTCGGCGAGCCCCGTTTGGGGGGCCTGTTCAATACCGAGTCCACGGGGTGTCGGTTTCGATGCGAGCCAGCGAAGCTGGTTGTGTGACTGTGGATGGGGTGCAGGCCTGTAAGCTGAGCCATCGCCCGGCTGCGGGAATCAAGCGAGAATTTGCCGCGGTCGGCTGACGATTCCGGCAAGTCACTGGTACCTGAGCGTGGGCTCAGGCCCCTCGATCTCATTGAACCTGTCGGCTCGCGGCGGTCACGCTCACGCTGTTCTGCGCCACTTTCAGACATGCGAGCACTGTGCCCGCATGTGACAAAGTGAGTCTTTATCTCACTGTGCGAGTCATGAAAACGATGCGAGTCGCTCTGATTGGAAACCCGAATACGGGTAAGAGCACTCTGTTCAATGCTCTTTCGGGGCTGAGAGTTCGAACGGGAAATTATCCCGGGGTGACTGTCGAACAGCGAATCGGGCGAGTGACCTGGAATGGGATTGCCATCGATCTGGTGGACCTGCCCGGAACGTACAGCCTGTCACCGACATCGCCGGATGAAATGGTAGCCGTGCAGGTGCTGACCGGGTGTTCGGGCGAGCCGCGTCCGGACCTGGTGATCTGCATCTGCAACGCGGCTGCACTCGAACGCAATCTGTATCTGGCGACCCAGATTCTGGAAGTCGGCGTTCCCGTCCTGCTGTGTCTGAACATGATTGATGCGGCAACCGCTGGTGGTCTGACCATCGATACTCGACTATTGTCGGAACGGCTGGGTGTCCCCGTAGTGGTGACGTCGGCCAGTCGAAAACAGGGGCTTGAGGAACTGAAATCGGCCGTCGTTGCGGCGTTGCAGAACCCGCCATCACCACGCTCTGATCTGGCGATCCTTGCGGAACCGATTCAAGCGGAGTTGTCGCAGCTTCAGGAGCAATTGAAGGCCGCTGGTGTTGCGGAAGAAAAGCGATCTCGATTCCTGGTTTCGCGCAGTCTGCTGGATCCGGCGGGATCTGTGGAGCGGATGCTGTCCGAGCCTGCGGGTGCGTCGTACGGACTACAACTGCAGGACGCTCGCCGTCGTCTTTTGAATCAGGGGATGGAAGTGCCGGCTGCAGAGGCTCGGCAGCGATATCAGTTTCTTTCGACAACTCTGGGCGGAGTGATCAGCCGACAGCCGTCTGCTCAGGCGCGCCGCACGGATCGGATTGATGCTGTGCTGACGCATCGGGTCCTGGGATTCCTGATCTGTGTCGCCATCCTGATGTTGGTATTTTCGACGATCTACTGGTTTTCTGCTCCGCTGAGTGAGGGAGTGGAAAATGCTCTGGGCTGGGTCAGCGATCAGATCGTGGCGCGGATGAGTCCGGGGCCGCTGCGGAGTCTTTTGACGGAAGGCGTGCTGGCCGGAGTGGGTTCGGTGCTGGTGTTTGTGCCGCAGATTTGTCTGCTGTTCCTGTTCATCAGCCTGCTGGAAGACTGCGGCTACATGGCTCGGGCTGCGTTTATGATGGATCGGCTGATGGGGTTTCTGGGGCTGAGCGGCCGATCCTTTCTGCCTTTGATGTCATCGTTCGCCTGTGCAGTTCCCGGAATCATGGCGACTCGCGTGATCGAAGATCGGCGCGATCGTTTTGTGACCATTCTGGTCGCGCCGCTGATGAGCTGTTCTGCGCGATTGCCGGTGTATGTGCTGATGATCGGAGCGTTCATTCCGGATACCAGTGTCTTTGGTGGATGGATTTCACTGCGGGCGGTCGTGCTGTTTCTGATGAGCAGTCTGGGATTGATTGTGGCGATCCCCGTGGCATTTCTGCTGCGGAAGACTGTTTTCCGCGGCGAACCTTCGGCATTTCTGCTGGAGTTACCGGATTATCGAGTTCCGTCACCGAAAGTTGTGCTGCTGCGAGTCTGGGAAAGCGGTGCTTCATTTGTGAAACAGGCGGGGACGCTGATTTTTGCGACCAGTGTGATTGTCTGGGCCGCCGGTTCGTTTCCTGGTGACCGAAGTCGGGGTTATGAACTGACTCGTCAGCTGGAAACTCTGGAACAGCAGGACGAGCCGGATGAATCGCAGATTGAATCACTGACGGCCGAGTTGAATCGTTTCAACTCTGACCTTTTGAACAACAGTCTGCTGGGTCGCTTCGGACGGCTTGTGGAACCAGCCGTGATGCCGCTGGGCTGGGACTGGAAAATCGGGGTCGGAGTGATCGCGTCGTTTCCAGCTCGGGAAGTCATCATTGCCACGCTGGGGACGATTTACAGCCTGGGCGCCGATGTGGATGAAAACGATGAAGGACTGCGGGGAACTCTGCAGGCGGCGAAGTGGCCGGACGGAAGAAAAGTCTTCACGATTCCCGTCGCGCTTTCGATCATGGTCTTCTTCGCCCTGTGTGCGCAGTGTGTTTCCACGCTGATGGTGATTCGGCGTGAAACCAACAGCTGGAAGTGGCCCATTTTTTCGTTTGTCTATATGACGACTCTGGCATGGCTGGCAGCACTGCTGACCTACCAGATCGGAATTCGGATCTGAAGCGATGGATTGGCAACAACTTACCGTTGTGGTCATTGTGCTGGTGGCCGCGGCCGAACTGGTCCGACGTGTTCGCCGGGTGCTGCGTGGACGTTCGGGTGGTGCCTGCGGAAATTGTTCTGGCTGTTCGCAGAAGTCCAGCGATTCGGCCGCAATCCTGCAGTTGAAAGTGCCACCGCCACAGAACCGCAATTAACGGAAGAAAACTGCTGGTGGGTTCGGCTCGGTTGTCGTAACATCCTGTGGGCTTTGCACGTGGGACATTGGACGACTTCCATTCCGATGCGATTGAAACAACACTCATCATCGCCAAACGTCACGACAGTTCTGACGGGACTGCTGATGGCGTGGGTCTGTCTGGAAGCCAGTTCGGCTAATGCCTCCTGCGGGAATTATGTCCATCGGCGCAACGATCCTGCGGCGTTTTTCGCAGCGCAGATTCAGCAGGACCAGCTTCGCTCTACTGCGGCCCTTTCGGAATTTCATCGTTCGCGGATTCCAGGCGGGCAGGTTCCGTGTTCCGGTCCATCGTGCCAACGATCAGAGATTCCATTGCGCGCCCCGGTGGTACCGATGTCTGTGCAGGCGTCGCCACACGATTCTCTGCTGGGCAATCATTCGCATCGACCCCGGCACGGTGGCACCACGGATAAGCTGACCCTGGAAGACGATGTCCCATGCGAGGGACATCCACCGCAGATTGAAGTTCCACCGGAACTCGCTTCAGCAATTGCCGTCCTGCGCGCTGCGTGAAGGACTTTGCTGTTGGGAAAATGGCACTGCCAGGCATTCATCGAGCACTCTGATGAAGTCGGGTCCCACAGCAGAGTTCACGCGGGCGAATTTACGCGGACCGTTCCTGTTGCGGAATTCTCGCAGCAAGCGGGCGACCGGTTGTCGTCTGCGGAATCGTCCCTGGCTGCAGACATGAGAATTGCCATGTCGGTGTTCTGACGCAGCCGTTCGGTGTCCTGCTGTCTCCGGTTTCTTCCGAGTTCCCGTCTCTGCGCTGTTTGAAGTGGAGCGGGACATTTCTCTGAAGGTCGTTTTCCCATGTCGGATTCTGTCGTTTCCCCTGCAGCACCGAAGAAGATCGTTAAGAAGGCGATTGGACCGAAGCTGCGGATCGTATTCAATGTGGTCGTGGCACTGCTGACGTTGATTGGTGCCAACAGTGCTTATCTGTCAGGCGTGACGTTTCTGCAGTGGTGGACATCCCGGACGTATGAAGATCTGTTTTACGCCTGGATGTTTCTGGCTCACGTGGTGATTGGGACCCTGATTGTTGTCCCGTTTCTGGTGTTCGGCATCATCCACCTGCGAAACACGAAGGATCGCAAGATCCGACGTACGGTCATGATCGGCTACGCCCTGTTTGCCGTTTGTCTGCTGGTTCTGATTTCCGGATTTCTGCTGCTGCGGATTGATGGTCTGATCGATCTGAAAAGCCCGCTGGCTCGTTCCATCACGTATTGGGCTCACGTGATCACACCGCTGGTCGGTGCGTGGCTGTTCTGGATGCACCGACTGGTCGGCCCGAAACTTCGCTGGAAGCAGGGACTGCTCTGGGCTGGCGTGGCGGCTGCGGCTGCTCTGGGAATGGTCTACTGGCAATCTCTGGATCCGCGGGAATGGAACGTCGTGGGCCCGAAAGAAGGGACACAGTACTTCGAACCGTCACTGGCACGGACGGCGACCGGCAACTTCATCAGTGCCGAAACGCTGGACATGAACGATTACTGTCTGAAGTGTCACAAGGACGCTCACGACGAATGGTCAAAGAGTGCCCACAAATTCAGCTCGTTCAACAATCCGGCGTATCTGGCCAGCGTTGCTGAGACTCGCGAAGTGTCGATGAAACGGGACGGCAACGTGAAGGGATCCCGCTGGTGCGCCGGCTGTCATGATCCGGTTCCGTTCTTCAGCGGAGCGTTCGACGATCCGAAGTTCGATATGTTGAATCATCCCACGTCTCAGTCCGGGATTTCCTGTACGGTGTGCCATGCAATCACGCATGTGAACAGCAATCGAGGCAACGCCGACTACACCATTGAAGAGCCCATCCATTATCCGTTTGCCAGCAGCGATAATGCTGTGCTGCAATGGGTCAACAATCAGCTGGTGAAGGCCAAGCCCTCATTTCATAAGAAGACATTCCTGAAGCCGCTGCACAAGTCGGCCGAATTCTGCGGAGCCTGTCATAAAGTCCATTTGCCATTCGCGCTGAATCATTACAAGGAATGGCTGCGTGGTCAGAACCATTACGACAGCTGGCTGCTGAGTGGCGTGTCAGGACATGGCGCCCGCAGTTTCTATTATCCGGAAAAGGCGCAGGTGGACTGCAATGGCTGCCACATGCCGCTGGGGGAATCGGCGGATTTTGGAGCGAAGTTCTTTGATGATTCCGGGAAACTGAAGACTCACAATCATCTGTTCCCGTCCGCGAACTCTGGTCTCAACTGGATGACCAACAACGAAGACGTCATCAAAGCACATGAGGAGTTTCTGAAGGGAACGATGCGAGTGGACCTGTTTGGAGTGCGTGACGGCGGGACGATTGATTCGCCGCTGACAGCACCTCTGCGACCAGAAATGCCGGTGCTGAAACCGGGTCAGAGCTACCTGCTGGAGACGGTCATTCGTACGGTCAAAATGGGTCACCACTTCACTCAGGGAACCACAGATTCCAACGAAGTCTGGCTGGAGCTGACGCTGACATCCGGTGATCAGACCATTGGTGCCAGTGGTCTGATGAAGGAAGACAACAGCGTTGATGAGTGGTCCCATTTTGTGAACAACTTCATGCTGGATCGCTTTGGAAATCGTATCGATCGACGGAATGCGCAGGACATTTTTGTGCCTTTGTATGTCCATCAGATTCCGCCCGGGGCAGGGCAGACGGTGCACTACAGCTTCACCATGCCGCAGACGGTGACGGCACCGGTTCGAGCCAGACTTCGGCTGCTGTATCGCAAGTTTGATTCGATTTACATGGACATCGTCGATCGTAAGACCACCGAACTGGGGCGACCGGTTCGAGGTCATCAGGAAGGCCAGCCGTATCGCAACGAGCTTCCGATCAAGGTTCTGGCAGAAGATGAAGTGACATTTCCGGTTGAAGGTGTTGCGGTGGAAGTGAAGAACGAGAAGCGGGACATTCCGGAATGGCAGCGATGGAACGACTACGGGATCGGGATGCTGCTGAAGGGCAAATCTGCTCTGAAGCAGGCGACTGAGGCGTTTGCAAAGGTCGAGGCTCTGAATCGTTTCGACGGGCCACTCAACCTCGCGCGAACTCTGGTGGCGGAAGCCGGTCCGGGTCAGCTGGATGAAGCAGCGGCGGCTGTTCAGCGAGCAGCTGCCCACACGGATCCTGCGGCACCGCCCTGGACGCTGGCCTGGCTGAGTGGTGTCATCAATCGTCAGCAGGGACGCCTGGAAGAGGCCGAAGCCAACTTCCGTCAGGTCCTGGAATATCGCACTGAAGAAACTGTGAAGAAGAAGTTCGACTTCAGTCGGGATTATGAAGTGATCAATCTGCTGGGGCAGACTGTCTTTGACCGGGCATTGCAGATTCGTGACCCGGCTCGGGCCGACGAACGAAAGGCTCGGCTGCAGGAAGCCGTGGAAATCTTCGGTCGCACGCTGGCGATCGACTCAGAAAACATTGATGCTCACTACAATCTGAGTCAACTGTATGCTCAGCTGGACAATCCGGAGAAAGCGGCTGAGCATCAGGCGGAACATGAAAAGTACAAGGTGGACGACACGGCTCGAGGCCAGGCGGTCACCATTGCTCGACAGAAGTATCCGGCAGCCGACTTTGCGTCAGAGTCCCTGGTGATTTACGACCTCCAAAGGACTCAGAAGAGTGATGCAGAGACGGCCAGCGTGGAAGAGGAATAGTTGTTGAACGCAGAGCGGGGCTGGTGCGGGATCCGGGCGGTCATCGGCACTGTGGTGACTGTTCGAACTGCGGTGTCAATTCAGCGCCGCAGTGTGCCGGCATGTTCGGTCAGGAAAGCGATGGCGCAGGGGCGTTTCTGAAGTTGGATCGCCCCCAATTCAGGCGAAGGTAACATGGCTCAAAACATT
>Ga0209573_1002048_pt1 | contig 27402 bp, 23 predicted proteins | sample TNRBio252014_DNA_FD_185870 | JGI IMG/M metagenome (GOLD analysis project Ga0209573, IMG submission 185870) | Wastewater treatment Type I Accumulibacter community from EBPR Bioreactor in Madison, WI, USA - TNR Reactor_6/25/2014_ DNA (SPAdes)... | ecosystem: Engineered > Bioreactor > EBPR >... | reverse complement strand
GGACCGTGAAACGCACATGCGCCGATGATAGTGAGGTCCGCCCTCGTGAAAGTAGGTCATCGTCAGACTAAATACACCTAAAAACGCCCCAACATTCAAGCAATGTCGGGGCGTTTTTACGTTTGCCGTTTGCTCCTGTGCAAGCTGCAGTGCTTGCGCAGCGCTTCTCCAGTCAGCGTGCCCCCTGTTTTCTGATGCGATAGGTCAGCTGCGGACGGGTGATCCCGAGAAGGCGCGCCGCTGCGGAGAGGTTGCCCCCTGCGCGCTCCACCGCGCGATTGAGCAGACTTTGCTCGAAAGTCTCCAGGTCGATGCCGCTGTTGAGCACTGCGCCGGGCAAATCGGCCTCTACACCTGGGTACGGCTCAGCAAGGCCGCCACCAGGGGCCAGCCGATGTGCTCGACCGCTCGGGGCCTGAACCGAGCCAAGAAAGAGATGCTCGGCTTCGATGAGTCCGTGTTGTGGTGCGAGGATCACGCCGCGTTCGAGAACATTCTCGAGTTCGCGGACGTTTCCTGGCCATGAATGGGCCTTGAGTGCCAGCATCGCCTTGTCGCTGACGCCACCCATTCGTTTCCCGTGTAGTGTCTCGAAGCGGCGGAGCATCGCGTCGACCAGGGAGGGGATATCTCCCGCGCGCTCGCGAAGGGGCGGGATTGTGACTGGGTAGACGTTCAGTCGATAAAAAAGGTCGCGTCGGAACCGTCCGTCGTCCACCGCCTTCTGCAAATCGACATTGGTTGCTGCGACCAGGCGGACATTTACTTTGCGCGTACGTTCGTCGCCCAGTCGTTCAATCTCGCCTTCCTGAAGGACCCTGAGCAACTTTGCCTGAGCAGACAGAGGCAGTTCGCCCACCTCGTCCAGAAACAGGGTGCCGCCATCTGCACGTTCGAACTTGCCTGCGCGGGTGGCGTGAGCGCCGGTGAAGGCGCCACGTTCTACGCCAAAGAGTTCCGATTCGATCAGTTCATCCGGCAAGGCTGCACAGTTCACCGCCACGAACGCCTTTTCTCGTCGTGGGCTCATGTCGTGCAGTGCGCGCGCGAAGCGTTCCTTGCCGACACCGGTCTCGCCGAGCAGCAAGACCGTCACGCTCGTCGACGCCGCGCGAGCGGTCAGGTCGTACGCGTGCATGAAACCTGTCGAGTTACCGATCAGATCGGGCGTCCGGCGCGGACAGGCAATCGTGCGGCGCATGGTCTCGATCTCTTCGCGCAACTCGAGCAGGCGCCCGACGATCGAGTCAGCCTCGAAGTAGGGGCGCAACTGATCCGCGTCTGGCCATTCTTCCACGGGCTTGCCGACGATTCGGCAGTGGTTGGCGCCAGTGGCGGCGCATTCGGTCTCGCGGAACAGGATGAAGCGACCAACGAACGCGCTCGTGTAACCGGAGGCATAGCCGATCATCATCCAGCAGGCGGGCTCCTTGGCCTCGCCGAAGCAATGCACATGCGCCTCGGCCTCCCATGCGTTGTGCCAGAGGAACTCACCGTAAAACCCGTTTTTTGGCGGATCGAGTTCGAGGCGGACGGGCTCGACGCGCGCGCAGCCTTCGAGCATGTGCAGTTGCGGCCCGACCACGAAAGCATCGGCGAGATCGCCAGCGCCGCGGGTGCGGCGCGCGAGCTCGGCATCGCGCATTCCAGAGGCGAAACCCATCCGGGTCAGGATGCGCCGAGCCTGTTCCTGTCCCACAGATTCGATCAGCTCCTTGCGCAGTTCCGCGAGCGCTCCGGCGTGCATCAGCACCATTCGGTGCTCGCCGAGCCAGATGAAACCGTCCTGGGCGGCAAACCGCAAGAGATCGCGCAGGTCGGTGCTCTCCGGGTACTGAATGGCTTTCAAGTCGTCGTCTCCTTGTCACGGCGCCGGTCGACTCGGCGATACGCGGGGGTGGTCGGTCATGCCCGCTGGGCGGGTCTCTTTGTGCAGGCGTTCAGCCAATTCCGCCGATGTTACCAAAATCTCGAGAAAAAAGGGCGTGCGCTGGGGTCTGACATCCGCGCGCGGGGGTGTCCCGAGCCACCAGGTCGAGGAGCCGGTCGCAGTGGGTACCTTCCTGTTTCAAGTGGCCTCGATGTTGCGTGGCAATAAACGAGATTGATGAAATGATCAATCGGGCGCTGGATTTGATCATTTGATGAGTTTATCAGCGAGATATTGGGGTGAAAATCTCGACGGGAGCGTGAAATACCGGGCGCAGTGGCACGTGCTCGAGACTGGCACGGATCTTGTTAGCAAGACTCTATCCAAACGTTGGATGTGATCAAAAGAATGGAGGCGCGGATGAAAGAGAAAGAGCCTGTGGTCGACATCAGCCGCAAGTTCGTACGCTTGACCGAGCGTCGTCCCGACGGCTTCGTCGAGTTTGAGTTCGCTATCGGCGAGCCTGAACTGTTCGCGGAGATGCTGCTTCCAGCGGATGCATATGAAGCGTTCTGCAAGACCAACGAAGTCATCCAGCTTGGTCCGCGTGAGCAGTCCGAGACGTCGGAGAGCTCCGACTGGAACTGGAATCTGCATCAGGCAACCCACCAGCGCTTCCGTTGAGCGTCTGGCCCACCACGAGGAGGAGAGTTCATGCAAATCGATTTGCGTACGGTGTCCATCAAGCCCCTGCGGCACACCTTCGACAACGTCGCCCGCCGTATCGGCGCAGACAAGCCGGCTTCGCGCTACCAGGAAGGCACCCTGGACATGCAGCAGACGGCCAACTTCCACTATCGGCCGACCTGGGACCCCGCGCACGACATCTACGATGCTTCGCGCACGGCGATCAAGATGGCAGACTGGTACGCCTTCAAGGATCCGCGCCAGTTTTACTACGGCGCCTACACGCTGGCGCGCGCGAAGCAGCAGGACACGGCCGAGGCCAATTTCGACTTCGTCGAGAACCGTGGTCTGGCGGCAACCTTGCCTGACGCCCTGCGTGACACCGTGCTCAAGCTGTTGCTGCCGCTGCGCCACGTGGCCTGGGGCTCGAACATGAACAACGCGAGCATCTGTGCCTACAGCTACGGCACAGGCTTCTCGCAGCCGCACATTTTCCATGCCATGGACCAGCTCGGCATTGCCCAGTACATCACCCGCGTCGGCCTGTTGCTGGGCGACGTCGATTCGCTGGAAGAAGCCAAGCGCGCGTGGATGGAAGACGACGCCTGGCAGGGTCTGCGCCGATTCGTCGAGGATTCGTTCGTGGTCAAGGACCCGGTCGAGCTCTTCGTCGTGCAGAACGTGGTGCTCGACGGCCTGATGTATCCGCTGGTGTACGACACCATCATCGACGACGTGCTGTCGTCGCAGGGCGGCACGCCGGTGGCCATGCTCACCCAGTTCATGACCGACTGGTTCGCCGAGACCAAGAAGTGGTCCGATGCGACGGTGAAGATCGCTGCCGCCGAATCCGCCGAGAACAAGCAGGTCCTGGCCCAATGGCTCACCGAGTGGCGTGATCGTGCCGCTTCCGCGCTGCTGCCTGTTGCCCGCATCGCCCTGGGTGATCGCACCGATACCGTGATGGCCGATGTCGTCCAGCAATTCAACGCACGCATGGCCAAGGCCGGCGTCGCAATCTGAGCGGAGTATCCATGTCGACCGTATTTCTCGCGCTGCAAACCAACGAAGAAACCCGCCCGATCATCGAGGCGATCCTGCAGGACAATCCGGGCGCGGTCTGCGACGAGCAGCCCGCCATGGTCAAGATCAACGCTGACGGCAAGCTGGTCGTACGCCGCGAAACGATCGAGGAGATCATCGGCCGTGATTACGACCTGCAGGAGTTGCAGGTCAACATGATCACGATGTCGGGCAACCTTGATCAGACCGACGACGAAATCACCCTGTTCTGGAAGTCCTGAGCCCCCGAGGAGACACGAAAATGGACATGCAAGTTGCCAAGAAGAAGCTTGGTCTGAAAGAGCGTTATGCGGTGATGACGCGCGGTCTGGACTGGACCCCGTCGTACCAGAAGATGGAAGACATCTACCCGTACATCGCCTACGAAGGCATCAAGATCCACGACTGGGACAAGTGGGAAGACCCCTTCCGCCTGACCATGGATGCTTACTGGAAGTACCAGGCCGAGAAGGAACGCAAGCTGTACGCGATCATCGACGCCTTCAACCAGAACAACGGCCACCTCAACGTCACCGACGCGCGCTACGTCAACACCGTCAAGCTCTTCATCAGCGGCATCAGCCCGCTCGAGTACGTCGCGCACCGTGGCTTCGCCCACGCCGGTCGTGCCTTCCCCGGCCCCGGCCCGCGCGTCGCCTGCCTGATGCAGTCGCTTGACGAGATCCGTCACGCCCAGACTCAGGTGCATTCGATCTCGAACTACAACAAGTACTACAACGGCATGCATGACTTCCACCACATGCACGACCGCGTGTGGTTCCTGTCGGTGCCCAAGTCGTTCTTCGACGATGCCATCACCGCGGGCCCGTTCGAGTTCATGGTCTCGATCGGCTTCTCGTTCGAGTACGTGCTCACCAACCTGCTGTTCGTGCCGTTTGTTTCCGGTGCGGCCTACAACGGCGACATGGGCACGATGACCTTCGGCTTCTCGGCGCAGTCCGACGAGGCGCGCCACATGACGCTGGGCCTGGAGGTGATCAAGTTCATCCTCGAGCAGGACCCCGCCAACGTGCCGATCGTGCAACGCTGGATCGACAAGTGGACCTGGCGTGGCTATCGCGTGTTGACGCTGGTGGCGATGATGATGGACTACATGCTGCCCAAGCGCACCATGAGCTGGAAGGAAGCCTGGGAGGTGTATTTCGAGGAGAACGGCGGTGCGCTGTTCAAGGACCTCGCTCGCTACGGCATCACCATGCCCAAGTGCGCCGAGCAGATCGCCCTCGAGAAGGACCACCTGTCGCACCAGGCCTGGAGCACCTTCTACAACTACGCCGCCGCCGCCAACTTCCACACCTGGATGCCGGACGAGGACGAAATGCAGTGGCTGGCGAGCAAGTACCCGGAGAGCTTCGACAAGCACTACCGTCCGCGTTTCGAGTTCTGGCGCGAGCAGGCCGCGAAGGGCAACCGCTTCTACAACAAGACGCTGCCCATGCTGTGCCAGACCTGCCAGATCCCGATGATCTTCACCGAGCCGGGCGACCCGACCAAGATCTGCTACCGCGAGGTCGACTACAAGGCCGAGAAGTACCACTTCTGCTCGGATCACTGCAAAGAGATCTTCGAGCACGAGCCGGAGAAGTACGTCCAGGCCTGGCTGCCGGTGCACCAGATCTACCAGGGGAACTGCTTCCCCGAGGGCACCGACCCGACGGTCGAAGGTTTCGATCCGCTGGCTGCCGTGCTCAAGTATTACCACGTCGAGCACGGTCGGGATAACCTCGACTTCGACATTTCCGAAGACAAGAAGAACTTCGACGAATGGCGTGGCCAGGCGACGAAGAACGTCTGACCGCTGCAGGCTGCGGGTGCGGAGCGCGCCCGCAGCGATCAAGCGCTAACAAGGAGACAAGACATGGCTGTTGCCGCTATTTCGAAATACGAATTCGCCCCCGCCGACTCGCAGGACAAGTTCCACGGTGCGCAGTTGCTGTACATCGGCTGGGAAGACCACCTGCTGTTCTGTGCGCCCTTTGCGTTCCCGTTCCCGCCGACCATGCGCTTCGGTGACGTGGTCGCCGGGCCGATGCTGGCCGCCTTCGGCTACCACCCTGACTTCGCGCAGATCGACTGGGCGAAAGTCGAGTGGTTCAAGTCGGGCAAGCCGGTTGCGCTCGACTTCGACAAGTCGCTGGCCGAGAACGGCCTCAAGCACAAGGACGTGATTCGCTTCCGCACCCCGGGCCTGAACGGCATCAAGGGTTCCTGCAGTTGATACGTCTGGTGCGTCACGACGCGTCGGCCTGCGGGTCGGCGCGCCGTGACGCGGGTTGGAACCGACTCACGGAAATCTAAGATGAGCTACGAGCTGACCATTGAACCCATCGGCCAGACCATTGAGGTCGAAGACGGCCAGACCATACTGGACGCCGCGTTACGCGCTGGCATCTGGCTGCCGCACGCCTGTTGTCACGGGCTGTGCGCTACCTGCAAGGTGCAGGTCACCGACGGCGAAGTCGATCACGGCGAGGCGTCCAGCTTCGCGTTGATGGACTTTGAGCGCGACGAGGGCAAGACGCTCGCCTGCTGCGCACGTCTTGAGTCCGACGTGACGATAGAGGCCGAGATCGACGAGGAGCCCGATGCCGAATCGATTCCGGTGCGCGATTTTCCGGGTACCGTGACCCGGATCGAGGCGCTGACACCGACGATCAAGGCGGTGTTCATCGAAACCGATGAGGCCCTGCACTTTCAGGCCGGGCAATACATCAACTTCTTCCTCGAGGGCGGCGAATACAGCCGCGCCTTCTCGCTCGCCAATCCGCCTTCTACCGGGCGCGAGGTCGAGCTCAACATCCGCATCGTCCCCGGCGGGCGCGGTACCACCTGGGTCCACGAGCAATTGCGGGTTGGCGAGCGTGTGCGCCTGTCCGGCCCTTACGGCCGCTTCTTCGTGCGCAAGTCGGCGCCCGAGGCGCTGCTCTTCATGGCGGGCGGCTCCGGCCTGTCCAGTCCGCGCTCGATGATCCTCGACCTGCTCGAAGCCGGCGACACCCGGCCCGTGACACTTGTTTACGGGCAGCGTAACCGCAGCGAGCTTTACTACCACGACGAGTTTCTCGCCCTGGCCGAGAAGTATCCGAACTTCAGCTACGTGCCGGCGCTGTCCGACGAGGCGGCGGATTCGGGCTGGACCGGCCTCCGCGGCTATGTACACGAGGCAGCGACGGCGCATTTCGACAACGACTTCCGCGGCCACAAGGCCTACCTGTGTGGCCCGCCGCTGATGATCGACGCCTGCATTACTGCGTTGATGCAGGGACGGCTTTTCGAGCGCGACATCTACATGGAAAAATTCTTTTCTGCCGCGGACGTGCAGCAAGTACGCAGCCCCCTCTTCAAGAAAATTTGATTATTGTCAGAGAATGTCGAGATTGACGATTGACGCGGAAAAATCTCGATAGAATTTGCGCGTTTCACACCTTCGTTTTCCAACCCACCCGATCCGGAACATACCGGCCGGGTCTTGCAGGAGGAGCATTCACATGGCCATGACTGGCGTACTGCGTCCGGGACACATCTCGCTGCGCGTCCTCGACCTCGAAGAGGGCATCAATTTCTACAAGAACACGCTCGGTCTGGTCGAGACCGGCCGTGACGCGCAGGGCCGGGTCTATTTCAAGACCTGGGACGAGCGTGAGCACAACAGCGTGCTGATCCGCCAGGCGGATTCGGCCGGGGTGGATTTCTTCGCCTTCAAGGTCGCCGACAAGGCCACGCTCGACAAGCTCGACGGCGACCTGCAGGCCTTTGGCCTCAAGACCGAGCGCATTCCCGCGGGCGAGATGCTCGAGACCGGTGAGCGCGTGCGTTTCGAAGTACCCTCGGGCCACCTGATCGAGCTCTACGCCGAGAAGGCCGACGTCGGTAACGGGCAGTCCTATGTCAACCCGGACCCCTGGGTTCCCGACGCCGAACGCGGTATCGCGCCGACGCGAATGGACCACTGCCTGCTCTACGGCCCGGACATCGAGAAGGTGCAGGAGATCTTCGAGAAGGTGCTCGGCTTTTATCTCGTCGAGCACGTGGTCATGGAAGACGGCAAGACCGACCTGGCGATCTGGCTGTCGTGCTCCACCAAGGCGCACGACATCGCCTTCGTGCGTCACCCGGAGCCGGGCAAGCTGCACCACATCTCTTTCAAGCTCGACAGCTGGGAGAAGGTGCTGCGCGCGGCCGACATCATGTCGATGAACCGCATCTCGATCGACATCGGCCCCACCCGGCATGGCATCACCCGCGGCACCACGATCTACGCCTTCGATCCCTCGGGTAACCGCTTCGAGACCTTCTGCGGCGGCTACGACACCTATCCCGACTACAAGGCGGTGAAGTGGACCTGGGACGAGGTTGGCGCGGGCATTTTCTACCACGACCGCAAGCTCAACGAGCGTTTCCTGTCCGTCGTGTCCTGAGTTGCGCATGCGGCCTTGTTCGCGGGCGCAACAAACGGCAGGGGCCACCGCAAATCGGTGGCCCCTGCGCATGCCAGAGCGTGAGGGGATCAGCGTGGGCTGCGGACGTTGAAGAAGTCGGTCGGCATGTGCTGCACCGCGTCGAGCGTGCGCAGGATGTGTTCGGACAGGATCGCGGTGGCGCGCTCGGCATCGCGCGCGAGCGTGGAATCGAACAAGGCCTGGTGTTCGGCATGAACGTCGCGCGCCACCGGTTGCCGGAACAGGCTGATGCGACGGTAGCGCTCGGACTGTTGGTAGAGAATGTTCTGGAAGTGGCGGATCCAGCGCGACGGACTGGCGGCGATCAGCGCGTCGTGGAAATTGCGGTTGCGCTTTTCCCACTCGTCGGCCGCTTCGCTGTCATGGTCGGAGAGTTTTTGCTCGGCGCGCGACAGGCGGTGGAAGGCCGCCACCACCGAGGCTTCCCAGTCCTCGCCACCGAGCGCGATCGATTGCCGCAGCGCTTCGGTCTCGAGCAGGATGCGGGTGCGGGTGATGTCCTCGAAGTCCTCGATCGAGATCGGCGCGACGCGAAAGCCGCGCTGCCCCTGGGCCACGACCAGCGCATCGGTCACCAGCAGCAGCAAGGCCTCGCGCAGGGTGCCGGCGCCAACGTCGTAGTGGTCCTTGAGGTGCTCGACGCGCAACTTCTCGCCGGGCGGATGCACGCCTTCGATGATGTCGCGGCGCAAGCGCTGGTAGGCGCCCTCGACCAGCGTCTTCGGTTCGGTGGTGGCCGGGGCTTGCGAGAGGACTGCTTCGCTCATGATGATTTGCGTAATGTAGAGATTGTCCCCGGATTTTAGCTGACAGGCACAGATTTCGCTGAGTTAAAAAATCTCGATAAAAATTATTGACGTCGATAAAAGCCTGCATTAACGTCTTCGCTTACTCGCTAACGAGCCCGGTCAAAGGAGTCACCGATATGCAAGTTGCAGTCCATCAGGCCACGATCAGCTGGGAGGCCGCACACGCCGCGGTCGAGGCTGCGGTCAGGGAAGCGCAGACGATCGGCGCGCGCATCAACGTCGCGGTTGCCGACGTATCCGGAAACCTGGTGGCTTTCCTGCGCATGCCCGGGGCTTTTCCGCAGTCGATCTCGATCGCCATCGACAAGGCGCACACGGCGGGCGGGTTCGGCTTCCCGAGCGGCGACTGGATGAAGGTGTGTGCGGACAACGAAGGCATGAAGCTCGGCTTCTCGGTCCGTCCCGGCCTGGTCGTGTTCGGCGGCGGGCTGCCGATCCGCGTTGGTGGCGAGTTGGTCGGTGGCATCGGCGTGTCGGGTGCGTCCGAGGCGCAGGACAGCGATTGCGCGCGCGCCGGCCTGCGCGCGATCGGCGCCGACGCGTGCTGAGTCTGGCGCATCGATGACGGTTGCAGCCGTGCGGCGGTCCGCTCCCCTCCCTCTCCCCGGATCGCCGCGCGGCCTGCATTCACGCCCAGGACCCCACCCCAAAGGAAGGAAGACATGAACAAGATCAAATGCGCCCTGATCGGCCCCGGCAACATCGGCACCGATCTGCTCTACAAACTCAAGCGCAGCCCGGTGCTGGAGCCGGTGTGGATGGTCGGCATCGACGCCACCTCCGAGGGCCTCGCGCGCGCGCGCGAGCTCGGCCTCAAGACCACCTCAGACGGCGTCGATGGCCTGCTGCCGCATGTCAAGGCCGACGGCGTGCAGATCGCCTTCGACGCCACTTCAGCCTATGTGCACGCCGGGAACAGCCGCAAGCTGAATGAGCTGGGCGTGCTGATGATCGACCTCACCCCGGCCGCGATCGGCCCCTTCTGCGTGCCGCCGGTCAACCTGGTCGAGCACGTCGGCAAGGGCGAGATGAACGTCAACATGGTCACCTGCGGTGGCCAGGCCACCATCCCGATGGTCGCGGCGGTGTCGCGCGTGCAGCAGGTGGCCTACGGCGAGATCGTTGCCACCGTGTCGAGCAAATCGGCCGGCCCCGGCACGCGCAAGAACATCGATGAATTCACCCGCACCACCGCGGGCGCGGTCGAGAAGGTCGGCGGCGCCAAGAAGGGCAAGGCCATCATCATCCTCAACCCGGCCGAGCCCCCGCTGATCATGCGCGACACCGTGCACTGCCTTACCGAGACCGAGCCCGACCAGGCCAAGATCACCGCGTCCATCCACGCCATGATCAAGGAAGTGCAGAAGTACGTCCCCGGCTACCGCCTGGTCAATGGCCCGGTGTTCGACGGCAAGCGCGTCTCGGTTTACCTGGAAGTCGAAGGCCTGGGCGACTACCTGCCCCGGTACGCCGGCAACCTCGACATCATGACCGCGGCCGGTGCGCGCACCGCCGAGATGTTTGCCGAGGAGATCCTCGCCGGTCGTCTGAAGCTCGAATCCAACCGCGCCACCATGGTGGCCTGAGCGCCCCGGCCACAAGGAGATGAACATGGAACTTCGCGGCAAGAAGATCACCGTCCACGACATGACCCTGCGTGACGGCATGCACCCCAAGCGCCACCTGATGACGCTCGAGCAGATGAAGACCATCGCCTGCGGGCTCGATGCAGCGGGTGTGCCGCTGATCGAGGTCACCCACGGCGACGGCCTCGGCGGCGCATCGGTGAACTACGGCTTCCCCGCGCACAGCGACGAGGAATACCTCGGCACCGTGATCCCGCTGATGAAGCGGGCCAAGGTTTCGGCGCTGCTGCTGCCGGGCATCGGCACCGTCGACCACCTGAAGATGGCGCACGAACTGGGCGTGTCGACGATCCGCGTCGCCACTCACTGCACCGAGGCGGACGTGTCTGAACAGCACATCGGCTACGCCCGCAAGCTCGGCATGGACACCGTGGGCTTTTTGATGATGGCGCACATGAACAGCCCCGAAGGTCTGGTCACCCAGGCCAAGCTGATGGAGAGCTACGGCGCCAACTGCATCTACGTCACCGACTCGGCCGGTCACCTGCTGCCCGACACGGTCAAGGCGCGCCTGTCGGCGGTGCGCGATGCCCTGAGGCCCGAGACCGAGCTCGGCTTCCACGGCCACCACAACCTGGCGATGGGCGTGGCCAACAGCCTCGCCGCGCTCGAAGTGGGCGCCACCCGCATCGACGCCGCCGCCGCGGGCCTGGGCGCCGGTGCCGGCAACACCCCGCTGGAGGTCTTCATCGCGGTGTGCGACCTGATGGGCATCGAGACCGGCGTCGACGTGTTCAAGATCCAGGACGTCGCCGAAGACCTCGTCGTGCCGATCATGGACTTCCCGATCCGCATCGACCGCGACGCGCTCACGCTGGGCTACGCAGGTGTGTACGGCTCCTTCCTGCTCTTCGCCAAGCGCGCCGAGAAGAAATACGGCGTGCCGGCGCGCGAGATCCTGGTCGAGATGGGTCGTCGCGGCATGGTCGGCGGCCAGGAAGACATGATCGAGGACACGGCGCTCAACCTCGCACGGGCAAAGGGTCTGGCCGCCTGAACCTGATGCGCGTCCCCCGTCGGCCGATGCCGCGGGGGCGCGCCGGAGCAGGGCCGAGTGCAATGTAGCGGCGTCATGCGATCGGGCAGGGCGCCATATTTTCGACGACAAGGAGGGGCAGAAGATGCCGTTGGCAGAAATCACCATGATCGAAGGCCGCACCGAAGACCAGAAGCGCGCCGTGATCGAGAAGGTCACCCAGGCGCTCGTCGAGGCGGTTGGGGCGCCGATCCAGACCGTCCGCGTCGTCATCCGCGAGGTGCCGAAGACGAACTGGGGTATCGGCGGCGTTTCGGCAAAGGATCTGGGACGCTGAGCCGTCCCTGGCCGACCGGCACAGCAAGCGGCCCGTCCGAGGCCGCCGACGGCTGAGCAGCAAATCGACGCAAAACCACAATCATCAAGGAGGGGGCATGGAATTGAAGTTCGGCAAACTCGCGGGTGCGCTTGCACTCGCCGCACTGACCATCGGAAGCGCCCAGGCGAAGGACGGGGGCGACCAGTATCCCAACGGTGCAGAGACCTGGCTGGCTGGCGCAGTGCCGCCGCCGGGCAACTACTTCCTCAACTACTTCGGCTACTACGGCGGCGAACTGCAGGACGGCAACGGCAACAGGGCGCCGTCGGGCGAGGTCGATGCCTGGTTCAACGCCTTCCGCTTCGTGCAGACGACCGAGCACAAGATCTTCGGCGGCTACTGGGGGTGGCACGTGATCGTGCCGCTGGTGCATCAGAAGGTGGATCTGTTCGGCTCGGAGTCGGTGAATGGCCTCGGCGATATCACCATTGATCCGTTCATCGTTTCCTGGCACGCCAAGAACTGGCATTGGGCGGTCGGTTTCGACATCAATCTGCCGACCGGGCGCTACAAGGAAGGCGACGCACGCCAGAGCATCGGCGCCAACTACTGGAGCTACGAGCCGCTGTTCGCGTTCAGCTACATGGGCGACACGGGCTGGGAAGCGTCGGCCAAGCTGATGTACAACATCAAGAGCAAGAACAAGGACTACGCCGGTCCGGCTGGGGTGGGCAGCTATGCGTCCGGTGACGAGTTCCACATGGACTACCTGGTCGGCAAGCGCATGGGGCCGTGGGGTGTGGGGCTGTCGGGCTACTACCTGAAGCAGACCTCGGATGACGAGATCAACGGCCAGACCGTTGCGGCGAATCCGTTCTGGTCCGAAGGCCGCCGTGGCCAGGTCTTCGCCATCGGTCCCACGGTCAGCTACACGACCAAGGCGGGCGTGCATCTCACTGCGCAGTGGAACCACGAAACCAAGGTCGAGAACCGCTTCGAGGGCGACAAGTTCATCCTCAAGCTGATCATGCCGCTCTGATCGAGCGCATCCGTCGGCAGTGCTTGCGCCCTGCGCCCGTCCGTCCCGGATGGCGTGGGGCGTTTGCATTGCGCGCGGGGAGCGGACGGCAGGAGACGATAGATTCCGCAGTGGATAAACTAACGATAATTTATTAAAATCTCGAGATTGATGGATTAAACTGGGGCCTTGAGTGCGCACGAGTTCGTCCTCGCGCGCCGTGCCGCACCGGAACAGGAGACTCGAACATCATGAATGCCCCCGCTGCAACCCCCGTCGTCCCCGCCACCGACACCGCGCGCATCACCCGCATCGCCCGCCGCCACGCCAAACCCGGGCACGAAGCCGAGTACGAAGCGATGTTGCGCGAGATGCTGGCGAAGATGCGCGCGCACGGTGGTTTTCTAGGCGGCGACCTGATCCCGCCCGAAGTGCCGGGTGAGGCATATCAGCTGGTCGTGCGCTTCGCCTCCGAAGCCGAGCTCCAGGCCTGGGACATGAGTGACGTGCGCATCGCGCTGCTGGAGCGCATGAAGGCGGTCGCCGAGGGCGAGCCCGAGTTCCGCAAGCTGAGCGGGCTCGAGGCCTGGTTCGAGCCCGCGGTGGTGCCGGCCAGCATGCACCCGCCGCGCGCCAGGATGGCGGTCGTCACCTGGATGGGCATCTTCCCGGTGGTGTCGCTCTACCTGTGGCTGGCGTCGCTGTGGCCGGGGTTCCAGGCGCTGCCCTTTCTGCCGCGCACCGCGGTGTTCACCGCGCTGATCGTCGCCACCATGACCTGGGTCGTGATGCCGCGGCTCACGCGCCTGATGCGCGGCTGGCTCAATCCGGCGCGCCAATCGCGAAGCTGAGCGTACCCACGCCGTCGATCCTGCCTTCCAGGCGATCACCCGGCTGCACCGGACCAACGCCCTCGGGCGTGCCGGTGTAGATCAGGTCGCCTGGCTGCAGGTGGTAGTAGGTCGACAGGTCGGCAATGATCTCCGGGATGCTCCAGATCATGTCGCCGAGGTCGCCGTTCTGGCGCAGTTCGCCGTTCACGCGCAGGCTGATCGCGCCGCTGCGCAGGATGCGGCCTTGTGCGCGGACGATCTCGCTCGCCACCGCGCCGCGCTCGACGTTCTTGGCGAGGTCCCATGGGTTGCCCTTCGCCTTCGCCGTCGCCTGCAGGTCGCGCCGGGTCATGTCCAGCCCGCACGCGTAACCGTAGATCATCCGTGCCGCAGCCACCTCGTCGACTCTGAAGCCGGGCTCGCCGAGCGCGACCACCAGCTCCATCTCGTGGTGGTAATCCCGGGTCTCGGGCGGGTAGGGCGCAACGCTGCCCGACTGCGCGAGGTTCGCAGACGACTTGGTGAAGTACACCGGACGCATGCTCGCCTTGTCGACCGAGGTGCCCATCTCGATGGCGTGGGCCTGGTAGTTGCGCCCGACGAAGAACAGGCGATTGACCGGGAAGCGGGCGCTGGTGCCGCGCACTGGCAGGGAAACGGGCGCGGGCGGCGTCCACAGGTAGTTGATCTCGGGCATGACGGTCCTTGCGATCGGAGAGGCCGCGAGTCTACAACGGCCCGGATGGCATGGGGGGCTCGGTTATAATGTTGCGCTGCTGCAGGCGCCGCCGACCGGCTCCTCCGTTTCGCCCGTCTCCCGACTCCGGTTTCCCGAGAACATGACTTCGATCCTCAAGCTGCGTGGCGCTTCGGCGCTGTCCCCCTCCCGTCTGCAACGCCTCTCCCGCGCGGTCGGCGAGGTGCTGCCCAAGCTCGCCGGGCTGGCCGCCGAGCATTGGTACTTCGTCGAGGTCTCCGTGCCGCTGGACGGTGGGGAAACCGCCCGCCTGATCGAGCTGCTCGACGCCCGCCCGGCGAGCGCCGCGCCGCCCGCCGGCACGCTGCGCCTGGTGGTGCCGCGCCTGGGCACGATCTCGCCGTGGTCGTCCAAAGCCACCGACATCGCCCACCAGTGCGGCTTCGACAAGATCGTGCGCATTGAGCGCGGCATTGGCTACACGATCGACGGGCGTGGGGGGGCGGGCAATGCCGCGCTGGCGGCCTTGCTGCACGACCGCATGACCGAGACGGTGCTCGACACCCTCGACGCCGCCGAGGCGCTCTTCCACCACTACCCGCCGCAGCCGCTCACCACCGTGGACATCCTTGCCGGCGGTCGTGCCGCGCTCGAGAAAGCCAACGGCGAACTGGGCCTCGCGCTGTCCGCGGACGAGGTCGACTACCTGGTCGAGAACTTCAGCCGCATCGGGCGCAACCCGACCGACGTCGAGCTGATGATGTTCGCCCAGGCCAACTCCGAGCACTGCCGCCACAAGATCTTCAACGCCGACTGGGTGATCGACGCGCGGCCGATGGAGAAGTCGCTGTTCGGCATGATCAAGGACACCCACAAGGCGCACCCCGAAGGCACGGTGGTGGCGTATTCGGACAACGCCTCGGTGATCGAGGGCGCGCGCATCGCCCGCCTGTACCCGGACGCCGACGGCGCCTTCCGCTACCACGACGAGGACACCCACATCCTCGCCAAGGTCGAGACCCACAACCACCCGACCGCGATCTCGCCCTTCCCGGGCGCGGCCACCGGCGCCGGCGGCGAGATCCGCGACGAGGGCGCGACCGGCCGCGGCTCGCGGCCCAAGGCCGGCCTGGCCGGCTTCACGGTCTCCAACCTCAACATCCCCGATTTCGGCCAGCCCTGGGAGAAGCCCTACGGCAAGCCCGAGCGCATCGCCTCCGCGCTCGACATCATGATCGAGGGCCCGATCGGCGCCGCCGCCTTCAACAACGAATTCGGCCGCCCGAACCTGGCTGGCTACTTCCGCACCTTCGAGCAGGCGGTGCAGGGCGAGGTACGCGGCTACCACAAGCCGATCATGATCGCCGGCGGCCTCGGCAGCATCCAGGCGCGGCAATCTGAAAAGCCGACCTTCCCGCCGGGCACGCTGCTGATCCAGCTCGGCGGCCCGGGCATGCTGATCGGCCTGGGAGGTGGCGCGGCCTCGTCGATGGCCACCGGCACCAACACCGCCGATCTCGACTTCGCCTCGGTGCAGCGCGGCAACCCCGAGATCCAGCGCCGCTGCCAGGAGGTCATCGACGCCTGCTGGCAGCAGGGCGACAAGAACCCGATCATCGCCATCCACGACGTCGGCGCCGGCGGCCTGTCGAACGCGATGCCCGAGCTCGCCGACCACGCCAGCCTGGGCGCGCACTTCGAGCTGCGCGAGGTGCACATCGAGGAGCCGGGCATGAGCCCGCGCGAGATCTGGTCGAACGAATCGCAGGAGCGCTACGTGCTCGCGATCGCGCCCGAGAGCCTGCCGACGTTCCAGGCCTTCTGCGAGCGCGAGCGCTGCCCGTTCGCGGTGCTCGGCACCGCCACCGCCGACGGCCACCTCACCGTGTCCGACCGCCACTTCGGCAACAAGCCGGTCGACATGGACATGAAGGTGCTGCTCGGCAAGCCGCCGAAGATGACGCGCAACGTGTCGCGGCGCGCGGTGCATCTGCCGCCTTTCGACACCACCGATTTCGACCTGCAGGAAGCCGGGATGCGCGTGCTGCGCGTGCCGGCGGTGGCCAGCAAGAGCTTCCTGATCACCATCGGCGACCGCTCGGTGGGTGGGCTGACCGCGCGCGACCAGTTCGTCGGGCCCTGGCAGGTGCCGGTGGCCGACGTCGCCGTCACCGCGATGAGTTTCCAGGGCTGGCGCGGCGAAGCCTTCGCCATGGGCGAGCGCACGCCGCTGGCCTGCGTCGACGCGCCGGCCTCGGGCCGCATGGCGATCGGCGAGGCGATCACCAACATCGCCGCCGCCGACATCGCCAGGCTGGGCGACGTCAAGCTGTCGGCCAACTGGATGGCCGCGGCCGGCCACCGCGGCGAGGACGCCAGGCTCTACGACACGGTCAAGGCCGTGTCCGAGTTCTGCATCGCCGCCGGCATGTCGATCCCGGTCGGCAAGGATTCCCTGTCGATGCGCACCGCCTGGCAGGACGGCGGCGACGACAAGCAGGTCGTCGCGCCGCTGTCGCTGATCGCCACCGCCTTCGCCCCGGTGCAGGACATCCGCAATACGCTCACGCCGCAACTGCAGCTTCCCGAAGGCGTGGAAACCGAGCTGCTGCTGATCGATCTCGGCAACGGCAAGAACCGCCTCGGCGGCTCGGCCTTCGCCCAGGCCTACGAGTCGGTCGGCGAGCACGCGCCCGACGTCGATCCCGCCCAGCTTGCGGCCTTCTTCGACACCGTCCAGCAACTGCGCCGCGACGGCCTGCTGCTGGCCTACCACGACCGCTCCGACGGCGGCCTCTTCGCCACCGTGTGCGAGATGGCCTTCGCTGCAAAATGCGGCCTGTCGCTGATCCTCGACACCGTGTGCTACGACCCCTACATGATGGATGTCGATGGTCTCGAGAAGAAGCCCGACACCCTCAAGGGCCGCTTCGACGATCGCCTGTTCGCCGGCCTGTTCGCCGAAGAGCTCGGCGCGGTGATCCAGATCCGTCGCGAGGACCGCTCGCGCATCACCGAGCAACTGCGCGCGGCCCGGCTCGCCTACCACTTCATCGGCGAACCCAACGCCAAGGACGAGATCCGCTTCCGCCGCAACGCCAAGCTGGTGTTCTCCGCCAGCCGCGTCGAGCTGCTGCAGGCCTGGTCCGAGACCAGCTATCGCATCGCCAAGCTGCGCGACGACCCCGAGTGCGCGCAGCAGGAGTTCGACGCGCTTGCCGATGCCACCAACCCCGGCCTGTCGGTGTCCCTGTCCTTCGACGTCAAGGAAGACGTCGCCGCGCCCTTCATCGCCAGCGGCGCTCGCCCCAGGGTGGTGGTGCTGCGCGAGCAGGGCGTCAACTCGCAGTTCGAGATGGCGGCCGCCTTCGAGCGCGCCGGCTTCACCCCGGTCGATGTGCACATGTCCGACCTGCAGGCCGGTCGCATCGACCTCGCCGACTTCCACGGCCTGGCCGCCTGTGGCGGTTTCTCCTACGGCGACGTGCTCGGCGCGGGGCAGGGCTGGGCCAAGTCCATCCTGTTCAACAACCGCCTGCGTGACGAATTCGAGGCCTTCTTCGGCCGCAGCGACACCTTCGCGCTCGGCGTGTGCAACGGCTGCCAGATGATGGCCCACCTGGCGCCGATCATCCCCGGCGCCGAAGCCTGGCCGACCTTCCACCGCAACCGCAGCGAGCAGTTCGAGGCCCGCTTCGCGATGGTCGAGGTCACCGACAGCCCGTCCATCCTGCTGCAGGGCATGGTCGGCAGCCGCATGCCGATCGTGGTCAGCCACGGCGAGGGCAGGGCGGTGTTCCGTGCCGAGGCCGACCGTGCGCGCGCGCTGCTCGCGCTGCACTTCATCGACAACCACGGCAACCCGGCGCAGGCCTATCCAGCCAATCCGAACGGTTCGGCGGCCGGCGTGACGGGTTTCACCACTGCCGATGGGCGGTTCACGATTATGATGCCGCATCCTGAACGCACCGCCCGAACCATGCAGATGTCGTGGGCGCCGCAGTGGCTGGTCAATGACAGCCCGGACGCCTCGCCATGGCTGCGCATGTTCCGCAATGCGCGGGTGTGGCTCGGTTGAGCCCGTGCATTGCCCGGTTCGGGCAATGCACGGGAATATTCTTGCTAAAGCTTTGCTCGTCACCGCCGTAATCCTCACTCGGACGGCTGCAAGGCCGCTTAGTGTCTTGGAGGAACCGATTGAACCAGACGATATCGACGCGCGAACTCAGGCTCGGCATGTTCGTCGTCGGCATCGACCGGCCGTGGACCGAGACGCCGTTCATGATGCAGGGCCTCCTGCTCGAGAACGTCGAGCAGCTCAGGGCGCTGCAGCATTACTGCCGCTCGGTCACCATCGATCGTTCGCGCTCGCTTGGAGACCAGTACAGCGCCAAGGTCATCGACAAGGATGATCCGCGGCGGGGGCCGGACGGCACGCTGCGTCAGCATCCGGACATCACCGAGTCGCGGATCGAGGCGCAGCGCTTCATCAAGGTCGCGCGCAGCTTCAAGGGCAAGATCCACACCACGCGGCTGCCGCATGTGCCGCGCGTGCGCAGCGAGGAAGGCCGCAGCCGGATCGAGTCCGAGCTGCTCTATTGCGCGCCGATCGTCGATGACGTCTATCGCGCGCTGCGCGAGACGCAGCTCGCGATCGACGGCAACTCAGCCATCGATGTCCCACGCCTCGACGGGCTCGTCCGCGAGATGGCCTCTGGCGTGCAGCGCAACCCCGACGCACTGCTGTGGCTGACGCGGCTCAAGCGCACCGATCAGTACGCCTACGATCACGCGGTGAACGTCTCGGTCCATGCCATGGTCTTCGCGCGCTTCGTCGGCCTGAGCGGGAACCAGGTGCGCCAGCTCGGCCTCGCCGGACTGCTCCAGGACATCGGCAAGGTCCAGATCAACTATGACGTGCTGAGCAAGCCCGGACCGCTCGACGAGCGCGAGTTCGAGCATGTCAAGGCGCACGTCAGGAACACGCTCAGGCTGCTGCAGGCGCATGAAGGTTTCGAGCCCGACGTGCTGGGCATCATTGCCGCCCATCACGAGCGCTACGACGGCACCGGCTATCCGCGCGGGCTCGACGGCATGAAGATCCCGCTGGCGGCGGAGATGGCGGGCATCATCGACACCTACTGCGCGATGACGCGCGAGCGGGTCTATCGCCAGGCGGTGTCGAGCCAGCGCGCCATGGAAACGCTCAATCAGTTGCGCAACACCCTGTTTCGCGAAACGCTGATCGACCAGTTCCTGCAGTGCATCGGCCTCTACCCGATCGGCACGCTGGTCGAACTCAACAGCGGCGAGGTCGGCGTGGTCATCCAGCAGAACCAGGTGCGTCGGCTGCAGCCGCGCGTGCTGGTGCTGCTCGCCCCGGACAAGAGCGTCGAGCGTTTTCCGCGCACGCTCGACCTGCTGATGCAGCCAGAGACCGCTGAGGGCGAGCCTTACCGTATCGTCCAGGCGTTGCCGCCCAACGCCTTCGGCATCGACCCCAACGACTTCTTCCTCGCCTGATCATGGAATCGCTCACGCCGAAGGGCTTCCTCGCCGCACTCACCGAGGTTTCGGCACGTCTGGCCGAAACCAAGGCAGGCAAACGCGGCGTGGGCGTCATCTCGCTCTACGCCCAGCCCGATGCGGCGCTGTACCGCCTGCCGCTCGAGCATCTGCGCCGCTTCGAGCGCGCCATGGAGCGCCAGATCCGCGCCCAGTTGCGCCGCCAGGACACCCTGTTCCCCGTCGACGGCAAGGAGTGGCTGATCGTGCTGCCGAGCGTCGCCAGCAGCGCGGTGCTGACGCTCGGCATGCTGCGCTTCGAGCAGGTCTTCAACGACGGCCCGCTGGAGGTCGATGGCATCGACCTGCCGGTGCGGATCGTCTGTGGCGGGGCGCTCTCGCCCGATCATGGCGTCGATGCCTTCCATCTGCTGCAGTCCGCGCGCATCGCGGGTCTGGTCGCCGGTCGTACCGAGGGTGGCAGCCTGATCTACGACACTTCGATGGAGCGCAGTGCGCCCAATGTCGCGCTGCTCGAGCGCGACCTGCGCGCCGCGTTCACCGGTGGTCCGGAGCTCGAGCTCTGGCTGCAACCGAAGGTGCACGTGGCGACCGCCGAGTGCCGCAGCGCCGAGGCCCTGCTGCGCTGGCGCAACAGCGCGGGCGACCCGGTGCCGCCGCCAGTGGTCGTGGGCCTCATCGATCGTCTCGGGCTGCGCCACCGCTTCAACCGCTGGCTTTTCCAGCGCGCGGCGCAGATCCTGCACACCCTGCGGCTCGAAGGGCTGGAGCTAGACCTGTCGATCAATCTGTCCGCCACCGACCTCTACGATGCCGAGGTGCCGGACCTGATCGCGCAGGCGCTGGCAACCTGGAACGTGCGGGCGCCCAGCCTGTGCCTCGAGATCACTGAAACCAGCATGATCGACGAGACCGCCGGCAACAATGTCTCCGAGGTGCTGTACCGCCTGCGCCAGCTCGGCGTCTCGTTGTCGATCGACGACTTCGGCACCGGGTTCTCGGGCATGAGCCGGCTCAAGCGGCTCGCGGTCCAGGAGGTCAAGATCGACCGCAGCTTCGTGATCGACCTGCTGACTTCCGAGCGCGATCGCGAGATCGCAGCCTCGATCATCGATCTCTCGCACCGTCTCGGCGTCGAGGTCACCGCCGAAGGGGTGGAGGACGAAAGGACCGCCAGCCTGCTCGCCGCGATGGGCTGCGATCACATCCAGGGCTTCCTGTTTGCGCAGGCCCTGCCGTTGACCGCGTTCATCGCCTGGGTGCGCGAGCGCGTCGGGATCGGTGTGGTGGCAGCCGAGCAGAAATGACCCCGGTCAATTCAAGCGTCTCCTGATTCGGTAGAATCCGGGCCGTCATCAAGATCTTGTCTGCCGCGTCCCTTCCCATGCAACGCTTTCGCCAACCTCTCCTTGCCTGGATCGCAATCTTCGCGATGGCATTGAGCGCGCTGGCGCCAGCGGTGAGCCGGGCGATGGGGCCGGACGCAAACAGTCGTCACGTCATCCAGCTCTGTTCCGCAGCCGGGGTCGAGTGGGTCGAACTCAGCGCCGAAGAGGCTGCCCGCTACAGCGAAGCCGGCGCGGTTTCCGGTGAGCACGATCGTGACACGCGGCCCTTGCTCGACCACTGCCCCTACTGTTCCGCACACTTCGGCAGCGCCTTGCTGCCACCGATGGGTCTGTCCGCGGTGTTCGCCGTCGTGGGCAGCGCCGTCATGCCCCGGCTGTTCCTCGCTGCACCGCGACCGCTGTTCGCGTGGTCGTCGTCGCATCCGCGCGCGCCCCCTGCGCACGCCTGAGCGCTCGCGGCGACCGCGCTGCGCCTCGCGGCCCCCGATTTCCTGAAGTAAACGCAACCCACGTCAGCCCCTGATCCGGCTCGCGCGTCATCAGCGCGTGCACGCCCGCCTGCCACCCCATCCCCGCCGCAGGCGGACGGTCGGGCGTGTGCATTCATACATCCATCCGGAGAGTCTCCATGCAAAAACACTTCCTTGCCGCCCCCCTGCTTGCCGCCGTCCTCACGCTCGGCAGCGCGTCAGCCCTCGCCGACATCGCCGTCAGCGACGCCTGGGTGCGCGCCACCGTCCCGGCGCAGAAGGCTACCGGCGCCTTCATGCAGCTCAAGTCCGACGCCGACGCCCGACTGCTCTCCGCGACCTCACCGGTCGCCGGCGTGGTCGAGATCCACGAGATGGTCATGGACGGCAAGGTCATGAAGATGAACGCCGTCCCCAGCCTCGACCTGCCCGCGGGCAAAGCCGTCGAACTCACGCCCGGCGGCTACCACGTGATGCTGATGGACCTGAAGCAGCAGGTGAAGGAGGGTGACGAGGTGCCGCTCACGCTGACCATCGAGAGCAAGGACGGCAGCCGCGCGACCCTGGAAGTCAAAGCCGCCGCTCGTCCCCTCAATGCGCCGATGAAGATGCATCACTGAGCATCGTCGGCATCGCGCGGTTTTCTTGCAACGCCGGAATCAATTGAAGAATAGCTAGGAAAACAACATGAACAGGATCTTCAAGCGTCTCCCGCTCGCAGTCGCCGTGTCCATGGCCCTGCCGGTGCTGGCGCAGGCCCAGGAGACGAAGCTCGACAGCGTGGTGGTCACCGCGCCTGCTGCAGCCTCCACGACCAGCGGCTCGGTGCTCACCCGGTCTGCGCTGCAGTCGCTCAAGCCCGCAACCAGCGATTCCGCGTCACTGCTGCGCGACGTGCCTGGCGTAAGCCTGTACGGCTCGGGAGGTGTCTCGAGCCTGCCGTCGATTCGAGGCCTGGCCGATGACCGCATCCGCATCAAGGTCGATGGCATGGACCTGATCGCCGCCTGCCCCAACCACATGAACCCGGCGCTGTCCTATCTGGACCCTTCCAATGTGGGCGTGCTCGAGGTCTATCCGGGTATCTCGCCGGTCAGCGTCGGTGGCGACAGCATCGCCGGCACCATCGTTGCGGAATCGAAGGCGCCGGTATTCGCCGAAGCGGGCAAGACCTTGGTGACGGGTGAGGTCGGCGCTTTCTATCGCAGCAACGGCAATGCGCGCGGCGGCAACCTGGGCGCCAGCTTTGCCAACGATTCGCTGAGCGTCAGTTATTCGGGTTCCACGGCTGAGAGCGACAACTACGAGGCCGCGCGTGCGTTCAAGACGCAGACGGCGACCGGCAGGCAGGGGCATACGTTGCCACTCGATGAGGTGGGATCCACCGCCTACAAGAGCCGCAACCATGAGCTGGGCTTCGCCTTCAAGGGCGGCGACCACCTGTTCGAGGCCAGGGTCGGCCTGCAGGACATCCCTTACGAGCTGTGGCCGAACCAGCGCATGGACATGCTCGACAACGACCAGAAGCGCGTAAACCTGCGCTATCAGGGCAAGTACGACTGGGGCAAGCTCGAGGCGCGCGCCTACCACGAGAAGGTCGAGCACTTCATGGACTTCGGGGCGGACAAGCGTTACTGGTATGGGGGGAGCGTAGCCAACGACGTCATCATCGGCTCCGGCGGCCCGACGGTTCTCAATGGCACGCCCTGCGCGCCGCTTAGCCCGTTATGCGCCGCAGGGATGCCGATGAACACCGAGAGCAAGAACACCGGATTCGCGCTCAAGGGCGACGTCAACCTGTCGGTGACCGACCTTCTTCGCGTCGGCGCCGAGATCCAGCGCTACCAGCTCGACGACTGGTGGCCGGCTTCCGGCGGTGGCATGTGGCCGAACACCTTCTGGAACATCAACAACGGTGAGCGTGACCGCAATGCGGTTTTTGCAGAGTGGGAAGCGCAGCCGAGTTCGCAATGGACGACCCTGGCCGGCGTGCGCTATGAGCACGTCAACACCGATGCGGGGCCTGTTCAGGCGTACAACAACACAATGCCCCCGGCCACAATGCTGGTGCCCGCCTTCAACAATGCCGCTCGTGAGCGCACCGACAACAACTGGGACGTGACGCTGCTGGCCAAGTACGCCGTCGATCCCACGCTCGATGTGGAGGTCGGTTTCGCGCGCAAGGTGCGCTCGCCCAGCCTCTACGAGCGCTACAGCTGGTACAGCCGCGGCATGGAAATGCTGATGGTGAACTGGTTCGGCGACGGCAACGGCTACATCGGCGACATGAACCTCGAGCCGGAGAAGGCGCACACCGTTTCGGCGACTTTTGACTGGCACTCGGTCGATCGCAAGTGGGAGCTGAAGGCGACGCCGTTCTACTCGCGCGTCACGGATTACATCGACGCCGTGCGCTGCCCGACGACCCTTGGCGGGTCTTGCTCGCTCCCCAATCTCACGGCCACCAACAGCTTTGTGTTCCTCCAGCTCGCGAACCAGTCGGCCCGCCTGTACGGCATCGACCTCTCGGGCCGCATGCCGCTGGCCAGCACGCGCCATGGCGAGTTCGGGCTGCGCGGGGTGCTCAACTACACCGATGGCAAGAACCGGGAGACCGGCGACAATCTCTACAACATCATGCCGCTCAACGTGAGGCTCACGCTGACGCACCAGCAGGGTGGCTGGGATAACGCCCTCGAGTGGTTCGCGGCACAGTCGAAGGACGACGTCTCGGCGGTGCGCAACGAGCAGGAGACCTCCGGCTACAACCTGGTCAACCTGCGCACGAGCTACGCCTGGAAGCAGGTGCGAGTGGACTTCGGCGTCGAGAACATGTTCGACAAGTTCTACTACCTGCCGCTCGGTGGCGCCTACGTCGGTCAGGGAACGACGATGACGAGCAATCCGGTCGGTGCGGTTCCGCTGTGGGGCACGCCGGTTCCGGGTGCTGGCCGTTCGATCTACGCCGGCATCAACTACAAGTTCTGAGCTTCTTCAGACGATAAAAAACCCCGGTGCCGTGGAAGCGAGGCCGGGGTTTTTTTCGGCTGCTTGCCGGCGCCTACTTCTTGCGCATCGGCGGCAGGTCGGTGCAGCTGCCGTGGGCCACTTCGGCCGCCATGCCCACCGTCTCACCCAGGGTCGGGTGGGGGTGGATGGTCTTGCCGATGTCGGTCGCGTCCGCGCCCATCTCGATCGCCAGGCACACCTCGCCGATCATGTCGCCGGCCGACGGCCCGACGATGGTGCCGCCGATCACGCGGTGCGTCTCGGCGTCGAAGATCAGCTTGGTGAAGCCGTAGTCGGCGCCGTTGGCGATCGCGCGCCCACTGGCCGCCCACGGGAACTTCGCCGTGTCGACCTTTCTGCCCTCGGCCTTGGCCTGCGCCTCGGTGTAGCCGACCCAGGCCACCTCGGGGTGGGTGTAGGCCACGCCCGGGATCACGGTGGCATCGAACGCCGCCTTGTGACCCGCGGCGACTTCGGCCGCCACGTGCGCCTCATGCACCGCCTTGTGGGCGAGCATGGGCTGGCCGACGATGTCGCCGATCGCGAAGATGTGCGCCACGTTGGTGCGCAGCTGCGCGTCCACCGGGATGAAGCCGCGCTCGCCGACGATCACGCCCGCCTTCTCGGCGCCGATCTTCCTGCCGTTGGGCGAGCGGCCCGCCGACTGCAGGATGAGGTCGTAGCGCACGGGGTCCGCGGGGGCCTTCTCGCCCTCGAACTTCACCCACAGCCCGTCTTCCTTCGCCTCGACGGCCACGGTCTTCGTCTTCAGCATGATGTTGTCGAAGCGGTGGGCGTTCTGCTTCTCCCACACCTTGACCGCGTCGGCGTCCGGACCCTGCATCAGGCGGTCGAGCATCTCGACCACATCGACGCGCGCGCCGAGCGTGGAGTAGACGGTCGCCATCTCCAGCCCGATGATGCCGCCGCCGATCACCAGCATCTTGCCCGGCACCTGGCGCAGCTCGAGCGCGCCGGTCGAGTCGACGATGCGCGGGTCGCGCGGCAGGAAGGGCAGGTGCACCGCGGCCGAGCCGGCGGCGATGATGCAGTTGCGGAACTTCACCACCTTCCTGGCGCCGGTCTTGTCCTGGCTCGCGCCGGTGGTCTCTTCGACTTCCAGGTGGTTGGGGTCGAGGAAGCTGCCGTAGCCGCGCAGGATGTCGACCTTGCGCGCCTTGGCCATGCCGGAGAGCCCCCCGGTGAGCTTGCCGATCACGCCGTCCTTGTGCTTTCTGAGCGCATCGACGTCCACGGTCGGCTTGGCAAACACGATGCCCGCCTTGTCGACATGCTCGGCTTCCTCGATCACCGCGGCCACGTGCAGCAGCGCCTTGGAGGGGATGCAGCCCACGTTCAGGCACACGCCGCCCAGCGTCGCATAGCGCTCGATGATCGCGGTCTTCAGGCCGAGGTCGGCCCCGCGGAAGGCCGCCGAGTAGCCGCCGGGGCCGGCGCCGAGCACGACCAGGTCGTATTCGGCATCGGCGCCGCCAGCGTGGCTCGCCGCCGCGGGGGCGGCGCTCGGGGCTGGCGTAACACTCTCCGTCCCGGTAGGCGCGGCGGAAGCCGCGATGGGCGCAGGCGCAGAAGCCGGCGTCGTGTTCGCGGCTGCCGCCGCGCCTACAGGGGCACCGGCGGCTTCGACGCGGATCAGCACCGCGCCTTCGCCGACCTTGTCGCCCAGATTGACCAGCACTTCCTTGACCACGCCGGCGGCGGACGAGGGCACGTCCATCGTGGCCTTGTCGGATTCCAGCGTGCAGATCGCATCGTCCACCGCGATGGTGTCGCCGACCTTCACGAACAGCTCGATGATCGGCACCGAATCGAAATCGCCGATGTCGGGCACTTTCACTTCAATCATTTGACTCATCTTCATCACCTCGTGAGGAGTTTCCGGAAGAGGAAGGCGTCGGAGCCAGGGGCTTTTCGCCCCTGCCCCCGCACGCCTCACTCCTCACCACGTCAGAGCATCACCCGGCGGAAATCCGCCAGCAGTTGCGCGAGGTACACGTTGAAGCGGGTGGCGAGCGCGCCGTCGATCACGCGGTGGTCCGCGGTCAGCGACATCGGCAGGGTCAGGCGCGGCACGAACTGCTTGCCGTCCCACACCGGCTTCATCACCGACTTGTTCACCCCGAGGATGGCCACCTCCGGCGCATTGACGATGGGCGCGAAGTAGGTGCCGCCGATGCCCCCGAGCGAGCTGATCGTGAAGCACGCCCCCGACATGTCGGCCGGGCCGAGCTTGCCGTCGCGCGCCTTCTTGGCCAGCGCCCCCGATTCGGCGGCGATGTCGAACACGCTCTTCTTGTCCGCGTCCTTGATCACCGGCACCACCAGCCCGTTCGGGGTGTCGGCTGCAAACGCGATGTTGAAGTACTTCTTGTAGACCAGGTTGTCCCCATCGAGCGAGGTGTTGAACTCGGGGAACTCCTGCAGCGCGCGCACCGAGGCCTTGATGATGAAGGCGAGCATGGTGAGCTTCTTGCCGGACTTTTCAAACTCCTTGTTCATCGCCACCCGGAAGGCTTCCAGGTCGGTGATGTCGGCGTCCTCGTGGTAGGTCACCGCCGGGATCATCACCCAGTTGCGGGCGAGGTTCTGGCCGGAGATCTTCTTGATGCGCGAGAGCGGCTTGACCTCG
>Ga0209573_1002047_pt1 | contig 27404 bp, 21 predicted proteins | sample TNRBio252014_DNA_FD_185870 | JGI IMG/M metagenome (GOLD analysis project Ga0209573, IMG submission 185870) | Wastewater treatment Type I Accumulibacter community from EBPR Bioreactor in Madison, WI, USA - TNR Reactor_6/25/2014_ DNA (SPAdes)... | ecosystem: Engineered > Bioreactor > EBPR >... | reverse complement strand
AATGCCCGCACAACTGATACCGTGTCTCAAAACACCGGTAAACTGATCATTCGCATAAACATCCAACTTTTTTACCTCCTCCCCCTGCACATTAACCGTTCCTGCATCGCCAAGAATATCCACGAGGCCGGCTTTATTCACTTCCACATTCACTCTTTTTGCCGCTAAACCAATATCCCGTAAAAGCCGCGACAATTCACCGGTGGCATTAGGAAAATCTCTCAGCTGCTGAATGGTAAACTCATCCAGGGTTAAAATCTTTCTGTTTATAGACATGTTGGCAAGTTTGGGTCTGAGCAAAAGTAAGGGTTTGGGTGGGAGTTGAAAAGTCAACAGGATGCAGATTGAAAAGGAATATTAACGACATTTGCCGACTTATCAACCTGTCAGGAAAACAATGAAGGTCTTCAAATTCGGCGGCGCCTCAGTCAATAGCATAGATAGAATAAAGAACCTTGTCCCTATCATGAAACATTGGTCCACTGATAAAATTGTGGTCATTGTGTCTGCTATGGGCAAAACGACCAATGCTCTTGAGAAAGTTACAGACGCCTTTTACACCGGTAAAAAAGAAGAAGCACTGCAATTATTCGAACAGGTAAAGCAGCAGCATCTTAGTACTGCTAAATATCTTTTGATCACCCATTACCTTTCATGCGAAACACAGCTGAAAGACTTTTTCACTGAGGTAGAGTGGCTGCTGCACGATAAACCGGTGAGAGATTATGACTACTACTACGACCAGGTGGTTTGTGCCGGCGAACTATTCTCTACTTCTATAGTCAGTGCTTACCTCAATGAAGCAGGAATAAATAACAAATGGCTGGATGTTCGTGACATTTTCAGAACAGATGATGATTTCAGGGATGCTTCCATTGACTGGGAGTTTACCAAACAAAAAGTGGATGAACTGGTAGTACCCGAGTTGAAGAAAAATAATATCGTTTTAACACAGGGTTTTATTGGCGCCACTGATGAGAACGAAAGCACAACACTTGGCAGAGAAGGAAGTGACTATACTGCTGCAGTTTTCGCCAATATGCTGGACGCAGACAGTCAAACCATCTGGAAAGATGTAGAATCTGTGATGAATGCAGACCCAAAACAATTTCTTGATGCCTTGTCCATACCAGAGCTGAATTACAACGAAGTCATTGAAATGGCTTATTATGGAGCACAGGTCATTCACCCCAAAACCATCAAGCCGCTTCAAAACAAAGGCATCCCATTATTTGTTAAATGCTTTTTAGATCCCTCCTTGCCCGGAACAGTAATACATAACAAACCTGTTCATAACTTACCTCCTATCATTGTACTGAAAGAAAAACAGGCCTTACTGGAAATGAATTCGAGAGATTTTTCATTTGTTGGAGAACAACATGTTGGCCACCTGTATCACCTTTTTGAAAAGCTGCATATTAAACCAAACCTGACACAAAACGGGGCGATCAGTTTTCTGTGTGTGCTGGATGACAGAGCTGAAAAAATTGAAAAGCTGGCATTAGAAGCCTCTGCTTTTCTTGATGTACAGGTAAAAAAAGGCTTGTCATTACTGACCATTCGTCATTACAATAAAGAAATAGTTGAAAAACTTACTGCCGGAAAGTCTTTATTATTAAGACAACAAACTCCTGAAACTGTTCAGTTCTTGCTAAGCTGAAACTGGCTCAGTTAGCTTCCACAGTAATTGTCTGAATCATTTTTTTTGCCACTGGCTTTTCATGTAATGTTGCTGGCTGCCAGGTACCCATTTTCTCAAGGCGGGATATAAGTTCATCATTAAAATCCTCCCCTTCCTTCAGACCTTTTAATACTTTGAAATTAACCGGAACGCCATCTTTGTCAACAATAAATTCTACCTGGATAAAAGCTTTATTAATTCCTCTTGGCAAATAGGCAGTCATTTCATTTCCCAAAGATTCAAGATATTTCATAAAAGCCTGCCCTCCTCCGGGGTATTGCGGCCATTGATGAACCGCATCAGCCAATGTACCAACATTTCTTTCCCTGTGCTGAACAGGAATTCTTTTGACCGGTTGTTTTGTTTCCGCTACCGGCTTAACTTTTTGGGGGGCGGCCTCATTGATGATATACTCTCCTTTTTCCCCAATCATTACCACAGGCAATTGCTTATATTTTTCAAAATAATCAAAAGCATCTTCAAGCCTGTCGGTAAATTTTTTTAGCTCGCCATCGTCTTTTGTGAGGCTCTCAAGGTATTTAATACTCTTCTCCACATTATACCGGATGGGGAAAATATGAACAGGAATAAAATCCTGGCCACGGTCTTTGGCATGTGCTGCTAAAATATACAGCTCATCGATCTGTTCATCCCGGATGGGTATACAACCGACAGTTACACAACTGCCATGTATATAAATTTCACTACCCGGTTTTAGTGAATCACTCAGTATTTTGTCAGATGCATTGGGATAGTTTATACCCAGTGATAAGTAATAATTACTTCTTGGATTGAACTCATTAATATAATAAAATCCTTCCGGCACCTGGTAGTCTCCCTGCATCCTTTTGGGTCCAAGGGAACCGGCCAATGCACAAACTTTGTATGTTTTAAATAACTGGAACTGATCTTTTATATCATTCTTCACCCAAACTTCCAACTGGCTATCGTATTTGAAAGAACGGATGTACAGGTATTTGGCAGGCCATTGCAATTTCTTTGCCTCAAATTGTTTTTGCAGGGTATCTTCCTTTCTTTCCAATGCCTCATTAGGTCTTGGAAAAGTTTTTTGGTAGTCAATAAATGAGTAAGAATTGCTGCCTCCCTTTGAAGCTGCAGGAGAAGGCTGCCCTGCTGATGCAAGAACAATGCTGACTGATAACAAGATAAAAAAAAGGTTCTTCATTATTTCCACTTACTGAATCAACGGCCGGTTAAAGATATTGTTATTGGCTAATTGCCAAACTTTTGTAAATATACTTAAAAAGGCCTGAGACCCTGCTAATAATAAGTACGAAATATCAACAACTGCTTGTTAATACTTCGTACTTTCTGCAAGATTACATCAGAGATTTCCTCTTGCTTCCTGCTCTCTTTCTATTGCTTCGAAAAGCGCTTTAAAATTTCCTTTGCCAAAGCTCTTCGCCCCTTTCCGCTGAATGATCTCGAAGAAGAGTGTGGGTCTGTCTTCAACAGGTTTTGAGAACAACTGTAACAAGTAGCCTTCATTGTCCCTGTCCACCAGTATACCCAATTCTCTTAATGGCTCCAGGTCTTCATCAATATGGCCTACCCTGTCCAGCAGATCATCATAATACGATGTGGGTACTTTGAGGAATTCCACACCCCGGCTTTGTAGTTCTTTTACCGTTTTTACAATATCGTTTGTCGCCATAGCTACATGCTGACAACCCTCACCATTGTAAAATTCAAGGTACTCTTCCACCTGGCTTTTCTTCTTCCCTTCTGCAGGTTCATTAATGGGAAATTTCACAAATCCATTTCCACTGCTCATCACCTTACTCATCAACGCAGAGTATTCTGTTGAAATATCTTCATCATCGAAAGACAATATATTTTTAAACCCCATCACATCCTCGTAAAACTTAACCCATGGGTTCATCTGGTTCCAGCCAACATTTCCCACACAATGATCAACATAAAGTAATCCTGTGTCTGTGGGTTTAAAATGGGGATTACCCCATGGTCTGTAACCGGGCATAAAAGCTCCATTGTAATTTTTCCGCTCAATAAATAAATGAACTGTATCTCCATACGTATGAATGCCGCTCATGACCAGTTCCCCATCAGCATCTTTCAGCCGTGTGGGTTCCATATAACTTTTCGCCCCTCTTTTAGTTGTCTCATTCCACGCACTGGTGGCATCAGGTACCCTTAGCGATAAAGCTTTTACTCCATCACCATGCTTATAGATATGGTCGGCAATCGGGTTATCTGTTCTCAGGGGTGTTGTTAATACAAAAGTGAGTTTGTGCTGACGGACCGCATAACTGGCCCTGTCTTTTACCCCGGTTTCTGGTCCTGCATAGGCCAGGGCCTGGAAACCAAAAGCACTCATGTAATAATGAGCAGCCTGTTTAGCATTACCCACATAAAATTCTACGTAATCGGTTCCTTCAAGCGGAAGGAAATCTGTTTGTGTTGCTTTATTAATGGCAGGATCTGTTGTTACTGGCATAATCAAACGTTTAAAATTCTTTAAATAAAAAGGTTCAGCAAGCGGCAGAATAAGCAAAATAGATTTTTGCTTTTTTAGTGAGCGGCATCCATCGCCAATGTTTGCATCAACAGGCTGAACAAGCTGCGTTCATCTGTGAACACTTTATGAGGATAATCGGGAATCATTGCACAAAGCTAAATAAAAAAGAAAAAGCACAACAGCATCGCTCAGGCAGCCGCACCCTATCTTTGCCTGATGCAAAAGATCGGAATTTTGGGTGGTGGTCAGTTAGGCCGTATGCTCTTGCAGGCGGCGGCTAATTACCCGGTAGAAACCTTTGTCTTAGAAAACGATACAGAATGCCCCGCTGCCCACCTATGCCATCATTTTACCAAAGGGGATATTAGAGATTTTGGCACAGTTTATAATTTTGGTAAAAATTTAGATGCAATTACCATAGAGATTGAAAATGTGAATGTTAATGCTTTAGAAAAATTGGAATCAGCCGGTGTGAAGGTTTATCCAAAGCCATCTGTTCTGCGAACTATCAAGAACAAGATCCTGCAAAAAGAATATTACCGCCAGCACCAGATCCCTACCTCCGATTTTATCATTACCAATAGTCTTTCAGAGCTAAAACAAGCAGAAGATTTTTTACCTGCTGTACACAAAGTCAGCGAAGGCGGGTATGATGGCAAAGGAGTGCAATTATTAAAAACAAAAGAGAGTATCGGAAAGGGATTTGATGCCCCTGCAGTGCTGGAGAAGATGGTGAACATTCATAAAGAAATAGCACAGATGGTTGCCATTAATGATAAAGGTGAAACTGCTTTATACCCGCCGGTTGAAATGCTGTTTGACCCGGACCTGAACCTGCTTGATTACCAGCTTTGCCCGGCCGAATTAAGTACACAAACACTGTATAAAGTGGAAGCTATTGCATTATCTGTTGTCAGAAATTTTAAATCCCCCGGCATTTTTGCGGTTGAGATGTTTGTTGATAAAAATGGAGATGTATTGGTCAATGAGACAGCACCAAGGGTACATAACAGTGGTCATCATAGCATTGAAGCTCACTACAGTTCACAATTTGATATGCTCTGGCGGTTGATACTCGGTTATCCGTTAGGAAATACAGATGCCATCTCCCCTTCCATTATGGTGAACATAATCGGCGCAGAGGGATATAACGGCCTCGTTAAATACGAAGGCCTGGAGGAAGTTTTGAATATCGGCAATGCCTTTGTCCATTTGTATGGGAAAAAAGAAACAAAACCCGGCCGTAAGATGGGGCATGTAACAATTCTGAGTAAAGAAAAACAAGAGCTTTTACACCAATCAAACAAAGTGAAGAGAACTTTGTTGCCAAAGGCCTAACATCCTTTTATCCACTGATTTAACCGTTTATACTTCGACAAAATTCCGTGCAGGTATTGTATGAATTTGCCGTCAAATAGCTTGCGATTATCTTCTATCTTTAATAACCTGATTTTTTATCAATTGTACTGAAACCACACATGAGACTTATCATCACATCTTTTTTAGCTTTTGTCTTTATTACCATATCATCCTGCGGTAATAAGAAAAATAAAATAGAGGCTCCGCAGCAAGGCGGTGCTGCAAAAACACCTCCTATGAGGGTGGATGGCTATATTGTAAAAACCGAATCTTTTGGAGAATCAATTGAAGTTCCAGGCAATATTGTAGCCAATGAAGTTGCCGAGATCCATCCCGAGGTTTCCGGCAGGATCGTTTACCTGAATGTAGCTGAAGGAAAATATGTAGGCAAGGGTACATTGCTTGCTAAATTATACGATGGCGACCTGGTTGCTCAATTAAAAAAACTGCAGGTACAATTAGCATTAGCAGAAAAAACTGAAGAGAGACAATCTCAGTTATTAAAAATTCAGGGAATCAGCCAGGCAGATTATGATATCAGCTTATTGCAGGTAAACAACCTGAAAGCGGATATTGGTATTATCCAGACCAGTATTGCCAAAACAGAAGTGAGAGCCCCTTTCAGCGGTAAACTGGGATTAAAAAATATTAGCCCCGGCGCCTATGTTTCACCGGCATCTGTAATTGCTATTATCAACCAGACCGACCAGTTGAAACTGGATTTCTCTGTTCCTGAAAAATACACCGGGCAAATAAAGGTTGGGCAACTGGTAAGGTTCACCTTTGAAGGTTCAAATAAAGAACTTGGTGCAAAGGTGGTGGCTACTGAATCAAATGTAACGGAGAATACCCGCAGTCTTACAGCAAGAGCTATTGTTACAGGAAAAGACAATGCATTGTTACCAGGCGCATTTGCGAAAGTAAAATTGAGCTTTGCACCTGACCCCGATGCAATTTTAATCCCGACACAGGCTGTGGTGCCACAAGCCAGAGGTAAAAAAGTTATTTTGTACAAAAAAGGTGCGGCCGTTTTTGCTGATGTAACCACAGGCATAAGGGACTCTTCGAGAATACAGATAACGGATGGCTTAAAGGCCGGAGATACTGTAATAGTAACCGGTCTGTTAAGTGTAAGACCAGATTCACCCGTTCAAATAGGAAAAATAATCAATAGTCAATAGTGAATGATCAGTACATGACAGAGAGCCTGCACTGTCCTGCTGAACATTCACAATACATCAAATATGAATATCTCTGAGTTAAGTCTGAAACGACCTGTTTTGGCGGTGGTGATGAATATCATCATTGTATTATTTGGTTTGATCGGGTTCAAATTTCTCGGTGTACGGGATTACCCTGCGATTGACCCTCCCAATATCAGTGTAAGAACCTCCTACCCGGGTGCTAATGCAGATATCATTGAAACGCAGATAACCGAACCTCTCGAAAAAGCTATTAATGGTATTGCAGGTATTAAAAATATCACATCCAGCAGCAGCAACGGTAGCAGCAATATAAACGTGGAGTTCGATCTTGGTGTTGACCTGGAAACTGCTGCTAATGACGTCCGTGATAAAGTATCACAGGCTCAGCGTTCTTTACCCTCTGACCTTGATGCACCTCCCGTGGTTTCAAAAGCAGATGCCAGTTCTGATGCTATTCTATCTATGACTGTGCAGAGCAATACCAGGAATCAATTGCAGATGACTGAATTTGCAAATAATGTCCTGGTAGAAAGATTGCAGACCATTCCCGGCGTAAGTGGCATACAGATATGGGGAGAAAAAAGATATGCGATGCGTATCTGGATAGATCCTGCTAAACTCATAGCGTATAATATAACTGCCAACGATGTACAGGCAGCGCTCCTAAGAGAAAATGTGGAGCTCCCATCCGGAAAAATATCGGGCAATGCAACAGAATTAACGGTACGGACCTTTGGAAGATTAAATTCAGAAGAAGAATTCAATAATCTCATAATTACAAATATTAATGGCGCTGATATACAAGTAAAAGATATTGGTGAAGCTGTACTGGGGCCTGAAAATGAGGAAACTGTACTAAAAGGGAATGGTATTCCCATGATCGCTTTAGCAGTAGTGCCACAACCTGGGTCCAACTATGTTTCAATTTCGGATGAGTTTTACAAACGACTGGAGCAAATAAAAAAGGATGTACCTGAAGACATTAAGATCAATATTGCACTGGACCAAACAAAATTTATCAAGAAATCAATCCTGGAAGTTCAGGAAACACTTATGATCGCCTTCCTGCTGGTGGTAATGATCATTTATGCTTTCTTCCGTGACTGGCTTATTGCTATTCGTCCCTTAATTGATATTCCGGTTTCATTAATAGGCGCATTTTTTATCATGTACCTGATGGGCTTCACCATCAATGTTCTTTCTCTTCTTGCTATTGTGCTTGCTACAGGCCTGGTGGTGGATGATGGTATTGTGGTAACGGAAAACATTTTCAAAAAAATGGAAAAAGGAATGAACAAGTGGCAGGCGGCGGTAGAAGGCTCAAGAGAAATTTACTTTGCGGTTATCGCCACTTCCATTACACTGGCGGTCGTATTCCTTCCAATTATTTTCTTACAGGGCTTTGTCGGTCGTTTATTCAGGGAGTTTGGTATTGTGGTAGCCGGCGCTGTGCTTATTTCAGCATTTGTATCACTTACATTAACCCCTGTACTGAATGTGAAACTGGCCCGGAAGAACCCGTCCAAACATACCTGGCTCTATTTAAAGACAGAACCTTTCTTCCGCTGGATGGAAAATGGTTACCAGGCTGCACTACGTAAATTCATGGCCATTCGCTGGATGGCTTTTATCCTGATCTTTCTTTGCGGCGCTGCTATCTTTTTCATCGGCAAAAATTTACAATCTGAGTTAGCACCAATGGAAGACCGCAGTCAGTATCGCCTTCAATTATCTGCGCCGGAAGGCACTTCTTTTGATGCAATGGATAAATATGTGAACCGGCTGACAAACCTGATGCTTGACTCTGTTCCTGAGAGAGATATGGTATTGAGTGTAACTTCTCCGGGTTTTACAGGTTCTGGCAACGCCAATACTGGTTTTGTAAGGGTAACACTTGTGGAGCCAAATGAAAGAGAAAGATCGCAGAACGACATTGTAAAAATGATCAATAAAAATTTACCCCGGTATAATGAAGGCAGGGCCTTTGCGATTGAAGAACAAACGATATCGGTAAATCGCCGGGGTGGTCAGCCAGTAGCATTTGTTATTCAAAATAACAATTTTCAAAAACTGACGCAGGTACTTCCTAAAATACTGGAGGAAGCAAGGCAAAGCAAAATATTACTGAATGCTGATGTAGACCTTAAATTCAATAAGCCTGAGCTGAGAGTGGAGATAGACAGGCTAAAAGCAGCACAATTAGGAGTGAGTGTAAACGATATTTCACAAACACTTCAATTAGCTTACAGTAACAGGAGGCTTGGTTACTTTACAAAGGATGGTAAACAATACCAGGTGATGGGACAGGTGGCCAGAAACGACAGGGATGATCCTAATGACCTGAAAAATTTATTTGCCCGGAATAGCCGCGGTGAGTTAATAAGTCTCGACAACCTGGTAACTGTCAGCGAATCAAACACCCCTCCTACGATCTACCATTTCAACAGGTATAAATCAGCTACTATATCCGCCAGCTTACAACCCGGTTATACAATTGGCGATGGTATTGAAGAAATGGAAAGAATAACAGATAAATTACTTGATGAAACCTTTGCCACATCATTATCAGGATCGTCCAGGGATTTTGCCGAAAGCAGCAGTAATACACTATTTGCTTTATTACTGGCCCTTGTACTGATCTTCCTGATCCTTGCTGCTCAATTTGAAAGTTTTGTAGACCCGCTGATTATCATGTTCACTGTTCCCCTCGCTTTTGCAGGCGCATTTATTTCGCTCTGGCTATTTGGACATACATGGAATATCTTTTCGCAGATCGGCATAATTATGCTAATAGGCTTAGTGACAAAGAATGGAATCCTGATCGTTGAATTTGCTAATCAGAACCGGCTGAAAGGAATGAAAAGAACAGAAGCAGCCATCTATGCAGCCACGCAACGTTTTCGCCCAATATTAATGACGAGCCTTGCCATGTCATTAGGAGCATTACCACTGGCATTATCATTGGGTGCCGCTGCAACCAGCCGTATACCGCTGGGTATTGTGATCGTTGGCGGCATCATGTTTTCCCTGGTACTTACATTATTTGTGATACCCGCTATGTACTCTTATCTTTCGTCTGCACATAAGAGAAGTGAAGTCGAACAATTTATTCACCCGACCCCTCAGCCTGTTCAACCCGTTCAGCCGGTTGTGGGACAAGCATAAACCTGCTATGATTTTTATGAAGAGATTTTTGTTACCTCTATTTATCCTGATAACTTTTTCTTCTGCTGCACAACGTATACTGACGCTGGAAGAAGCAATAGCTACTGCCTTACAGAATAATTATGATATAAGGCTATCTAAAAATGATTCTGCTGTAGCTGCACTTAATTATTCTTATCGCAATGCAGCATTATTACCAAGGCTAAACGGTAACATTAACGGAACATTCAATAACAATGACCAGCGGCAGGAATTTGCAGACGGCACCAAAAGAGAACTTGATGATATCAAATCCAATAATTACAACCTTGGTCTGCAATTGAACTGGACATTGTTTGATGGCATGAAAATGTTTGCTACCAGGGATAAGTTTGCAGAATTTGTTAAACTGGGCGAGTTAGGTATAAAAAACCAGGTAGTCAATACGATTGCTGCGGTTATTACAAATTATTACTCGGTCGTCAGGCAAAAACAACAACTGAAAGCGATCGAAGAACAGATGTCGGTAAACCAGGAAAGGGTTAAAATCGCTCAATATAAATTAGATATAGGCGTAGGCGCCAAACCAGATGTATTGCAGAGCAAAGTGGACCTGAATGCACAAAAAGCTACGCAACTTACACAGCAAATATTGATTGCCCAGTTAAGAGAACAATTGAATCAATCCATGAATGTGGCCTTGAATACAAATTATGATGTAAGTGATAGCATCCCGGTTGATATGAACCTTTTACTCGTTGATATCCGCGATATTGCTGCAAAAAATAACCCATTGTTGCTAATAGCTGAAAAAAATATTGATATTGCCAACTACACATTAAAAGAAAGGATAGCTGACAAATACCCGGTTTTATCTTTAAATGCAGGCTACAATTACCAGCGCAATAATAACAAAGCAACTGTAAACCCTTTCCAGCCATTATATAGCCGTAATATCGGTCGCAATATTGGCTTTACCGCCACCATACCGATCTTTAATAATTTTACTGTTAAGCGTAATATACAGCAGGCAAAGCTGGATATACAATACCAGCGACTGGTCTATGAAAATCAAAAATCAATACTTGATCTTGGTGTCATTAATGCATACAAAGATTATGAGCAGCAGAAAAAGGCATTGAATCTTGAAGAAGAAAATATTCTGCTGGCAAAAGAAAATGTAAGCATAGCTCTGGAAGTATATCGCCTGGGTGCATCCACTATCCTACAATTAAGGGATGCGCAGCAAAGCCTGGAGAATGCCTATAACCGGTTGATTGCAGCCAGGTTTAATGCCAAGCTTGCCGAAACAGAATTACTTCGTCTTAAAGGTGATTTGGTGAAATAAGATAGTTTGTAGTTTATAGTTTGAGGTTTGTAGTTATTTTTGCTACAAACCTTATCTTATGGCCACTATCCAGAAATTTGAAGATTTGGAGATATGGCAAAAAGCCCGTCTTTTAAGTCAAAAAATTTATCCCCTTACATTTAAAGAACCTATAGCTTCAGACTTTCGGTTAAAAGATCAAATGAGGGGCAGTTGTGGTTCGATTATGGATAATATTGCGGAAGGGTTTGACAGAGGAAGCAAAAATGAGTTTACGAATTCATTAACCATTGCTAAAGGAGAAACCGGCGAATTAAAATCACAATTATATCGTTCTTTAGATAATAAATATATCACAGAAGAGATTTTCAGGGAATTGTATAGCTTAGCTGATGAACTGACCAGGATGCTGACTGGTTTTATTAGCTACCTGAATAAATCAAAAATAAGAGGGCAGAAGTTTAAAAACAGAACCAAGGATGAGTGAACTACAAACTACAAACCACCAACTACAAACTGTTTTAGTTGGTATCATAATGGGAAGTGACAGTGACCTGAATGTAATGCAGGCTGCTTCAGACATCCTGAAACAATTTGGTATCTCACATGAAGTAACAGTAGTTTCAGCTCACCGCACTCCTCACCGGATGATAGAATATGCACAAACGGCGAAGGAAAGAGGATTGAAAGTAATTATTGCCGGAGCCGGAGGCGCTGCACACCTGCCGGGCATGGTAGCGGCGGTTACTACCTTGCCTGTTATCGGTGTTCCAATCAAATCTTCTAATTCTATTGATGGCTGGGATTCTGTATTATCCATACTCCAGATGCCTAACGGTGTGCCTGTTGGTACGGTTGCATTGAATGCTGCTAAAAATGCCGGTATACTGGCAGCAGAAATACTGGGTACCTGTGACGAAACAGTTGCACTGCAAATTGCTGCCTATAAAAACACCATGAATAACGAGGTGATTGAAAAAGTGGCCAAACTAAAGAAAGAAGGCTGGGAGAACAAGTTTGATTAAACAGAACTACTATTAAAAAGATAGAAATGGTTTATGAGAATACTTCCTTTCCTAATTGCTTTCCTTTCTTTAACCTGCAATACAAAAAGCAATACTCAACTAAAAAATATCAAGCGACTTCCCTTTTACCCTTCTGCTTCCGGTGCTGAATATTTCAATAATCATGTTTACATAATCGGTGATGATGCAAAATATATACTGATACTGGACAGCAGCCTGACCATAAAAGATTCTATTGCTCTTTATTCTTTCCCGGAGAAGAAAATCCCCAAAGCCATTAAGCCTGATATTGAATCCATTGCTATCACAGCTGATAATAAATTACTGCTGCTTGGCTCAGGCTCAATAGTTCCTTATCGTAATACCGGCTGGCTTATCGACCCCATATCCAAACAAAAAGACAGCCTGCAATTAGACAGTTTTTACAACCGGCTAAAAGCAAATGGAATTGATGAAATTAACATAGAAGGTCTTTGTCATATTCCGGGTTATATGGCCATTACTAACCGGGGAAATAAATCGTACAGAAAGAATATGCTCATCATTACCAAAAAAGATTTTTGGACAAATCAGGCCAATGCTCCAATCAGCCTGATCCTTTTAGGCACTAATACGGACAGTACAGTTTTCAATGGTGTATCCGGACTTGCTTATTCCGCCAAAACCGACAAACTGCTGATAACAGTTTCTACTGAAGATACCCGCAACAATATTGATGACGGAACAATAGGTAAAAGCTACCTCTGGATCGTTGATAATATTTCTGCTAAAAAGAAATGGAAGGCCATCAACCCTAATACGATCATTGACCTGGAAGAAATTGATCCCCGTTTCAAAGGGCAGAAGATCGAGTCCGTTTGTATACTGCAGGAAGATGAAAATTCATTCACTTTACTGCTGGCAGCAGATAACGACAATGGAAGCAGTACACTGTTTACACTATCTCTTGCTAAAGATTAGTTAGCAGTAAGTTTAAAAATTGTAGTATTTTACTGTTACTTAAACATTACCTGCCAACCCAACCCGTATTTATGAGAAAAGTTCCGGGCATCCTCCTACTTATATATTTTGCAGCAGGACTAACAACAGCCAGCGGCCAGGCTCCGCTTCAATACAGGGATACCAGCAACCGGGGTCCACAGACATTTGCTATTGTAATGGGTGTCTCAACATATAAATATATCCGTCCGCTTATTTATGCTGATAAGGATGCAGAACTATTCCGGGATTATTTAAAATCACCCGGAGGGGGCAGTGTAAAAGATGAAAATATTTTTTGCCTGCTGAATGAACAGGCAATCAATTCTGTTTTCTGGTCCAAAGGTTTTCAATGGCTGAAGGCCAAAAAACTGCAAAGGGGTGATCGCCTTTTTATCTACCTCGCCGGTCACGGCGATGCCATTGATGAAGACCAGTTCTTCTTTTTAAGTTATGATTGCAACCCGGGAGGTGATAAGAATAACTATCTCGCCGGTGGCGCTATCCAGCTATACAACCTGAAAAAGAAAATAGCAGCGGAAACTTCCCGCGGCGTAGAGGTATTTTTCATCATGGATGCCTGCCGCTCCAATGAGCTACCGGGTGGTAATGAAGGCCTTAGTTTTTTAAATACTGCCGTCTCACAAAAGAAAGCCGGCGAAATCATGATGCTGGCCACCGCCGCCGGGCAGGAATCACTCGAAGATTCATCCATTGGTAATGGTCACGGCCTCTTTACATGGTACCTGGTTGATGGACTCAGCGGAGTAGCTGACTCCATCAGTGCAGCTGATAATAAAATTACGTTCCAGGAAATAAAAAAGTATGTGGAAAGCAATGTACCGTCTGTCGCATTGCAGCGATTCAAAAGAAAACAAGAGCCTTATTTCTGTTGCGATGAGAATAGTGAAAAAGTAATCAGCACTGTCAATACTGCTTACCTGGAAAAATGGTTACAGACAAAGAGAATGCAGCAACGGGGACCCGGAAATTCTTTTCATGGAACTATAGATACAAAGAAGAAAAGTTTTATTGCAGATACCACCTTGCTGGATACGTATAACAGATTCTACCAGGCCATCAGGAACAATAATATTACCGGTAACGAATCAGCAGAATTTTTTTATCAGCAACTAAGTACAAAATTTCCGGAAAATCCATATACTCTCGATGCCAGGTCAACCCTCACTGTAGAATATATCAACTATGCACAGGCATTGGTGAACCGTTACCTTGATTGCGGAGAACTGACCGATAAAGAAAAACAACAAAACAATGAAGCGGGAACCAGGCTGGAGAAAGCTATCACTATACTCCGTGAAGAAGAAGAGGATTTTGCCAATTCTTTATCAGGAAGGATGTATTTCCTGAAAGCCAGTGGCGCATATCCTGATGCAGTTACTGCTTTTCAATTTGCTTATGCGGCATTGACTGTTAATCCTGATGCCGCTTATATCCTTAACAGGCTGGCCACATTGCATCTTAGTAATAACCGGCTGGATAGTGCACAATTTTATGCAGAAAAGGCAACCCGGATTGCCCCAAAATGGATCTGTGCTGCCACTACCCTCGCACTTGTGAAAAAAGCAACAGAGAACAGTAAGAAAAATGATGGCAATAAAAGGTCAACAAGGAAAAATAGTTTTGGAATTAATTTTGGCGGAGGCTTAACCAGGTCAAACCCTGGCTTTTCTGGCAATACCAATACCGGTTTTGCAGGCATTGACCCGGCCAGCGCAGGTACTTTTAATCTTGGTTTACTATTCCAGGCACAACTCGGCAGCGTGGTATCCATACGTCCATCCGTTTCTCTTTCTTTTGACAATACCAGTATCGACTTTCTGCGAAGAGCAGGAACAGGCGGACCGATAACCATTGAGACGGTGTCAATAAAGACTAATTCCATTACTGCTTCTCTGCCACTGATCATCCGGTTAGGCAACCGAAATACTGTTCCTTATTTTTCATTGGGACCTTCCTTCAATTATTTACTGGGGCAAAGTAATGCTACCGCAGAAATTATACCGGTAAAAAAATCCCTGTTTATAGCCGATGCCGGATTAGGGCTTGATATAGACATACCAAAATCCGGTATCATTTTATCTCCTGAGATAAAATATTCTGCCGGACTTTCAGAATGGAAAGATGAAACGGTGGTCTCTCCTTATACAACCGTCCTTTCTTCCTTAAAGAAACAGGCTTTTACGCTGAATATTTATTTGAGGAAGAGATAATGAAATCACTTTTCTGAAAGGATAACGAATTCCTGTTCCAGTGTCAGCGAATTATCATATATGGCTCGAATAATCTCTCTGCCATATTTGGCGAAGTAATAACTGATATTTTCATTCCGTTCCTGCAATCCATTGCCAGGGAACAAATGCATCCTTATGGATTGTATCTGTCGTTGCTGGTCGCTGAATTTTCTTTTTTCTGCCCGCAGCATTTTCTTCTCCAGTTCCTGCAGGCGGTATACTGTTTTTGATTTTAATGCATCTACATGCTTTTCCAGTGTTGTATCCACGGCAGCAGCCTGTTTTTTAAACGATTCATATAATTTTTCCAGTTCTGATAAAGAACCATTCAGTTTAATTTCATTTTTACTGTCCCGTTCCACCAGTTTATTCATCAGTTCCCTTTCCGCTAAAAAGAAATCCTCGATGGTAAAATCAAGCTTATTGATAGCTTCCTGCCATTTTCGTTCCACCAGTAAAAAAGAATTACGCAAAACCAGTACCGGGAAAGGAATTTTATAATTCTCAAATAAACTCTTTAACTGAAGCCAGTAGGCTGTTTCTCCTCCGCCTCCAATAAAAACAATATTCGGCAAGATCGTTTCTTCATATAATCCCCGTAAAATAACATTGGGACTGAAACGTTCAGGATGCTGTTCCAACTCCTGCAATATCTCATCCTCAGAAAAACGGAGAGTGGTATCGACTACATGGTATGTACCATTCCTCAATTCAATCCTGTTGCGCAGATCATCTTTCAGGTAGAACAAATTTATCTCTCTGCCACTGGCCTGTACTTTATAACCCGCATTTTCCAATTTATCGGCTGACATTTCAACAATATCTGCAGATTGCTGGTTCAATATTTCATCCCTGAACAAAGGGAGCATCAGTTTTTTTAACGCAGGGTTATCCGGTAACAGTACAATAAGACCATATGCTGCAAACAATGCATTGACCAATTGAAATGTTGCCTGCCTGATGGTCTCACCTTCTTTGTAGCATTGTTTCAATAAGGATACTATTTCATTCCCATGAGGAAGCACCATCAATTGCCCTTCCACTATTACTATGAGTTTCAACAGTTCTTTGTCCACTTTCATTCTTCCGACTGCCCCGGTCTGCTTTGTATTCCAAACCAACTTCTCCCCTCCCAGATAAATATGATTCAGTTCTTCCAGGTCTGCATCCTCAGAACCGATATAAAAAACAGGAACAAAATTGTATTGGGGCAAACTGGTTTTCAAACTGTCAGCCAGTTTAATAGCATGCAGTATCTTATAAATGAAATATAAGGGACCCGAGAAAATATTATTCTGGTGAGCTGTTGTTACTGTAAAAGTATCGGCTGATAAAAGTGATTCAATATTCTTTGTTACTTTATCGCCGGCTGCGGTTCCTTCGTATTGTTTTTTTAATTCCTGTACCAGCAATTCCCGGTTGGTTGAAAATTTTTTCCGGTTATCAATTGCTTTCTGAATACCCTGAATGGTTGGCGGATGAGCAAAAAACGGCTTCAGTAAGTCTGCCTGGTCAATATAATCCATGGCGATCTTTGAGAAAGCTCCTGTTTGCCGGTAAGGTAATCGGGTAGATGTACAATTCATAAGAGATTGTAAAAGTAAGGAGTCCGCCAATTTATTTCTCACAGTTTACACGAACAGGTACAGATTTAAGAAAATCTTTCAACCGCAAAGGGTTTTATATCCATGGTCACCGGCAAATTACTTACCACTTCGTTCACCAATTTACCCGAACCTGCACCCAGGCTGAGGCCCAACATTGAATGCCCTGTGGCTAATGTGAGGTTGGAATACTTTTTCACCCGGCCGATATAGGGTAACCCGTCGGCCGAACAGGGACGGTAACCGTACCATATCTTTTCCTTGGACGGCAGTGGCACATCAAACTCAGGATAGAATCTTTTTACCGCATCCAGAATGCCCTGCACCCTGCTCATTCTTACTGGTGTTTTATGCGAAGTGATCTCCATCGTGCCGCCAAACCGTATCTTATTTCCATCCATTGGTGTCATGGCCACTCTTCCTTCCACCAAAATGGCGGGGTAATTTATTTTATACGGAGAATTTTCCAAAGTAACCGAATAACCACGACCCGGCATCAACGGGATATTTATTCCAAGCAGCTTGGCTGTTTGCTTTCCCCATGATCCGGTACACATCACTATTTCATCAGCCACGAAAGAACCAGTTGCTGTCATAACCTTTTTTATTTTTCCAGCGTCTGTTTCAAATCCCGTCACTTCATTATTTGCCAGCAGCTTTACTCCTGCTGATTGTAAATAACTGACCAGGTTACTCATCAGCTTATTCGGGTAGCAATGGGCATCACATTTAAAAAATAAGGCCCCGATACCGTTGATAGTTGTATGAGGTTCCAGTTTATTCAACTCTTCCTTGCTTAAGATCACTGTATCGGTCAGTCCCAGTTGATGGGCTTTTGCCAAAGTATGATGAACATGCTCTTCCGCCTCAGCGGTTTGAAATATTTCCAGCAACCCTTTATGCTCATAAGCAAAATCAAAGCCCGGGATATTCGTCCATTCCTCGTATTCTTTTTTACTGATGATGGCAATATCTCTTAATGGCACGGCGGCCGCTTCCACCTGTTTTGCATTGGCACTTTTCATAAACTTCAACCCCCAGCTGATAAGGTTCCAGTCTAACCGTGGCTGCACATAAAAGGGGCTTTTGGAATTCCACATCCATTTCAATCCTTTCTTTACGATGCCGGGAGTAGCTAAGGGAATGAAATGACTGGGACAGATATAACCGGCATTGCCATAGGAGCAATTATCCGAAAAATCTCCTTTGTCAAGAACAGTTACTTCCCAGCCAGATTTTTGTAAATACAATGCCGAACTTAATCCGATGATACCTCCGCCGATAACAATTACTCTCATAATTAATAACAACTATTATAATTCAATAATCATCCTTTCCTCTGCCAGAGCAAAACCACCCTTCCTTACCTTTTCCTTTTCAGCAGAATGTCTTTTCAGCAGGGGATTGGTATGATTGAAATGAATGAATACGATCTTTGATTTCTCAGCCGAAGTTAGGGATGAAAATTTTTGCATGCTCTCTTCCACAAAAGGATGCGGTACTTCGCTCATATCACGGCCGGGCAGTTCACCGTTCTTATAAAATGTACCATCAAGCAAGGCCATATCCGCCTTTCTTACCTCTGCCACAATATCTCTCTCCCACTTTTCCCATTTATCTATATCCGGGATAAACAATACTTTCTTTTTATCACTTTGAATGATGAAACCAACTGTTTCAGAATATTCATCCCGGTGTGGCACCTTAACCGGTGTTATTTTAAAAGACGGGGCCAGTTGAACAGTGCTGTCAGCATTTAAACGGTTCAATCTTATATTCTCCAATGAAACCAACTGTTTCCACGGGCCGTTGCTGCGAAGAAAAGAATCCATCCGCGGCATAGCCCATACCGGTACTTCTTTGGTTCCCATCACTTCCCTGCCCAACTGCATCAGCCCGGTATAATGACCAATATGTGCATGGGTAATAAAAATTCCATCCGGAGAGTAATCAGTGTCCGGCAAATATTCTTGCAGGTCTTTTAATTGTAGAGCAATGTCGGGTGTGGCTTCAAATAACCAGTATTTATTTGCCTTTCTGTCAACCAATGCAAGACAGGTAACCAGTTTTTTTTCTTCTTTCCCATCATGGTAAACTTTACAACATTCTTTCTCACAACCCGCCTGTGGGTAACCAGCATCTTGTGCCACACCAAGCACTACAATAAATTTTTCCGGGAGTGATTTTTTTACCGGCTCAGCCGGGGATTGCTTTTCTTCTTTGCAACTCATCGCTGCAATTAATACTGATAGAACAAGAAGTGATAGTGTGGTTTTCAAAATGCTTACCCCTGTTTCATTCTTTTATCACCCGATCTTTGGCAATTTATACCCATTATAATACGGCGCTGACATATATTTTTTATTCACTGCTTCATCCGTAAATTTTTCTTTCACTTTATCCCAGTTCAGTTTTTTTCCTGTGCGGAAAGCAATATTACCCATCTGGCTCAGCACCGCAATATGTGATGCTTCTTCAACAGAACATTTCAGTTCATCCATTTTCCGGGAGCGAATCACACTCACAAAATTTTCCATGTGCTTATCCAACCCGTTGTCCACCGATTTTTTTCTTTCCACTTTCGCTTTCTTTTCACTTTTAGGCTCTTCCATCACTTCCCATCCGCTCCTGTCAAGGGCAAGAGTACCATTATCTCCTACAAAAGCAATTCCATGACTGGTCTTATTCATGCCGCCTTCAATACCAATAGTATGTTCCCATTGTAAATTGAATTTATCGAACTGGTACAATGCACTCATCGTGTCCGGAGTTTCCTGCGGCGAAGAAGGATCAGCAAAATTGCCGCCCAATGCACTGATGGATTGAGGAACCGTGGCCTTCATACCGATCAATGCATAATCCAGTAAATGGACTCCCCAGTCTGTCATCAGGCCACCGGCATAATCCCAGAACCAGCGAAAAGTAAAATGAAACCGGTTGGCATTGAAAGGGCGCATCTTGGCAGGGCCCAGCCAGCGGTTATAATCCACTCCTGCCGGAGCTTCACTATCCGGTACAAAAGGAATAGGTTTTTTCCATCCCACATAACACCACACTTTTACCGTGCGGATATTACCCAGCTGACCGCCATGCAAGAAATCAACAGCGTCTTTAAAATGCTGCTGGCTCCGTTGCCACTGCCCCGCCTGCACTACTCTATTATATTTCTTTTGTGCTGCCATCATAATGCAGCATTCTTCAATAGAATTGCCTACCGGCTTTTCTACATACACATCTTTACCTGCCCGGCAGGCATCCACCATCTGTAAACAATGCCAGTGATCAGGAGTGCCAATGATGACCGCATCCACTTCTTTCATATCGAGCAACTGGCGGTGGTCAGCAAATGCTTTTACTTTGGAAGCATCCACATTCATCGCAGCCAGTTCATTCATTCGCTTATCTAATACATTTTTATCTATATCACACAAAGCCACCAGGTTTACTCCAGGTACTTTCAGTATCGCTTTCAGGTTGCTCCAGCCCATTCCATTGATACCGATAACGCCTACATTCAACCGGTCAGACGGGGCTATCCTGTTTTTGAAAATGGCAAACACATCATTACCAAAAGAAGAAGCAATGATAGTTCCTGCAGTAAGTGCCGAAGCCTGGTATAAAAATTTTTTTCTTGAGGACATATTTATCGATTATGCTTGTTATAGGTTTCCCGCAGATTTTCGCAGCTCTGTTCGCAGATTACGCTGTTAGTTTCCCTACTTACCACTCAAATCACCTGGAAGCCATGCGCATAAGGATCATCTTCTTTGTCTATCCAGATCGTATTGTATCCATAGACCTTTGCCCAGCCCTCCACCGATGGACGAATGGCTGCTTTACCATGCACTATCAGTTCCTCTTCTATCCTTCCGGTAAATTTACTTCCGATAATGCTTTCATGGATAAACTCACCCCCTTTCTTCAGTTTTCCTTTGGCATACCACTGCGCCATTCTTGCTGATGTACCGGTGCCGCAGGGAGACCGGTCAATGGCTTTTTCTCCATAAAAGACAGCATTTCTTGCTGTTGAATTATTATCCAGCACTGCCCCAGTCCATAAAATATGACTGCAACCATTTATCGTTGCGTCTTCAGGATGAACAAACTCATACTTTGCATTGATATTCTTTCTCAGCTCCCTTGCCCAGGCAATCAGTTTATCTGCGGTGTAATGCTCCAGCCCTTTAAAGTTTTTCTGTACATCCACTATGGCATAAAAGTTTCCTCCATAAGAAACATCGATCAGCATCTCTCCCAATTCAGGACAATCAACTATAAGTTCTGTTGAATGAAGAAAAGCAGGAACATTCGTCAGCTTAACACTTTTTACTTTTGAATTTTGGCTTTCATAATTGATTATTACCAATCCTGCCGGAGCTTCCATTCTTACAAGGCCGGGAGTTTTTGGTTGTATCAATCCTTCTTCAATCGCAATGGTTATCGTTCCGATAGTGCCATGACCACACATGGGTAAACAGCCGCTGGTTTCAATGAACAGCACCGCCACATCATTGGCCGGATCATGCGGCGGATACAAAATACTGCCGCTCATCATATCATGTCCGCGGGGTTCAAACATTAATCCTGTTCTTATCCAATCGTAATCCCGCAAAAAATGCTGCCTTTTTTCACTCATATTCTTTCCCTGCAACACAGGACCGCCTTCCTTTATCAACCTGACCGGGTTACCACAAGTGTGTGCATCAATACAGTTGAAAACAAAACGACTGTTATTCATTTGTACATTCATTAATTATTTACTGTCTTTTATCGCCACTCCCACCATGCTGTCTGCTGTACCATAATACAAAAACCATTTACCATTAAAGAAAACCAACCCTTCCACAAACGTAGTACCGGCCTTGTATTGTCCTTTTATTTCATGCGGCAGGTCCGGTTTTATAAAGTAGTTATCACTGCGGCTGATAAGTTTTGACGGATCTTTCAAATCGAATAAAGCCTGCCCGCCACAATAAGTTCCCTTTGGTATAGCCGGGTCAGCATTTTCATTTTCGATATTCTTACCGTTGTACAATAATAAAATGCCTTTGTCCGTAATCAGTGCAGGCGGGCCTGGTTCTGTTAAATGACTATCGAACTTCTTTGCTCTTGGTTGCAGCGCCACAAACAGTTCCTGTTGCCCATTTAGTACAGGTGTCCAGTCAATAAGATTATCTGAGCTGGCCAGGTACATCGGGTTCTCACCCCAATACATCCAGTATTTTCCATTGATCTTAGCTGCAGTTATTTTTTGGTCAATCATCTTTGTTACCACTGAACCTGATTTACTCCAGGTATTCAGAAACTTTCCATTGAATGCTTTGCGAAAGGCAGGCCCTTGTTTTGTCCAGTGAACCAGATCTGCTGAAGTCGCCACACTCAGCCTTGCCACATCACGGTTCCAACTGGTGTAGAGTAATACATAAGTACCGTCTTCTCTTTCTACGATGCGGGGGTCTTCGCAACCACCCGGGTAATCATATTGCATAAATTCACTGCTGTCGGGATACAGTACCGGGTCTTTCATTTTAGTGAAATGAATACCGTCATCACTCACGGCAAGACCGATCCTCGATGTCCGCATCCCAATAGCCGTACCCGGTACATCTTCTGCCCTGAAGAGTATATACACTTTGCCGTTCCGTACAATAGCCGCAGGGTTAAATACATCTGCTTTCTGCCATTGCACCCATTCCTTTTTCATGGGACAAAAGAAAGTGTAAGATGAGTCAGCCTGCATGATAGGATTTGTGGCAGGTTTTTCAAAACCACTCATTTGCCAGTCTTGCTGGGCATACAGGAATGCTGAGCAGAGAATAAGTAAGAAGAACGGGATAGTTTTTTTCATTTTATTCCAGATGTTGATTGGTGGATTCCGGATTTCAGAATCCATGTTCTTTTGTAAATTCGTCAAATATTGCTTGCAACATGGAAACCTACGGAAAGATACTGCTCATTGCCATGCCAGCCTTCCTCGCCCTTGTACTTTTTGAAAAATGGTACGGATGGCGCAAAGGGTTTGACACCGTCCGCAATATGGATATGATCTCTTCATTGGGCTCAGGTGTTACCAATGTGACCAAAGATGTACTGGGCCTTGCCATCGCCATCGGCATCTACCCTTTTATGCTGGAACACCTGGCTATTACAAAAATTGAAAATACCCTGCTGGTATATATCATTACGTTTATCGTTATTGATTTCAACGGCTACTGGGTGCACCGCTGGAGCCATAAGATAAACCTGTTCTGGAACCTGCATGTTATCCATCACAGCAGCGAGGAGTTCAATCTGGCCTGTGCCCTGCGGCAGAGCATCTCTGCTTTCTTCAATTTTTTTACGGTATTGCTGTTGCCTGCGGCCATACTCGGTATACCGGAAGAAGTGATACAGGTCGTCGGCCCCATACAGCTCTTTGCCCAATTCTGGTACCATACAAGGCATATCAACAAGATGGGTTTTTTGGAAAAGATACTCGTTACCCCATCGCACCACCGGGTGCACCATGCCGTGAACCCGGAGTATATGGATAAGAACCTGTCGCAGATATTCATCATCTGGGATAAACTATTTGGCACTTTCGTGGAAGAGAAAAAAGAAGTACCGCCGGTATATGGTATTACCCGGCCGGCCCGCACCTGGAACCCGATAAAAATAAATTTTCAGCATCTCTGGTTAATGATAAAAGATGCCTGGCGCACCAACAACTGGAAAGACAAACTTACCCTCTGGTTTAAACCTACCGGCTACCGCCCGGCAGATGTGGCTGAAAAATACCCGGTGTATAAAATAGAGGATGTGTATCATTTTGAAAAATATGATACCAAAACCTCTCCCGCCTTTAATGCATGGGCATGGGTGCAACTGTTATTTATCCTGCTATCTGTAAGTTATCTCTTCGGGCAGATCGCATATATCAACAGCCTTGACAACACCTATATCTACTGGTATGGCGCTTTTACTTTTTTAAGTGTGTATGCCCTTACCGAACTGATGGACCGCAACCGCTATGCGATTGTGTGGGAAATACTTCGTTGCGGATTGGGACTGTATTTTATTTATGCGCAGGGCGATTGGTTTGGCGCCAGCCAGTGTCTGAGTTCGGTGATATATATTTTGGGAGGTTATTTTATTTTGTCATTAGTAGTAACTGGCTGGTTTACGATTAAACATTACAAAGAAGACGTTAGGCCTGTTTTATCATCCTGAGCGAAGTGAAGAATGTTTTGTGATGAAGCATCAAAAAGAAGATATGAATTTATCAGTGGTTAACCAAAATTGATTAGCAGGGAAAATTTATGCCAGATGTGATGTATATTTAATTGTTGGCTGCAATTAATATTATACGTCTAAAGTGAGAAAGATTTCTATTTTTTTACTGTTACTCGGCTGCGCAGTAAATCTGATTTTTATTAGATGCAAAAAGGCTTCTAAAAATCAGAAAACAATTACTGGGAAATTCGTTTCTTTTTGGGGAGACACACATTGGATTTACACATTTGATTCTTTAGCGAAGTATGAATTTGTTATAAGAGGACATTTAGGTTTTTCAACAACTAAAGGAACTTACAGAATATCAAACAATACTATTTATCTTACTGCTTTTCCAAAAGTAGAACAACAAGACTCTAATTTCTATTTCGAAAAAGATACACTGTTAATAGAAAGTGACTCCTGTTTGTTAGGTGTTCCTTTAGGATATGAACATAACCTTGAAAACACCACTCAAAAAATCTTTTACGAGAGTAAAAGAAGGGATATAACCAAAAAGGGGTATCCAATTATTGATTGAATTGTAAACATAGAATGAGGCTTTCTACTTCCCAACCAAGTCTCCTGAAAAGAACTCATTATAAAACCAATCCCTGCCACCAGCACACTGCATCAACCCCAAATAGTTTATCCCTGAAATAATTTAACTTTCCTGTCCTTTTCTTCACCAACAAAAACCAACATTATGGAAAAGCAATTGCTCGACATCAGGGAGCAGCAAAGAGCTGCCTGGAACCGTTTTTCCCCTGGCTGGAAAAAATGGGATGAACTGACCATGGAATTTCTCGGGCCAATGGGCCATGAGATCATTGCACAGATCCGGCCATCCGGCAATGATCATGTGCTTGATATTGCTGCCGGCACCGGTGAACCCGGTCTCAGTATTGCCGGGATGCTCAATGGCGGCCGGGTGATCATCACCGACCTTGCAGAAGACATGATCGCTATTGCCAAAGAAAATGCAGCCACCCGCAACCTCCGCAACGTGGAGACGATGGTCTGCGATGTATGCGAACTACCCTTTGACGATAACAGTTTTGATGCCATCAGTTGCCGGATGGGTTTTATGTTTTTCCCCGATATGCAGCTGGCCGCCAAAGAAATGGCAAGGGTGCTGAAACCCGGCGGCAGGGTTGCCACTTCGGTATGGGATGGCCCGGAAAAGAATTTCTGGGTAACTGCTACTATGAGTGCAGTGAACAGGAATATGGAACTGCCCGCCCCGCCACCAGATGCACCGGGTATGTTCCGCTGCGCAGCACCGGGACTGATAAAAGGAATTTTTGAAAAGGCCGGTTTAAAAAATGTAGCAGAGAAACCGGTGGCTTCCAAACTGAACAGCGGCACAGTAGACAGGTACTGGGAAATGATGACAGAGATCGCCGCTCCTTTTGTAGCTGCTATGAGCAAGGCTGATGATGCAACAAGAAAAAAGATAAAAGAAGAAGTGTATAACGCCGTGCAGGAAAAGTTTGCCGGCGGGCATGTATCCATTGATGCCGCAGCCATTGTAGTTGCTGCGGAGAAATAAGCAGTGAAAGCATTCTTTACGCCGTGTAGTTGGTGTTTCTCACCAACTACACGGTATAATATCAATCTCTGTGATTAGTAAGAAATCCCTGGTGAGAAAAACACCGATCACTGCGAAACCTTATACCGTATGATACAACTCCGGAATGCCACTCCTGAAGACCTTCCCTTACTACTGCACTGGGATAAACAGCCACATGTAATTGACAGCGACCCGGATGATGACTGGAACTGGGAATATGAACTTGCCCGTAACCCGCCCTGGCGGGAACAATTAATGGCTACACTTGACGAAAGACCTGTCGGCTTTGTGCAGATAATTAACCCGGCACAGGAAGAAAGCCACTACTGGGGTGATATAGCAGAAGGTTACAGGGCCATTGACATCTGGATCGGCGAAGCGAAAGACCTTGGTAAAGGTTATGGCACTGTTATGATGCAGTTATCGCTGAACAAATGTTTTGCCAGCCCGGAAGTTATGGCCGTGCTGATTGATCCATTGGCATCCAACACAAGGGCCATCCGGTTTTATGAACGTATCGGTTTTACCTTCATCGAAGACCGGGTATTTGGCAGCAGTAATTGTAAAGTTTACAGCATCAGCAGGGAAAACTGGATATTACGTTATCAATAACGGGCCTGCCTGTTCCCCGGTCTGGTTGGTATAAAAAAACAACCAAGGCTTAAAAAAGATGTGCTCACATAAAACCCCATTAAACCTTTCTCCCAGAATCCTATCTTACCGCCCGCATAATCTTTAATCTATGAAATATATCTTTTCCCTCACCGTACTGCTCACCCTGTTCTCATGCCAGAAAGATGCACCCCCCGATACGACCGAAGAAACCATGTATTTTCCGCCAACCGGCAGCAGCACCTGGGAAAGCAAATCTATATCCTCACTTGGCTGGAACACCGCCGCTGTGCAGCCGTTGAAAGACTACCTGCAGCAGAAAAACACCAGATCCTTTATGATACTGGTGAACGGACGAATTGTGATGGAAGAATATTTTAACGGCCACACTAAAGATTCTACCTGGCAATGGAACAGCGCCGGCAAAACACTTGTGGGCACTATCACCGGTATCGCCCAGCAGGAAGGACTGCTGCAAATCAGCAATAAAGTATCCGATTATATCGGCACCAGCTGGACCAGTGCACCAGTTGCCAAGCAAAACCTGATCACCAACCGGCACCTGCTAACCATGACTTCGGGTCTGAACGACTCAAACAATCTTGTTATACCTTCTAACCTTACTTATATGGCTGATGCCGGCACCCGCTGGTCTTATCACAATGTGTTTCAAAAACTGATGGATGTGGTAGCCGCAGCCTCATCGCAGAGTTATGATAGTTATTTCAACGCCAAACTGAGAGATAAGATCGGCATGGATGGTTTTTGGAACAATGGCATCATTTTTAAAATTTACCACAGCAGCACCCGCAGTATGGCCCGTTTTGGTATACTGGCACTCAACAAAGGCAAATGGAATAATGAGCAGATCATCAATCAGCCTTACTTTG
>Ga0209573_1002046_pt1 | contig 27405 bp, 19 predicted proteins | sample TNRBio252014_DNA_FD_185870 | JGI IMG/M metagenome (GOLD analysis project Ga0209573, IMG submission 185870) | Wastewater treatment Type I Accumulibacter community from EBPR Bioreactor in Madison, WI, USA - TNR Reactor_6/25/2014_ DNA (SPAdes)... | ecosystem: Engineered > Bioreactor > EBPR >... | reverse complement strand
CCGCAAATTGCTGATCGAGGATCAACCGGCGCTGATGGCGGTGATGTTCGATGGCGTTGATAAAATTCAGCATCAGGCCTGGGCCTATCTCGACCCCGATCTGCGGCCCGCCGACCCGGATGCGGACTGGTTGCGGCTGCGGAATCTGTGCCTGAACTACTTCCGCAAGCTGGACGGCTATCTGGCCGAATTAGTCCGGCTCGCCGGGCCAGACGCGCAAGTGTTCATGGCCTCCGATCACGGCTTCACCGCTTCCCGCCAGATCGTGCGCATCAACCGCTATCTGGCCGATCTGGGCTATCTGACGTATCACCCGGTCGCCGACAGCGACGCCGCCCGGCGGCGGGCGGCCAGCCCGTTTGCCTATCTGGACTGGCAAAAAACGGTCGCCTACTGCCCAACCCCATCCAGTAACGCCATTTTTATCCGCGTCGCCCGCGAACCGGGCCAGCCCGGCATTGCGCCCGATGACTACCCGGCGTTCCGCTCCCGATTGATCGAGCAACTGTACGCTTTGCAAGACCCGTCAACCGGCGCGCCGATCATCCGCGACATTCTCACCCGCGAAGCCGCTTTTCCCGGTCAGGCCAGCGCCAGCGCCCCGGATTTAACGCTGATGCTCGCTGACTACGGTTTTGTGTCGATCCGCAATCTGGAGCCGGTGGTCATCACCCGCCCGGTTCCCATCGGCACTCACCATCCCGACGGCGTCGTCCTGGCCGGCGGCGGCGGCGTCCAGCCCGGCGAACAGACTGAATCCCTGCCCATCGCCGATATCGCCGCGACCCTGTTGCACAGTCTGGATTTGCCGATTCCCGCTGATCTGGATGGCCGGGTGATGACGACCGCTTTTACCGCCGATTTCCTGCGGGATCGACCGGTGCGTTTCGGCCCCGCCACCCTCCTAGTCAAGGATGGCAAGCTCCAGGACGCAGCCATTCCAGTTGAAGATCGGGACAAGATTCTGGCGCAACTCGCCATGCTCGGCTATCTGGAGGAATAATGCCCGTCGCCCGGTTGGCTGCGGTCAGTCTCAACTACCTGCAGTTTCCCAGCCAGACCGAGACGCCGTTATGCGGCGACTTGGTGCTGATTCACGGGCTAGCCGCTAGCCTGGGTTTCTGGCGCCTCGGCATCGTTCGACCGCTGTCCTGGCTATGCCGGTTGACCGCCTACGATCTGCGCGGGCATGGCCGCAGCGAAACCCCGCCCACCGGCTATTCGATACCCCAAATGGCCGACGACCTGGCGGCCCTGCTCGATCATCTGGGCCTGGAGCGGGTTCACCTGCTCGGCCACAGCTTCGGCGGCGCGATTGCCCTGCTGTTCGCCAGTCGTCATCCAGAGCGGGTGCACAGCCTGATTCTGGCCGATGTGCGCCTGCGCGCCTTGCAACCTTATCATCGCCTGCGTGACTGGAATGACTGGCCGCGCTGGCGTCCCCTGCTGCAACGGGTCGGGATTGAACTCAATGACGCCGAACCGGAAGGCGGTTACGCGCTGCTGACCGCGCTGGCCCGAGCGCAATCCCATGAAGCCAATACGCTGCCCCTGCCCCTGTTTCAAACGCCGCTGGGCGGCGCCCGGCGCAACGGCCCGGCGCAACGCTGGCTGCGGTTGCAGGAGGCCACCTCCATTCACCAGGACCTGCAAATACCGGATGGTCTAACGCCGACGGTTCTCAGCGCTATTCGCCAACCCGTACTGGGTCTTTACGGCGAACACTCGCCGGTGTTGCCGACCGCTCGCGCCCTGCGCCGGCTGTGTCCGCATTATGAGTTGCACCGGGTGCGCCACGCCGGGCATTTCTTTCCGCTGACCCGGCCACGGCGGCTGGCGCGCGCCACACTGCGCTTTCTGGCGACCCAGACCGGACTTTCCACTGATTTTGAACATCTCTTCGATGGCGCCGAACACGAGCATGAACACGAGCATGAATCCCCGTCACTCCTCACGGCCTTTTGAACCCGGTCCGGCGCCTGGCTTATCCGACCGACATTTCCGCCGGATCGCTGCCCATGGTTTTGGCGATCCGTATAACGCCTACCCGCACTCGATGATTGAGTACAAGGGTTATCTGTACGTCGGCACCACCCGCGCCAATTTGTGCATGCTCAAGGTGTCGAAAATCCCCACCAAGTTCGCCTTCTGGCCGGTAGAGTGTCCCGACCGGTTGTATGATCTGGACATGCGGGCGCAAATCTGGCGCTACGATCCGGTGGCTGATCAATGGCGGGAAGTCTATCGTTCCCCCTGGATCGCCAACGCTCAGGGCGAGCGGATTCCCCGGGACATGGGCTATCGCGGCATGGCAGTGTTCCAGGGCGAATCCGACCCGGAGCCGGCGCTGTATGTGTCCACTTACGCCTCAGCCGAGGGTCCGGGCGCTTATATTCTGCGCAGCGTGGACGGCGAAAGTTTCGCGCCGGTGTCCAAACCCGGTCTGCTGGAGTTGCCAACCACGACTATCCGCACCCTGACCGCCTTCAAGGATCGGCTGTTCACCTCGCCCACTGGCCGGGCCGGCGGGAGTCCGAACGCCGCCGACATCGCGGTAATCTACGAAAGCCGTGATCCGATCCGGGGCGACTGGACGCCGGTCAATGCGCCCGGCTTCGGCGATCCCGATAACATCGTGGTGTTTGAGTTGGCGGCCTGGGGTGATTATTTATACGCCGGCACGGGCAACTTCAAACGGGGTTTCCAGGTTTGGCGAACGCACGCAGATGGCGATCCGCCGTATGCCTGGGAGCGACTCATCACCGATGGCGCGCAACGGGGACCGCTCAATCAGGGCGTGGTCAGCTTCGCCGAATTCAAGGGCGCGCTCTACGTCGGCGGCGGCATCCAGAATGGCGGCATCGACAGCGTCAACAAGGTCGGCCCGGCCGGGCCGGAACTGATCCGGCTCCACCCGGATGGCCAGTGGGATTTGCTCGTGGGCAGCGCCCGCCAAACGCCGGATGGATACAAAGCGCCGCTGTCCGGCTTCCGGCCGGGTTTCAATAATCCCTGCAATGGCTACTTCTGGCGCATGGCCGCCCATGACGGCTGGCTGTATCTGGGTACTCTGGACTGGAGCCGGATGCTGCCCTACGCCGACCGAGAACGTTGGCCTGCCTGGTTCCGGCGGGCCGTTGACCGGATCGGCCTGGATCACATCATCGCGCAACAAGCCGGCTTCGATCTGTACCGCAGCTTTGATGGGGAAAACTGGCTGCCGGTGACGACGAACGGTTTTGGCAACTCCTACAATTATGGGTTGCGTGGATTGGTTTCAACAAAACACGGCCTGTTCGCTGGCGCGGTCAACCCCTTTGGTCCACGGGTCGCCTGCCGGGAAAGCGAACAGTGGAACTACCAAGACAATCCTGATGGCGGTCTGGAAATCTGGCTGGGTCATCACTGAAAAATCACTGAAAAATCATTGAAAATATTGAATCATGAATGCTGAATTCAAAACAGGCATCAACAATCGGTATATTCGCCCTCGGCTGCCTAGCCTGTTGGCTATCGGACTGGCGTTGGGGGGACTGGCCGCCTGTGGGGATGAAAAAACGCCACAGGACGGCTCGATCAACCCGTCCATACAGCAACGGTTTAACCAACTGGACCGCGATGGCGATGGCCGGCTCAGCGCCGAAGAGTTGAATCGTCCGGCCCTGTTCCAGACCGCTGACCGCAACCGCGATGGCTATATCACCCTTCAGGAAGCCAATGATTTCATTCAGCAACGCCGGGCCGCACGCCGCGAAGGATCCAGCGCGCCGGGTTCCGCGTCCCGCGATATCTATCAGGCTGACAGAGCATCTGTTCCGGCAAACAGCCGCCCTGTCACTCTGGACAATGCCCAGGGCGATTCTGGCGCTTTCCGTCGACCCGGACGTCTGGCCCGAGGCGAGGGGGGGTTGGCCCCGACCGCAAATTCACTCCAGACGATGACTCTGATGCATCAGGGGCGGGAGCGCAGTTATCTGCTTTATGTGCCTTCCAGTTATCAACCGGGCCAGGGCGCGCCGTTGATGTTGGTGTTCCACGGCGGCGGCGGGCGGGCGGCGGGCATCGCCAACACCACCGGCATGAATCAACTCGCCGAACAACATGCGTTCATCGTCGCTTATCCGAATGGCACCGGCGCTCGCAGCGAGCGCAAACTAACCTGGAACGACGGCTCGAATCCGCCGCCGGGTTACGCTGAATTGCAGAATATCGACGACGTTGGTTTCATCCGTCAGTTGCTGCAACACATCAAAGCCCGTTATTCTATCAACTCACGCCGGGTCTATGCAGTGGGCCTGTCCAAGGGCGGGATGTTCGCTTACCGGCTGGCCTGTGAACTGTCCGATCAGTTTGCGGCGATTGCAGCGGTCGCCGGGGTGATGACCTATTCAGGATGCGCGCCGCGCCAACCGGTGGCGATCCTGCATATCCACGGAACGGCTGATGAAAACGTGCCTCTGCAAGGGGGTCAGGGTCGCTATTCGGCCCGGTCAGCGTCTTATCCGCCGGTGATGACCGGTCTGGAGCGCTGGCAGCGCTTCAACCAATGTGCCCCCACCCGCCGGCAGAATACGATTGGCGCTGACGCCACCGGTTACAGTTACCTGAATTGCGCCGACGGTAGTGAAGTGACCTATTACCTGGTGCAGGGCGGCGGCCATGCCTGGCCGGGCGCCGCGCCCAAACGCTGGCAGGAACAAAGAGGCGTGCGCGTTAGCACCCTGCCGGCCAGCGAACTGATCTGGAAATTCTTCGCCGCCCACACGAAACCTCCGGCGCCCGCTCGCCCATGAGCCGCCTGCCGCCGCCGCTGTTCATCCTGACCTGCATGCGTTCCTATTCTTCGCTGGTGAACGCCATGCTGGGTCAGCATCCAGCGATGTACGGTCTGCCAGAACTGAATCTGTTTATTGCTGATACGCTGGCCGGGGTGGCGAACACCCTACAACTGGTCCGGCCGCAAAGTTTGCATGGGCTACTGCGCGCAGTGGCGCAAGTGGAGTATCAGGGGCAAACGGTGGAAACGGTGGAGCAGGCTCGCGCCTGGCTGCGGGCGCGGGGACACTGGAATGCGCAGTTGTTTTTTGAGCATCTGGGTTCCCGGCTAGGATGGCCCATTCTGATCGACAAAAGCCCCAGCACCGTTTTGCAGGAAGCTCATCTGCAACGTCTGCGCCGGGCTTTTCCCGAAGCCCGTTTCCTGCATCTGGTGCGTCATCCACGTGCGACGAGCCGTTCTATCCATGAGATTCGGCAAAAGTCTCCGCTAAAGCGGTTCCGCGCTAACGCAGAGCCGCCGCCGGAGCAACTGTGGCTGCAAACCAATGAACATATTCTGCGGTTTACCGAACGCCTGCCAGTGGGGCAAACCATGCTGATTCAGGGCGAACAATTGCTGAGCGCCCCGGAACTATATTTGACGCAAATCGCGGACTGGCTGGAGATCAGCAGCGACGCGGCCAGTCTGGCGGCCATGCTCCACCCTGAAGCATCGCCCTATTCCTGCATCGGTCCGCCCAATGCGCCGTTTGGCAATGACCCCAATTTTCTGCGTAACCCTTGCTACATCAAACGGCCTATTCCCTCACAACGGTTAGAGGGGTCGCTGGAATGGCAAACTGATTTGAAAGCCGGTTTCCCCATAAAAATACTATGGTTTTCTCGCCGTCTCGGGTATAATTAGTCGCTCGTCTCATGGGCGAGACGCATTCGAGAGTTCTCTCGATGATTATAAAAATAGTAAGGAGAAACCACAATGTCAACATTAGAAGACATCATTGATACTCCAGAAAGTCTCGAATTCAAAAGGGCGGTTGCAGTAAAAATGTTTATTTCTGATTTTAAGACTGAAGATATTTGTCATTTGTTAAACGTATCTGACTCGTTTGTTAGCAAATGGAAGATTATTTATGAAAACGAGGGTGCAAAAGGACTAAAGGTCAACTACAAGGGTGGTAAAGGTTTTTTGACGGAAGACCAGCACTATGAAGTGGTCTTCCACATTAAAAACCAGCCTTATTATAGTGCTGAAGAATTGAAAGATTATATTGAGCATCGTTATGGGGTGGTTTATGTGTCGAAGCAATCTTACTATGACCTTTTAAAAGAAGGTGGACTGAGTTGGCATCGAACTCAAGCGGTGAACCCAAAAGGCGATCCGGCTCAAGTGGAGTTGAGGTGTGAGAAAATTAAAAAAAATGCTCGATGGACTCGAAAGTGAAATCGCCAATGATTAAGCGATTGTTTTTTCAGAAAATGATGTTGATGTGCATACTTTGGTAGTCCTGCATTCGGTAGTGGTCTTTTGCGCATGCTATTGTAAAAATTAGCATTTCCCCTGCCAATCACTAGATTTTGCAGGACTACCTAGTTATAGCATTCTAAATTAGCCCCTTTTGCTTATCGGCCAGATGAATCTATTGAAAATATTCATTCAAGCGCCAGACCGTTGCGCTGATTAAGGCGATCAGTGGCGCAGGCATAATCCCCAGAATCAGCAACCCCGCCGCTAGTGGCATCACAGCCAACAATTCGCGAGGTTGCAAATCCGCCAGATCCGCCAATTCCGGGCGCGGCGGACCCGCAAACAGACCGCCAATCGTCCGCACCGCATAGGCCGCGCTGATCAACACCCCAAGGCTGGCCAACAACATCAGCCAGCCCCATTGCTGAAAGCCGCCGATCAACACATGCAGTTCAGCGACAAATCCCGCCAGCCCCGGCATTCCCATCCCCGCCAGCAGCGCCAAGGTGATAAATACGGCAAAGCGCGGCGTGACCCGGATCAGCGCCCCATAATCAGCCACTTCGCGGCTATGGGTGCGTTCGTAAAGCAAGCCAATCAATAAAAATAGCGACCCGGCAATCAACCCATGCGCCGTCATCTGCAAGACAGCGCCCATCAGGCCAATCTCGTTCAGCGCCGAAATACCGAGCAATACAACACCCATGTGACTGACCGAGGAATAGGCGATCATCGCTTTCAAATCGCTCTGCCGCCAGGCCAGCAACCCGCCGTATACGATGCTGACCAGTGCGATGCCGACCAGCAGTGGTTGCAACGACAGCGCCGCTTCCGGCAACATCCCGATAACCCGCAGCAGGCCATAAGCGCCCATCTTCAGCAACACGCCCGACAGCAGAATACTCACCGGACTGGGCGCCTCGACATGAGCCAGCGGCAACCAGCCATGCAGCGGAAAAATGGGAATTTTCACCCCAAAACCAATGAGAAAAGCCAGTAACAGCCAAATCTGTTCCTGGCGAGGCAGTTTCACCGCCGCTTCGGCGATGGCGCCCATAGAGAACGACTGGGTGGGCGTGAGCCGGTAGATCACAATCAGCGCCATCAGAATAAAGATCGAACCGCCCATGGTGTACAGCACGAAATTGAGGCTGGCGGCGTGGCGCTTTTTACCGCCCCACAAGTCAATCAGGAAAAACAGCGGGATCAGCGTCAATTCCCAAAACATGAAGAACAGCGACCAGTCTCGCGCCATGAACACGCCAAGCATGGCGAATTCCAGAATCAGTAGCCAGACGTGATAGCCTTTTACGCCGGTCGCAACCCGCTGGGAGGCTAACAACGCCACCACGGACAACAGCGTGGCCAGCAACACCATCGGCAGGGACAGTCCATCCACGCCGAGAGCGTAGGAAACGCCGATCGTGGAACTCCACACCACTTGCTCGGTAAACTGGATCGCCGCCGTGGTACGATCAAACGGAATCAGCAGGCCCCAGGAAAGCGCCAGCGTCAGGCCCGCATGAAACAGGGCCAGACCGCGAATGAGCCGATGCTGGCTAGCAGGCAGCAAAGCAATCAGCAGCGCGCCGAAAAAAGGCGCCCACAGAATAAGGCTGAGGATATGCATGGGCGTTAAATCCCCGCCGACTCATGCTGGTGAACAATAATCATCTGCATGACAATCTCCTCCCCGGAAATGCGATTCTGTTTTTCTATGTTCCTGGCATTATACCTCGTGATTCTCAACCCTATCTTCCCGGAGATGCCCAATGCAGTGTGCGATTTATAAAAGTTTTCGGAAACAGGATACTTATCTCTATCTGGCCACCCGGGATGATTTTTCCTGCCTTCCCGAAAGCCTGCTGAAACTACTGGGCGAACCCGTGCATGTTATGGATCTGGATTTGCGTCCAGACCGCCAGTTAGCGCAGGAAGACGCCGTGGAGGTGTTGCAAAACCTTCAGGAACGCGGCTGGCATTTACAAATGCCCCGGCGCGAAGAGTGGCTGGAAGCCAACGTCAAGCATTGAAACGAGTTCAGTCAACATGAACAAGCCTTTTTCGGCGACCCCACCACTGCTTACCCTGCTCAGTCCCGACGATCCTCCGCCGTTTACGATAGTCAACCCAGAGGGTCCCGCGCCGGTCGTGCTGGTTTGCGATCACGCCAGCAACGCTATTCCCGCCCGCTTGAACGCTCTCGGTCTGAGTGCGGTGGAACTGGCCCGGCACATCGCCTGGGATATCGGCGCGGCTCAGGTCACCCGACTGCTGGCGGCGCGGCTGGATGCGCCGGCGGTGCTGTGCGGCTATTCCCGGTTGGTCATCGACAGCAACCGCCCTCCCGGCGATCCCACATCTATCGCCGAGGTCAGCGACGGCACACTGATTCCGGGCAATCGCGATCTCGATGACACGGAAGCCGAGGCGCGGCTGAATGAGGTGTTCTGGCCCTATCATCGCGCCATCACCCAAGCGATGGCTCACCGCTGGCGGCACGGTCACGGTCGGGCGCCCGCCCTGATTGCGATTCACAGCTTTACCCCGGTCATGAACGGCTTTCATCGCCCCTGGCAGCTTGGAGTGTTGTGGAACCGCGACCCCCGGTTAGCCGAGCCTCTGCTCACGCGATTACAGGCTTACCCCGAAATGTGTATCGGCGACAACGAACCGTATTCTGGACGTGACGTGGGTTTTACCATGAATACCCACGGCGGCGCTGCCGGTCTGCCACACCTGGAAGTGGAAATTCGTCAGGATTTGCTCGCTGATGAGGTGGATTGCGCCCATTGGACGGAGGTCGTGGGCGATGCCCTGGCGGCAGTGCTGCGGGACGAGTTGCTGTACACGGTCCGCCACTATTGATGGCGCTTTACCATGGCGCAAATAGTATTGTAAGATTAACGGACAATTGTATACCGGAAACGCCGGAGAAGGCTGCCCATGGATGCTACGGAAAAGATCAACCGCACCGTACCTATTCAACGCCCATGGATGCGCATGGCCATGCTGGCGCTGGGCTATATCCTTATCTGGGTTGCGCTTTGGCATGCAGCGAACGCATTCAACCGGATCACCGGGATTGATCTGTGGATTCCCTGCGCCGGTCTCACCTTCGCCCTCCTGTTGAACTACGGTGGCAAGTCCTTGCCGTTGCCCTTGATCGCCGCCCTCCTCGCCGGGTGGTCAGACTGGTCCGCAGAACACTGGCCCTATACCCTGGCGGCCAGTTGGGCGCCACTGCTCGGTTATGTGGTCGCGGCCTACATCCTGCGCCACCGTCCTGGTGGAAAGCGGCCCGGAGTCTGGCGATTCGACGATCCACGGCAGGTAGCGGCCTTTCTGGGCGCAGCGACGCTCGGCGCCTTGTTTGCCGCATTGGCGAGCGCTCCTTTATCGCAAGCGGCGGGCTGGTCGTCGTCTAGCTTATCGTGGCTGGAGATGATGGGACAGCACTGGGCGAGCCATTTTATCGGCATCGCCACCCTGACGCCGCTCATACTCCTCTTCATTGCGCCAGTCGTTCACCGGTGGGGCCGGGGAGAATCCTGGCGTCCGCCCAAAGAGATTCCCGCAGTCGAGCCACCCCTGGTCCGCCTGGGCCTTCTACAGGGGATTCTATCGGTCATCTTGCTAGGGGCGTTGCTCTGGACGCCGCACTCACCATGGTTCGGTCAGCCGCACCCTTTCATGACCTTGCTGTTGCTACCATTACTCACCTGGATCGCCGCAACCCATGGCGTGCGAGGCACAGCGCCCGCAGTATTGCTGTACCAACTGGGCGTCATCGCCTTGGCGGCTAAAGCCGGGCAACCGGGCCTGGCGTTTGAGTACCAGATCGCGATGGCGGCTATTGCAGCATCGGGCTTGCTGACCGGCGCTGTGTCCCAGTCCCGCATGACCGATATCGCCCGCTTCCGCCACCTGGCCGAAGTTTCCAGTGATCTACTCTGGGAGTTCGATGACCAGGGTCGATTATGCGATCTGCGCGGACATTTCTTCCGCAAGGGGGAGGCGCTCCTCAACGGCCAGTTGGGGAAAAACTGGCGGGAATATGTGGTTGAGCAGGAATCAGACACCGAACTGGCGGCGCTCCGGGCGGCCCTCCGGGAGCGTCAGCGATTTCAGCAAATCGTGCTATGCGTCCGACTGCCAGGCCGGAAAAACCCAGTCTGGACGCGCAACAGCGGATTGCCGCTATTCGATGACAGTGGCGAATTCCGGGGCTATCACGGCACGACTACCGATATCAGCGACTATCGGCAAGCTGAAGCGGAGCGCCGGCGGGCGGAAATTCTATTGCAGGATTACGACCGGAATCTGGAAGCCCAGGTCGAAGCCCGGGTCATGGAACGAACCCGGGTGTTGACCGAGGTCAGCCTGCGCAACTGGCAGTTGGCTAATTTCGACAGCCTGACCGGACTGCCCAACCGCAACCTGTTTTTTGAGCACCTGCGCAAAAGTCTGCAACAAGCGCGGCGGCAATGGCGAATGCTGGCGTTGCTGCTGATCGATCTGGATGGCTTCAAGGCGGTTAACGATACCTTTGGCCACGAAATGGGTGATGAATTGCTTCGGCAGGTGGCTGCGCGCCTGCGCCAGTGCGTCCGCGCCACGGATACGGCAGCTCGGCTGGGCGGCGATGAGTTCGTTATCGTACTGACGGACATGGAACAGACCGATGCGGCTGAAGCCGTTGCTCACAAGTTGGTCGCCTCCCTGGCGGAACCGATTTTGCTGGGTGAAGTCACGGCCAACGTAACCGCCAGCGTGGGCATTGCGCTCTACCGTCCAGAGTGGCCGGCGAATCTGGAAATGGGCATGACGCTGCTGCGGCAGGCGGATACGGCCATGTACGAGGCCAAGCGGGCGGGTAAGAATGACTGGCGGTTCGCCGAGCCACAGAAGTTGGAGACGGCTTCTTGAACTGGGCGCTCAAACTGCTTCCAGATGAGCGATCAGTAATTGCAACCGCCGCTGGCCGCGCCACTCATTCACATCCAGCCGGTAGGCGATGCGCACCCGCGCTGTGCCGGGAACAAAAACACCAACCTGATTAAACGCCACCGCTTCCAGCGCGCATCCGGCCCCCAATGGCCGTAAAGACAATTTCAAATGCTGTTCCTTCATCACCCGATGAGACAGCACCTCAAACACCCCGTCGAACAACGGTTCAGGAAAGCCCTGACCCCAAGGGCCGCCCTCCCGCAATAATTCCGCGATTTCCAGCGAGAATTCCGCCGGCGTTAACTCACCATCGCTCAGCAACCGGCCTTGCAGATCGTCATCGTTGAGCCAGCGGCGGGTTTCCGCATCGAACGCCTGATTGAATGACGCGAAATGCTCCCTTGCCAACGTCAATCCAGCGGCCATCGCATGACCGCCAAAATGGCTGATCAGGCCCGGATTCTGCGTCGCCACCGCCGCAATGGCGTCGCGCAGGTGCATGCCGGCCACCGAGCGCCCCGATCCCTTGATCCTGCCGTCGCGATCCATAGCGAACACGATCACCGGCCGGTTTAGACGCTCCTTCAAACGCCCGGCAATGATGCCGACCACGCCCTGATGCCAGTCGGGATCGAACAGGCACAGGCCAAAGGGCAGTTGGCTGGCGTCCCGCGTGAGTCGCTCGATCCGCGCCAACGCCTGAGCTTCCATTTCGGCTGTCAACTCGCCTCGTTGCCGGTTAATTTCGTGCAGTCGGCGGGCGATGCTGCGGGCGGCGTCTAAATCGTCACTGAGCAGGCACGCAATACCCTGGCTCATATCTTCCAGCCGGCCAGCGGCATTGAGCCGGGGACCCAGATAGAAACCGATGTCGCTGGCGCTCAGTCGAGCCTGTGGGCGACCGGTCACCTCGCACAGAGCGGTGATGCCAGGGACGCACAGGCCCTGACGAATTCGCCGCAAGCCCTGCTCGACCAGAATACGGTTGTGATGGTCCAGTCGCACCACATCGGCCACCGTGCCGAACGCCGCCAGATCGAGAAACTGCGCCAGATTCGGTTCATCCAGACCGCGCTCGGCGAACCAGCCCACCTCCCGCAGTCGCGCTCGCAGCGCCATCAGCACATAAAAAATGACACCCACGCCGGCGAGATTTTTACTGGGAAACGGATCGCCCGGCTGATTGGGATTGATGATCGCCTCAGCGGCCGGCAACTCCCGACCCGGCGAATGGTGATCCGTGATCAGCACTTTCATGCCCCGCGCCTGAGCGGCCCTGACTCCCTCATGACTGGAGACGCCATTGTCCACCGTTACGAGTAGATCAGGCTGCTCTTCAGCGGCGACCGCTACGATTTCCGGCGTCAGACCATAACCGTGCTCAAAGCGGTTCGGCACTCGATAGCCCACCCAGGCTGCGCCCAAAGCTCGCAGCGCCCGCACCGCCAATGCACAACTGGTCGCGCCGTCCGCATCGAAATCGGCGATGATCAGGATGCGCCAACGTTCCCGCAGGGCGGTATGCAACAGATCGACCGCCGTTTCCATGTTCATAAGCGCGGCAGGCGGGGCCAGCAGCCGCAAATCCCGTTGCAATTCATGGGGCGAGCGCAGGTCGCGGGCTGCGTAAATGCGTTGCAGCAACAGCGGAACTGGCAGGTCATGGGCCGGTTCACAAACGCGGCGAATGATGGACTTTTGCATGAAAACAGACTATCCGGCGAGGGTGGGCTCCACCCGGTTACGGCCATTTTGCTTGGCCTGATATAGGGCGACGTCAGCCCGACGCAGCAAATCATCTAAATCGACCGTGGCTGGGTCGAGGCAGGCCAAACCCAGGCTGACCGTGAAATTCAGGAAACCCTGCTCCGTGTCGATGGTATATTCAGCGATGGTTTGACGCAGTCGTTCCGCTGCGATCCGGGCCGCGACGAAATCCGTCTGGGGCAATAAAACGGCGAATTCTTCACCGCCCATCCGGGCAAACACATCCACTTCGCGCAATTGCCGCCGCCCAATAATCGCCAAGACCTTGAGGACCTCATCGCCAATATGATGGCCGAAGCGGTCGTTAATCGATTTAAAACGGTCAGCGTCAATCATGAGCAGTGACAGGGGCATTTGATAGCGGCGGGCGCGGTCGAACTCCTGGGCGGCGGTTTCCATGAAATAACGACGGTTATGCAAGCCGGTCAGACTGTCGGTGTTGGCCAGTTCCACCAGCTTAGCCTGCGCCTGCTGGCGCTCGGCAATTTCCCTTTCCAACTCGGCGGTTCGCTCATTAATCTGGCTCAGCGCCGCGCCAAAGGCGCTAACGGCTTTAGCGATATCATCCAGTTCCTGCAAACGTTCGCGTTGTATCTGGACAGCGTCGGGTCGGGCCTGAATTTGCCTCAGATTCTGCGTAGCGCGCAGGATCGGCTTAACGACGGCGCGTCGGATGAAAATGATCATGATCATGAACAGCAGCGCCATACCGCCCGATATTGAAATGACCACCCCCATCGCCCACTTGGTTTGGCGGGCGATTCGCGCGCTGCCCTCTGCGGCGGTCACCGCAGCGTCCGTAGACAGATGCTGGACCAGATTGCCCAGCATGGTGTTGGCTTCCCGCCAATCGTTCGCTAGCGCGGCTCCATCATTCGGGATCGGTCCCCCCGCAGATTCGATACCTTGGCCAACTGCATCCAGCCTGGCCTGATGCGCCGCCATTTTTTCGATGATGCTGTAAACCTGATCGACCTGTTCCCTGATACGGGGGTCTCTTTCGTAAACCACATCCATCGCCAGAATCTGCGCCGCCAGTTGCGCCTCGCGCCGTTCATCAGGTTCTGCGCTGTGGCGAACAATCTCGCCGAACACTTTTAACCGCTCCAGGTTAACGACCGTGCGCACTTCCGCATGGATGTCCGGCAACAAAGTGTCGGTCGCTTCCTGAGCCAGACGGAGAATGTCGTATTGGACCATCAGCAATACGCCCACCGCCGCGCCGCCCGATAGCATCGCAATGACCACGCCCAACAACAGAGTGGGTACGAGGCGGCGGCGCGGCGGTTCATTCCGTTCTGGCGACGCCACGTTCATTTCCGCAGATTCCCGCAGACTTCCGTTGCGCTAGTAAACATTGAACGGGAAGTAGCGGGCGTTGATCCGGTGATAAGCGCCGTCGAGCCAGATTTTGCGCAACGCGGCGTTGACGGCGTCCCGCAACTGGATATCGCCCTTGCGGACCTGGATGTGGGCGACCTCGGTGGTTTCGTTGATCGTCAGCGGCTGGCCAATGATGTCAAGCGTCTGCCCGACCTCGGAACGCAGGAATTCAAAGGTGGACAGGTTATCGGCCAACACTAGGTCAACCTCGCTTCGCGCCAGGGCAGTGAATGCATCGGTCAGCGTGGCGGTGAACTTCAACGTGGACGTTGCGTATTTCTCTTGCAAATACTCGGCGTAGGTCGTATCGGCCTGCGTAGCCAGGGTCTTGCCCCGCGCCGTCTCCGGATTCACCTGCGTGACGCCCACGTCGCGGCGGCCAATGAACACATTGCGCGTCCGATAATAGGGGTCGGTAAACTCCGCCTGTTGCTCCCGCTCCGGAGTCTTGGACATACTGGCGACGATCATTTGATGCTGCCCCGCCATCAGGCGAGACAGCAATTCATTCCAGGGCACAGCAACGATCTCGCAGTCTTTTTCGAGACGACGGCATATCTCCCGAGCGATGTCCACATCGAAACCGGCCAGTTGGCCCTCTTCGTTGATAAAGCTGAATGGCGGATAAGCGCCCTCAGTCGCAACGCGCAGAGAGCCAGCGGCGCTGGTGGTAGCCAGCCAGCCGCAGAATCCTAGAATCAGCAATCGCATAAAAGTCTTGCACATACTCTTTCTCCACTGGACGCTAAACGATGGACCGGCTCCGCCGCCAGAACCGCCAGCGGGCGGCGTGAGTCAGCGAATGCCGGCCCTGACCACAGTATAAATGCAGCGCCGTGATCTGGCCGGCTTGCAACAGTCGCCGACACGGTTCGAACCAGTCTCGTTCCAACTGGACTATATGGTCGGTCCAAACCTCGATATCGCCATCGGCCCGGTCATAGCGCGCCATATCCAGCACCACCAGGCTGTCAGCGTCATGCGTGGATGCTTCCCGCCAATCGCTGACATTTTCCGGAACCGGGCTGACGGCGACGCCGGCCCGGCGCGCCAAACCCTGGGTGAGCAGGTCATTGGCGTAAAGACCAGCGGCAGGCGTTTGAGCGCTGGCGACCGGGAGTGAACCACCGCCCCACAGCCACAGACCGTTGATCATCGGCTGGTTGCGTTCATCCCGCGCCCGGTTGACCGGATGACCGTGGAACAGCATCTGTGCTTCAGTCAACAAGGCGTGCCAGCGCCGGATGTTCGACCCATAGGGAAGCAGTGGATTGATGTCGCAGCCAATGGCGTCAAGTAATGGATAGGTGCGCAGACCGGGATCGTCCGGCAGGCGTAAATACCAGCGATCCGGGCAGGGGACGTGGAGTTGCAACCCATCAGTGGCGAAGGTCTGATCGAACGCCGCCGCCAGCGCCGCCGCCTCAACCGGTTTAATGGCCAGCGCCCGGGCGTCGATCAGGAACACACCCCGCGCATCAGGGCGCAGATGCACGGGATCTGCTCGCAGCCACCAACCGCCGTCCGGTTCGCCGCTGTCCACCAGCGCTGTCACCGCCGCTACCGGAAGATCCGCCTCAGTGGGGATCGGTACGCCGAATAGTTGGAAGAGTACGGCGTCCATGGACGGAGGCGTTTCCGCAACATCAGCTCGCGCCAGCAGCCATTCCAGCGCGGGCGCTACCGGGCGAGGAACCGCCAGATCCGCCGGCCATGGACCCAGCAAGCCCGGTATCAACAAATGCAGAGTGGCCGCCACCGTCAGTCCGCGTCCAGGTGTTCCAGCCGGATGCGCGTCACCGGGGCGCAAATACTGGATAACGCCTCGATGGCCGAAATAGCTTCGTTCATCCGTTGTTCCTGCACCTCGTAAGTCAGCAGAATAATCGGCACATCGCTGGCCCCCGGCGCCGGTTCCTTTTGCAGAAGCGCCTCGATGCTGATGTCGCGGTCGGCGAGAATGCGAGTCACTTCGGCCAGAACGCCAGGCCGGTCCTGCGCCTGCAAGCGCAGGTAACAGGCGGTTTCCACCTCGGTCACCGGCAACACGGGCAAATCGGACAGCGCGTCGGGCTGGAAGGCCAGATGCGGCACCCGATTATCGGGGTCCGCAGTCAGGGTGCGCACCACGTCGATGATGTCCGCCACCACCGCCGAAGCGGTCGGTTCAGCGCCCGCCCCAGCCCCGTAGTACAGACTCTGGCCCACCGCATCGCCCTTGACCAGCACCGCATTCATCACGCCATTGACATTGGCGAGCAACTGCCGTTGCGGAATCAGGGTGGGATGGACCCGCAATTGCACCCCGCGCCCATCGTGGCGGGCAATGCCCAGATGCTTGATCCGGTAACCGAAATCTTCAGCGTAGGCGACGTCCTCACGGGTGATGCGGCTGATGCCCTCGATGTAAACCTGGTCAAACTGCAAGGGAATGCCAAAGGCGATGGAGGCGAGAATGGTCAGCTTGTGCGCAGCATCGATGCCTTCGATATCGAAAGTAGGATCGGCTTCGGCATAGCCCAGCGCCTGCGCTTCGGCCAGCGCCTCCGGGAAGTCGCGGCCCTTGTCGCGCATCTCGCTCAGAATGAAGTTGGCCGTACCGTTGATGATGCCGGCGACCCACTCAATCCGGTTGCCCGCCAGTCCTTCGCGAATGGCTTTGATGATCGGGATGCCGCCAGCCACCGCCGCTTCAAAGCCGACCATCATCCCGGCGGCGCGCGCGGTAGCGAAAATTTCATTGCCGTGTCTGGCGATCATTGCCTTGTTGGCGGTCACCACATGCTTGCCATTGGCCAGCGCTCGCAACGCCAGACTGCGGGCAGGTTCATAGCCGCCCATCAGTTCGACGATGATCGATACTTCGGGATCGTCCACCACTTCCAGCGCTTCGCCGGTGAGTTTCATTCCAGCGGTATGCGCAGTGGTGGTGTCCAGATTGCGGGCGGCGGCGTGGGTGATGAGAATTTCACGCCCGGCGCGCCGGCTGATTTCTTCGGCGTTGCGCGCCAGAACACGGGTCACGCCGCCGCCGACCGTGCCCAGACCGAGCAAGCCCACTTTCACTGGAGGATAAACGCTCATGATTCAGGCTCCCGCCGTTGGCGCCAGAACCGGCGCGTAAGCATCCCGGCCCTCCCTGCGGAACATCTCGCGGATGCCGCGCAGCGCCTGCCGGGTGCGATGTTCATTCTCGATCAGCCCGAAGCGGACGTGATCGTCGCCGTATTCGCCGAAGCCTATGCCGGGCGACACGGCGACTTTAGCTTGAGCCAACAGTTTCTTGCAGAACTCCAGCGAGCCAAGCGCCCGGTACGGTTCAGGAATCGGCGCCCAGACAAACATGGTGGCTTTGGGCTTCACAACGGGCCAGCCCAAAGCGTTCAGACCGTCGCAGAGTACGTCGCGGCGCTTGCGGTACAACTTGCAAATCTCGCCGACGCACTCCTGCGGCCCTTCCAGCGCGGCGATGGCGGCAACCTGGATCGGCGTGAACATGCCGTAGTCGAGGTAGGATTTCATCCGCGCCAGCGCGGCGATCAGGGTCGGGTTGCCGCACATGAACCCTACTCGCCAACCCGGCATGTTGTAGCTCTTGGATAGCGTAAATGATTCCACTGCAACGTCTTTCGCGCCGGGGACTTGCAGGATTGAGGGCGCCACATAGCCGTCAAACACCAGATCGGCGTAGGCCAGGTCGTGAATCACCCAGATTTCGTGCTCGCGGGCGATGGCCACCACTTTTTCAAAGAAGTTCAGTTCGACGCATTGCGTGGTGGGATTGGCCGGAAAATTCAGCACCAGCATTTTTGGGCGCGGCCAGGAATCCTTGATGGCTTTTTCCAGTTCGGCGAAAAAATCCATGCCCGGCGTCAGCGGCACATGGCGAATGTCGGCCCCGGCGATGACGAAGCCGTAGGGATGAATCGGATAGGCGGGGCTGGGCACCAGCACGGCGTCGCCCGGCCCCACGGTCGCCAGCGCCAGGTGCGCCAGCCCTTCCTTGGAACCGATGGTGACGATGGCTTCCGACTCGAAATCGAGATCCACCGCATAGCGGGTTTGATACCAGCGGCAAATCGCCCGACGCAAGCGCGGAATGCCGCGTGAGACGGAATAGCGATGGGCGCCGTCGCGCTGGGCGACCTCGATCAGTTTATCGACGATATGTTTCGGGGTCGGCTGATCGGGGTTGCCCATGCCAAAATCGATGATGTCCTCGCCGCGCGCGCGGGCCTGGGCTTTCAGGTCGTTGACGATGTTGAAGACATAGGGCGGCAGGCGTTTAATACGTTGAAAGTCGGCGTTCAAGGTGGCGTTTCCAGGGGCTGGATCAGGCAATCTCCGTCAAGGCGGGCTGCGCCAGGCGCGGAGATCAGGTCACGAAATGGGCAATGTCGCGTCAACAAAAAATTATATGAAATAGAGGCATTTGTTTATTGTGATCGCTGCATTGGCATATGGCTGGTTATGATACTACGGAAATTCCTCTTGTAAATTTTCGTTGCTGTGCGGCGCTTACGGACCGACTGCCAAAACCCTGCCAAGCGTCGTAAAATAAGTTTATTAAGTTATACATCTGTTAGGGAAAACTCGAATAAGTTGCTCCCGCGCCCGGCAGGAAAGCATAAACTGGATTCATTTCAGAAATTTCTTCGCGGGACTGGAAAAAATGATGCAAAGCCAGCGTGCGCCAGCGGATTTACGGATTTCAGCCTTGATGAGCGTCATCCATGCTCAATCAGCGCCGATAAAAAATAAAAAATCAAGCTCTCTATGGATTAGCCGCTGAGAATTTCAACTGGGCAACTTCCGGAGTCCGTAAAAGCGAAATGAAACCGCGATTGTTTATCATCATGGGATTGGGCTTCTGGCTATCGTCGCCGGTCGCCCTGGCTGATTCTCCGCTAAACAGCGAAACGTTCTCCCTGAGCGGCTTCGGTACGCTCGGCGGCGCTTACAACCTCGACGGCGAAGCAAACTTCATCCGTGATGGAATCCAGCCAGACGGCGCCGATGGCCGGGGTTTCACCGGGTCGGTCGATTCCCGGTTGGGACTCCAGGCTAACTGGAAACCCCATGAGGACTTCGAAGGCGTCATCCAACTGGTCAGCAAGTACCGCTACGACGGCAGCTACCGCCCCCAAGTCACCTGGGCCTTCCTCAAGTACGCCTTCACTCCCGACTTCCAGATCCGCGCCGGGCGTCTGGGATACGACATTTACCCGTTCGCTGAATCGCGCGATGTCGGCTATTCCTATGTCTGGGTGCGGCCGCCCGTTGATTTTTTCGGCTATATCTATTTTTCCCATCTGGATGGCGCCGATCTGACCCTGACCCATCAACTGGGCAATGGCTTGCTCAAGGGCAAATTGTTCGCCAGCCAATTCAATGACGCTATTCCCGTCGTTACCACGATTCCTGACGTCTACACTTTAAAAGGCGACGCTTGGGGAGGCTATCTCGACTACCAGACGCCGAATTGGTTATTCCGCGCCTGTCTGGTCATCATCAAGCCGGAAACCGAGCAGACTGCCGTGGCGATGCTGCAAAACGCCCTGCGAAGTACGCAAGTTCCCCAAGCCGTCTCCCTCGCCGGAAATATGGGCTTCGCAGACAAAACATTCAATTTCTTCACCACCGGCGCTGTGTACGATGACGGTCCGTTTCAGGGCCAATTGATGTTGAGCCGCATCCTCACCGACACGCTGTCCTACCCGAATAACACCGCCGGCTATGCGTCGCTGGCCTATCGCATCGGGGAATGGACCCCCTATCTGGTCTATTCCCGGATCAAATCCGGGCGCAACGATCACGTCGATACCGGTTTGCCCGATACCCCGCCCTTCGACGTTCTCAACGCCCAAGTCGGTCTGGCGCTATCCAATAACCAGGCCGATCAATCCACTGTCTCCTTGGGGGCGCGTTACGATTTCGCCCCCAACGCCGCGTTCAAGTTGCAAGTGGACCGGATTCACAGCCGGGGTTATCCAACGCTGTTGTGGGGCAATACCGACCCGGACTGGGATGGGCGGGCCACTATCTTCAGCGCCACGCTGGACTTTGTGTTTTAAGGCGGGGGACCCTCCATGCGCCCTTTGCTCTCGCTGCCCTCCCCCCCGATGTCGTGGTTCAGGCGCTGGCGACAATTCGGCCTGTGCGGGCTATTCGGCCTATCGTCCTGCCTCGGCCTCGCGGCGCAAGCCGGCGAACTGGTGGTGATCGTCCATCCAAACAGCGGCGTCAAGCAACTCAGCAAGGCCGAGGTCATCAATATCTTCATGGGCCGCCAGCGCAAGCTGCCCTCCGGCGCCACCGCCCTCACCGTTGACCTGAACAAACCCAGCGCCGAGAAAAAGAACTTCTATGCCCGACTGATCGGCAAGGAACTCACCGAAATCAACTCCTACTGGGCGCGCTTGATCTTCTCCGGGCAGGGTTCGCCCCCCCGCCAGGCCGAAACCGCCGAGGAAGTCCTTGAGATCGTCGAGAACAATAAGGGCGCAATTGGCTATCTCCAACGAAACCAGATCACCCCGCACGTCCAAATCGTCTATACCCTGCCCGAGTGATCGCTCCTCCCATGATCAAAACACAGCAGCAGACCAGCCTCGTTGCCCGCGCTACCCTGTCGATACTGACCATAGTCGCCCTGATTGGTCTGACCAGCTTGTGGCTGAGCAATACTTTGGCGATTCAGCGGGAAAACCTCCAGACTCAGGCACAACTGCAGCAACTGCTGGAAACGATTGCACGTCCCGCCAGCATCGCCTGCTTTCTGCTCGATCAACAGTTGGCCAGCGAAGTCAGCCAAGGGTTACTGAGCAACCGGATTGTGGCGTGGGTCGTGATTCGCGCAGGAAAACAGGAGTTGGCTCGAGCAAGCCGGCTCCCGGCGGCTAACGCCGCGACGGTCGATGCGTCAACCGGCTCGGCAAACCTCATCGTTCGCCCTATTTTTTCTCCGTTCAATCCAGAAGAGGTTATCGGAGAAATCCAGATGGCCCCTGACCGGGTCGAGATCGATCGGCGCGTCACCCAAGCCTCGTATTTCATCGGCATTCTGCTGACCGTGCAAACCATCGCGTTTGGCATCGCCGTGCTGCTGGTCGTGTACGGCTCAATCACCCGTGCGCTCAAGCAACTGGCCAACCGCCTGCGCGATCTGCCGGCTGAGCAAGGTGCAAAGCTCACCTATCCCGCCGGACACGAAACCGATGAAATCGGTGGGCTGGTGAAGTATATCAATCGCCTGATTGACCGTTTGGTCAACCTGCTCAATGAAGAGCGGCACATGCGACTGCAACAGGAAATTGAAGAGCGCAAATTCCGCTCGATTTTCGAAAATGCCAACACTGGAATCTTCCTGATCAATTCAGACGGCAACATCACTTCCTATAACCCGGCCTATCGGGAAATCATCCGTGCGGCGGGCTATTCGATAACAAGCGCTATGCCCAAAATATCTAGCCTCCTCAGCAACAACGAAGCGCAGGCGCAAGAATTAATGGCGGCCTGTGACCAGGAAGGCAGCAATATCCAGCGCGACATCTGTCTAACTGGCCAAAACGGCAACCCCGACCGCTGGATTCATCTGACGCTCAGCAAAATTGAAAACCAAGTGCTGCAAGGCGTGGCCAACGACATCACCGAGCGTAAGATGATCGAACTCACCGCCCAGAAAACCGCTATGACCGACGCCATGACCGGCCTCTTGAACCGCTTCGGGTTTGAAAAAAAACTGTCTGATCTGCTCCCCAGGGATTATCGGCAGTCAGAGCATGGCGTGGCCTTGATGTTGATCGATCTGGATTTTTTCAAGCAGGTCAACGACACTTACGGCCACGACGCCGGAGATCGCGTACTGATACACTTTTCCCGCCTGCTCGAAAGCGTGGTGCGCAAGTCTGATCTGGTGGGCCGGCTCGGCGGTGATGAATTTGTGATCTTTTTAGATTACATTGATGAGCCTGATGTTCCTATAAAAATCGCTCAGAGCATTATCGCTGGCGTTCAAAAGCCCATCGACATCGGCGCAGGCAAGACGGTGTGCGTCGGCTCCAGCATCGGCATCGCCCTGCTAGAGGGCGACGCCATCGGCCGGGAACCGCTGTTCAAACAAGCCGACCAAGCAATGTATCAAGCCAAGCAAAACGGACGAAATACTTATTGCCTTTACGCCAGGGTAGTCCTGAAAAATGGGTATTCCTGAAAAATGTAGTGTCCAAACCAGCGCAATGCTGAATTTAACAGGCTGCAGTGTGGAAAATCACTACCGAATGCAGGACCCCCTACACCAGAACCGCCCTGCAAGCCGCGACCTCGCCAAGCCCAGAGCTATAAACCCTTCTCCCACGCCGCTGACCTTGATTCAGTTCTGTCCAGCGCGTAAAAATCTGATTTTATCCCTACTGTGAAATATCACCGCACACCATTAACCCAAAGCTGCCATGTCTAAATTCGCCATGAGCGACCCGACCACGAATGTAGCGCTATTCTGGATTGATACAGAAGGCCGCATCCTCGAAGCCAGCGAGGCGGCGTGCCGCGCGCTCGACTACGAACGGAAGGAATTGCTGAATCTGATGGTGTGGGACATCGACTCCGAATTCCCCCGCGAGCGCTGGCCCGGCCATTGGCAAGAATTGCGTCAAGCCAAAACGCTTCACTTTCGCACAACCCATCGTCGGCGGGATGGCTCACTCGCGCCCGTCGAGATTTCCGTACACCATGTCGAGCTGGCCGGGAACGAATACTACTGCGCCCTCGCCTGTGAGATTACCCCGGAACAACAAACGGAAACTGTTTTGCGCGAAAACGGGGAGCGTCCGACTTTAGCGCAGGCCGATCAGGCGCTGCGCGCGCAAGAGCAAAAATTCCGCGCCCTCATCGAGAACAGCGCCGACGCCATCGCCCTGTTCAGCCCCGAGGGCGTCATTCTGTACGCCAGCCCGACCACCCGAAGAATCCTGGGCTACGCGCCCGAGGATGTGGTCGGTCAAATTTCCTACGACCTCGTGCTGCCGGAGTGGCGCGAACCCGTCCGGGAACGGCTGGCTGAATCCCTGCGCCATCCCGGACAACCCATCAGCGTCACCATGCGGGTCTTCCACAAGGACGGCTCCCAACCCTACCTGGAAGGCGCCTTCACCAACCTCCTCGACGATCCCGCCGTCGGCGGCGTCATCGTCAACTACCGCGACATCACCGAGCGCAAGCAGGTCGATCAGGCGCTGCGCGACAGCGAGGAACGCTTCGCCAAGGTATTTCGCGCCAGCCCCGCGCCGATGGCCATCTCTCTGATAGACACCGGCCAACTGCTCGACATGAATGAGCAATGCGTGAAAATGCTGGGCTATACCCGCGAGGAAGTCATCGGCCGCACCGCCATGGAACTCGGTATCTGGGCCGATCCAGACTCGCGTGATCGAGTGATCGCCCGGCTCCGTGCGGACGGTTTTATTCGCGAACAGCCCACCCGCTATCGGACCAAGACGGGCGCAATTGTGGACGCGCTGCTGTCGGTGGAAACCATACGGCTCGGTGAACAAACGGTGATGCTGACCTTCAGCTACGACATCACCGACCGCAAGCGGGCCGAGGAAACCTTGCGGCTGACCCAGTTCTCGGTAGATCACGCCTCGGACAATGTGATGTGGCTGGACGAGGAGGCCAAGCTGATCTACGTCAACGACGCTGCCTGCGCGTCCCTCGATTACACGCGGGACGAGTTATTATCGATGAACATTCACCAAATCGATCCCGATTTTCCACCCGAGCGATGGCTGCCGCACATCGCGGAACTGCGGCGGCGCGGGTCGATTACCTTCGAGTCGCGCCACCGCGCCAAGAACGGGCGCGTTTTCCCGGTCGAGGTCATCGGCAACTACGCCGAGTACAACGGGCATTTCTACGACTTCACCTTCGACCGCGACATCACGGAACGCAAGCAAACCGAGGAGGTGCTGCGGCTGACCCAGATTGCTGTTGACCGGTCTTTGGCCGGAGTATTCTGGTTCGACGCCGACGGCGCGCTCGTCTACGTCAATGAACAGGCTTGCCGCTCGCTCGGCTATCGCCGGGACGAACTGATTGGCGCCCGGATCGCAAAATTCGATTCGGACTTTTCCACAGAAAAACGGGCGGAATTGTGGCAACGCCTGCGCACCACCGGCTCGTTCACCTTCGAGTCCCGGCATTGGCGCAAGGACGGCTCGCAGTTCCCTGTTGAAGTGGCCGCCAACTACATCAAATCCGGCGACAAAGAATACAATTTCGTTTTCGTCCGTGACATTACCGAGCGTAAACAGGCGGAAATCACCCTGCGGAAAAGCGAGGAGCAGTTTCGCTCCATCTTTGAACACGCGCCGCTGGGCATCGTCCTGGTCGATGGCGCGGACAACCGCATTGCCCTCAGCAATACCGCCTTTCAACGCCTGCTGGGCTACAGTGCGGCGCAATTGCAGCACATGACGATAGAGGACATCACCCACCCCGACGACATCGACCAGAATTTGAGGCAGTTTCGGGCGCTCCTGGAAGAACGCATCTCGAACTATCACATGGAAAAGCGCTATGTGCGTCAGGATGGCGCCATTCTCTGGATTGATCTCACCGTTTCCGCCATCCGCGATGAGACCGGAAAACCCCGGTACGCCATGGGCATGGTGGAGGACATCACCGGCCGCAAGCGGGTCGAGCAGGCGCTGCGCGATAGTGAGGAACGCTTCGCCAAGGCGTTTCGCGCCAGTCCGGCGCCGATGGTCATCACCATCATCGACACCGGCCAGTACCTCGACGTGAACGAACAGTGGCTGAAAATCATCGGCTACCCCCGCGAGGAAATCATCGGCCACATCTCGACGGAATTGGGCATCTGGGTCGATCCCGGTGAACGCAAGCGGCTCACCACCCAACTCCGGGCTAATGGCTCGCTGGCGTCGGTGGCTGTCCGTTTTCGCACCAAGACTGGCGCAATTCTGAACACGCTGTTATCGGCGGAAATCATCCACCTCGGCGAACAGACGGTTATGCTGTCCCTCATTTATGACGTGACCGAACGCAAGCGCGAGGAAGATGCTTTGCGATTGACGCAACAGTCGGTGGATTGCGCCCGGGACACGATTGTCTGGCTCAATGAGGACGCCAGGATTATCTACGCCAACGACGCAGCCAGCACTACCCTGGGCTACACGCGAGAAGAATTTTTGACCATGAACATCCACGCCATCGATCCCGACTTTCCGCCCGAGGCGTGGCTGCCGCACATCGAGGAACTGCGGCGACGCAAGTCCATGACGTTTGAATCGCACCATCGCGCCAAGGACGGGCGTATTCTCCCGGTCGAGGTGACTTGTAACTACGTCGAGTATAACGGGCGTTTCTACAGCTTTGCCTTCAATCGCGACATCACCGAGCGCAAGCAAGCGGAAGCCGAGTTGCGCCAACTCAATCAGGAGCTTGAGGCGCGTGTAGCGGCTCGCACCGCTGAGTTGTCGGCGGCTAAAGAGCAGGCCGAAGAGGCAAATCGCGCTAAGAGCATGTTTCTAGCCAACATGAGCCATGAGCTGCGCACGCCGTTGAACGCGGTGCTGGGGTTCTCAGCTATTTTGCGGCGCGATCAGGCCCTCACCGCCGACCAGCGGGAAAGCCTCGACATCATCAACCGCAGCGGCGAGCATCTGTTGAGCCTGATCAACGACATTCTCGACATCGCCAAAATCGAAGCCGGCCACACCGAAGTGCGCATCGCGTCGTTCGACCTGAGCGTTCTGGTGCAGGACATCGCCAATATGATGCGCGTGCGCGCCAGTGAGAAGGATCTGCTGCTGCGGCTCGAACAGTCGGCGGAGACGCCGCACTTCATTCGCAGCGACGAAATCAAGCTGCGGCAAATACTGGTCAACCTATTGGGCAACGCTATCAAGTTCACCCAGAAAGGCGAGGTGGCGCTACGGGTGGGCATCCTGCCGGAACTGCCCACCTTACGGCTCTTCTTCGAGGTTCAAGACACGGGCGTAGGGATAACGGCGGAGGATCAGACGCGCATCTTCGAACCCTTCACCCAGGTGGGACAGATGGTCGGGCAAAAAGGCACCGGGCTGGGACTGGCCATCACCCGGCAGTTCATCGAGTTACTGGGCGGGCGCATCAGCGTGACCAGCCAACCGGGGCAAGGCAGTTGCTTCCGGGTGGAGTTGCCGGCCAAAATCGCCACCGCCGCCGAGAAGCCAAGCGAATCCGTTCATCACCGCGTGGTGGTCGGGCTGGAGCCGGACCAGCCAGACTACCGGATTCTGGTTGTCGAGGACCAGATGGAGAACGCCCTGCTGCTGCGGCGTTTTCTGGAAGGCGCCGGCTTTCAGGTGCGCCACAGCGAGGATGGCGCGCAAGGCGTGGCGCTGTTCGAAAACTGGCGCCCCCACTTCATCTGGATGGACCGGCACATGCCCAAAATGGACGGAATCGAAGCCACCCGGCTGATCCGGGCGCTGCCGGGCGGCGGCGAGGTCAAGATTGTCGCTCTTACCGCCTCAGTATTCGCAGAACAGCATAACAAACTGCTGGCGGCGGGCATGGACGACATCATGCACAAACCCCTTCAGCCCGAAAAGATTTTCGATTGCATGGCTCGCCATCTGGGCGTGCGCTATAGGTACGAAGAAATGGCGCCAGCGAGTCCGCCCCGCGACGAGTCGGCCCTGGCCCCGACCGCGCTGCTGACCCTGCCGGCGGAGTTGCGCCGGGAGCTAGCCGACGCCTTGGTGTGCCTGGACACCGGGCGCATCGACGTCTTGATCGAACGGATCACGGCGCAGGATGCCGCACTAGGCCACACCTTGCGCTGGCATGCCGACAACTTTAATTACGGGCCGATCGAGGAAGCGTTGCAAAGCGAAGTTTGAAATCCACAACCCCCTCCCCCGCAAGGGAGAGGGAGGATAATGCGTTGTAAATCGACAGTCCCTTGCGGGAGGGGAGCGCGCGATCAGAACAGCTTGAGGATCGAGCCGACGATAGCGGCGGCTGAAGCCAGGATAGCAACGATGCCGACGATCAGC
>Ga0209573_1002045_pt1 | contig 27447 bp, 26 predicted proteins | sample TNRBio252014_DNA_FD_185870 | JGI IMG/M metagenome (GOLD analysis project Ga0209573, IMG submission 185870) | Wastewater treatment Type I Accumulibacter community from EBPR Bioreactor in Madison, WI, USA - TNR Reactor_6/25/2014_ DNA (SPAdes)... | ecosystem: Engineered > Bioreactor > EBPR >... | reverse complement strand
GAAGAAGTAATCACGCCCATGCACTTCTCCGGGTCGGGCCGCCCGGGTGGTCGCGGTGACCACAAAGTGAAAATCCAGCATGCGCTGTTTCATGCGCGACAAGACTGTGTCTTTGCCGACGCCCGAGGGCCCGCTCAGGACGATCAGCAACGGCTGCGGCTGCGGCAGCTCATCCCAGGTTTCGGTCATCCGCCCATGATACGCGAAAATACAGGTCTTCCTCGTATAATGGTGGCTGCCAATCAGCCGAACGGTGGGCAAGAAGGGAGCGTTCCGCGTAGCGCGGACGGAGCCCTGATGATGCGGAGTAACCTGTTTTGCCGTAAATTCGTTGGTAAAGCATGCCATTCTACGATTTCTTCTGCGCCGACTGCCAGAAACGAGTGGCGGTCTTCCAAAGCTACAAGGACTATGGCGTTGTCTCACCCGTCTGCCCCGACTGTGGCGGCAAACACCTGAAGCGAAAACCGAGTCGGGTGCGTATCGCCAAGAGCGACGAGCGGCGGATGGAGGAGATGGCCGACCCGGGTGCGATGTTCGGCGACGTCGACGAGAACGACCCCAAATCGGTCGCACGCGCGATGCGCAAGATGGGTCAACAGATGGGCGAGGAATTGCCGCCCGAGTTCAGCGAGATCACGGATCGTCTCGAATCGGGCGAGTCGCCCGAATCGATCGAACAATCGTTGCCCGATCCCGGCGGGGGCGCCGGCGCTTCAGACGATTGAGCGTTGGCGCGTCAGCCGCGGCTGGCAAGACGCTCCGCCACAAGCCCCCAGACCTGCGTCTGCAGATCCGCGATCGGTTGAGCCGCATCGAGGCGCGCCCAGCGGTTCGGCTCGGCCGCCGCCAGCGCGCGATAGCCTGCGCGCACCCGGTTATGGAACTCAAGCGCGTAGGCGTCCAACCGGTTCCACTCGGCCGCTCCCTCTCTGCGACGCCCAAGCCCGGCCTCGGCCTCGATATCGAAGAACAGCGTGAGATCGGGTTTCAGCCCACCCGTGGCGAAGGCCTGGATGCTGCGGAGTAGATCCAGATCGAGCCCATGCCCATAGCCCTGATAGGCCAACGAGCTATCGAAGTAACGATCGCTCAAGACAAGCCCGCCGCGTTCGAGGTGCGGCTTGATCACCTGCCCCACAAGCTGCGCGCGGGCCGCCGAGTACAGAAGCAACTCGGCCCGCGGCTGCATGGCCGTGTTCGCCAGGTCGTGCAACACGTGCCGGATCTGTTCGCCGATCGCCGTGCCGCCCGGTTCGCGCGTCTGCAACACGTCATGGCCGGCGGCGCGCAGCCGTTCGGCTAACAACACGATCTGAGTGGATTTGCCGGAGCCGTCGGGGCCCTCGAAGGTGATGAACATCGTCGTTTTGTGGAGCGTGGGGCGAAGGTGAGCGCACCACGCTCCACGCTCAGTCGCGGAATATCCGCACCCAACGCCGCGGCTCCTTACCGTAGGAGTGCGAGATCAGGTGGGCCTTACGCACGAGGTCGTGCTGCAACCGACGAATATGGGGCGCGGCCGGCGGGAGATCAAACGAGGCTGCGCCGCTGAGCACCTGTTGGATCGCGCGTTGAGTCTCGTCGATCGCGTCCTCGGAATCATTGGCGCCGCTTGCCGCCTGCACGCGCAGGCTGAACAGATCCGACAAGAAGCTCTCGATCTGGTTTGTGGTGTTGGCACGCAGGACGTAGATCGGCAGGCCGCGCTCCTCGGCGTCCGCGATCGGGCGCTGCCGCTGGCGATAGTACGTCTTGAGCGTGACGATCGTCTGTGCTTCGTCGATCGAGTCGACCAACTGGGCGGGCACGCGGAGATGACGTACGGCCTGGTCGAGCCTGTTGCGCGCGATCCCGTAGGCGTAGATCCGCACGGGATCGAGCGTTGCGCGCGGCTCGACGGCCGCGGGCTCCGCCGCGAGCAGACGCCCGGGTGGCGTCGGCCCGCCGTTTGGCTCGCCCGAGCGCATCGGCCCCGGCGCGGCTCGGCCAGGGCCTGTCGTGGCGCCGCGCGCCTGGCCGCGACCGGCCCGACCGGCGGGCTGCGGATCGGGGGGTTGTTCGATCCTGACCTGTCCGTCGACCACACTCCGCGCTTCGGGGGCGCGCGGCCTCCCACGCAGAAGCGCATCGACGGCTGTGGCGACGTCGTGATGCACAGCCAGTTGCTCGCGCGCCTGGATCTCGATCAACACATCGAAGGTGGGCGGGGCGCGGCGCTCGAGCACTGTCTTCTGAGTGCCGCGCCGTCTGGCCTCTTCGTCGGAGAGCGTGACCGACTCGATCCCGCCGATCAGGTCGGCCAGGGTCGGGTTGAGCATCAGGTTCTCGAGTGAGTTGCCGTGCGCCGTGCCGATCAACTGCACGCCGCGCTCGGCAATCGTGCGCGCGGCCATGGCCTCGAGCTCGCGCCCGATCTCGTCGATGACGATGACCTCAGGGTTGTGGTTCTCGACAGCCTCGATCATCACCTCGTGCTGCAGGGTCGGTTGGGCCACCTGCATGCGGCGCGCGCGCCCGACGGCCGGGTGAGGCACATCGCCGTCGCCGCCGATCTCGTTCGAGGTGTCGACGATGACCACGCGCTTCTTCTCGGCCAGCGTGCGCGCGGCCTCGCGCAGCATCGTGGTCTTGCCGATTCCGGGGCGTCCGAGCATAAGGATGCTCTTGCCGCTGTCGATGATGTCCTGGATGATGTCGATCGTGCCGTAGACCGCCCGCCCGACGCGACAGGTCAGCCCGACGATCTGGCCGCGGCGATTGCGGATGGCGCTGATGCGATGCAGCGTACGCTCCATGCCGGCGCGGTTGTCGGCGTCGAAATCACCGATCCGTGTGACGAGATAGTCGATCTCGGCGCGCGTGATCTCGTGATCGGCCAGCACGACTTCGCCGTCGATGTAACGGGCGGTCGGCACACGGCCGAGATCGAGGATGATTTCGAGCAGTTCGTCGGTGCGGTTGGCTGCGGTAAGCTTGGCGCCGATCTCCGGCGGAATGACGTCCAACAGGGCGTGAAGGTCGTCCGTGATTCGCTTTTGCATTGCATCCTGGCGTCGGCAGGGTCCGACGCTCCTACAATTTTATCAAGGTCTGGCCCGGCGTGTTAACCACCCTTGATCCGGTGTGCACGGGTGAAAGCCGGGCACGAGCCGAGCCGTTTCGTTCGCTTACTTCCCGACGAGGCTGCGCGTTTGAGCCAGGCGCTCGGCCTGGGTGACCGGGCCGGTCGTGCGGGCGACGATGGCCGGGAGCGGGTGAAGCGCGGGCTCGCTGACGCGCACGGCCAGCCGCTTGACCATCACGGCTTGCGACGCGATTTTGTCGAAGCCCGCCAGGCGCAAAGGCTCCTGAAGCCAGTCCTGATAACGCCGCACGTTGACATAGACCGGGCGTCCGGCGCGATTTGACGAGGTCAAGAAATGGAGCGCCGAGGAGACGATCTCGTCCGCGAGGTCGTAGGCCTCGGGGTGCACAACTGGATCGACCCAGATGCCAAGGGCGCCGCGGCGCACTGCCAGGTGCGCGACGATGTCGTTGCCGCGCTCGAGCACATATCCGCGTCCGGCCTCCGGTGTGGGCTCGACCTGCTGAACAAGACGCGGGACGATGTCGTTGTAGAGCGCCAGCGTGGCCGGACCGTCCTCTTTGATGGCATGACGCAGGGGAAGGGCGGGCGCCGTGGGCGCAAGATCCTGATCGAGCCGCCAGATGGTCTGGCGGGCGTAGATCGCGAACCCGGCCACACGCAGGGCCTCGAACTCCGGGCTGATCTCATCGACCTCGGCCAACAGGTTGTGGCCGCCGCGCGCCCCGGCTTCAACGGAAAGCTGGTCAACCAGCGCCAGCCAGCCTGAGGGCTCGATCGACCATCCCGGAGCGATGAACAGCGCGCGGGCGCGCTCCTCTCCGGCGCGATGCCGCAGTTGCCCAAAGGCGCTGTGCCCATCCTGGCGCCAGATCAGAGTCGGTGCCCCGGCACGCGGCATCAGGTAAGCTAACAGCGCGCTTTGTAACGGCTGGCTGCCGCGGGTCAGCCGCGTGGCTGAATCGAGGCTGAGACCCCGGTCGCTCAAAGCGCGCACCAGGCCCACATCGCGCCAATCAAAGGGCCGGATCATGCCGTTATTGTATCGGTGAATAGGCGAAACTGGGCGACCCGGAAACGGCCGCGACGCTGACAGGACCCCACTCACGCAGGCCCGCGATCACGGGCCTGGCTAAGGATCCGGCTGGCCGAAAGGGGCGCTTGGCGTGGGCCTCAGGAGGCCGAGAACAGCGCCCCGGTGACCTGCCCAGGCAGGCGCCGACGGGCCTCTGAGGGGAGCACGGCTTTCGTGCACCGCTCGAACAGCCCACGCAGCGCATTTTGGAAGCGTTCGACCTCTCGGATCGTGCCGCAGCGAATGGCGGGCTCGCCCGCCACATCCAGGGTAAGCAACCCACGTAACCGATAGTGATCTCGGCGGAGCTGAGCGAGCGTCGGCGTGTCGTCGGCGAGGTGCCGGTCGCGGGCCAGCTGGCGCGCGCGGTCATTCAGCTCGGTCAGGATCGCGCTCGAGACGACATCGGCCCAGAACACGCTGTCTTCGCTGACTGACACCATGCCATAAAGCTCGACCCCACTCGAGACGGGCACCACAGCGGCCATCGCGAAGAGTTGTTCTGAGCCATCCACGGCGCGCCGCCACCAGCGAAGCCCCTGAGGCTCGTCGACCCATTCCCACTCAAAGTCGCCGGGGTCTGCGCCGAACCGACCTGCCAGCGACACCGACTCGAAGCTCTGGATGTACTCGGGCATCCGGCCCCAGGTCGATGTCGGCACAAGCATCGTCAACTGGGTTTCGGGGATCTCGCGCAGCCGCGAGAATCGGTGCTTTGGGTGTTCATTGACCAAGAAGGATCTCGAGGTGGACATGGCCCGCCCTCCCTGCGCAACCTGTCGGGTGCTTCCTAACCGCTGTAACAAATGGTTGGGGATCGAACCTATTCTAGCACTTCGCTACAGGTGAGCGCAGAGGACTTCGGTCATGGGCCGAGATTACGTCAAAGCAAAAGGGCCGGCAAGGGCTGCGACGCGCCGAGCGCCAGAGCCCTTGCCGGCCCTTTATGTAGGGCAGGATGGGTCAGCCGAGCCGCGATGTCGGCGGTTTGAGGGTGAGGGTCGACGTGGTGTTGGCGCGATCGAACAGCTTCTTGATCGCAGCCTGAAAGCGCTCGACCTCACGGATCGTGCCACGGCGCACCATGGTCTTGTCTTGTCGATCGATGGTGAGCAGGTCACGCGTGCGGTAGTGCTCGCGACGCAACTGACGCAGCGCCTGGTTGGCCGTCATATACCGTTCTTCGGTCATATTCCGGGCGCGATCGTTGAGCTCGGCGATCAGCACGCCGGCGACGACATCGGCCCAAAATGGGCTGTTCTCGTCGACGGTCACCATGCCATAAAGCTCGATGCCCTGCAAACGCCGGATCGCGGCGACTACACCAAACAGGTATTCATTGCCGTCAGCGGCGCGCCGCCACCAACGGATACCCTCGGGCTCGTTGACCCACTCCCACTCATACTCTCCTGGGTTGGCGCCGAATCGGCCGGCCAGTGATACGGCTTCATAGCGCAGAATATGCGCCCTGACCCGATCCCACGTCTGGGCGGGCACCAGCATCACAAGCTGAGCCTCAGGGTTCTCGTGAAGCTTCGAGAAGCGGTGGCTGGGATGATCGTTGACCAGAAAACCTGTGTTGTACTTCATTGATCCGGTACCTGCGTGTTTCTGCAAGCCTACCTGTGCGCCAAGTCTGTTTCAAGCCCGTAATCGTAGGATATTCGTAGGGTTCGTTTGCGTAAATGTAACCTCGGTCAGGACCCCCAAAGGTCCTATCGGCTAATAGGCCAACGCACGCCTCGAATCGACGTAATCTTAAAGGATCGGCCGGCTGCATTTCTCTGCTTGTCATGAGACTCGCGGGACCCTATAATGATCGGGTTATCCCCAAAATCTAAGGTTTGGCGGAGCGGGCTGCCCACATGCAGGGTTTTCTGCGCTGGGCAGCGTATTGTCTGTAGAGATACCAGTGCCTGATGCGCCCGGCGCTAGAGTAACTGAGACCGTCATGGCCGTCATCGGGTGAGGAGGTCACGATGTACGTTGAGACCGAAATCCTTTTTCCACCCCGCATCATCCCTCAACTGCGCGATGCGGTTGGCCCGGAGTTCCGGAAACTGGTCGACCATGTCATGGGCCTTGACGAGGCGCAGCCCGAAAGCCTCGCATTCACGCTGATGATGGTGCGCCTCGACGGATGTCTTGAGTGCGAGACGGATTCGTTTCGCGCCATGCGTGGCTGCGCGCTGTGCGCGGCGCAGACCCTGCGTCGTTTCCGCTCGAATGAAAAAGAGTTGCTGCGCCTGTACAAGACTGCTTTGAAGGATATCCAGGAGCAACTGTCGACGACCTCGGTCGCCCGACCGCGCCCTCAGAGCGCCTCGGCTTCGCCCACGCGTACCCGGTCTGGCCGGCGCTCGTCCCCGGTTCCCGCCTAGCTCAACCATAACGCCGAGTTACGCCCGGCGCACTCCAATGTCCAGCACTGCGTCAGCGCGCGATGGCCGTACCGGCGTTCTTCATCTCGCGCTGGCGATTGCATTGCTGGCCCTTGGGTGGTGGCTGCGAACGGCTTCGCTCGAAGCCTTCAGCCATCTCCTCCATCATGATGAAGCCTGGTACGCGCTCAACGCCGTCGATCTGATTGCCGACCCGCGTTTCGTCACATTCTTCCCCGAGAACAACGGCCGCGAAAGCGGCTGGATGTATGTGCTGGCCGGTTGGATCAGCCTGCTTGGCCGAGACATCGCAAGCCTGCGCCTGCTCGCGGCCTTCGTCGGCCTGTTGACACTGGCGGCCGTCTATCGCCTCGGTCGCGAGTTATTCGATCGTTGGGCCGGCCTTGGCGCTTTGGCGGCGTTGAGCGTGCTCTTCTGGCACGTCATGATCTCGTCGCACATCGTCCGTCTCAACTTCGCCCTTTTGCTTGTCGCGCTGGCGGCGTTGGGTTGGGCCAGGGCGTTGCGGCGCGGCGGCGCAATGCGTTGGGCGCGCGCCGGGTTGTTGACCGGAGCGCTGGCGTACTCTTACTTCGCCGCCTGGGGCATCCTGGCGTTCTTGTTGCTGGGCGGCTTGATCTTGGCCGTGTTCCGCCCGGAGCAGCGCCGCGGGATAGCCCTGGCCTGGGGCGCTGCGGTTCTCGTTATCCTGCCCCAGTTCCTCTATGCCACCACGCACACCTATCTGTTCACGACGCGCTCGTCCACTGTCGCGCGCTTTGAGGCGACCACATTGCTGGCCAACGTGCTGGCCTGGCTACGTGCCTGGTGGATACAGGGCGACCTCGATGATCACTACAATCTGTCCGGCCGTGCGATCCTCGGGCTGACCGGCTCGGTTGTGTTGATCGTCGGGATCCTGGCCGCGAGCTTCGACGCCTGGCGCGCGCGACGTGCCCCAGGCGGGGCCCTCGCCGGGTTTGTGGTGCTGGCGGGGCTTGGCATCGCGCTCGCGCCGTCGCTCGTCACAGCCGACGCACCCAGCTTCTCGCGCGGCGCGATGGCCTTGATCCCACTCGGGCTCCTGCTTGGGCTGGGCCTCAGCCGGATCGGGCTCTGGCTGGCAACGCGTTGGCCAGGTGTGAGGGGGCTGCCGTTCGCGTCGCTCGCCTTGTTGGCCCCGCTCGCGGTCTCGGGCTATCGAGATCTGCACGGCGCCTGGATCGACTTCGCGCGCCGCACAGCTTTTATGGAGGCGCCGCTGATCTATGGCTTTGAGCGTGCCGCCGCCACGCCGATAGAACAACCGGTGTATTTCAGCCCCTTTACGCCAACGCATCCCGTGGTCCGCTATTTGAGCCCTTTGCTGGCGCCGCGCCCGGTCGGGGCCTTCGACAGCCATCAGTGTCTGGCGCTGGCCGCGGAGCCGGCCACCTACTTCAGTTTGAGCGCCTTCGAGGATGTCGCGGCCGCGCTCGGACCCTGGTCGACCATCGTCGAACGAGAGCGACGCGACGACCTGGCCGGCGCGCTCTTGCTCGAGGCCTCGCCCTCGGAAGCGCTTCGCGCCCGACTGGCGGAGGCCCCTGAAGGCGTGATCGCGGATCGTCTCAAGGTCTGGGTGCTCGCACTCTCTAATCCGACGCCGGCCCCAGGCGAGACCATTACGCTGACTGTGGCCCTTCAGATGACCGAGCCCGCCACGGCTCCGCTCGGGGTCTTCGTACACGCTTATGGCGACCCGACGCCTTATGCGGGTGGCCGAATGTGGGCGCAGACCGATGCCGGGTTGTGCGACTCGTATCCCCCCACAGTCTGGCGCGCCGATGAAGCGATCGTGCAGTCGTTGGCGTTGACCTTTCCCGCTGACCTTGCCGCCGGGCCTTATGAACTGGTCTTTGGCGCATACACCTATCCCGACATCACGCGATTGCCGATAACGGCCCCTGACCCCGCGCAACCGCACGTGGTGCTGCATCGCTGGTCCGTGCCTGAGCTCTGAGCCTGCTCCGCTATAATCGCCGCGATCCATGATGGCATCGCAGCCTCAACCCACAGTCACAGCCGCGCGCGCGACACTCCTATCGTCGCCGCAGGCGCTCCTGATCGTTATCCTGGTCGGCGCGACGGCGCTGCGCCTTTTCCGCGCAGGCGTTCAGGAGATCTGGGGCGATGAGGGCGCCAAGCTCGAGGTCGTCACCCAGGGACTTGCCTGGCTCTTCAACCCCGCGGCCGAGGTGCATCCACGCGCCTTCCACAGCCTGCTGTACCTCTGGCATGCGCTCTTCGGTTTCAATGCCTATGGGTTGAAGACGCTGCCGGCCCTGCTCGGCGTGCTGGGCGTCGCCGTGAACTACGCTGTGGCGCGTCGATTGACGCGCGCGCACGGCGCCTGGTCGACGCGCATCGCCCTTGGGACGGCGCTCTTGACCGCCGTGTCCCCCTTCCAGGTCTGGTACGCACAAGACCTGACGCAGTACACGCTGCTGATGGCCCTGGTCGGGCTGAGCCAGTTGGCCCTGCTGAACGCGATGGCTCAGCCTGGCCGGGCCTGGCGCTGGGTGTTGTATGCCGGCACCAGCGCGCTTGTCGTATACACCCACTACTACGGCCTTTTCGCGCTTCTGGCGCAAGGACTTGGGGTGTTGTGGTTGCAACGGAACGCGCTGCGCGGTTTTGTGCTGGCCCAGTTCGCCGCGGCGGTGCTTGTGGCGCCCTGGCTGACGGCACAGTGGGGGCTGCTGACCGGACAGGCTGCGGCCCGCGAGAACTTCATCAGCGTGGAGCGCTTCGGTCAGGTCGCGTGGACGGGGTTGCAGGCGTTCACGGTGGGCAACACGTTGCCGGCGTCGTTGCTCGGGGCGGTCTGGCTGTATCTGGCGTTGGCGCTCGGCGGGCTGTGGGCGCTGGCGCGCCGCGACGGGCGGATCGCCGCAACGCTTGTGTTGTGGTGGCTTGTGCCAGTGCCGCTTGTCTTTCTGCTGACCGGCTACCAGTCGTACTTCAGTGAACGCTTCCTCAGCATGACCTACCTGCCGCTCGCGATCTTGCTGGCGACGGCGCTGACAACGCTCGGCTGGTCACGGCTGGGCGGTGTCGCCGCCGCCGCGATCCTGGTCGTCTCAGCGATCTCGCTGCAGGCCGCCTATTTCGACCCGGCCTACACCAAGGCCAATTACGGCGCGATGTTGCGACTGGTCGGTGAGCGCGCGCAGCCCGGTGATGTGCTCTGGCTCAACGGGCCCGATCAGCGCATGCTGATTCAGATCTATCAGCCCGCCGACGTGCCAACCGTGTGGATCGATCGAGGGCGGTTGTTTTCGGTCGAGGATGCCTCGGCGCATCTTTCCGAGCTCGCGAACGGGTATCAGCGGGTCTGGCTTGTGATGTACGGGCCGCCGCCGGTGTACGATCCGGAGCATCGGGCCGAAAGCTGGCTGGGCGAGAACGGCTACAAGGCGTTCTATCAATCCTATCTTGGCACCTACCTGACGCTCTTCGTGCTCCGACCGGCGGGCGGCGAGGTTGCCGTGAGCCCGATCGGCGCACGGTTCGCCGACGGCCCCGAGTTGATCGGGGCCGCGATCGAGCCCGGCGTGGTGGCGCCGGGCGAGTCTGTGCTGCTCACGCTGGAATGGCGTGCCGACACCCCGGTGCCGATCGACTACACCGTGTATACGCACCTGCTGGCCCCGGATGGGGCGCTGGTGGCGCAATCCGACAGCCAGCCGGTGGGTGGCACCCGCCCGATGCGGGGCTGGTCGCCCGGCGAGACGGTTCGGGACCAATTCGCCATCCTTGTACCGCCGGAGGCCGTTGCGGGCGAGGGCTACACCTTGCGGATCGGGTTGTACGACCTGGCGACGTTCGAGCGCGCGTTATTGGATGGCTCGAGCGACGATGGGGTGACGATCGGCACGGTTCAGGTCATCGCTGCACCCTGAACAAACGCGGAGTTTTGACCCGCGAAGACGCGAAGCGCGCCAAGGATCATCTTGGCGCGCTTCGCGTCTTCGCGCCTCGCTTCACGCCGGGCTCGCACGGCTCACACCCGTGAGCCGGGGGGTGGGGTGGGGATTGGTACAATAATCCGCATCTCAAAACCAACGCGCCATGCAGGAAGCACCTGAGCGTGGCGCACTGTGACGTGTCGCTTCGCGAATCAGGAAACCGACCATGAACTATGACGTGATCATCATCGGCGCCGGCCCGGGCGGCTATGTGTCTGCCGTGCGCGCCTCGCAACTCGGCCTTAAAACCGCTGTGGTCGACAAGGAATACCTCGGTGGCGTGTGCCTCAATGTGGGTTGTATCCCGTCGAAATCGCTGCTCAAGAACGCGGCAGTGGCCGACATCCTGCGCCATGGCGGCAAGGATTTCGGTTTCAAGGTCGAGAACGTCACCCTCGATTACGCGGCGGCCGTCAAGCGCTCGCGCCAGGTCTCCGATCGACTGACCAAGGGCGTTTCCTTCTTGATGAAGAAGAACAAGGTCGATGTGCTGATGGGCGTGGCAACGCTCAAGTCGAAGACCGAGGTCGAAGTGACGCCCAACGACGGGAGCGCGAAACAGACACACACGGCCAAACACATCATCATCGCCACGGGTGCACGCGTCGCGCCGCCGGCGGCCTTCAACGTCGATGGCAAGACCGTGGTGACGTACAAGGAAGCGATCGTGCAGGAGAAGTTGCCGGCCTCGGCCGTGATCATCGGCGGCGGCGCGATCGGCTGCGAGTTCGGCACGGTCTGGAGCGCCTATGGCTCCAAGGTCACGATCATCGAGATGCTGCCGACCCTCTTGCCACGCGAGGACGAGGAAGTCGGCACCGAGTTGGCCAAGCAGTTCACGCGCCACGGCATCGGGGTGAAGACCGGCACCAAGGTCGACAAGATCGAAAAGACTGACGCCGGGGTCAAGGTCACGGTCACGGGGCCGGCGGGCACCGAGGTGATCGAGGCCGAGCAGGCGCTTGTGGCGATCGGCTTTAGGCCGAACTCCGAGGGTCTCGGGCTGGAGGCGCTCGGCGTCACGGTCGAGAAGGGCTTTGTCCAGGTCGACGACAAGATGGCTACCAATGTCGCGGGTCTATGGGCGATCGGCGACGTGACCGGCAAGACGGGCTGGGCGCACACCGCCTCGGCCCAGGGCATCGCTGCGGCCGAGGCGATCGCCGGGCATCACGCACCGGCGCTGCAATACGAGTTCATGCCCAGCGCCGTGTACTGCCATCCACAGGTGGCCTCGTTCGGCCTGACCGAGGCCAAGGCCAAGGAGCGCGGCTACGAGGTCAAGGTCGTCAAGTTTCCGTTCCAGGCCAACGGCAAAGCGTTGGGTCTGAACGAGTACGCGGGCTTCGTCAAGATCGTGACCGACGCCAAATACGGCGAGGTGCTTGGCGCTCACATGATCGGCCCGGAGGTCACCGAGTTGCTCGGTGAACTCACCCTGGCGCATGGCGCCGAGTTGACGATCGAGGAGATCGCGCGCAACGTCCACGCGCACCCGTCGCTTTCCGAAGCGATCATGGAAGCCGCGCATGGCGCGGTCGGCGGCTACATCAGCATCTAGGACAGCAGAAACGAAGCAAACAAAAGCGGGGTCGGGCGCAATAGCCCGACCCCGCTTTCGTTTGGTGTCAGAAGCCGGTCAGTGATGGCCGCCGGCCGGTTTGCCGCCACCCTTGGCGGGGCCGCTCTTGGCCGGTGGCGCGCCGGAGCGGCTGATCATTTGAGCCAGAAACGCCGCAGCGCCCATCGCGCCGGCCAGCACCGCCACGGGGGCCAGCACATAGAACCACACAAGGACATCGTTGACCAGCGATTCCATGTTACGTCTCGCTTTCTTCGAGCCTGCGCCGCCCCGACTGCGGCGGAGGTCGATGCACCCAGTGTCCGCTGAACACCGCGCGCGGACGGTTGGCTTCCCATCGTCATGGTTGGTTAAGGCTGAGACCTCACATAAACCTATGTGAACCTCTATACGTCAGCGGCCGTTGAGCGCGTACGATCCTGCGTCATGTGGCGCAAGTATCTGCAGCTTGGTCTGTTGCACACCGCGGTCGCCCTGCTGACGTTGCCGGTGGACGACAACCTCAATCGGGTGATGAATGTCGAGCTCGGCCTGCCGCTGACGCTGGTGACGGCCCTGATCTCTTTGCCTTATCTGGCAGCGCCGCTCCAGGTGGGCTTTGGCGCCTGGGCCGATCGACACCCGATCGCCGGCCGGCGGCGAACGCCGTATGTGGCTATCGGTCTGGCGCTGTGCGCTGCAGGGGTGGCGCTGCTGCCTGTGGCGCTGCTGCAGGTGAGCGGCGACGCCGGAATCGGTCTGGCCGTGGTCGGCTTTCTGCTCTGGGGCGTCGGTTACAACATCAGCACGGTTGCCTACTTCGCGCTGGCCTCCGAACTGTTTGGTGAGCGGCTGCGCAGCCGGGCCGTGGCCGTGATGTACTTCGTGATGTTGATCAGCGTGATCATCGGCGGGATCGTCTTCAGCCGCGTGGTCACCGACGTTCCCGACACGGTCGAGGCCCTCGCCGGGCCGCTGACCAACGCCATCTGGGGCGTCGTCGGCGTGGCCCTGGTCGTCGGCACGCTCGGCCTGATCGGGCTCGAGCCGGCCGGCCTGGGTGTGACCCCCGCCGCAGGACCGACTCCAGGCCCGCGCGCGCTCCTTGGCTTGTTGGCCGCGAACCCGCTGGCACGACGCTTCTTCATCTACCTCACCCTGTTGTTGATCGCGATCCTGGGGCAGGATGTGCTTCTCGAGCCGTTCGGCGGCCAGGTGTTGGGGATGCCGCTGGCCGAGACGGCGCGTCTGCGTTCGATCTATGGCGTCTGCTTCCTGATCGCGCTCGCGCTGGCGGCGTTGATGGAGCGCGTCCTCTCAAAACGACGGGTGGCCCAGGCTGCGGCGTTGTTTGGTGGCGCGGCGTTCACGCTGCTCATGGCTTCAAGCCTGACTGCCTCACAACCGGTGTTCTATTTCGGATTGATCCTGCTTGGCCTGGCCATCGGTGTCTCGACGGTGACCAATCATTCCTTCATGCTCGACATGACAGCGCCAAGCGACACCGGGTTGTTCATCGGCGCCTGGGGGCTGGCCGTCTCATTGGCGCGGCTGCTGGGTGGTCTGGTCAACGGCGTAGTACGTGATCTGGTCGGCGGGGCCACAGGAGACCCCGGCCTGAGCTACGCCGCCGTATTTGGGCTGCAACTGGTCTTCATCCTCGGCTCGCTGGTCGTTCTGGCCGGCCTGCCGCGTCTCTCGCTCGGCACACCTTCGCCGGCCAAAGAAGCGCTCACAGACCGGGTCTCGGCGCTGGCCGAGTAAATCCACCCGACCCAACCCCGTTACAATGTCTGGGCCCCAATTCGCTCACGAAGGGACCCGACCTCATGGACGCGCTCGAAAACCTGCTGGCTGATCTTGTGCGGATCGACTCCGTCAACCCCGATCTCGTGCCCGGTGGCGCCGGCGAGGCGGCAGTCGCGGCATTCGTCGCGGACTGGCTCCAGGGCGTCGGCATCGACGCACACCTGGAGGATGTTCGCCCTGGGCGACCCAACGTAGTCGCACGGCTGCGTGGCAGCGGTGGTGGCCGGACCCTGATGCTCAATGGGCACCTCGACACAGTCGGCGTGGTTGGGATGGATTCGCCGCATTCGCCGCGTGTTGCGGGTGGGCGGATGTATGGGCGGGGCGCGTACGATATGAAGTGCGGGCTGGCGGCCGCGATGCTAGCGCTTGTCGCGATTCACAAGCGATCGACCCCGCTTCGAGGTGATGTGCTCTTCACAGCCGTGATCGACGAGGAGAACGCCGGGCTGGGCACCCGCGCCATCGCCGAGCGCTACACCGCCGATGGCGCGCTGATCGCCGAGCCGACCGAGTTGAGCCTCATCGTGGCGCACCGCGGCTTCGCCTGGCACGAGATTGAGACGCACGGCGTCGCCGCACACGGCTCGCTGCCCGAGGAAGGCGTCGACGCGATCGCGCACATGGGCCGGGTCCTCGTGGCGTTCGAAGGGCTGCAGCGTGCGCTGGCGTCCCGGCCGGCGCATCCACTGCTGCGCACAGGCTCTCTGCATGCCGGTCTGATTCGCGGCGGCCAGGAACTCACGTCGTATCCCGCCAGTTGCGTACTTGGTCTCGAGCGGCGGACCTTGCCCGGCGAGACGCTCGAAGTGATCGAGGCCGAATATCGCGGCATCCTCGAGCGACTGGCCACAGACGATCCTGCTTTCTCGGCCACGCTCAAACCGTTGTTGGCCTGCAGCCCGATGGAGACCGACCCCAAGGGGCCGTTGGCGACTGTGGTGCTTGCGGCTGCGGCCGCGACGCTCGGGCAAGAACCGGAGACCGCCGGCGCGCCGTTTTGGACCGATGGCGCCACGCTGGCGGAGGTCGGGATCCCGGCTGTGCTGTTTGGGCCGGGCGGCGCAGGCGCGCACGCCTTCGAGGAGTGGGTGGATCTGGAGAGCGTGCGTCAATGCGTGGCGATCTATGCCCGCGTGATCGAGGGTTTCTGCGCCTGAGACGGTCACGGCTGGCCGGATGTTAGAATGACGTCCGTATGATTCCCCACGATTACCATCTACATTCCAACTACTCGCCCGATTGTCAGGTCAGCATGGTCTCGATGTGCGAGGCCGCTGTTGCGCAAGGCATCCCCGAGATCGGCTTTACCGAGCATTACGATCTGCACCCGGACGAATGGGAGCGGGACTGGTTCAAGGTCGATGCTTACTTCGTCGAACTCGAGAAGGTGCGGGCGCAGTTTGCGAGGAATCTCACTGTGCGTGCGGCCGTTGAGTTGGGCGAGCCGCACATCTTCCAACTCGAGTGTCAGGAGTTACTCGCGAAGCATCCCTTCGATTACGCGTTGGGCTCGCTACACTGGGTGGGCCGCCGGCTGGTGTTCGATCCGCAGTTCTTCAATCGGCCGATCGACGAGTCGAGCCGTGACTTCTTCGAGGAACTCGAGCGCATGACGCGGGTGGGTGGCTTCGATGTGCTGAGTCACTTCGATGTGATCGTGCGCGTTGGCTTTGACGTCTATGGCGTCTACGACCCAACGCGCTACGAAGACGTCATCCGGCAGGTGCTGCGCAACGTGATTGAGCATGGGATCGCGCTCGACATCAACACGGCGGCCTTTCGGCGGCGGGCACAGCGCCTGACGCCGGGGCTCGAGATTCTACGCTGGTATCGAGAGTTGGGTGGCGAGCGGGTGACGCTTGGCTCTGACGCGCACCGACCCGAGCACGTTGGCGGGCATTTGCCTGTAGCGATCGAGGCGCTCAAGGCAGCGGGGCTGACGCACCTCACGTTCTTCGAGCGCCGCCAGGCGCGGCTTGTGCCGTTGCCATGAAGGGACTGTCGGTTAGAAATTCGCCGACTTTTCCGTGAATGGGGTTTTGAAACGGCTCTGATTCCCGAGAATCGCGGGTGGACCTGTCAGGTCGAAGGTTAGAATCCCGGCCCGACTCTTGCATGATCGCAACGCGATGGCTCCGCCCACACGTGCTCTGAACCTCCTGCGCGGCCTCTCCTGGCGCACGTTACGCCCGGAGCTGCTGGGCATCGTCGGGGTGGCGCTGCCCCTTTTGAACGGCTATGCCGTGCTCTGGTTGCTCGCTGCTCAGGGGTTGTTGCCACGGGTGACTCTCGCACCGGTTAGCGAGATCCGCGACCCCGTATTCCTGACTCCAATCGACTGGGCGGCGCTGCTGGCTCTCGCCGTCGCGGCCGCGACGGCCTACCTGATCTGGTGGCCGCCCTTTGGCTGGGCGTTCCGCGCGGAGCAGGTCGTATCCACCTCACGACGGCAGACGCTGTTTGTCGCCCTGGCTCTCCTGGGCGGGCTCACACTCCTCAGCGGTGATCCGGTTCGGCTGCTCCTGACGGCGCCGGCCGCGCTTTGGCTCTGGATCCAGCCGCGTGGGCGGGGCGCCGGCCAGGCGCTCAACATCATGCTGTGGAGCGGCGGCCTGTTGTCCTGGCTAATCGCAGGCGTGGCTCTCGCGGCCGTCCTGCCGACGCCCGCCTTCCTCTGGTGGCACCTGATGGCCGCGGCCGCCTACGGTCTGATCCCCGCGGGTGATGTCGTGCACTGGGCGGTGCTGATGGCGCTTGGAGTTCGCTTTCTGCGCTTCGGGCTCTCGGCGGAATCGTTATTGCCACGATAGTGAAATACAATACGGATCAAATTCCTCGATAAAGTGGCGCATTGTGGTAATGTGCACAATCAACGACTGGTCAATATTCGCCGTATTTCAGGCAATTTTGTAATGATAAAATCGGGCCTAAACCCGGGTTCACGTTGGTGAAACGAACCCGCGAAGGCCTTGTTTTCATCCGCCTGAGGAGATTCAGTATGGCAGCAGTCACGTCGCGCTGGGACTCGTTCAAAGAGGGCGTCCTGTATCGCGGTCGGGAGGGTCACTACGCCTTCATCCTCCATCGCGTATCGGGCATCGCGATCTTACTCTTTTTGGCCATCCACATCGTCGATACATCCTGGGTGGCTTACTGGCCCGAGGAGTACAAGCATGCGATCGAGCTTTATGGTTCGATCCCGTTCCTGGTCTCCGAGTACTTCCTCTTTGCGGCCATCGTTTACCACGCGATCAACGGCCTGAATGTGATCGTCAAAGACACCTTTCCGACGTGGTGGGATCGGCACATGCAGGCCCATTCCTTCCGCAAGGTGTTGGCGCTTTCGGTGCTGTTCTGGCTCCCGGCTGCGTACTTCGTCAGCCTGAACCTGTACAACTTCCACATCTGCCCGGCGCTGGGCGGGGCGTGCGGTGGCGCGGAACCGCCGGTGGCCTTCTCGGGGTTGAGCATCACATACCTGGTCGTCCCGGCCGCGTTCATCGTCACGGCGGCCATCCTGGCCTGGGGCGGCACGTTCAGTGAATCGCTGACTTCGAAGGCGCCGCGCTACGTGCGTCGCCCGGGGCGGACGTTCGAGACCTGGTCGTGGCTGTTCATGCGCATCAGCGGCGCGCTGCTGTTTGTGCTGGTCTGGATCCATGTGCTGGCCAATGCCCTGCTGACCGGCGCGCACCACATCACGCTCGAGTATGTCGCGCAGCGCTGGGCCGACAGCCTCTCGTGGGGCAGCACCTTCGGCATCCTGGCCGTTGCGCTGCTCCACGGCGTCAACGGCCTGCGCGCGGTGCTGAGCGACTACATCCACGGCGACGGCGCCAACCGTGTGATCAACTTCGTGTTGATGATCGCCTGGGTCATCATCACGGCTCTGGGCGCTTACGCCATGTTCGCGGGAGTGCGCGTAGCCTCGTGAACCGCAAAGACGCAAAGGTCGCGAAGACTCATTGACTGGATCTTCGCGACCTTTGCGCCTTCGCGGTTCGTCATTCGTCGCCTTGTCGACAGAGGACCTCATGATCCATCACCATCAGTTCGATGCCATCATCGTGGGCGCCGGCGGCGCCGGTCTGATGGCGGCGCTGCACGCCTCGAAGGCCGCCAACGTGGCCGTGATCTCGAAGCTGTATCCGACGCGCTCGCACACAGGCACGGCCCAGGGCGGCATCGCGGCCCCGCTGGCCAACATGGAAGAAGACAACCCGGATTGGTACATGTACGACACCGTCAAGGGTGGCGACTACCTGGTCGACCAGGACGCCGCCGAGGTGCTCGCGCATGAGTCGATCGATGCCGTGGTCGAGCTCGAGCACATGGGCCTGCCTTTCGACCGCACGTCCGAGGGCCGGATCGAGCAGCGCCGCTTCGGCGGCCACACGGCCGATTACGGCAAGCGCCCGGTGATGCGCTCATGCAAGAGCGCCGATCGCACCGGGCACATGATCCTGCAGACGCTCTATCAGGCCTGCATCAAACAGAACGTCAAATTCTTCGACGAGTTCTTTGTCGTCGACCTGGTCGTCGAGGGCGGCGCCTGTCTGGGCGCCGTGGCGATCGAAATCAATACCGGCGATGTGCATGTCTTCCACGCCAAGGCCACGTTGCTGGCCTCAGGCGGATTCGGGCGCATGTTCAAGGTGACCTCGAACGCGCACTCGCTCACCGGCGAGCCGGTCGCTGCGGTCTATCGCCGTAACCTGCCGCTGGAGGATCTTGAGTTCTTCCAGTTCCACCCGACCGGCATCTACAAGATGGGTGTGCTGCTCTCCGAGGCGGCGCGCGGCGAGGGCGGGGTGTTCGTCAATGGCAAGGGCGAGCGTTTCATGGAGCGCTACGCGCCGAACATGAAAGACCTGGCCTCGCGCGACGTGTGCTCGCGCGCGATCTATCTCGAGATCAAGGATGGCCGTGGGATCAATGGCAAGGACTACGTTTACCTCGATATCCGGCCGGAGACCATCAACGGCTACAAGAGCGGGCCGGGCGGCAAGACCGTAACCGCCGAGGATCTCGAGAAGAAGCTGCCCGACATCATCGAGATGATGCGGATCTATCTGGGCGTCGAGCCGATGAAGGAGGGCGTGCCGATCCAGCCGACCGCTCACTATGCGATGGGCGGCGTGCCGACCGACCTGAACTGTCAGGTGCTGGCTACGGCTGATGGCGCCATCGTCCCGGGGCTGTATGCGGCGGGAGAGTGCGCGTGCGTGTCGGTCCATGGGGCCAACCGGCTCGGCACCAACTCGTTGGTCGACCTGGTCGTCTTCGGGCGGCGCGGCGGCCGAGCGATGGCCGAGTACGTCAAGAGCGCCGATTTCATACCCATGCCGGGCGCGCCTGAGGCGCCTGTCGTGGCCGAGCTCGAGCGCATCCGCACCCAGACGGGTGGCGAGAAGGCCGGCATCCTGCGAAGCGAGATGCAGGAGATCATGATGGACAACGTCGGCGTGTTCCGCACCGGCCCGATGATCCAGGCCGCGCTCGACAAAGTTCGCGAACTCAAGACCCGCTTCGCGCACGTCGCGATCGACGACAAGGGCAAGCGCTTCAACACCGATCTGCTCGAGGCCTTCGAGCTCGGCGCGATGCTCGATCTGGCTGAGGCCACGGCGCTCTCCGCGCTCAACCGCACCGAGAGCCGCGGCGCGCACTCGCGTGACGATCATCCGAAGCGCGACGACGTCAACTGGCTGAAACACACGTTTATCCGCTATACCGGGGCGCCGACCGTCGCGCCGACGGGGAGCGATGCCGAGATCACGTATAAGCCGGTGACAATCACGAAGTTCCAGCCGAAAGAGCGGACGTATTGAGGCCAGGGTTATTATGAAATTCAACGTCAAGATCAAGCGTTACAACCCCGAGATCGACGCGAAGCCGCACTTCGAGACATACGCGGTCGAGGCCGAGCCGAATGATCGGGTGCTCGATGTGCTGCATATCGTCAAGTGGCAGCATGACGGCACGCTGACTCTGCGACGCTCGTGTGCCCACGGCATCTGTGGCTCGGATGCGATGCGCATCAACGGCCGCAACGCGCTGGCCTGCAAGGTGCTGGTCAAGGATTGCGTGGTCGAGGGCGGCACGATGCAACTCGAGCCGTTGCTCGGCCTGCCGCTGATCAAAGACCTGACGGTCGATATGGAGCCGTTCTTCAAGCACTACCGCTCCATCCAGCCCTTCCTGGTCAATGGCGATCCGCTGCCCACCGACGGCCGCGAGCGTCTGCAGAGCCCCGAGGCACGCGAGCGCTTCGACCAGGGCACCAAGTGCATCCTGTGCGCGGCCTGCACCACAAGCTGCCCCTCGTTCTGGGCCAACGGCGAGTATGTCGGCCCGGCCGCGATCGTCCAGGCGCACCGTTTCATCTTCGACGACCGCGACCAGGCCGCCGAGGAGCGCCTCGAGGTGCTTGGCGACCAGTTCGGCGTCTTCCGTTGCCGCACGGCCTTCAACTGCACCGAGGCCTGCCCGCGCGAGATCCCGATCACGCAGCTCATCGGCGAGGTCAAGCAGGTGCTCTCGACCGGCCGGATCGAGTAAAATCAAGCGGTATGTGGTCGTGGGCGCGGCGCTCTCAGCACCGCGCCCACGACCACATACCGCTCGCCCCAGTAGTTCAACGGATAGAACAGGGCACTCCTAAGGCTCTGATGTGGGTTCAATTCCTGCCTGGGGCACTCTCCATAACCTGAATTAGGCCTGCTTTGGGCCAGATTGACCAAACCAGTCAAAAACGGTATAAGATGAGTCGACGAGCTCCCGGGTGCCCCCCTCACCTGGGGGTTCGTCACTTAACGGGCCGGCGTCAGGGCTTGCGCTGATTATGTCCTGACAACAGGGCCGGCCCAGGCATCCCCGCGAGGTACCCACATGAACGTCCTTGTCTATGACGCCCATTCGTATGATCATCAATTTCTGGATGTCGCGAACCGCGGCCGTCATCAACTCGAATACACGACCTCGCAGCTCGACCTGCAGACCGCGGCATTGGCCCAGGGGCATGAGGCCGTGTGTTGTTTTGTCAACGATGACGCCTCGGCACCGGTGCTCGAACGTCTGGCCGGGCTGGGCGTCCGCTGCCTCGTCCTGCGCTGCACGGGCTTCAACAACGTCGACCTCGAGGCCGCGAAACGGCTGGGGATCGTGGTGATGCGCGTGGCGCACTACTCGCCGTACGCGGTTGCCGAGCACGCGGTGGCGCTGCTCCAGACGCTCAACCGGCGCACGCATCGCGCCTACAACCGGACGCGAGAGTTTAACTTTCGGCTCGGCGGGCTGTTGGGGCGCGACATCCACGGCTCGACGGTCGGCGTCGTCGGCACAGGCAAGATCGGCGTCGCGTTCGCGTCGATCATGAGGGGCTTTGGCTGTACGCTGCTCGGCTATGACGCCGCCGAGAACCCGGCCTGTCTTGCGCTTGGCATGATCTACAAGCCGCTCGAAGAACTGTTGCCCGCGGCCGACATCGTCAGTTTGCATGTGCCGTTGTTGCCGGCGACCCGTCATCTGATCAACCGCAAGACCCTTGATCTCATGAAGCCCGGAGCTTTCCTGATCAACACAAGCCGCGGCGGCCTGGTCGACACCGAGGCCGTGATCGAGGCCCTGCGCCAGGAGCGGCTCGGCGGCGTCGGCCTGGATGTGTATGAGGAGGAAGATGGGCTCTTCTTCCAGGATTTGTCGGACCGCATGGTCGGCGACGACGTGCTTGCCCGGCTGATGATGTTCCCTAACGTGCTGGTGACGGGTCATCAGGCCTTCTTCACCCAGGAGGCGGTGACCACCATTGCCGAAACCACGCTGCAGAATCTCGACGACTTCGCAGCCGGCCGGGCCAATGACAACGTGCTGACGAAATAGCTCGGGGCACCGACTTAACGACGCAGCGGGAGCCCGGGCTCCCGCTGCGTCGTTAAGACAAGTCAGCTCGTGTCAGGGCAGGCTGGCCAGGTGCTGCGACCCGACGCCGCCCTCGCCGCCAAACGTGGCGTCGAGCCCGGCGATCAGTTGTTGTCTCTCTTCTTCAGTGAGGCGCGCCTCGGGGTGCGTGATGAGATAGACCGGCATCGGCATCTCGCCTTCGCGCACGGGCTCCGAAGGCGACTCGTCGTGGCCGCTGTGGCTGTGGTCGCCGCCTTCGGCGTCCGAGATGTTGAAGTGCTCGCGCCCCTCTTCGACGTCGTGCTGTACCAACCACGACACAGGCGCGATGTTGCTGTACCACGGCCACACCGTCTCGTTGCTGTGGCAATCGGCGCACGCGCGATAAAAGAGCTCGCGGGTCTGCGGGCTGTCCCACTGGGTCTCGGTCAGCACCGTCGGATTGCTGTGATCGCGCCCGTACGGCACCAGCTGGATCCCCAGCCCGAGCGCGGCGACAGCCCCGAGGCCGATCCCGGCGGCTCGCCCCAACAAAGAACTGCGTTTGGACATACGTCAGATTCCTCCCGAAAGCTATGCTGAACGCGGTGAATAGGGCCGATTGTAGTCGGCGGGGGCGTCTGCAGTCTTAGGATCGCCTGAGCGCCACAGCCTCAGGATGAGCCCTGATTGTGAATTAAATGCGCAGGCCAGGCGGAGACCTCGGCAACGAGGTCTCCGCCTGGCCTGTATGCGTAAGCCTCAAGGCGGGTTGAGCTCAGCCGGCCAGCGCGCGCACAGCGGCGACCAGGGCCTCAATTTCACCCGCCGTGTTGTAGTGCACGGGCCCGACCCGCACCATGCCGCCGCCCTCTTCGAGCCCCAGACGCCGGACGATCTCATAGGCGTAGTAGTTGCCGTCCCACACGTTGATGTCGTGCTCGCCGAGCTGCTCGGCCACGCGGCGCGGGTGCTGGCCGGCGAGCGTGAATGACACAGTGGCGACGCGCTCGGCCACCCGCTTGGGATCGGTGATTCCGTAGATCCGCACCCCCGGGATCGCCTGCAGCCCGGCGATCAAGGCACGCGCCAGGTCGTGTTCGTAGGCCTCGAGTTCCGCCATGGCCTTCGCCAGTCGCGCACGTCGGGCCGGGTCGCGTTCCGGCGAGACCTGGGACAGTGGCAGGTAGCCGCGTGCCGGGTCGCCGACCGATTCGAAATACTCGATCGCGCCCAGGGTGCCGGCGATACCTTCGTGGTTGAGCGTGCCGGTCTCGAACTTGTCCGGCGGTTCGTCGTGAGCCGGGCGCACCTTGTAGGCTGGTAGGCGATCGAGCAGGTCGAGCTTGCCGTAGAGCACGCCGACGTGCGGGCCGAAGAACTTGTAGGCCGAGCAGACGAGAAAGTCGCAATCGAGCGCGCGCACGTCGATCAGGCCGTGCGGCGCGTACTGCACGGCGTCGACGTAGACCAGCGCGCCGACGGCATGTGCCAGTTCGATCACGCGCCGTATGGGGTTGATCGTGCCGACCGCGTTCGAGGCGTAGCCGACTGCGACGATGCGCGTGCGAGGCGTGATCGCCTGCGCCATGTCGTCGAGCTTGAGTGTGGCGTCCGTCAGGTTGACGTCGACCCAGCGCACGATGGCGCCGGAGTCCTGCGCGGCGAGCAGCCAGGGCGCGACGTTGGCGTCGTGATCGAGCCGCGTGACCACGATCTCGTCGCCGGGCTTGAGCCATTTGGCCAGCGAGCGCGAGACATGTAGGGTGAGCGTGGTCATGTTAGCGCCAAAGACCACCTCGCGCGGGTCGCAGTTCAGGAAGTCGGCCAGCGCGGCGTGCGTGGCGGCGATGATCGCGTCGCTCTCGCTCGAGGTGCGGAAGCCGCCGCCCTTGTTGGCGTTGCAGCGCACAAGATAGTCGGTCATCCGGTCGAGGACGCGCTGGGGCACCTGCGTGCCGCCGGGGTTGTCGAGATAGACCGTGCCGGTCTGCAGCGCCGGAAACTGGGCGCGCACGGCGTCGATGTCGAAGGTCATGGCTCCTCCTGGGCTTTGCGCGATTGTACCCCGCGGGATCGGCGATTGTGGGTTTGGACGGATCAACGGATGAAACGGATGCTTTCAACGGATGAGCAACGGATCAACGGATGAAACGGATGCTTTCAGCGGATGAGCAACGGATCAACGGATGAGCAACGGATCAACGGATGAGCAACGGATCAACGGATGAGCAACGGATCAACGGATGAAACGGATGCTTTCAGCGGATGAGCAACGAATCAACGGATGAAACGGATGCTTTCAGCGGATGAGCAACGGATCAACGGATGAAACGGATGCTTTCAACGGATGGGCAACGGATCAACGGATGAAACGGATGCTTTCAGCGGATGGGCAACGGATCAACGGATGAAACGGATGCTTTCAACGGATGAGCAACGGATCAACGGATGAAACGGATGCTTTCAGCGGATGAACAACGGATCAACGGATGAAACGGATGCTTTCAGCGGATGGGCAACGGATCAACGGATGAAGCGGATGCTTTCAGCGGATGGGCAACGGATCAACGGATGAAGCGGATGCTTTCAACGGATGGAGCCGATGGGGCGTGCGGCGGATGCCCTCAAACGTGCACATGTGCGGTAAACCGCAAAGATGCGCAGGGCACTCAGCGACCCGGTCCATTGCGCCTCTGGCACTCTTCGCGGGCATCGCCGCGTGCTGGAGGTGCCCATCCGTTTCATCCGTTGATCCGTTGCCCATTCGTTGAAAGCATCCGTTGAAAGCTCCCGCCGCCGCGCCGGCGTGTGTCAGCCGGATCACGACACGAGGACCGGACGAGGACTCGCGGGGTTGGGCTCTGGTTTATGCTCGGGCTATCCGAAATGCCCGCCAGTGATCGGGTTCGTCAGGAGATCTATCGATGCCATCTACCTCCTCGTCTATGCTTCGGGTCGAGCCCGAGCAACCCCAGCCAGTATCTACGGGTAGCGATCTCGTCGGACGGGCTGGTGCAGTTCTATAATGCGGAGGGCAAGTCGACCAGCCTGACAGGTTTGATGGGGCAGGGGCCATATTTCGTTTCTGACTCAAAGGGCACCATGCGGCCCATCCGGTTTCCGGAGCCCGAGCTATCCAACTACCAGAACCCCAATGGCCGCGGCGTCCCGGGCGTCCCTCCTGGTTTGTACGACAACGGTCGTGGCCTTCCCGTCGGGGGTGCCACGCCCGTGCCGCCGGTTACCAGGCCATGAAGGAGAGAGCCGATGGGCATCGATATCTTAAGGGGTCTTCTGACGGTGTCGCTTGGGCTGTATCTTCTCATGACTGCCTTGGAGGGATGTCTGGCTGGCCGACCCGGATTGAGCTGGTTCGAGCTGGGTCTGAATGGTGTCGCGGGCGTTTTCTTTGGCCTGTACGGCCTTGGAGTGCTCCTGGCGGGCTGGCAGAACGCGTTTATTGAGCCGGCTATCCTGGTCGGCGTCGCTGCTCGTTTCTTTTTGATCGGGCAACGTCAACGCGGTGCGGCGGACCGAGATGGAACAAGGAGTCACCGTAATCTTCAATAACCTTACAGATGGACTGGTGCTCTTGATCGCTGCGAGCCTGGGCCTGGCGGCGTTCTGGCTGGATCGGCGAGCCAGGGCCCCCTTTGGCCTGGCTGAACAAGGAGCGTTCTCGGCCTTGTTCGGATCGCTGGCGGTGCACGGCGCCTGGCTGGCGTTCGGGCGCGTCGGCGACGATTGGCCGTCGCAGGCCGCCCTTGTGGTCAGTGTCATTGCCTTGAACGGGCTCACCCTGGGCCTGGGTTGGCGAGCGTGGCGCGCTCGACGTTAAGCGAGCGCGGGGCGTCGGCCCGCGTGGCTCGCGTAAGGGTCTGAAAGCACAAGTCATCCGCGGCTGAGAATCCCACGCTGACAACTCGCCCGTGCACACGTTGCAGAGCGGGCTGTGAGCCGGGACACGGATGGCGTAGAATACGACTCCCATTGCAGCTGCTGCCACTGTACGCAGGTGCTGCGGCCTGAAGGGAGGTCACCATGACCCTGCAACATCAATCGCTGCGCTACAGCCGCGCCGAAGAGCTCGCCAACAGCATCACCCATGGCGTCGGCGTCGTGCTTTCGATCGCGGGCCTCGCCGTGCTGACGGCCTTCGCCAGCGCCTTTGGCACCGTCTGGCACATGGTCAGCTGCAGCATCTACGGCGCGACCCAGATCCTGCTCTACACCGCCTCGACGCTCTATCATGCGATCCCGCTGCCGCGGGCCAAGGCCGTGCTGCGGCATTTCGATCACGCTGCGATCTATCTGCTGATCGCCGGCACCTATACGCCGTTCACGCTCGTTAACCTGCAGGGCCCGTGGGGCTGGTCGCTCTTTGGCGTGGTCTGGGGCCTGGCCGTGATCGGCATCGCCACGCAGCGCTACCTGATCCGTCTGCGGCCGTGGTTGACGGCCGTGCCCTACGTGCTGATGGGCTGGGTGGTTGTGGTCGGCATCAAGCCCTTGCTGGAGAACGTCGCGCCCGGGGGGCTGGCCCTGCTGGTCTCGGGCGGCCTGGCCTACACGATCGGCGCGGCGTTCTACGCCTGGAAGCGCCTGCCCTTCAATCACGCGATCTGGCACGGCTTTGTGCTCGTCGGGAGCGCCTGCCACTTCTTCGCGGTGCTGTTCTATGTGATTCCACTGGCGTGAGACATCATGGTTAACTCAGAATCCGCCGTGGATCTCGAGCCTTATCAGTCTCTTTGGCCCGCTGACGACCCGCACGCGAATTTCAAATCCGATGTAGCAATCTACACGGCCCACGACCCGCTGCCGACGCTACGCAACCTGAGCGCCGATACCGGCGTGCCACTTGGCGCGATCGTGCGTTACGTGCTGGTCAAATACGCGGCCTCGGGGGCCGATGCGCTGCTCCACATGACCCCGATCGTTTTTCAGCAGTTGCAGGCCCACATCGCCGCGGCTGAGGACGCCGATACCGACGCCGCCCGGCTCGAGGCCTACGCCAGGCTCAAGAGCATGATCGACTGGCTCGCCTGGGCCGAACAACCGCCGGTGGAGGTCCGCCGCTCTACCGGATCCTCCACGACACCCCAAAAGGACAGCTGATGGCCGCCAAACCCAAGACCCACGCCGACTATCTGGCCAGCGTACCGTCCGAACAGCGCGCGGCGCTCGAGGCGTTGCGCAAGATCCTTCGGGCTGCGCTTCCCAAGGCAGAGGAAGTCATCAGCTACGGCATCCCGGCCTTCCGCCACAGTAACGGCGCGCTGATCGGCTTCGGGTCCGCGGCCAAACACTGCAGCTTCTTCCTGTTCGACGGCTCGACGGTGGAGGCGCACAAGGCCGAACTCAAGGCCTACAAGACCAGCAAGGGCGCGGTCCAGTTCACGCCCGATAAGCCGCTCCCGGCCGCACTGGTGCGCAAACTGGTCAAGGCCCGGGTCGCCGCCAAAGACAAGGACTGAGGTGGGCGACTTCGCGATTCCCGATTGACCCGTGGACAGGCACTTCGAAAAGCGACTCTGGCAGGTCTCGGCTCGGGCGGCAAAACCAGAGTACACTGGTGCTATTCCAGTGAGGAAATACTATGGCGCTGGGCATGTCTGCCGCGACGCTTGACCTGT
>Ga0209573_1002044_pt1 | contig 27448 bp, 20 predicted proteins | sample TNRBio252014_DNA_FD_185870 | JGI IMG/M metagenome (GOLD analysis project Ga0209573, IMG submission 185870) | Wastewater treatment Type I Accumulibacter community from EBPR Bioreactor in Madison, WI, USA - TNR Reactor_6/25/2014_ DNA (SPAdes)... | ecosystem: Engineered > Bioreactor > EBPR >... | reverse complement strand
GACCCATGACGCCAAGAGCGCCGCCTACGCCAAGCGGACGCTGCACCTTGAGAAGGGCCGACTGGTCGAAGCCCAAACGCTGATCGCCCGCCGCGCTGCGCACCAGTTGCAGGAGTCGTAACCCATGATCGCCCCCAAGTTCATTCCCGTCGTCGTCAAGCAACTCTGGCGGCACCGCGTCCGCAGCATCCTCACGCTCCTGGGCGTGGGCGTGGCCATGTTCCTGTTCATCGCCGTGCAGACGCTGCAGGAGGGCGTGCGCCAATCGACGCAGGCCGCTGCGGGCGACACCACGCTGGTGGTCTACCGCGAGAACCGTTTTTGCCCCGCCGCGAGCCGCTTGCCGCAGTTCTACGTGGACCGGATCGAGAAGATCCCCGGCGTCGTCTCGGCGGTACCGGTCAAGATCATCGTGAACAACTGCCGGGCCTCGCTGGATGTCGTCACGTTCCGGGGCGTGCCCCGCGAGGACCTTGCTGGACCACAGGGATGGGCCAGTAAATGGCAACTCATCGCCGGGTCCGTCGCCGAGTGGGAGAAGCGCTCCGACTCGGCCCTCGTCGGCGAGACGCTCGCCGCGCGGCGCGGCTTCAAGGTCGGCGAATCCTTCGACGCCTCGGGCATCACCGTCACGGTCGCCGGAATCATCCGCTCTCCCGAAGCCCAGGACCAGAACGTGGCCTACGTCCACCTCGACTTTCTTCAGCAGGCCGCGGGCAAGGGCGGCGGGCTGGGCAGCGTCACGCAGTTCACCGTGCGCGTCGATGACCCGGCGAAGATGGAGCAGGTGGCCGAGGCAATCGACGCGGAGTTTCGCGCCGAGGCCGACCCGACGATGACCAGCCCCGAAAAGGCCTTCGTCGCGCAGGCTGGGGCCGACATCGTCGAGATCGTAAAGTTCACGCAGTGGCTGGGCTGGGGGTGCCTCGCGGCCGTGCTCGCGCTGGTCGCCAACGCCATCGTGCTGAGCGTGCAAGACCGCATCAAAGAACACGCCGTGCTCCAGACGCTGGGGTTCCGCTCTGGGCTTATCGCCCGCTTGATCGTCAGCGAAGGGATGCTCATCGGCTTGCTCGGGGGCGCGCTGGGCACGGGCATCGCCCTGGTGGTCGTCCACTTCGGCAACTTCTCGCTCTCGCAGGAAGGACTGTCCATCAGCGTGAGCGCGTCATGGTCGGTCATGGCCCTGGGCCTTGTCATCTCGGCGGGCGTTGGCATCGTCGCCGGCCTCGTGCCCGCGTGGCGGGCCGGGCGCCGCGAGATCGCGTCTTGTTTCAGGGCGGTGTGAGAAAGGACTTCATGAGACTTCTTCCCTTTGCCTATGCCGTCCGCAACTTGGGGCGCTCGCCGTCGCGGCTCATTCTTTCCGTTGCCGGGTCGGCGATGGTGGTACTGCTCATTCTCGTCGCGGGCGGGTTTGTCAGCGGCATGAGCACGGCCCTGCGCGCAACCGGCGGCGAGCACAACGTCATCCTCATGGGCGCGGGGAGCGAGGAGAGCGTCGAGCGTTCCGAGATCGAGGCGGGCGTGCCGGGCGTGCTGGCGGCCAGCGTTTCGGGCGTGCGCACGCGGGCGGGCGTGGCGTATGTCTCGCCCGAGGTGCATGTGATGCTGCCGGTAAACATCGGCGGCAGAGCCGCCGAGAAAGATGCCTCTTCCTCGGCGAAGCCGAACGCCCGTCAGGTCATGATGCGAGGTGTGACGCCGGCAGCGGCACTGGTCCACGAGTCGGTCTCGCTCACGCAGGGGCGCTGGCCGCAGGCCGGGGCCGATGAGATCATGGTGGGGCGGATGGTCTCGACCGTGATGGGCGTCGCGGCGGGCGAGGTGGCCTTTGGCCGGACCATCACCTTTGACAATCGCGCGTGGACCATCGTCGGCACGTTCAGCGCGCCGGGGACGGTCGTCGAGGCCGAGGTGTGGCTGCCGCTGGCGGACCTGATGCAGGCGACCAAGCGCGAGACGATTTCGTGCGTCGTCCTGACGCTCGATCCGTACAACGAGGCGACGGGCGAAGGGGCCGACTTTGGCGACATCGCGGCCTTCACCAAGACGCGGCCGGACCTGGAGCTCGTGCCCATGACCGAGCGCGAGTACTACGGAAAACTGGCGAGTTTCTTTGGGCCCATCAAGATCGTCGCGTGGGTGACGGCGGGGCTGATCGCCGTCGGCGGGCTGTTTGGCGGGCTGAACACGATGTACGCCGCGTTCGCCTCGCGCATCCGCGAACTGGGCACGCTGCAATCCATCGGCTATCGGCGGCTGGCGATCGTCTGGTCGATGATCCAGGAATCGACACTGGCGACGGCGGCGGGCGGGCTCATCGCGTGCGCGATCGGTGTGTTCCTGCTCGATGGGCTGGCGGTGCGGTTCTCTATGGGGGCGTTTGGGCTCAAGATTGACGAGATGGTGATTGGGCTGGGGCTGATGACGGGCCTGGCCCTTGGTGTCGTGGGCGCGTTGCCCCCGGCGATTCGTTGCCTGAAGCCGACGATCCCTGTCGCGCTCAAGGCGGTGTGAGGGTGGACGTGTGCGCTGTCGCGGCGTGTGCCGCGCGGCGAAGAGAGTTCTGCAATCTGTTCAAGGAGTTTCGACGTGAACACCATGATGACGAAGATGACGAGTGTGGTCCGCACGATGACGCTGGCGGCGGCGCTGCTGGGCGGCGCGGCGGTGGTGATGCTGCCGCAGGCTGCGCAGGCGCAGATCAAGAGCGCGGGCGACGTGAAGACGCTGCTCAAGATGGAGTTGCCCGCGAATGCGCTGGAGATCACTGCGGCGATGAAGTCGGCCAAGGTGGGCGAGACGATCACCGTGCGCGGGAACGTGGCGATGTCGAAAGACGCGTTCGTCGAGAATCGCGCGATGTTCACGCTGGTGGACGAGACGACCCGCAAGGGGTGCTGCCCGCCGAGCGACAAACTGCCCGACACTGCGTGCGACATCCCGGCTGAAGGCCGGGCCACGGTGCAGATCGTCGATGCGAACGGCAAGCCGGCGCGATTCGGTCTCAGCGGCGAGCACGGGCTCAAGCCCGGCGCGGAAGTGTTCGTGACGGGCAAGGTCGAGACCGCCAACGGGACCGACGCGCTCGTGCTGACCGCGACTTCCATGCATGTTCCCAAAGCCGCGCTGCCCACGGGTTTGTTCGTCAGCACGCAGCCGGAGAACGCCAAGGACGTTTCGGAAGTCCGCAAGGCGGCCACCGCTCCCAAGGTCGGCGAGGGGGTCGTGCTGCGTGGGCGCATTGGCGGCAGCAGGGAGCCGTTCGTCGCGGGGCGCACCGTGCTCACCCTCATGGGACGCGGGTTGAAGGCCTGCAACGAGAACCCCGACGACAAGTGCTCGAAGCCCTGGGACTACTGCTGCGAGACCAAGGCGGACATCCTGGCGAACTCGGTGACGGTGCAGATCGTGGATGCCAAAGGCCAGATTCTGAGGACGGATATGAAGGGCCGTCGCGGACTGAAGGAATTGTCCGAGGTCGTCGTCGTCGGCAAGGTCGCCGCCTCCGACGGCAAGTCGCTAGTAGTCAATGCGACAGCGATGTACGTCCATCAGTAACCTGAGTTGTCACGCCACAAGCAAGCGTGGCGGCCTCGATTGGCTTCCACCCACGTCCCGGCAAAGAGATGCGCCGCCCCGAGATGGGTAGCTGTGTCGGGCTTGGACTTTTCCTCCCCGACCGCCGGGTGGAAGTACGTCGGTGGACTTGCAGCGCCACGTAGTCGTATTGGTTGACAACCGAGCGATCAGACCCGGTCCCGCTTTATCGCCGACGTACGGCCGCTCGAAGGACGTTCTGCCCTAGCCACGGCGTGGTAGTGTCAGGACGATTCGATGGCTCTGAGGCCGCGTTTTTGTTCTGGCCATCGAACTTGGCATAGGCTGTTGACGTACTCCTTGGAAGACCGATATACTCCCCCGCAGTATGCTCACTCGCAGCAGCCATTTCCGGACCTTCGTCGCCCTGCTTCTGGCAGTGGTGGTGCCGTTCTGCTGCTGCAACTTCCACTCGTGGGTGAGTGCGTGTGCTTCCTGCGTGCCAGCTTCCTCGGTTGATGGGGACCGTCAGTTCGCGGCGAAAGAGCACGACCACAAAGGATGCCACCACTCGGGCTCAAAGGGCAGTGATTCCGGTGGCGATCACCATCAGGGACCGGTCTCGCCCGAAAATGACTCCGACCAGCACGACTGTACCTGTGGCAAGAACCAGGCGAAGATGATGGCGGGCGAGAAGCCGACCATCGAGTTGCCGACCACGGTGCTCGTTGCGATTCTCAACTGGACCACGGTTGCGTGGGCTGCTCCGGAACCTTCCCTCACGTTCGTGAGCGGAGAGGTTTGGGCCTGTGCCCGACCTCCGACCAGCCTGCTGCGCATGCATTGCGCGCTCATTGTGTAGCACAACGACTTGAGACCAGCCGTAGTCGAGCACCACTCGGCTAACGGATGGTCCCATTGCGCTCACAGCCCTGTTCGCGTTACGGCGCGACGGGTGCATCCCCCACCACATTTCGGTTCCTCGTCCTCATTTTGGAGATCGCTCATGGTCCGCTCACGCGCGGCCCTGGCAGCGGGCGCACTGGCGCTCGCGACCGCGGCCATCCTGATTCCTGTGTACGCGCACGAAGGTCACGGCAAGCCCACGGGCGCGACGTTTGACCCCAACGCTCCCAAGAAGGTCACCGAAGCGACCGCCTTCGCCATCGGGCTCCAGACCGCCGAAGTAGACTTTGGCAACGTCGAGGACATCGTCCGTCTCACGGGTATGGTCCGCGCCCAGCCCGGGGCGCTCGCCGGGGTTTCAGCCACCTACGCGGGCGTCGTCCGCTCGATCGCGGTGCAGCCCGGCGACCGTGTGCGTCAGGGCGATCTCATCGCGGAAGTCGAGTCACCGGAACTGGCCCGGGCCTTGTTCGAGGTCCGGCGGCTGGAGTCGGAGGCCGAGCGGCTCAGTGCTGAGCAAAGGCGGGCGACGTCGCAGGTCGCGTCGCTCGATATCGAGGCTCCTGCGTCAGAACAGAGCGCGGCGCTCGCCGAAGCGGAGGTCGATCGGTTGGTGTCCGCCGGCGAGAGCGTGTCGGCGAACCTGCTGGCGCAGCGTCGAGGCGAGGCGCTCCGTCTCCGCACCGACGCATCTCTCCGCAAGGTCTCCCTCGCACAGGCAAGGACCGACGCCGATTCGTTGCGTCGTCAGATTGAGGCCACGCTGGCGTCCGTTGAAGCCCTCCGAGCCACGCTCCCGGCTGGAGCGGGCACCGATGCGGCGGGTGTCATCCGCCTCCTCTCGCCGCTGGACGGCGTGGTCGTGAGTCGAACGGCAGTGATCGGGGAGGGTGTTGTTGCTGGAATCCCCATTGTGAGCATCGGTGACTTCTCGCGGGTGCAGATCGAGGGAGAACTGCCCGAAGGCCTGCTCTCCCGGGTGGAGGCAGCGCCGAACGCAAAGGTGCGGGTCCGCAGAGGTGTGGCCGCAGCGAGCGAGGTTGTTGCCGAAGGGGTTGTTCGGTTCCTCAGCCCCGTGATCGATGCGTCCAAGCGCACCGCGCACGTCATCATCGACGTTGATAACCCGGAGGGTCTACTGCGACAAGGACAGTTCGTGGATCTGAGCGTGGTGCTTTCAAGTAACGACGGCGCAGTCGTGGTGCCTGCGTCGGCGGTCGTGAAGGAAGGACCGATGCAGTACGTGTTCGTGCGGGAGGGCAAGGGCGAGAATGAGGTCTTCAAGAAACGCGACGTCGCCGTCGGGGTGCGAGATGACCGGGTCATCGAGATTGTCAAGGGTCTCGTGCCCGGCGATGTCGTAGCCGTTAGCGGCGCGTTCAGCCTGTCGCAGCTCCGTGGATTCGTGCCCGGCGCTCCCGAACCCGTCGCTGAGCCTGCCAAGTCTGGTGACGGCCACGGCCACTCGCACTGATCACACCATCCACGCTCAACGCCCGACAGCCAATCGAGGAACCTCCCCGTGCTCAACTGGATCATCCGATCATCCTTGAACAACCGCATGCTGGTGCTGATCGCCGCGCTGCTCGTCTCCGTCTATGGGATGTACGTGACGCTGCGGACACCCACGGACGTCCTGCCCGACCTCAACCGTCCGGTCGTGACCATCATGACCGAGGCCGCCGGGCTTGCACCGGAGGAGGTCGAGGCCCAGGTCACGTACAACATCGAAACCGCCGTCAACGGCTCGCCGGGCGTCGAACGGGTGCGGAGCGTTTCATCGCTTGGGCTCTCGATCGTCTTCGTCGAGTTCCAGTGGGGCACGGATCTCAAATACAACCGCCAGGTCGTCACCGAGCGGATGGGCACCATCACGGAAAAGCTGCCCCCGGGCGTCGTGCCGATCATGACGCCCGCCACCAGCATCATGGGCGAGATCGCGCTTATCAGCGTCTCAAGCAAGACGCTCACGCCGATGGATGTACGCACGGTCGCGGAGTTCACGCTGCGCCCAGCGATCCTCTCGATTCCCGGCATCGCCCAGGTGACGGCGATGGGCGGCGACCTCAAGCAGTTCCGTGTCCAAGTCGATCCCGACAAGCTCCGGCTGTTTGAATTGACCATCGAGGACGTTGAGAAGGCCCTCGCCGCGGCCAACCAGAACACCGGCGGCGGCTTTGTGGTCAGCGGTTCTCAGGAACTTGTCGTCCGCAACATCGGGCGGGTGCAGACCGCCGACGACATTGCACTGTCCCTCGTCGCCACCAAGCCCGGCGACCATGTCAGCCCGCCGCGGGCGGTGCTGGTGCGAGACGTGGCGACGGTCATCGAGGCGGGGCCGACGATCAAACGAGGCGACGGGTCGGACAACGGCACGCCCGCTGTCATCATGGCGATCCAGAAGCAGCCGGGGGCGGACACGATCACGCTCACCCGGGCACTCGATCAGACGCTGGAACAGATCAGGCCCACGCTGCCCAAGGGAATCGAGATCAACGCCGATGTGTTCCGTCAGGAACACTTCATCAAGTCATCGATCGGCAACGTCTTTGAAGCCCTTCGAGACGGCGCGATCCTGGTCGTCATCGTTCTGATCCTCTTCCTCATGAACGTGCGGACGACGATCGTCACGCTCACTGCGCTGCCGCTCTCGATCATCACGACGTTCCTGGTCTTCCACTGGCTGGACCTGAGCGTGAACACTATGACGTTGGGCGGGCTAGCGGTCGCCATCGGCGAACTCGTGGACGACGCGGTGGTCGACGTGGAGAACGTCTACCGCCGCCTGGGTGAGAACCGCCGCACTGCCACCCCCAAGCCGATCGCGCAGGTCGTCTTCGACGCCTCCAGCGAGATCCGCAATCCGATCATCCTCGGCACGATCATCGTCAACCTGGTGTTCTTGCCGACGTTCTTCCTCCCGGGCATCGAAGGTCGGCTCTTCGCGCCGCTCGCCACTGCGTACATCGTGAGCATCTTCGCGTCGCTGCTCGTGGCGCTGACTGTCACGCCGGTGCTGGCGTACTACCTGCTGCCTGGCATCAAGCGCATGGAGCATGGCAAGGATGGCGCGTTGCTGCGGGCCTGCAAGTGGCTGGCGCTCAAGTCCTACTCGATCTCCATGCCACGCCCGGTCGCGGTGCTGGGAACGCTCGGCGCTCTGGTCGCGGTGGCGTTGTTTGTCGTCACGCGCCTTGGCTCGGAGTTCCTGCCGCCCTTCAACGAGGGCACGGCCGTCGTCTCGTTCTTTGGCCAACCGGGCGTGTCACTGGACGAGTCAAACAAACTTGGCACCAAGGCCGAGGAGATGATCCTCTCGATCCCCCAGGTCAAGAGCACGGCCCGGCGCACCGGCCGCGCCGAGCAGGATGAGCATGCCCTGGGTGTCAACGCTAGCGAGATCGAGGTCGATTTCTGGACCAAGGAGGAAGCGAAAGAACCCGACAAGCACACGACACCTGCGGGCCGCAGGCCGCCCGCGGTCAAAGACCTCCTGCCGCGCGAGCAGGTGTTCTCGATGATCGAAGAGAAGCTCGCGGCCTTCCCCGGCGTCGCCACTGGCATCGGCCAACCCATCAGCCACCGCATCGAGCACTTGCTCTCGGGCGTCCGCGCCCAGGTCGCCATCAAGATCTTCGGCGACGACCTCGGCACGCTCCGCACGCTCGCGGAACAGACCAAGGCCGCGATGGAGGGCATCCCCGGCGTCGCCGACTTGCAGGTTGAGCAGCAGGTGCTGATCCCGCAGCTGCACATCAGCGTCAACCGCGAGGCGGCGGCTCGCGTCGGCTTCACGCCCGCGACGCTCACCGACGCAATGGAGACAGCCACCAAGGGCAAGGTCGTGGGCCAGGTACTCGATGGCCTGAAAGTCTTCGACATCACGCTGACACTCGACGACCACCACCGCACCGATCCGACCGCGCTGGGACTCGTCCGGCTGGTGTCTCCGACGGGCGCGATCGTCCTCGTGCAGGACGTGGCTGAAATCGTCGAGAGACTCGGCCCCAACGAAGTCCAGCGCGAGAGCTTGCGCCGCCGCATCGTGGTTTCCGCCAATGTCCGCGGCCGCGACCTTGGCTCGACGGTTGAAGAGATCAAGAAGTCAATCGCGATGGATGTCCAACTCCCGCAGGGGTACACGATTCAGTACGGTGGCTTGTACGAGGCCCAGCAGGAATCGACCCGCTTGCTGCTGGCACTTGGTGCGGGCTCGCTCATCGCGATCTTCGTCATTCTCTTCACGCATTACCGCTCGGGCATGGTCGCCATCCAGATCATGCTCAACGTCCCCTTCGCGTTCCTGGGAAGCGTCGCCGCGCTTGCCATCACCCGCGAACCCTTCAGCGTGGCCTCGCTGGTGGGCTTCATCAGTTTGACCGGCATCGCCACCCGCAACGGAGTGCTGATGGTCAGCCACTACATCCACCTGATGACCGAGGAGCGCCGCCCTTGGAGCAAGGAACTCATCATCCAGGGCAGCCAGGAGCGCGTCGCCCCGGTGCTCATGACGGCCGTGACGGCGGGGCTGGGCCTCATCCCCTTGGTGCTGAGCAAGGGCGAGCCGGGCAAGGAGATCCTGTACCCGGTCGCGGTCGTCATTCTGGGCGGCCTGATCACCAGCACGCTGCTGGACTTCTTTGTGACCCCGGCCGTCTTCTACCGGTTCGGCAAGACCGCCGCCGAGCGGCTGGCGAGGGAGCACGCCGAGAAGTACGGCGAGCAAGCACCGATCCAACCAGTGTCGACCACGACCGAAAGCCATTCTAAACCCACCGTCGCCACACCAGCAGGGGCGAGCGATCGTGGCAACGCGTCCGCCTCTGCATCACCCGAATCCGGCCGCCCTGCGGCCTCAGATCAAGGAGCTCAGTCATGAATCGTTCGCATCTCTCGGTCCTTTCGTTGGTCCTCATGTCCGGCCTTGCGCTCTCAATCGCACCGAGTGCCCTGGCCCAGCACAGCCACGGAGGGGGTGGGGCTGGCGATCAGCCGGGCCACAAGGACGACGGTCACAGCCACGGCGAGGTTGCCAAGGCCGGTTCGTTCGCCGACGCCGCCCAGCGCATCGCCGCCGATGTGAAGGCGATGGATTCGGCCCTTGCGGGCGGGTCGGTCGCGGGCGTCTCGGACAAGGCCAACGCCGTTGCCACCCTCGCCAAGACACTCGGGGCGCTCGCGCTCGCCAAAGACAGCGGCGTGCCCCGTGAGAAGGTCAAGGAGATCAACACCGCCGGCAAGGAGCTCGCCGAGGCGGCGGACAACCTGCACAACATCGCCGACAGCGGCGACGTCGCCAAGAGCAAGGCCGCGTTCGCGCCGGTGAAGGCGGCGGCGGCCAAGGTCGCGGCCCTCGCGCCGGCGATGGCCGACGGACACGACCACGCTCACGGCGCGGAGGCCGCGCCGGTGACGCACTCGGTCTCGGTCGATGCCGAGGGCGGCAAGGCCATCGAGGCGGGCAAGGCCGCGGCGATGGTCTTCACGCTCAAGGACGCCAAGGGCGCTGCGGTCAAGGACCTCGACACCGTTCACGAGAAGGTGCTGCACCTGCTGGTGGTGAGCAAGGACCTCTCGTGGTTCGCGCACGAGCACCCAACCCGCCGCGCGGATGGCGCGTTCACGATGCCGATGACCTTCCCCGCCGGGGGCGAGTACACGCTGTACTTTGACTTCACGCCCAAAGGTTCGCCGCAGCAGGTGGTGCCGGTGAAGGTGACGGCGACGGGCACTCCGAAGGCGGCGGTGCCGCTGACGGTCGATGCCGACAAGCCCAAGACCATCGACGGTTTCACGGTCGCGCTCGACACCGAAGGGAAGATCAACGCGGGCGGCAAGGCCCACATGTCGTTCAACATCACCAAGGACGGCAAGCCCGTGACCACGCTCCGCCCGTACCTCGGCGCGATGGGGCACCTGGTCATCATCAGTCAGGACGGGACGCAGTTCGTCCACGCGCATCCGCACGAGGGTGGCGAACACGGGGCAGGCGGCCATGATGCCCACGGGGGCCACGGCGCGGGCGGCGCGGATGCAAAGAAGGATGACCACGGGGGGCACGGCGGCGCTGCGCCCAAGGCGGCCGTGCAGACCGGCGGCCCGAAGGTGGACTTTGAGGCCCACTTCAAGGAGCCGGGCACTTACAAGGCGTGGGGACAGTTCAATGTCGGCACTGCCGAGAAGGAGCGGGTGCTGACGGTGCCCTTTACATTCACCGTCGAGAAAAGTGCAGTGGGCGCGGCTCCGGCCAACACCGTCTGCCCCATCACCGCCGACGCGGCGGATGCCAAGATCACCCGCGACTTCAAGGGCCAGGCCGTCGCGTTCCACGATGCGGCCTCCGCCGCCAAGTGGGACGCGATGAGCGATACCGACCGGATGAGCAAGTTCGTCGCGGCGATCGCGGCCTCGTCGGCCAAGGTCGGACATGACGGCGACGACGCCATGCCCGCGGGCGTAGATGCCGACGAAGAGCGGGCGCTCTACCTGACGCCCGGCGGCATCTACACCGAGGCCGACATCAAGGCCAATGGCTCGGTGACGGCGGGCGACAAGTACAAGGGCAAGATGGCCAAGCACGACATGAAGCCCAAGGCCGGGGACAAGATTTGCCCGATCACGATGACCAAGGCGAACCCCAAGTTCACCTGGATCATCGGCGGCAAGACCTACGAGTTCTGCTGCCCGCCGTGCATCGACGAGTACGTGCTGCTCGCCAAGACCTCGCCCAAGGAGGTGCTTGATCCCAGCGAGTACATCAAGAAGTAATCGTCGCCGCCGCGCTGCGCGAGAGCCGACGCGGTGGCATCCCGTGTGCCCACACCGATGGGCTGCCCATCGTTCGTGCAACAGTTCCATTCCACGTTTCCCGGAGTCACACCCATGAAGAAAGCCCACATCGTGTTCATCCGCCCACTCGCCGCGCTCGTGCTCGGCGCTGGAATCATCAGTGCTGCCGCCTTGGCGGCGCAGCCCCAGCCGCCGGCCGCCGCGCTCACGCAACCCGCCACATCAGCACCGGCCCAACCCGCGCCCAAGCCCGTCAACAAAATGTGCCCGATCATGGAGAACGAGGTGGACGCCGAATCGCCCACGCGGCAGTTCAAGGGTGTCACCATCGGCTTCTGCTGCCCCGGCTGCGACCGCAAGTGGGACCGCAAGTCCGACGAGGCGAAGATGGCCATGTTGACCAAGATGGCCCCCGAAGCGGTCGCGGCGATCAACGCGGCGAGCAACCCGGCCCTGAAGGTCGCGCGTGACTATCTCGCCGCCTGCGGCAAGGCGGACGCGACGACGTTGAACGCGCTCTTCCTGGACAAGGGCCGCGCGACGGTGAGCGAGAACGCGGGCGATGAGGGGACATGGGAGACCTACCGGGATCACCACCTTCTGCCCGAGCTCAAGGAGATGCCTGGCTTCGTCATGACCGTGGCGAAGGAGGACGTGCAGACCTTCGGCACGACCTCGATCGTGCGGCAGATCGGCTCCTTCACCGTGCCCGACCCCAACCACCCCGATGCGCCGCGGAAGTTCCTCGCCGCCGTGACCTATGTCGTCGTCGATGACGACGGGGCCCCGAAGATTGCCCACCTGCACTGGTCGAGCCGGGCGGAGAAGAAACCCGCCGCCGACGCCTCCGCGAAGCCCGAGACCGGGCACGGCGCGAGCGGCGGCCACGAGCACAAGTAATCGCAACCACCGTCCCGCTCCGCCGACGCGGCGTGGGCCGATTCCCGCTTGGAGACTTTCCGCATGATGCGCCAGCCGATTCGTCAGCGTTACCTTCTCACTCGCTCGCCCGCGACGCTTGCCCTCGCGCTTGCGCTGATCGCGGGCGGGTGCGCCTCGCTCGACCCCACGCCCGACATCGGCCGTGCCGCTTCGACCATCGGCGATCGCTCCGGCGTGACGCCTGCGTGGACGGAGCCGTGGGAGGCGGCCTTGACGATGTGGGATGGGCGCTCGCCCCTGACGCGAGAGGCGGCGCTCGTGATGGCTCTCCGTAACAACCGCGAGATTCGCTCGCGGGTCGAGCAGATCGCCGCGTCGCGGGCGGACTTGGTACAGGCGGGCCTGCTTCCGAATCCGGTGCTCGGACTGACGCTGCGGTTCCCCGTCGATCCCGTCAGCGGGGGCACGTTCATCGGTGCCTCTGTGGTGCAGTCGTTCACGGCGCTGTGGCTCCGAGACGGCAAGGTGAAGGCCGCCGACGCCCGTCTCAACCAGACCGTGCTTGATGTGTCTGACAAGGCGCTGCGACTGGTCGCGGACGTGAAGGCCACGCACGCACGCATCGCCTTCGGCGAGAGAGCGCTCGCCCTGTCCGATGAGAATCTCGCGACCATCCGCAGATCCATCGACTCGCTCGACGCCCGCGTGCGCGGTGGCGAGGGGACGACGCTGGATGTCAACCGCGCCCGCCAGCAACTTGCAAAGTCCGAGGCGGAGCGTGCGCTCGTCGCCCGCGACCTGGCGAAGGAGCGCCGCGTCATGCTCGAACTCATCGGCTTCGCGGCCGAGAGCGCCGAGTGGTCCGTTGATGCAGCGGGTTCGATGCCGCTCGCTACCCCCATCGACGAGTCGGGCGCTGTCGCCCTCGCGCTCACGCAGCGGCTGGACGTGGCGGCGGCCCGGTCGGTCGTGACGGCGCAACAAGCCGACCTCTCCACCGAAGAGAAGAGCCGCCTGCGGGACTTCGGGCTGGGGGCCGACTTCGAGCGAGAGACCGACGGCAGCAAGTCACTCGGTCCTGTCCTTGAAGTCGGCATCCCGATCTTCGACACCAACGCCGCCCAGATCGCCAAGGCCGGGTCGCTCGCCCGCGTTGCCCTCGCTTCCTATGAAGCCGCTTCGCAGCGGGCCGTCCGTGAAGCCCGCACGGCGTGGATCGATCTCGACACTGCATCGCGGCTCACCGAGCAGTACCGCGCCACGGTGCTGGCGCTCTCCGAGCGAAACCTCACGCTTGCCGAGGCCGCGCTCAAATCGGGCCAGGCCGACGTCACTGTGCTCCTTGATGCGCAGCGCGAACTGATCGAGGCCCGTCGAACGCTGCTTGATCTGGAGCGCGATGGGTCACTCGCCGCGATCGAGCTCGAGCGTGCGGCGGGCGGCGTATTGCGTTAGAGATCACAGTTTCGGTCTATGGAAGGGTGGCCCTGCGCGGCGATGTGTCGCTGCAAGGTTGCGCCTTGGTGTAACCGTGTGCGAACCCGGGCATCGAACTAGACGTACATACTGGGGGGGAGTATACTTCGGAAAGGAAAACAGCCATGAACACGACCACAACGAACCCTGCTTCTAACCTCACCGGCCCGGCCTCGTTCACGCTCTCCATCGACGGGATGACCTGCGGGCACTGCGTACAAGCCGTCACCAAGGTCCTGGCCGCCGTGCCGGGCGTGGGCGTCCGGTCGGTCGCGGTGGGCAGTGCGCAGATCACCGCGCCGGACGGGCTGACCGTGGCCCGGGCCGTCAACGCGCTGGGCGAAGCCGGGTACGCGGCGAAGGCGAGCGAGGCGTCGGCGGGAACTCCGGGCGGCGCGGCCCTCGGTGCTTCGTGCTGCGGCGGCGCGATGAATAACGCAGCACGGGGCGGTTGCTGCGGCTGAGCGCGGCGTGCGTTGCGGCCAGCGATGTTGACAACCAAGAGGTCATCACCCATGAAGAAGCAGAGTTCGGCGAGCAATGGACGAACGGGTACCGCCAGAAGCGGGGCGAGCGGGAGCGGCGCAGCGCACACACCAGCGGATGGCGCGGCCAGCACGGCGTGCTGCGGGTGCGGCGCTGCGGCTGGGCTGGAGGCCGCGCGCGATGGCGTCGGACCTGGCGCGCACGCGGCGGGGGTGGACCCCGACCTCAAGGCGGCGAACCTGAAGCACCTGAAGCGGATCGAGGGGCAGGTCCGGGGGATCGCCTCGATGATCGAGGAGGACCGTTACTGCGCCGACATCATCCAGCAGTGCGCGGCGGTGCAGGAATCGCTGCGCTCGGTCGCCAAGAACCTGCTGCGGAACCACCTCTCGCACTGCGCGAACCACGCCATGCACGGGGACAAGGCCCAGCAGGCCGCGATGGTGGATGAACTGGTCGCGCTGGTCGGGAAGATCGCGCGGTAAGGATGCACGGAAACGAGGTTCACCATGAGTTGCAACTGCGGATGCCATGACGATAAGGCCCCGGCGACGTGGTGGAAGCGGTTCGTGCCGCTGATCGTGGCGGCGGCGGTGGTTGGGGTGCTGATCGCGGGGGCTGTGCTTAAGAGGAACGACGCGGGCAAGGCCGCAGCTCCCTCCACAGCCGAGCGGATGACGACGGCGGCCACCCCCTGAGGTTGGCCGAGAAAGCGAAGGACGATGATGACGAACGCCCATGAACATCAGCATGGCGGCGCGGCCGCACCGACGGACCAGACCGCCAAGACCACCATCGAACGGGCCGACCTGCCGATCGAGGGGATGACCTGCGCCTCGTGCGCGAACCGGATCGAGCGGCGTCTGGGCAAGCAGCCGGGTGTCGAGTCGGCGAGCGTGAACTTCGCCACCAAGGTGGCGACAGTGAAGTACGACCCGGCGGCGACCGGGCCGCAGAAACTCGCCAAGGCGGTCGACGACATTGGGTACAAGGCGGTCGTTCTCCCGATGCGGGATAACGCCATGAATCCCGCGCACGGGCACGCGGGCCATGACCACGCGGCGATGTTGGCGGCGCAGGGCGGGGGCGCGCACGCCGGGCACGCGATGACCGGTGGCGTGGGGGGTGAGGACCACTCGGCCCATATGCATGTGAGCGAGGGCGAGACGCGACGACTGCTCACCAAGATGATCGTCGGCGCGGCGCTGTCATTGCCCGTGCTGGTCATTACGATGTCGCACGGGAAGATCGCGGCGTTCAACGTCTCGTGGATCAACTGGCTCCAGCTCGCGCTGACGACGCCGGTCATGCTCTGGTGCGGCTGGCAGTTCTTCCGCTCGGCGTGGAAGGGGCTTCTGCACTTCAGCGCCAACATGGACACGCTGGTGGCGATGGGCACCGGCGCGGCGTACCTCTACTCGCTCGCGGCAACGATCTGGCCTGGATTCTTTGCGGGAGTAGGAGGAACCGCCGGGAATGTGGCGCACGGCGAGGCGGCGATGGGCGGCATGACGATGGTCCCGGTTTACTACGAGGCCGCTGCGGTCATCATCGTCCTTATCCTGCTGGGCAAGTACTTCGAGGCCCGGGCGACGGGCCGGACGAGCGCGGCCATCAAGCGGCTTATCGGGATGCAGGCCAGGACGGCTCGCGTCACGCGAGAGGGCACCGAGCAGGATGTGCCAATCGAATCCGTGATCGTGGGTGACCGCGTGCTGGTGCGTCCCGGCGAGAAGATCCCCGTGGACGGGAACGTTGAGAGCGGCCAGTCCGCGGTGGACGAGTCAATGCTCACCGGCGAGAGCGTGCCGGTCGAGAAGGCGGCGGGCGACAACGTCTTTGGCGCGACGATGAACACGACTGGCGCGTTGCGGCTGGTTGCTACGAAGGTTGGGGCCGACTCGGCCCTCCAGCAGATCGTGAGGCTTGTGCAGGAGGCGCAGGGCAGTAAGGCCCCGATCGCCCGTCTGGCCGACAAGATCAGCGGCGTGTTTGTTCCTATCGTGATCGCCATCGCCCTCGTGACGTTTGTGGTCTGGTGGTTCGCATCGCCGGTGGAGTCGCGCCTCAGCATGGCGCTGGTCACGGCCGTCTCCGTGCTCATCATCGCGTGCCCGTGCGCCCTGGGGCTGGCAACGCCGACGGCGATCATGGTGGGCACAGGACGTGGCGCGGAGAAGGGCATCCTCATCAAGGGCGGCGAGGCGCTAGAGACCGCCCACAAGCTCACCGCCATCGTGCTCGACAAGACGGGCACCATCACGCACGGCAAGCCCGCAGTGACCGACATCGTCATGGCACCTGTGGGGACGCTCGACGAGCGCGACTTGCTGCGGTTGGCCGCATCAGCAGAGCAGCATAGCGAGCACCCGCTCGCGGCGGCGATCGTGCGCGAGGCCACGGCACGTGGACTGTCGCTCACCGAACCAACCGGCTTCCAGGCGGTTGTCGGTCACGGCGTCGAGGCCACGGTGGACGGACACGCCGTGCTGGTCGGCAAGGCGGCGTTGCTGGTTCAGCGCAATATCCTGTCCGCGCTGGCGGAGAAGGCCGCGGGTCTGGCGGAGCTGGGGCGCACGCCCATGTTCGTGGCCGTGGACGGCCGCGAAGCGGGAATCATTGCGGTCGCCGACACGGTGCGGCCGGAGTCGAAAGAGGCCATCGCCACGATGCACGCGCTCGGGCTCCGCGTGGTCATGATGACCGGGGACAATCAACGAACGGCCGAAGCGGTCGCCTCGCAGGTCGGCGTCGACGTGGTCTTCGCCGACGTTCTGCCCAAAGACAAGGCGGACAAGGTCAAGGCCCTTCAGGCCGAGGGCCACGTCGTGGGCATGGTCGGCGACGGCATCAACGACGCCCCCGCGCTCGCGCAAGCCGATGTCGGCCTGGCGGTCGGGACCGGAACCGACGTAGCGATGGAGTCCGCTGACATCACGCTCATGCGCGGCGATCTTCGCGCGGTCCCCCAGGCCATCGCCCTCTCCCACGCCACCATGCGGACCATCAAGCAGAACCTGTTCTGGGCATTCATCTACAACATCGTCGGCATTCCGATCGCGGCGGGCGTGCTGTTCCCGTTCACGGGCTGGTTGCTCTCGCCAATCATCGCCAGCGCCGCGATGGCTTTCAGCAGCGTGAGCGTTGTGCTGAACAGTCTGAGGCTAAGTCGTACATCATGGAACAACGTAGCTAGTTGACTCCACACGGCTCAAGCCTGTCCCATCGCATCAAGCCTCGTTCACACGGTGCCGCGAAGCTCCCGGCGTGCGTTCCGAATGATGTCGACAGCGGAGAGAAGGAACAGACCGCCGATGAGCCCCGCGGTGACCAAGTCGGGCCACGGGGTCCCGGTCCAGAATACAAGCCTCGCGGCGATAAGCACGGCGACGTTGCCGAGGGCATCGTTGCGGCTGAAGAGCCAGACCGCCCGCACGTTTGCGTCGCCCTTTCGGTGCGGGATGAGGACGAGGGCGGACGCCACGTTGACCGCGAGCGCCGCGGCACCGAACCACGTCATCACTTCCGCGTCGGGGAGCTTCCGCTCGATGATCCGATACACGGCGGCACCGATGACGCCCAGGCCCAGCACCGTGAGGAAAATGCCCTGGAGTAGGGCGGCGCGGGCGCGCCAGCGTGGTCCGTGCGAGATCGCAACCAGGGCGATGAGCGTGATGGTCCCGTCGCCGAGGAAGTCAAGGGCGTCCGCCTTGAGGGCTTGGGATTTCCCAAACACCCCGCCGAACATCTCGGCCATGCCCATCGCGAGGTTAATCGCCGCGACGATCACCAGCGCGCGGCGATAACCCTTGCTCGCGTGAGTCAGATTCGTCGGCCGACAACAATCATCGCACGTCAATGGCGGCCTCCCGAGGGCAAAGCCGGAGTTTGGCGATTCCATCCATTCGGCTCATGCTTTGGCTTCCCTTGATTACCTGCCCGGCTTGGGTTTCATTGCCTCGAACTTCTCCTTGAGGTCGGGGTTGCACTCGATGCACTGTGACTCGGGGAGGTTGTGCTCCTTGCACCAGTCCCCCTTCTGCTTGAACTCGGCGATGAGTTTGGGGTTGCAGCGGGTGCAGATGGACTCGGGCACGCCGTGCTCGGCGCACCAGTCAGCCTCGGAAGCGGTGGGCGTGCTGGTCGGCGCGGCCTTTGAGGCGGACTCGTTCTTCTTCTCGCAGCCGGCAACGCCAAAGAGACAGACGTACAGGAAGACGGCGGGAACGATGGACAGACTTTTCATTGGGACGCTCCAAATCGGACACTCAGACAGTCGCCGGCTTCGTACTCGGTGCGGCGACAAGACCGTTCTTTGGTTCCGTGTCGGTGCTGGGACCTGTGCGCGCGGGATCGTGCTCCGGACCCGCACCCTGCTCTTCGTGGTCCACCACCTCCGCGTCGCCCTTGGGCTCGAACCAGGGATACAGGATCGGCAACACGAAGAGGGTGAGGATGGTGCTGCTGATGACGCCCCCAATGACGACCGTGGCGAGCGGCCGCTGGACCTCAGCGCCCACACCGGTCGCCAAGGCCATCGGGATGAAGCCCAGCGCGGCCACCGTCGCGGTCATCAGCACGGGCCGGAGGCGGACCATGCATCCCTCGAAGATGGCCTGCTGCAGTTCCAGCCCGCGCCGACGCAGCTGGCGGATGAAGGTCACCATGACCAGTCCATTGAGGACGGCGACGCCCGAGAGAGCAATGAAGCCGACCCCTGCGGAAATGGAGAACGGCAGGCCGCGCGCCCAGAGGAAGGCGACACCGCCAACGACCGCGAATGGCACACCCGTGTAGACCAGCAGCGCCAAGCGGGTTGACTTGAACGAGAGATACAGCAGCAGGAAGATCAGCAGGAGCGCGACGGGCACAACGATTGCCAGGCGCGTCTGGGCCCGCTGAAGGTTCTCGAACTGTCCGCCCCATTCCAGCCGGTACCGTCCGGGCGGGATCTGTACCTCCGACGCGATGGCTGCCTGCGCCTCGGTCACGAACGACCCGATGTCGCGGCCGCGGACGTTGGCCTGGATCGTGGATCGACGCTGGCCCCACTCGCGGGTGATGGTCGAGGGACCTTCGGTCTCCTGAATCGACGCCAGCTTGGAGAGCGGCACGCGCTCGCCGTTTGGAGCCGTGATGAGGACCGACCCGATGGCTTCCGGGCTTGAACGCAGGCGGTCGGAGAGCCGCGAGACGAGCGGGAACCGGAGCTGACCCTCCACGACTGTTCCGAGCTCCATCGTCCCGAGTGACTCGACCAGTTCCAGCACCTCGCTGGCGGGGATTCCGTAGCGGGCGATGGCATCGGGGAGGACACGCACCTGCAACACGGGCTGGCCTGTCAGTTGCTCCACGCTGACGTCGGTAGCGCCCTTGATCCCCTCCAGCACCGCGGCAATCTCGCCCGACTTGTTGGTGAGCACCGAGAGGTCGTCGCCGTAAAGCTTGATGCCGACATCGGCCTTGATACCCGCGGACATCTCATTCATCCGCATCTCGATGGGCTGCGTGAATGCGACGCGCTGCCCGGGGAGATCCCGCAGAGCGTGGTCCATCTCGCGGACCAGTTCCTCGCGCGTGGCAGCACGCTTCCACTGCGACCGCGGCCGGAGGGTCATGAAGATGTCGGTGAGCTCGACGCCCATCGGGTCGGTCGCCACCTCGGCGGTGCCGATGCGGCTCCACACGTGCTCGACCTCGTCGGGGAACTGGCGGAGGATCTCTTTCTCCATCACCGTGTTCATCCGGATCGACTCGTCGATGTCCGTGCCCGCGAGGCGGATGGTGTTGGCGACGATGGAACCCTCGCCTAGCTTGGGCACGAACTCGGCTCCCAAGCCGCGGATGCCCATGACGGTGACCGCCAGGAGCGCCAAGGCCAGGCCGATCACGACCAGCCGGGAGCGCTGGGCCAGCCGGAGCAGTGGCGCGTAGACCATGTGCGCTAGCCGCACCACCAGCGGCTCGCGCTCCTGGACTTTCCTGGGCAGCAGCAGGCTGGCCAGCACGGGCATCAGCGTGAGGGACAGCACCAGCGAGCCGACGAGCGCGAAGATAAACGTCAGTGCCATCGGCTTGAACATCTTGCCCTCAACCCCTTCCAGGGTCAGGATGGGCAGGAACACGATGATGATGATCAACTCGCCGAACATGGTCGGCTTGCGGACCTCGATGGCCGCGTCCCGCACGATGTCGATCTTGCGCCGGCTCGACCGGTCGTGCGCCAGGTGGCGCATCGTGTTCTCGATCATGATGACCGAGCTGTCCACGACGAGCCCAAAGTCGATAGCGCCGAGGCTCAGGAGGCTGCCGGAGATGCCGAACCGCAGCATCGAGTCGAACGCGAAGAGCATGGAGAGGGGGATGGCGGAGGCGACGATGAGGCCGGCCCGCAGGTTGCCCAGGAACACGAACAGCACCGCGATTACCAGCAGCCCGCCCTCGAACAGATTCTTGCGGACGGTGTCGATGACCTGGTCAACGAGCTCCGTCCGGTCATAGACGATGTCCACGCTGACCCCGGCGGGGAGGAACGGCCTGATCTCCGTGAGCTTGTCGCGCAGCCGGGAGGTCACGTCATGGCTGTTCTCGCCCATGAGCATGAAGCCCAGGCCCAGGATGGCCTCGCCCTTGCCGTCGTAGGTCACCGCGCCTCGGCGGATCTCTGCGCCGATATTCACCTCGGCCACGTCCGCGACGCGGATGGGCACGCCGCCCCGGGCGGTAATGGGGATGTTGCGGATCTCGTCAAGTGAACCGACCCTGCCCAGCCCCTGAACAAGCAGGCTCCCTCCTGAGCGGGCGATATTGCCGCCGCCGACGTTTGCGTTATTGCGGCGGATGCCCTCGGTGACCTCGTCGAAGGCCACGTCGTACTTGACCAGCCGGTCTGGGTCGATCCGGACCTGGAACTGCTTCTCGAAACCACCCCAGCTGTTGACCTCCGCAACGCCGGGCACGGTTCGCAGCGCGGGCTTGACGGTCCAATCGTGGATGGTCCGCAGTTCGGTGAGGTCGATCGTGTCGCTCGACACGACGTAGTGGAACACCTCGCCTAGGCCGGTCGCGATCGGGCCCATCTGCGGACGCGAGATGCCCTCGGGGATCTCCACCGCGTTCAGTCGCTCGGCAACTAGCTGACGCGCCAAGAATATCGACATCCCGTCGCCGAAGGTGACGACGACTTGAGAGAAGCCAAACTTCGACACACTCCGCACGTTCTGGAGGTGCGGAAGGCCACCGAGCGCCTGCTCGACCGGGAACGAGATCTGCCGTTCGACCTCCTCCGGGCCAAGGGACGGGGCCACGGTGTTGATCTGCACCTGAACCGGCGTGGTGTCAGGGAAGGCGTCGATGTCGAGGTTCTTGAGCGCCATGACGCCAAGACCCGCGAAGAGCAGGGAGGCGACGATGACGAGGAACCTATTCTTCAGCGACCAGTCGATGATCCAGTTCAGCATGTCTGTCTCCAGGTTCAGTCGTCTGTGCAGCCGGCGCCGAGCTTGGCGCGGTTGAGTTGGGCCGCCAGCGCGTAGCTGCCCTTGATGGCGACAGGCTCACCGGCCCGCAGACCGGCCACGATCTCGACCCACCCACCGCCGTGGCCGCCAACGCGGACCTCTCGGGTCTGAAAGACCTCGTCGTTGAGCTTGACGAAAAGCAGGTGCGACTCGCCGTCCTTCTGAAGGGCCGACTCGGGCACCACGACCGCCGATGCCGACGACCTCACGGTGATGCGGGCCCTGCCGAAGGTGTTGGCAAAGAGGTGGCCGGCGCTGTTGTCAACCTCGGCGCGGACCTTGATGGTCCTTGTTTTCTCGTTGACCTCCGGGCTGATCCAGATCACCTTCCCTACGACCGGGGTTGAGCCGGCGACGTCGGGCACAAACTCGAGTGACTGATCGACGCGGACCTTCGCCGCCTGCGCCGGTGTCAGCTGCGCGTGCACCCAAAGATGGGACGTGTCGGAGACGACCAGAAGGGGCTTGCCGGACTCGACGACCTCGCCGGCGACGACAGCGCGGGAGATCACCACTCCGTCGATTGGCGACAGGACCGGGAGGAGATTGCCCGACGTCCGGGCTGGGTCAAGTTCCGCGAGGATCGGCTCGGACAGCCCCAGGTTCAGCACATCGCGCTCGCTGGGGACTTCCATCTCGCCGGACGTGGGAACGGGAAGCCCGAGATTGACCAGCGACTGTCGCGCGTTGAAGCGGCGGATGGAGGCCTCCTTGAGCTCGGCCTCGGCGGTCACCAGATCAACCTGGTTGCGGAATCCAGCCTCGGTCGAGTTGCGGATGCGGTCCAGCACCCGTTGCCGACTGACGACCTGCGCGGAGGCCAGCAGCAACTCTGCTTTGGCCCGCCCGACCTCGACGGCGTCCACGAGCGCGAGCACCTCGCCGCGCTTGACACGCTGCCCCGGCTGAGCGCGCATGAGCGCGACGGTTCCAGGCACACGCGAGGCGACCTGGGCGTACCTAGAGAGATCGAACGACACATCGGCGTTGGCTTCGACCGTCTCATCCATCGCCTTGACGGACGCGGGCTGCACCTCGATCCCCGCCCGCGCCGCGGTGTCGCCCGTTGTCAGCTGCACCGCCGGTCGCTTCTTGGTCCCTACCTGCTCAACGCCCTCTGACTCGGCAGGAGCGCCGCTTGCCCGGTCCGTTTTGCTTTGCTGCGACGGCGGGACCGCGTTGGCCTTCAGACCTCGGCAAATGAGGCAACGGGACTCGGGAACGCCGTGCTCGCCGCACCAGTCCTCGCGCGCCTCCTTGCTGCCGCCGAAGACCTCCGACGCCGCGGGAATCTTCCATCCCGTGCGGTGACCGATGAAGCCGATGCCCGCGAGGACGGCAATGGTGAGGACCGTCGGTAGGCTCCGAAGCAGCGCGCCCGGGGCTCGCTTGATGATGCTCATGGTGCGTTCCTTTTCTGTGGGGAAAGGGTCGAGGGCTCGGGTAAGGGCGCGAACCGCCAGACCGGGAATCCGCTGAGCGCCTCCAGATCCAAGAGGGCACGGCGGTACGAGATCACGGTGTCGAGGTACGCACGGCGGGTCCGCAGCGCCCGCTGCTGCGCGGTGACCCAGTCCAGCACATTGAGTTCACGGGCTTCGAAGGCACCCCGCGAGAGCGTCCGGCTTCGTTCCAGCAGGGGCAGGACCTCGCGCTCCTGGGTGTCGATCTCCGCCCGGATAGCGCGAACACGTGCGAGCGCCGCTGCGGCGTCCGAGCGGAGCCGGTGCAGCGCCGCGGTGTACTCGGCCCGGGCCCGGTCGCGGGCTGCGGTCTTCTCGGCGATCTCCCCCTGGTTGCGGTCAAAGATCGGGATCTCGACCGACGCGCTGACACCCGCGAAGTTCTCTGACACACCGTCGTGCTCGTAGAGTGGTCCGGCCTTGAGCTTGAGGAACTGCCGGGCAGTCGCGAGGCGCAGCTCCTCTTCCGAGACCTGGTAGGCCGCCTCGCGCGCCTTAAGGTCCAGCCGGCTCGACAGGAGCCGCTCGTCAAGATCGCCGAATTGGACCGCGTCGATGAGCGGGACATCAAGCGGTCTTCCGGACGATTCGAGCGTGATGACGGTGCTTGGTGGGAGACCTAGCCCTTTGTTGAGCACGAGCCTGGCTTGGTCAAGTTCAATCTGCGCGAGGCGCCGGTCGCGCTGCACCTCGACAAGCTCAAGATCGACCGCCGAGATGTCCAGGTCGTTGGCCTCTCCCACGTCTTTGCGGCGACGGACCAGGTCGGCGGCCTGCTGGCGCAGGGCCAGCTCGGCACCAAGGACCACGATGGCCTGTTCAGCCACCGCTACGTTGAACGCGAGCCGTCGGACCTCGGCAGCGATCTCGTATTCGCGCGCAAGGACCTCAACCCGCGTGAGCGCAATCCGGGCCGTGGCCACGGCCTGACGCGCTTCTCGCTCACCGGGCTTGAGCAGTTCAAACAACAGGTCGGTGTCGAGCTTGAACCCATCGGTTCCCAGTAGCCCCACTCCGAATCCGATGCCGACCTCGGGGTTGGGAAGCGTCTTGGCGGTGATCAGAAGTGCTTCGGTTTCGCCGATCGACGCGCGGGCTGCCTGGAGATCGGGATTGAGCATAACCGCGACGGCCATCAGCTCCGCCTCGCTCAGCCCGTCGGACGCGTCGAACACGGGGGCGTAGGGCGGCTCGGCGGCCGCGTCCCGGAGCTGGACCAGCGTCCCCGCAGGAAGTGTGCGGGCGTCCAGCCCCGCGAGTTCGGCCCGAGGGTCAAGCGGCTTTGGGTGGTAACTGACGCACCCGCCAAGAAGGAATATGAGCGACCCGGTGGCCGCGATGACGGAGTTTCTCAAGGGAGTCCTCGCTCAGAAGTGCAGGATCGTGCTCACGTCGTGGACGGAGCCGGTGCGTGGAGACGCCGCCACGCGGCCCACATAGGGGCCGGAGGCACAACGAACAGCACCGAAGCACTACAAGCGAAGAATAATGGTCGCCAGATACGCGCGCGGAGGCGCCAAACACTCTGGCAAAGCCGCTCGATGAGTGAACCCGCTCGCGTTGAGCGGGCTGAGATCGATCATGAGCACAGCGACGACCGCCACGAACGTGGCAACTAGGTCGTCCTGAGGCGAAACTTGCGGGGCCGGCCGAACCATCGGCTCGCCGGCCACGGGCGTATCGACACAGTCGCAATCGGGCTGGCTTAGAACCAGACCGCTGCGGTCCTCGAGGCACCCGCCATCGCAGCCGGCGCACTCGGACTCCGAAGCGGTCGTCTGGGCGCGGCTACCTCCGCAGCAGCTCGTGGCAGCCAACTCGATGCTCTGTGAGCCATCGCGGTGAGCGCAGAGCATCCGAGGCCCTAACGCTCCTGTGGAGAGAAGTTGGGCGACAAGGACGATAACCGCGATGTAGGGACTCCAGAGCCTCATCGTCTGCCATCATAGCCAGTCCATGCTCAGAATGCATCGGCAGAGACCCTTGGGCGGCGGATGCAGCCACGGCGAGCTACATGCCAGCGTGTCCCCGCATCTATGCGGCGAGGCTCAGAGTCCGGACGATTCACGGCTCTTGAGCTGTTCTCGACCTGCGTCGCGCTCAACTCGTGTATTCGCACCCCATAACCCCGCGTAGCGCCATTTGTTGTCCTCGACCCACGTCCCAGCGAACAGGTGTGCGCCAAGGAGGAACCCCTTCGCGTCAGGATTGGACTTGGACTCGCCGACGGTCGGGTGGAAGTACGCGGGCGGGTAGAGCGCCACGTCGTCGTATTGGGTGACCACGCGGGCGAGCAGCCCGGGCCCTGCTTGATCGCCGACGTACCGGCGCTCGAAGAACGACTCCTCCACCATCGCAACGGCGTGCCACATGGCCGGGTGGTTGGCCGGAAAGCCCATCGCCGCGTTGGAGACGATGTCAAGTTGTTCGCAGGCGGCCCACGCCCGTACCTCGGGCGGGCACATCTCGTCGAGCGGGCGGATCGGCTTCACGTCGGTGTCGAGGTAGACGCCGCCAAAGCGGGCCAGAAGTTCCAGCCGCAGGATGTCCGAGCGCATCACGCAGCCGGGCGTTCCACCGACGTTGCCGCATGCGTTCCACGCGTTACGGTTGAGGATCGGCGGCAGGTTGTCGTCGATCCACAGCCGCATCTCCCAATGCGGGTTCATCTCGGCGAAGCGCCGCCGCCAGCGCCGCTGGTGCAGGGGCATCTCACCCATGCCCAGCCAAATCTGGTGCAGGACCCGCGGGATCGGGGTCGCGGTTACGGTGGTGCTCAAGCCGCGACCTCCACGGTCTTGCCGGTCACGAACCCGAACGCCCCGCCGTGGGCCTTGGCGGCTTCCTCGCCCTGCTCGAACAGAGCCCAGTGGAACGGCACCACGTCACGGAAGTGCCCGTGGTCGCGGACCACGCGGGTGAGGAACCCCGGCCCGCTCTGGTCCCACACACCGCGATAGACCAGCACCGAGTGCGGCAGGTCGCGGATCGCGTGCCAGAGCATCGGATGATTCCGCGTCGCACCGAGCACCGACGGCGAGAGCATGTGCGGACGGCTCGCACCGTGGCTGGCGATCGTCGAGCAGAACGCACCGACGCCGGCGACGAGTTCATCGAGCGAGCGCAGCGGCAGACGATCAGGATCAACGAACACCCCGCCTTCGCGGGCGAGCACTTCGTAGCGCAGCAGGTTCAGCCGCGCCGCCGACGCCGCGGGCTCGCTGAGATCGAGCGTCTGCTGCCACTGATCGTGATTCAGGATCGGCGGCCTGGTCTCGAGCGTGAATGTGATGACGTCCCACTCGGGGTGCAGCGTCTGCCACGCGTGCTTCCACGCAGCAAGCCGCTGACGATCAGGGGAATCGGACAGGTCGGCCGTGTAGATGACCTTCGGGATCATGCCTTCACCTCTTCTTCGCTGCTCAAACCGCTCTGCTGCCACTTCGCGGGAGGCACGCCCTCCATGCCGCCCTCGATGAACGACGATGCGCCCTCACCGAGCGCCACCGACTGCTGGGCGCTGCCGGAGCCTGAGCCGGAACCGGGCGGACCCGAGCCACTTTCGCTCCCGCTGCCGCTCGAGGAACCAGACGAACTGCCAGATCCCGATGAGCTTCCAGAGCTCGACATCGACGAGCCGCTAGACTTGCCGCTGCCGGAGCTCGACCCGCTACCACTCGATGAGCCGGACCCCGAGCCGGAACTCGATCCCGAGCCTGACGACGACCCCGATCCGGTAGCCTGCGTCGCAGGCATGTCGTTGTGGACCCACACGCCGTCGGCCAGGAACACGTTGAGTCCGGGCACATGCACCGCGACCGTGGTCACGCGATCGCTCGCACGGGAGATCGCCTCAACCCGCTCTTCGCTGAGGTCGTGCCGCACGAGATAGTCGCCGACGAGCACGAACTCCGCCGACACGAAGCCGACCTCTTCACCGCGGCGCAAGAGCACCGGGTGCTCGGGCGTGAGACGCAGACGACCGTTGATGGTGATGAACCCGTCGTGCGTGCCGATCTTCACGCTGGCCACGGAGCCGGTGACCGGCGTGAGCACCGCTTCGGCTCGCTGACGCAGCCACTGGTACTGCGCCCGCCACGGCACATCTCGATCGAGGCCCGCCACATCAAGCGCCGCGACGCGGTCGCCCGGCTTGAGATGCTCGATCGGCACGGTCTGGCCCGAGGCCAGCCGCACAGGCGTTCCCGCCAGCACGCAGTTGGACCCGGGTCCCGAGCCTCCGGGGCCGGAACCACCCGGCCCGCTTCCCCCAGGGCCCGACCCCCCCGGCCCAGAACCGCCAGGGCCGGAGCCTCCGGGACCCGAGCCGCCCGGGCCGCTTCCGCCGCCACTGGACCCGCCCCCGCCCGACGACCCGCCCCC
>Ga0209573_1002043_pt1 | contig 27473 bp, 25 predicted proteins | sample TNRBio252014_DNA_FD_185870 | JGI IMG/M metagenome (GOLD analysis project Ga0209573, IMG submission 185870) | Wastewater treatment Type I Accumulibacter community from EBPR Bioreactor in Madison, WI, USA - TNR Reactor_6/25/2014_ DNA (SPAdes)... | ecosystem: Engineered > Bioreactor > EBPR >... | reverse complement strand
CAGATTTTTCTCGTGGATCCACACGCTCATGAACCCGAAAACCTGCGTCCAATGGTCGCGCGTCATCACGTCCGGTAGCGGAGGTAGGTGGCAGGCGGTGCAGTATTTCTCGGCGAGGGGCGGCAACACCGCCGTTTCCCCTTCCACCCTCGCGGTTGCCAAGAGCAGAACGAAGAACCACCAAAGCGTGGGTTTCCGGAGCGGATGCGGGTGGGAGGACATGCCGGGACGACGGGCCGCACTTGAACCGGCGACCGGAAACGTTCGTTTAAGGGCCGGGGGCTGGCAATGGGAATTCAGGGGCCCGTTGTTGACGGGACCGGACAATTTGCCATACCCTCTCCACGATCCCATCATCCACGACACATTCATGGAAATCTCACCACCCCCGCTCGCCACACCACCCGCAGCCGTCTGGCCCAAATCCATCGGTATCGTCGCCATCGTCTTCGGAATCGGCGGACTGTTCCAAGCGATCATGGCACCATTCAGCCTGCTTTTGGTGAAGCCGCAGATGCAGGCCATCGTGAAGCAAGGGGGCGAGCAGGCCCGGGTTGACGAATACCTCTCCCGGCTCACCGCGCACTCCTACCTGAGTCTTGCCATCTACGCGATTCTCGGGCTGACTCTTCTTACCGGCGGCATCCTCCTGATCAAGCAGCGGAAGATCGCCTCGCCGCTCCTGCAGACTTGGAGCATTCTCAAAATCCTCGCAGGAGGTTTTGTGATCTTCCGGTCGGTCTCGCTCTCCACCCTGCAAATGCAGCTCCTCATGGAACCCGCCATGGCGACCGCTTCAAAAGGGCGGGGCGGCGGTGGCGAAATGGAAACGATCAATCAGTTCACCACCTACGCGATGTGGGCCGGCCTGGGCTTCGGATTCATCTGGCTCGCAATTCTCCCGGTCTTCCTCATCATCTGGTTCAACCGCCGCAAGGTGGCCGATCAGGTGCAAACGTGGTGAGTTCGCCAGCCGCCAATCACTTCGCCTTGGCTTCGGCCGGTGCCGCAGGGGCGGCGGGAGCTGCGGGTGCCGGCGCGGGAGCTTGCCCCTTCGCTTTTGCATCCGCTCCTTCGGCGGGCTTCGCGCCCTCAGCCGGCTTCGCTCCTTCGGCGGGTTTCGCACCATCGGCAGGTTTTTCACCCTCGGGCGCCTTCTGCTCCACCTTGGGAAGAACGGGCCTCACCGCGAATGCCTGGAAATCCGCCGGCATGCTCTCCTTGCCAAAACGGCGGCTGTAGAGGTAGGCGATGCTCTGCATCTGATGAAGGGCGGCCTTGTTCTCCTGGGCGATGCGGGGATCCTCCTTCTGGATGAGCATGGCCGCTCCCATCGCAAGCTTGGAGAGAAGCACGTCGTTTCCGTAGGCCAGGCTGAAACAGCGGTAGTAGTCCTCGAGCGCTTTGTCCTTCGCGCCCTCCGAATCGTAGACCTTGGCGCGAAGGAACGCGATCTGGGAGAGTTCGTTCGGAGGTAGCTTCTTTAAGTTGGGCGAACTCAACAACTTGGCGCTACCGGTCTGGGGCTCCTGATAGATTTCCAGCGCGGACTTCAGCCCGGCGAAATCACCCTGACCGAAGATCGCCCAGAGCTTGTGGAACTCGCTCGACTTGGCGTAGGCGGGCGAAAGTTTCGTCTTGATCGTCGCCGCGGCGGGAGAGTTCACCAAGGGAGCCATGGCGGCGTATTGCCCGGCCCTCTTGAGGCTTTCGATCTGGTAGAAGAGCGCTTCGGAAGCGAAATTCTGGGGCCCGCCGAGAATGATCGCGTAGTCGCGAGCCACCTTGCCGAAGGCCTCGGCGGCTTCGCTGTAACTGCCTTTCGCAAAGAGCGCGCGAGGCGTGCCGAGGACTTCGGCACGCTCTTCAAAACGGATCAACTTGTCGAGGCCCTCCCCGCGGATCTTGTCGTAGGTCAGCAATTGACCCGCTCCACCGGGAGCAGTCGCAAATAGGACTCCCTGATCGTTCGAGTTCTGAATGTATCCCTGGGGATTGCCACCCTCGACGAGGGCGATGGTCACGGGAGTCTCCTTGACCTGCGCCCGGACCAGAGCCGGAAGAGCGAGGGAGACGATGACGGCGAGATAGGAAAGTGGCTTCATGATGAAATGGAGTGTGCCCTGACGGGATTACTTTTTCGGGCCAATGCCGAGTTCGTTGATGATTTTCAGTTCTTCCTCGGGAGTCACCTTCAGCTGATTTTTCATCTCGGGAATCTGACGACGCAGGCGGGTGAGGGCCCCGGAAGGAACGTCCTTGACCTCGTCGAGCGCCTGCCATTGGTAGAGATACTTCAAACAGAGTTTGTAGAGGGTGAGTTCGCTCTTCCGCTTCACCGCAATGGAGAGGGGATCGTTCACGGGCATCGCGCTGATTTCCGCGAGGCTGTTCGGGATGTAGCGCTCCCAGGCCTGGGTCACCCAGTCGTGATACGCCGCGTAGGTCGAGACGACGGAGAGGTAGGATCGGTTGGCGTTGCCGGGATCACCAAGTTCGTCATAGACGATCCCCATCTTGAAAGCGGCCTCAGCCCGCTTTGCGCGATCCTTGCCAAAGAAATCCTTTTCCTTGTTGATGACGTCGAGGGCCACCAGCGCATCCTTCCACTCCTTGGTCTTCATGTGGAGATCCGCCAGATTCAAATAAGCCTGAGGCTTGAGTGGCCTGCTGTCGTCGGAATCATCCGCAACGATGCGACGGAAACGCTCGCGGGCCGACTGGACCTTCGCGGGATCGGCCGCGCGCATCTCGATCTTGCCCAGCTCCATTTCGGCAGGCCCCTTGAAGGCCGCTGCTTCCGGATTGGTCCGGGCGAGGAGTTCCTCGAAATACGGCACCCCGTTGAAGGGGTTTTCCGTGCCGGCAAAATAGAGCCCGATCTGCTGGAGGGCGAACTCCGAGAGATCCCGCTTTTCAAAGAGACGAAGCGCTTCAAACACGGCGGCAATCTTGGCCTCGGCCGCCGCGTATTCCGGCGACTCCTTGTCCTTGCCCTTCCGCGATTCCTGCAGCACGATGACCTGCTGGATCTTGAGCCAGGTCTGGAGGGCTTGGTTGGCGGGATCAACGCCAGGGAAATTCTCGAGGGTGGCAATGGTCTTATCCACCCCGCGGATCCGCACCGAGGCCTCGCTGTAGGAGCCGATCGCCTGCCTGAGAAGCGTGAGATCCTGCTCCTCGACCGGCTTGCTGCCCAACATCAAAATCATCTTCTCGACCTGCGTCAACCCTTCCTCGCCGCGACCGGCTCCTTCCAGATGCTCGAGGGCAAAGACGGAAATCTGAGGCTCGAAATTGGTGCCGGCATAGTCCGGGAAGAAGGCATCGTATTGGGCGAGACCCTTCTCGATCGCTTCGTCCTGGAAGAAGATGTCGGCCGACTTCCAGATCCCTTCCGCAACCACCTGCTTGTGGAAATCACCCCGGTCGGGATCGCTCGCTTGCGCCGCCTTGCCCCCTTCGATCGCCGCCAGATAGGCTGCGAGACCTTCCTGGCGCATCTTGGCGGCTTCCTCCTCCTGCTCCTTGCCGAGACGACCGGACTGGACGATGAGCGCATCACCTTTGAGGTTCAAGGAGCGCCCCACCTGGATTGATTTGGGACGGAGGGCGACCAGCTTGTCGACGCTGGCGATGGCCGCGGGATAGTCCTCGAGATTGTATCGCGCCACCGCAAGATCGGCATAAGCGGCATCAAGGAAGCGCTCCGACTCGGGATAGGCTTTGAGGAAATCCTCGTATTGCTCAGCCGCTTCCCGCATTTTGTTCAACACGAGCGAATTGCTCGCCCGATGGAACATCACGATCTCGCGATTGGGTCCCTCGGGGTAGGCTTTGACATATTCGCTGAAGGGCCCCTCGGCTTCAGCGTGCTTGCGGGTGGAATACAGCGCGAGCGGAAAGAGGGAATCGGCCAACTCTCGCTCGCCCGCCCCCAACTCATGACGTTCGCGGACAAGTTTGGCGACCTGGATCACCTGATCGTAATCCTTCGAGGTGAAGAGCGACTGGAGCATGAAGGTGGAGACATTGTTCCGGAGGGCATGATCCTCCGGCATCTCGCTCATGAAAATTTCCCCAAAATACTGCGCCCCGGAATAATCGCCAAGGAGGGCGGAGAGTCGCGCGGCTTCGTGAAGCACTTCCGCACGGGTCGCGACTGGAAAATCCTTGTACTGCTCGGCGAGGTGCCAGTAGATGGCGCGGGGGGCGTGGAGATTGCCCATGCGCTCATAGCAGTTCGCGATGAGGCGCAGCGTTTCGGCATCAGGATGGATCTCGGCCTTTTCACGCTCAGCGAGCTGATCGAGAATCGCTTTGAACTGGGAAGGCACTCCCCCACCGATGGGCTGACGGGCGACGGAGAGGTTCACGTCGTTGCGGATGTCCTCGATCGTGGGGATGTAGGAAAAATAGCGGAGGGCGAGCGAATAGAGCCCGGCTTTGGTGGACTCGAAGCCGAGTTTGCGAAGGCGATCGACAAACCCGAAACGGAACTGATCCATGGGCTCGAGATGGATGAGCGCCTCATTCTCGTCGAGGAACACGTGAGCCCGGTCGGAGATCTTCTCGACCGCCGCGTCGTCCGTGCCGGCGGAAGCCGCTTGCTCCACCCAGACGAGGCCGAGCTCGAGAATCCCCTGCATGAGAAACTGGGGGCTGACCTTCCAGGCCTCGCGGTTGTCAAAGAGCTCCTGGATGGCGGTGATGCCTTCCTCGACCCGGCCGAGCTTCATCAGCGAGCCCCCGTAGCGGAGTTTGAAGCTGTTCCGCACCTGAGCCAGCTCGTCCGGAGCGGGTTTCGAGGCGAGGTATTCGTCGTAAAGGCGGATCGCCTCCCCGTGGTTGCCGAGCTGGGCTTCGCAGAAACCGAGCTGGAACTTGGCGATGCTCTCGCGCGGGTTCGTCGACTTGATCGGCGATTCCACTTTCTTGGCCGTCTCTGCCGCGTTGATGCAATCGGTGAAGGCCTTTTTCGCATCCTCCCAGCGTTGCTGGGGCAGGAGGGTCATGCCGTAATCGAAAATCAGGCCTCCCGCTTGGGCACCGTAATCTTCAAAGAGCGTTTCAAGTCCGCCTGAGAGATCGAACATGCGCTCGAAGGTCTTAGAAGCCTCTTCGGGCTTGCCGGACATGTTGAGTTCTACGGCTTTCTGATAAAGGGCCTCGACACTGACGTCCTCATCCGCCGCCGCTGCCTGGCCGTAAACGGGAGAAAGGTTTCCGAGTGACCACGCCACGACCGCGAACGCGGAGAAAAGGAGGAAGTGAGATCGAAGATTCATCTGTGTGGGGGAAAGTTTGAAAGTTGGAGGGAGTGTCCGGCCTGGGATCGACCAAGCCTCACACCCGGGCTTCCGCTTCCGGAAAAACGGCGGGGTCTTGCTGGACGGAGGTACCGGAACCAGTTTCCATCGAAACGAAACCATCTGGAAGGCCGTCGTCCTTGGAGATGATCGCTTTTATCATGGCTGCACCAAGGGATTGTCCGGCAATCCGCCGATGCTACTTGTCTTCACTGAACCCGGTGATCGTCACCCGGTTGATATTGACAGTCTTGTCGGCGAGAGCGTTCAACACATCCACGAAACGTTGTCCTTTCGCGGCGTCGTCGGCGGCGATGATCACCATGGGTTCGGAATCCGTCAGTCTCGCGCTCTCCACATAGGTGCGGAGACGATCCGTCAGCATCGGCACATCGCGGTTCGTCGCATCCGTGTCGAGGACCTCGTCGTTCAGCACGACGTGCCCGGCCGCGTTCACCTCGACGGTCATCATGTCGATTTCGACCTTCGAATTGCCGTCGGACATGCTCGTGGGCATCGTCATCGCCAAATCGGCCTCGGTCGGCTCGAGGGTCGACGTAACGAGGAAATACACGAGCAGCAGGAAGCTCATGTCGATCATCGGCGACATATCCAGCACCGGATCGGGATCGGAAGGAACAGGTCTTCTTGCCATGGCTTGAAAATAGGGATGGTTTACTTCTCGACCGTGAGGCTTCCAAAAATCACCTCACTCACACCCGCCTCGCCGGCCGCCTGGACGACCTTCTTGATGTCACGGGTATCGACGTTCTTGTCAGCGCGAAGGTTCAGGCGCGTGGGGATGCCATTCGCCTCATTCCGGACGCGGGTCTGATCCACGTAGTCCTGGATGGCCTCCGAGGTGGGCAGCTCCTCCTCGTTCTGGCCCCAGATCGAGCCATCCGCGAGAATGTTGACGACAACGCGGCCGGAGGATTCCTTCGCAACCTGGGCGTTCTTGGCGGTCGGCGGCTCCACCCGCCGATCGATCTGCACGGTGATCAGGTGCGAGGCCACCATGAAGAACACGAGAAGGAGGAAGGTCATGTCGATCATCGGCGACATGTCCATCGGGATTCCGTCCTCCGTCTCCAATTCCACCCGTTTTTTAGAAGCCATGTGGTGGCAATTTTTAGAAGTTGAAAATCGTCTTCAAAAAACCACGCCTGATCAAACTTCGGTGATCCCCTCCGGAACCCGCGCGAGGGCCTGATCGGCATTCACGGTCGCGATGGCCGCTTCGACACCCTCGATCGCCACTTGCTGGGCGTCGCTCACGAGGCGGTTGTAGCGGTTCTTGAAGAAGTAGAAGAGGAAGATCGCGGGAATGGCCACGACGAGACCACCGGCCGTCGTGATCAGTGCCAGTGAAATGTTGCCGGCGAGCGCGGCGGGGTCGGAGCCACCGCTGAGGCCCATCGAGTCGAAGGCGAGCACCATCCCCGCCACCGTTCCGAAAAGGCCGAGCATCGTCGCACCCTGGGCAATGACGGAGAGATACCCGATCAGGGTCATCGTGCCGAGATTCTCGCGGATGGTGAAATCGGCGATCGAGTCTTCGACCTTGGAACGTCCGAGGGACTCGGCATCGGTGGCGTCGACATTCAAGTAGGAGCTGGTGACCATGCGCCCGAGGAAAGAGGTGTCCTGGGCAGCGGCATCAATCGCGCTGCGCACGCGCACCTCCGACATGAATCCCATGATTTGATCCTGGAGGTTCTTGGGAACGTACTTTTTCCGGGAGATCTGGAGAGAGAGGAAGACGGACAGGGCGATCATCCAGATCGAAAGGAGCCCGATCGGCAGCATGAACAGGCCACCCCCGATGATCATGTCCATCAGGGTGGTCTTTTTCTGCGCTTCTTCGCCAGCACCATCAGCGGCGGCGGGGGCGGCAGCAGCAGGAGCCGCGGCATCCTGGCTCCATCCGGTTTCGGGGGCCATCGAGGCGACAAAGACCAAAAGACCGAATGTGAGAATCCAGCGCTGGAAGAAACGGGGGAACGAATAAGAGGACATCAGTTGTTTGGTTAGACTTTTAGGGTTCGGCAGGCTCCGCTTTTGATGCATTTTCATTCAAGAGTAAAGAAAAAAAATGGGCTAGGCCCTTTTTCCCGGGACCCTCGGGCTGGCTGTCGGGATTTTCGCGCCGCCACGAAAGAGGAGCGCGAACGGAAAGACGCCACTTGGACTCTCGCATTTCCTTTGCGGCCACCCTGCCAAAACAAAAAAAGGACGGTCGTGCCGTCCCTCTTCCGACCGCCGGGCAAGGGCACCGGCACCGGGAAGACGCTCAGAACGAGACAGACAGATTCACGCCTCCGTGAAGAACGTCCGATTGAGCCTGACGGTTGGCCCAATCAGGGGCCCCATCCATGAGCCAGGAATCAGGGGCTCCATTGTAACCAATGTAGGGAGTCAGGGTGGTGCGGCAGTTCAGCTCGACCGGCACCGAGGCACGGAGGTAATAATGATTCCATCCGCTCGAACGACCGCCGGTCTGGGCGGTGGGTGCCAATCCCCAGTAATTGTCGGCATAAGCCACTCCACCGGAAAGGACGAGGCCCTGACCCATCACTTCAAACTGACGCTCGAGACCGAGGTCCCAGAACCATGCGCCCGACTCTTGGTTCGCCAAGGTGGGAATCGTCCCGTTCCAGCCATTGGGAAGGGTGAAATTGTAGGCGAGGTCGAATTTCAAAACGGCGAGCGAGAGATCGCGGGAGAGATGCAGCCCAAGTTCACTGTGACCGGACGGCCAGAAAACCGAATTCGGTCCCTCGGGATAGTCGTGATAGGTGTAACTCACAGCAGCGTCGATCCCGGCAACAGAAGGGAGATCGGCACGAACGGAGAGAACAAGGTCGTCGTTGGCGACATTCGCGAAGGTGTTCTCGCTGACGACATTGGTGTAACCGATCCCCAGTTGGATCCTGGTCGAGAGCCCCTCAAAGGCGTAACCTACGCGACCCGACACCGAGTCACCGCCAAAGAGGTAACCTTTGTAGAAGTAGTCGGAGGAATAACCAAGATCGACCGTCCCACCAAGATCAAGGCACTCTTCCACGAAGGGGACCTTGTCGACGGGAGCTTTTCCCCAATCACCCGCTTGAACAGAAAGCGCGGGAGCCAGTAGCGTCAGGGCCAGAATGCAGGGTCTCATATCGGAAAGCGGTGTTCAAGGACCTGTTTCCACCCGGAGCACCGGATGAAAGCTTCTGCAACTAAACAGATCAGGTTCTGGAGCGCTTTCTACACGAGGGGCTTAGGGCGCGCAATGAAATTCTTCCCGGCTTTCCCATTTCGGATTCTCGAAAATTCAACGATTCTTAAAAATGTAAAAACCGTCTTCCCTTGCGTGGAAAGACGGTTTTTGAAAGGGCAAACCAATGCCAGGAAAGACCTCAGAAAGAGACACTGAGGGTCACGCCCCCATGCAGGACATCGGATTGACCGGAAAGTCCCTGCCAGTTCGGCGCTCCGTCGAGGAGCCAAGAGTCGGGAGCACCAACATACCCCAGGTAGGGAGTGAGAACGGTGCGGCAATTCAACTCGATCGGCAGAGAGGCGGTCAGGTAGTAATGGTTCCATCCACTGGACCGACCACCCGTGTTCAGCGTCGGGGCGGTGCCCCAGTAGTTGTCGGCATAAGCCACGCCACCCGCGAGGACGAGGTTCTGGCCCAGCACTTCGAAGGAGCGCTCCAGCCCCAGGTCCCAATACCAGGCCCCGGAATCACTGTTCGGAAGCGCCGGAAGTGTCCCGTTCCATGCATTCGGCAATGCCGTGTTGTAGGCCAGGTCGAATTTCAAGACTGCCAACTGGAGATCCTTGGCGAGGTGAAGCCCCACTTCCCCGTGGCTCGACGGCCAAAGGATCGTATTGGGGTCCTCGGGATAGAAGTGATAGGTGTAGCTCAATGAAGACTCGATCCCGGCGACGGTGGGAAGCCCTGCCTCGAGCGAAACGGCGACGTCGTCGTTGACGATGTTCGTCAGCGAGCTGCCGGCCACCACATTGACGTAATCAACCCCGAGCGTCAGCGGCAGCGCGAGCCCGTCGAAGGTGTAGTTGACCGAACCGCTCACGGCATCCTGGCCGAAGACGTAACCCTTGTAGAGGTAATCGGTGTGATAGCCAACTTCGATAAGACCACCGAGGTCGACACACTCCTGGATGGGAGTCTTGTCGATCGGAGCCTTGCCCCAGTCACCGGCAGAGAGAACCCCTGAGGCCAGGGCGATGGTGGTGAATACAGCGTATTTCATCGGATAGGTGGTTGCAGTGCACTAAACGCCCATCGGCTCGGCGAGTTCAATGGGAAAGAATGGTATTGTTCCGGGTGAGGACAAAAAAGATGAAGGGATCGTTTCGCTCCTTTGCTCAACGTCGTCCCCGACGGGTTGCGGGAATGGCCGACTCAAAGAGAAAGCCTGCTTCCGCGGCGTCCAGCACGGCCTGATCGCCAACCGCAGAGACGGAGAGCGACTGACCGGCTTTGATGTATCGACCACGAAGCCGACTCATCAGGGTGCGGAGATTCGGCTTCAACGTGGCCTCGGAAGAGATCACAACACTCTCTCCACCGCCCAGCGCGACCTCCGCCGTTCCGGCGCGAAGCGCGGCCGTGACATTGCCTTTGCCGCCGCCTTGATACAGGAAATTGACGACGCGGGTCTTCGGCCCTCCGACAAGGCCACCGCGGAGCTTGAACAAACCGGCTCCGGCACCCTCGTTTTGAAGTCCAAAGAAGGCCGTCGCGGCCTCGTCATACTTCGCGTCAACCTCGAAGGATTGTTTCGAACTGTCGCGGCTGTAGACTCCATTTCCGATACGGGCGGCCCCGCCCCGTGTTGGCCCAACGGTCAGATCGGCGGCACCCGAGGCCCCGTTGTGAGAGAAGTTATCGAAAAACACTTCCGTGATGATGGCCGACTCCTCGGGACCTTCCTGTCCCTCGGGCTGCGAAGAAACTGAGTTGGATCCCCCGATCAGGCCGGCATTGGTGAAGAGCGGGAGAGGCTCAAACGGTCCCTCGGGAGTGAGGATTTCCCGTTTGAAGATTTTCGGATAACCACTGAACATCACCTCGCCGTTCAGTTTGACGGTCATGACCTGACGACTCGCGTCAATTTGGAGGGAGAGTCGGATCCACTGGTTGGCCAGCGTGCCTTGGATCTCCTCGTAGAACCCGGGGCCCGAAACGCGATAGATACGCTCAAGCGGAATCTCCGAAACCCCGCCCTCCTGCTCGGATCCGATCGAACCCATCACACTGCCGATTGTGATCCCGTATTCCGCAATCTCCGTTTCAATGGAGGCGTTGGCAACAAGTCCAGCCTGACTATAATCGAGGGCCCCCTCGTAAAAGAAAAGATCCACACAGACCTCGCTCGTGCCATCGGGCAATTGCCGCACCCGACCCGAAGGACTGCCGCTGAATTCATTGCTGCGGAAACGCAGGACGCCCTGCTCCGCCGCAAAAGTCGCAGGCGGCAACTCACCCAGGACCCAGTCCATCCCGTTGTAAACGGGCCCCATCAGCGGAAACCATCCCGGCACGCTCTGGCCGGGGGCCGGTGTCGGCGACAGGATGACGGTTTCAAACGTTTCGGTCGTCATCCCGGGCTTGGGCGCCAACGAAGGAACCGGCGGCACGGAAGCCATTTGCGCCTGTAGAGGAAGCGAAGCGGATATGGCGAGAGCCGAAAGAAGCAGGGAGGAGCCAATACGAATCATGGGAATGGGAACGGTGGGAGTGCAAGTCGGACAAGCGACGAAACCGACACGTGCAAAGGTGCCCCCATTCCCACGGAACGCAAGGACCGCATCCTCGCGATCTTCCCCGATTCACCCCACCTTTTTTGTCCCCGGCCGCACCGCCGGGATCGCCGCGAGCGCGGACGGCACGGCATCCGCCTCATAGACGGGAAACTGGATCTCCATGCAGGAGACGACGGGGTAATCGCCCACGGAGTTCTTGCCCGAGCGGTTCACCACCACGAATACTCCGGCCACGACTCCGCCCTGCGATTCGATGAAATCGGTCAGCTCGAGGAGCGTGCCGCCCGTGGTGATGACATCCTCGACGAGGAGGAGGCGCTCGCCCGGCTTGATTTCAAAGCCACGCTTCAATTCGAGGAGGTTCGTCTCCGGATTCCGCTCCGCGTAGATGGTGCGGGCATGCACGGCCAGTCCGACCTGCTGTCCGACGGGCACGCCACCCATCGCGGGACTAAGGACCACATCGATCCCGCCCAGCGCCTCGAGCTGCGGCACGACCTGCTCGATCATGCGCTGGAGTTCCCACGGGTGCTGTACCAGCTTGCCCTTTTTCACGTAGTAGGCGGAATGTTTCCCGCTCGCGAGGATGAAGTGGCCTTCCTCGACCGCTCCGTAGCCCTTCAGCAGTTCGATCGTTTCCTCAGGCGATTTCGGCAATTCGGTTTGCATAATCTTTGGCTTTTTCGGCAAAGGTGAGATGGGCGTCGGCGTAAAGAATGCCGCGCGAGACATTGATGACCGAGGGCGCCTTTCGTTTCGCGCCGCGAAGGGTTTCGAGATCACCGCCCTGCGCGCCAAGGCCTGGAATGAGCAAGGGCACATCGGGCATGCGGGCGAGGACGTCGTCGGAAACGTTCGTCAGACCGAGGACGAGACCGATGCTCCCCTCCCCTGCCGGCGTTTCCGGAGCACGGGCGGCCAGATCGCCGACCAATTCAAAGACGCGGCGTCCGCCCGCCAATTCGTGGAGTTCAAGATCAGCCGCTCCGGGATTGGAGGTGACCCCGAGGAGGTAGACACCTTTTCCCGGATGCTGGAGGAAGGGCTCGACCGAGTCGTAACCCATGTAAGGGCTCAGGGTCACCGCATCGACATCCCAGAGATCGAAATAGGCTTTCGCGTAATGTTCCTGGGTCGTGCCGATGTCGCCGCGTTTGGCATCGAGGATCACCGGCACCCCGGTCGCCTTCATCTTCGCGATGAGCGACTCGACGAGTTCGTAGCCCGGCACCCCGAGCGCCTCGAAATAAGCGATGTTCGGCTTGAATGCGGCCGCATACTCCGCCGTCTCGAGAATGACGCGCTCGCAGAAGTCGGCGAGATCCGCGATCGAATCGTGGAGATCAAGACGCGGATCGATCCCGACACACAACGCGCTGCCGGTCTCGCGGATTCGTTTCTGGAGGATTTCAGCGTAGGTCATCGTGGCAACCGCGGACGTGAGAGGGTCAGGTCGGCGACATGACAGGGTTGACCGCGCAATCGCGCAGAGAAACGCCCGGATTGGGGGAAGGTTCAAGCACGAATTACTCCGCTTGGAAAGTCGGTGGCGGCAGGTTACGATGAGCGTTTCTTCCCGCGGCGATTCCCGGCCGACATGTCGCAAAATTTCTTCAGCCGATCGATTCCCGTCATCCTCTTCCTCGGCGGAGCGGCGGCTCTCGCGTGGCAACTCATCTGGTCGCACCACCTCGGCATTGCCTTGGGAGCTTCGGCCCGGGGGGTCGCACTCACCGTGGCGACGGCGATGGCAGGCATGACACTCGGCTCACTCGGCTGCGGTCGCCTCTTGCGAAATCGCGCTCCGCGTGATCCGGTGCTGATCTACGGGCTGATCGAACTCGCAATTGGTCTCCTCGCACTGATTCCCGGGGCCTTGGGCGACTGGATCATGACCTCCGACGCCCGGGTCCACAGCGAAGCACCGGCGTTGGCGACGCCCTTCACGATCCTCGCACTCGTCCTCTCGATCGGGCCGGCCACTCTCGCGATTGGGGCAACGCTGCCAGTCATGGGCCTGCTCGCCAGGTCGGGTGGCAGACCACTCTCCCACCTCTACTCGCTCAATACCGCCGGAGCGGCAATCGGGACGCTGATCGCCGCGTTCGCCCTGATGCCTCGATACGGACTGGGGGGAACTTCCCTCGTGCTCGTTTTCACCCATCTTTTCCTCGCGCTTTCCTGCCTCGCTCTCTTCTTGAACCGACGCGGCGCTTCCAATCCCTCAGCGCACGCATCAGGCGAAAGCGGGGCGGCCATCGGAAAATTCTCCTCCCGGAACACGACCGGGGCCGGCTGGCTCGCCTTTCTCTCCGGAGCGGCGGCTTTCATGCTCGAGGTCTCGTGGTTCCGCACGCTGAAATCGGCGTGGTTCAGCACCGCCGACAGTCTCGCGGTGATGTTGTTTTGCTTCCTGATCGCCCTTGCCTTGGGCGCCGCGCTGGCCCCGTGGTGGAGAACACGGACTTGGTCTCTCGCGATCTCCTTCATCGCCGCCGGGTTCCTCGTCGTAACCGTGACTCCATGGATCGATCGCTTTGACTCCATCGATCTGTTTCAAAGCGCGGGCGCCCTGCGGCAGCTCTCGCGGGTCCTCATCGGGCTTCTCGTGATCGGCCCGCCCGTTGTCTTTATCGGCATCTCCCTGCCCACGCTCCTCGATGAAGCGAGTTCTCCCCGTGAATGGGCCTGGCTCTATGCGGTGAACACCCTCGGCGCGGTGGTTGGCGCAAATCTCGCGGCTTGGTTACTTCTCCCGGCGATCGGACCCTCCGCCACCGCCGCCGTTGCCGCTGCTTTTCTTGTGATCGCGGCGATGCGGCAAATCACCTTGTGGCGGAATCGCGCAACCCTCGCCTGCCTCTTTGCGGCCTTCCTCGGAACAGTCCACCTCGTGGCTCACCGCGACCCGCACGAAGTCGTGGGCGCGAGCCGATCCATCAGCGGCCCCGTCGAAACGCTCGCACTGAAACACGGACCCGATGCCACGATCTCGGTGGTCGGATTCGAAGGGGGAAAGGCGCTGCTCATCAACGGATTTTTCACCACTGCCGAGGTAGCCGATCCCCGCTCGCACTACCTCGACGCGATCGGTCGCGTCCCCATGCTCTTGCACCCCGGTCCGCACCGCGCCCTCGTGATCTGCTTCGGCACGGGACAGACAGCCCACGCGGTACGCGATGAAGGCCCGCTCCATCTCGACCTCGCCGATCTCAATGCCGCGGTCTTCGAAATGGCCGGTCACTTCGACGCCAATCATGGCGTCCTTGAGGATTCCCGCGTCTCGCGCCATGTCATGGACGGCCGCGCCTGGCTGCGCCGCAACAGGACGCGATACGAGGTCGTCACCCTCGAGCCGATGCCGCCCTTTTTCAGCGGATCGAATTCGCTCTACTCGCGCGAGTTTTATCAACTCGTCCACGACCGGCTTGAGCCAGGCGGAATCCTCGCGCAGTGGTTCCCCCTCCACCTCATGTCCCCGGATCAGGCAAAATCGATCGCCGCGACCTTCACGGACGTTTTTCCCGACGCAATCCTCTGGTTCGATCCCGACAGCATCAGTTCAAACGGCCAATGGGACCAGGGCATCCTCATCGGACGCCGCGAGCCGGGGGACCGGTCAGTCTTATCGCCGCTCGGTCGCGAATGGCCGGGATTGAGACGCGAAGCTCTCTCCGGCACGCGTCCGCTATCAGCGGAAACCATCCGTCGCCAACTCACCCTCGATCCGGAAGCCTTGGCCCGCTTCACTGCGAATGCCAGGGTCATCACCGACGACAATCAAATGCTCGAATACGGCATCTCCCCCTTTCGGAGCAAACGCCGCATCGCGGAGATGATCGCAGAGACCCACGCCCTCATCGAGGCCGCGCGATCTCCTTCCTCGTCCCGCTGATCGTCAAACGATCCTCGCTACGATGGCGTCGCCCATCTCCACGGTGCCGACTTTTTTCTGCCCTTCGCAGCCGGTATAAATATCCCCGGTGCGATAGCCCTCGTCGATGACCGCCTTCACCGCCGCATCGATCGCGGCAGCGGCTTCGTGCTCGCCGAAAGAGAAACGCAACATCATCGCCGCCGAGAGGATCTGGGCGATCGGATTGGCAATGCCCTTGCCGGCGATGTCGGGAGCGGTGCCACCGCTCGGCTCGTAGAGACCGAAATAGAGGCCATCGCCCTTGCTCTCGCCCAGGCTCGCGCTCGAAAGCATGCCGAGCGATCCGGCGATCATCGCCATTTCGTCGCTGAGAATGTCACCGAAAAGATTCTCCGCAAGGACGACGTCGAATTCGCGGGGACGCGCGATCAACTGCATCGCGGCATTGTCGACGTAGAGGTGGCTGAGCTTCACCGAGGGGAATTCCTTCGCCACTTCCTCGACGGTGCGACGCCAGAGGAGACCGTTCTGGAGGACGTTCGCCTTGTCGATCGAGCAAAGCCGCCCGCCACGCTTCTCCGCCGCGGCAAAGGCGACGCGTGCGATCCGGACGATCTCGCTCTTCTTGTAAACCATCGTGTCGACCGCGACTTCCTCGCCATCACGCATCTCGATGACCTTGGGCTGGCCGAAATAGAGACCACCGGTGAGTTCGCGCACGCAGAGCACGTCGAAGCCACCCGCAATGCGGTCTTCCTTCACCGGAGAGGCATGGGTCAGGGCCGGGAAACAGACCGCCGGACGCAGGTTCGCGAAGAGGCCGAAGTGCTTGCGCAGGGGGAGCAGCGCGCCGCGTTCGGGCTGGAGATCAGGAGGGAGCGTCTCCCACTTCGGACCACCGACCGAGCCGAAGAGGATCGCATCGGCCGCCTCGCAGGCCTTCACCGTGTCTTCGGGGAGCGGGTGGCCGCAGTCATCGAGGGCCGCGCCGCCGACGAGCTTTTCCTCCAGGGTGAACTGGATTCCAAAACGCTCGGTCACTTTTCCGAGCACCTTGCGGGCTTCGGACATCACTTCGGGGCCGATGCCGTCTCCTGGCAGCACCGCGATTTGGTAGGCTTTACTCATGGGCCGAGACCAAAGACCGGATCGTCCCGCCCGCAAGCCGAAATGTGGCGCGAGGCACGCTTGCGACACTCAATCGATCACCCGTGGATCCTCGAGGGCCTTGATCTCATCCCACGCCATCGCCGCGATGGCCGCCCCGCCGGAATCCGACTCATGCAGCACCGCGCCATCGCCACCTAGCACCCGAACTTTCACCCCAAGGAGTTCATCCTGACCGTAAATCTCATTGCCCCCGAGGAAAACCTGGTCGATCCGGACCGCCGCGGTTTCGATGCTGTTTTCACCATTGTACCGGAGCGGCTCCAGCGCGGCTTCTCCCAACTTTTTCACCGGGGGCTTCGGGGAGTCGAGGTCGCGGGAGCTGAACTGCCACTCATTCTCGTCTTCATCAAAATAGACCGTCACCGAATCTTTCCACACCACCGCATACTCGAGCTTCGCGGCGGACAAGGTCTCGCGGGAGAGATTGCGGACATTGATGCGAAACAAACTCTCCTTTTCCTCCATCGTGTAGAAATCATCGCGATGCTTGTCCGACTTGCCGGGCACCCGCGTGATGGCCACCTCTAGACGGAAGGCATCTGCCGCCATCGCTCCGGCCCCAGGGCCCGCCGAAGCGCCCGAAGCTCCGGAGGCGTTCGCCTTCATCCAATCTTTGACGTATTGCTGGTCATCGAGACTGAAAATCACGATCTCGGTATCGAACTCCATCCCATCCTGCCGCAGGATGCGCATCTGGCGGCGATCGTCGGACACGCCCAACACCTTGGCGACGAGCTTTTGCCCCGTCTTGCCCGTGAATTCGTGGGGATCCCCCGTGACCTGCGCTCCCAGCGGAGCAACGATCAAAGCCGTGGCGAGGACGGCAAGGACCCAGGGGTGTGCGGCGGTTGGTTCGGTCATCCTGATTAATATACGGCTTGATCCGCCGGTCGTTGAGGAAAAAACACGTGGGGCTCAGCCGACCCGAACGGGCCAGCACGATTCCGCCGTTTGCGCATACGCGTCCAGTTGCGGAGATGCGTGCGGGCCTTATCGTTTTCATACCCCCGATGACTCATCGTCCCATCCCCGTCACCTTCCATCATCGCGTCGCCTTCACCCACGGCGCCTTTGATCCGAAGAATCTGACCCTCCGCGACCTCGTCGCCGAAGCCTGCGATCTCGACGGCACGGCCAAGGTCCTCGTGCTCCTCGATTCCGGCGTGGCCGGGGCCGCCCCCAAACTCGCCGGACGCATCTCCCAATACTTCGCCGTCCACGCCGACACCCTCCATCTCGTCACCGATCCCGTCCTTCTCACCGGCGGCGAGGCCTGCAAAAACGACTGGTCGCTCGTCGAGAAAATCTGGAAGGCGATCGAATACTTCAAAGTCTGCCGCCATTCCTATGTCATCGCCATCGGTGGCGGTGCCTTCCTCGACCTCGCCGGATTCGGCGCGGCGACGGCCCACCGCGGCATCCGCCTCATCCGCATGCCCACCACCACGCTCAGCCAGGGCGACGGCGGCGTCGGAGTGAAAAACGGCGTGAACTATTTCGGCAAGAAAAACTGGATCGGAACCTTCTCGGTGCCCTTTGCCGTGGTCAACGATCTCGATTTTCTCTCCATCCTCCCGCCCCGCGCCTGCCGCGACGGGATCATTGAGGCGATCAAGGTCGCCCTCATCCGCGACCGGGCTTTCTACGAGTTTCTGCGGTCCAACGGGGCCGCCCTTGGCCGCCTCGAGAAAAAACCACTCGAGTTGGCGATCCGCCGCAGCGCCGAAAACCACGTCGATCACATCGCCACGAGCGGTGATCCTTTTGAATACGGCTCGGCGCGCCCCCTCGATTTCGGCCACTGGGTCGCCCACAAACTCGAACAGATCTCGCAATTCGCGGTCAGCCACGGCGAAGCTGTTGCCGTCGGCATGGCCGTGGACCTGCTCTACTCGGTGAAGATCGGATTACTCCCGCGCCGGACCGCCGAGGAGATCCTCGACCTCATCGAGACCGTCGGATTTTCCCTCTGGTCCTCCGAACTCGACCGAGAGGAGCGCGGACGCCCCGTCATCCTCGCCGGCTTGGAGGAATTCCGCGAACACCTCGGCGGACGGCTCACCATCACCCTCGAAAAGCTCGAAGTGCACGAGATGGACGAGAACGCGATACTTGCGGCGATGATGGAGCTGCGGGAGCGGGCGGGAAAAGGAGCGAAGATCAAGACCTCCTGAGTCACCACCTCACCGACGGCGTCAGCCACCTGCACGAAAAAACCCGCAGACCGGAGTCGGCGGGTTTCGTCGGGGGTTGAGAGGGTTCTCAGGGAAACCAAAGAGGGTCGGATCAGGGAATCACGAGATTCTGCCCGGGACGAATCGTGTCGCTGGAGAGACCGTTGGCGCTTTTGATCGCGGCGACGGTGGTGCCGTGCTTCTGGCTGATGCGATAAAGGTTTTCTCCGCTCGAGACGGTGTGCGCCTTGCTGCCGGAACCGCTGTAGGACACCGGGGGAGCCGAGGGCGTCGACGAGGTGGCCGGTCCACTGTAAGCGGGCTGGTTGTAGGTCGGCACGGAAGGCACGCTCGGAACGGAGGTCGGCGGCGTGTAGGCGTTCTCCGTGTAGGACGGATACGAACTCGTCGACGGCGTGCTCGAGTAGTTCGTCGTGTTGCCCGACGCGCTGTAGTAGGGGTTGTTCTGGTAGGCGTTGGTGGAAGCCGTCTTCGTGCTTTTGCAGGAAGTGGTCAGCATCGCGAGCCCGAGGAGTGGCAGCAGGATACAAAAAGATCTCATATCGATGGGTGGCAGGTCAGTAAGTTCTCGTGAATATTAAGGATTCTTAAATAAACCGCAAGCATTTTTTAAAAAATCTGGCGATTTCTTTTAATTTCCCAGCTCTGTCAGCGTTTCTTGCCACCCGATTTCACCTTGCACGAGTCCATGGGGCGGATCATGCTCCGCCATCTATGAGCATCACCCGCGCCCTCATCTCGGTCTCCGACAAGACCGGACTCGACGAGCTTGCCAAAGGACTCCACCGCCACGGGGTGGAGATCCTTTCCACCGGCGGCACCGCCAAATTCATCGACGCCCTCGGCATCCCCGTGATCGAGGTTTCCGACTTCACCGGCTTCCCCGAGATGCTCGACGGACGGGTCAAGACCCTCCACCCGAAGGTTCATGGAGGTCTCCTCTACCGCCGCGACCTGCCCGAGCATTGCAAACAGGCCGCCGACCACGGCATCCAGCCCATCGACCTCGTCGTCGTGAACCTCTATCCCTTCGAGGCTACTGTCGCCAAGGAAGGCGTCACCCGTGAAGAAGCGATCGAGCAGATCGACATCGGCGGCCCGAGCATGCTGCGGTCGGCTTCGAAAAACCACGATGCCGTCACCGTCGTCGTCGATCCCGCTGACTACGCGGTGGTGCTCTCGGAAATGGACGAACACAAGGGCGCCACCACCCTGAAGACCCGCGAACGTCTCGCCATCAAGGTCTTCCAGCGCACCGCCGCCTACGATGCCGCCATCGCCGCACACCTCAACGACACTCAGGAGACCGAGGCCTCCTTCTCGATCAGCCTCCCCCTCTGCCAGGAACTCCGCTACGGCGAGAATCCGCACCAGAAAGCCTCGCTCTACGGGAATTTCACCGACCACTTCAAGCAGATCCAGGGCAAGGAGCTCAGCTACACGAACGTGATCGACATCGCCGCGGCCGGCGAGTTGATCCTCGAATTCCGTCGCCCCGCCGTCGCGATCCTCAAACACACCAACCCCTGCGGTGTCGGGGCCGATGAGAACGACCTCCGCCTCGCCTGGGAGAAGGCCTTCGAGACCGATCGCCAGGCTCCCTTCGGCGGCGTCATCGTCTGCAACCGTCCTCTTGGCATCGGACTGGCACGCGTCATCTCGGAGATCTTCACCGACGTCATCATCGCGCCCGAGTTCGAGAGCGATGCCCGAGCTTTGCTGCAGAAAAAGAAGAATCTCCGGCTCATCCAGATGAACGAGTCCTTCCGCGACACCCTCGAGGATCCGGTGATCCACTCCGCTCCCGGTGGGATCCTCGTGATGGATCACGACGTCCGCGCCCTCGGCCTCGAGGACATCGAGAAAAAGGTCGTCACCCAGCGTCCGCCCACCGCCGAGGAGATCGAGGCGATGCGCTTCGGCTGGCGCATCGTGAAGCACGTGAAATCCAACGCGATCGTCTTCACCACGAGCGACCGCACTCTCGCGATCGGCGCGGGCCAGATGTCACGGGTCGATTCCTGCCGCATCGCCACCTGGAAAGCCGAGCAGGCGGGACTGAGCCTGAAGGGCTCCATCGTCGCGAGCGACGCCATGTTCCCCTTCCCCGACGGACTCACCTACGCCCTCGAAGCCGGCGCCACCGCCGCGATCCAGCCTGGAGGCTCGATGCGCGACGAAGATGTCATCAAGGCCGCCGACGCACATGGTGCCGCGATGGTCTTCACCGGACACCGACACTTCTTGCATTGAGCGAGGAGAGGAGACGGCACCGCTCCGACGCCTGAATCAAGGCTCTTCCCGCTTCGGCCAAGGCAGGCCGCGTCCGGTTTCGAGAAATGTCTTCAGGGACGACGCGATCACCGGCCATCCTCCCGTGATGTCGGCAAAGGACTGATCCTCGGCCGCAAAGCCGGTGTGTGAAATCGTGAGCGAACACATCGCCTCGCCGATCGGCTCGATCGTGTAGGCGACGCATGTCTCCAGGTCGTCCGAACCGGCGAACTGGAAGGTGTGAGCCAAGGTCTTCGGCGCCTCGAGCTCCGTGATGGTTCCGGAGATGAGTTCGGAATCGCCTCCGTAGCTGATCCTGCCACCTTTCTTCAATTCCAGGGTGTGAAGAGGTGCCATGTAGTATTGATCGACGATCTCCTTCACGGTCAAGGCGCGCCAAACCTCCGTTGCGGGTTTGGCGATGAACAGCGTGTAATGGAATTCAGGCTTCATGGTTTGAGCGTTCAACCACGCCGGAAAAGCAAGGAGAAGGAGGAGGGCGGTTTTCATCCTTGGTTTCGGAGCGTTGAAAATGAGGCTGGCCGGATCCTAGGGTTGGTCGGAAAGTTCCGTCAACCGCAAATCAGCGGGCAGGAGTGCCCGCGCTCCTTTCCCGTTCCCCGCTCCCCTTTTGCAATCGCGGGACGAGGCGCTACCTTCCCGCCATGTCGATCGAATGGCACATCCTCGGGCGGGCGGGGGCGGACAACGCCCTGCACGTCACCGTGGACTCGGGTCAGTCCCGGGAAAGTCTTCTCTTCGATTGCGGCGAGGAGGTGCTCGATTTCCTGCGCCCCGGCGAAGTGCAATCGGTCGCGCATCTCGGCTTCTCGCATTTCCACATGGACCACGTCGCGGGATTCGACGGGTTTTTCCGGATGAACTACAACCGTCCCGACGCACCGGTGACGGTGTGGGGTCCGGCCGGAACGATCGATCTGATGGCGCATCGCTTCCAGGGTTTCGTGTGGAATCTGCACGCTGATCAGCCGGGCGAATGGATCGTTCGTGAGATCGGCCGCGAGACGGTTGCCACCTCGCGCTTTCTCACACGCGAGGCGTTTGCTCCGGCCCATCCCCAGCCGGATCGTCCACGCGATTCGGCCGTGATCCACAAGAGTGGCTCATGGCATCTCGAGGCGCGCTTGCTTCCGCACGGGTCGATCGACTCGGTCGCCTATCGGATCGTCGAATCGCCGCGGCGCAACATCGATCCGGCGGCGATGCGGTATCACAATTACCTTCCCGGCCCCTGGCTGAGCACGATTTCGGACGAGGCGGAGAAAGACGAAGCCCTCGTCGAGATCGCGGGCCAGTCCCTCCGCGTCGGGGAGCTGCGCCGGGAGTTGCTCGTGACCTCGCCCGGAGCCTCGCTCGCCTACCTCACCGATTTCCGCCTCGAGCCGAAGACGGAAGCCTGGGCCGGGTTGGTCGAATGGCTCTCGGGCACGACCACGCTGGTCTGCGAATGCCAGTATCGCGCCGCCGACGCCGCCCTCGCGGTGAAGAACGCCCACATGACCGCCGACCTCGTCGGTCGTCTCGCCGCCGACGCGGGGGTGGGTCATCTCGTGCTGCAGCACCTCTCACGGCGCTACCAGCCCTCTGATTGGCTTGTCATGCGCGACGAGGCGAGGCAGTCGTTTCCCCGGGCGGAGTTTCCACCGCATTGGGAGATTCGTTAGGGTGCCGGGCTAAGGAGATTCCGAATCATTCCACCGAATTCGCGTTCCATTCGCGTTCCCAAATTCTTCATCCGCGGACATCAGCGTTTCAAAAATTTTTACCTCGAAGGCACTCAATCCCGGAGGGGGGGCGGGAGTGTCCCGCCTCCTGACTCGCGAGCGTCTCCGCTCAATCCTCAAAACCACAGCCGCGCTTCGCCGCTTTGACTCACGGACCTGGCCAGATAAAGGGCAGCGAAGATCTTGAAATCGACGCGTTTGCCCTCGGCTTCGCGGTCGCGGCACCACTTCACGACATCGCTGCGGTGGACATAGTGGATGCGAATGTCCTCTCCTCCGACGCCGCCGCCGTCGGTCATCTTGGTGAGTCCGGTGGCGTAGAAGATCGTCACGAGTTCATCGGTCATGCCGGCGGAGGAGGTGCCTTCGAGCAGGGTGGTCCAGTGTTTGGCGACGTAGCCGGTTTCCTCTTTCAACTCCCGCTTCGCCGCGACGACGAGGGGTTCTTCCTCCTGCAAAGGAATGTCGCCGGCGAGTCCGGCGGGCAATTCGATGACCGCGCGCCCCACCGGCGGCCGGTGTTGCTCGACGAGGAGGATGCGATGGTCGTCGGTCTCGGCGAGGATGGCGACGCAGCCTTTCGCATTCGTCCGCGTCACGTATTCCCACCCGCGCGGGGTGCGCAAGTAGGTGAGGAATCTCCCCCGGTGCACGGTCTCGTCAGGCTCGGACATCACAGGGAAAACGGTCCGGCTTAGATCCTGGCATCGAGGACGACACGATTGTCCTCGAAACGGACATCGGACATCTGCTGGATGGCCTGGTATTCGTCGAGGCAGGTGCCGCGGAGGCGCAGGAAGAGATCGATGACGGGCTTCACATTGCGTTCGCCCAGTTCCACGCGACCGAGAGTCCAGCCGGCCGGTTTGTAGAAAGCCCGGCCCCGGGTCTGCTCGGTGGTGAGTTTGGCGCTCATCGTGATGGGCATGCCGAACAACTCGCGTTCGATGATGACATCGGCGGTGCCGGGGGCAAAGTCGAGATAGACGGCGCGGAATTTGACGATCGCGGCCATCGGTCCCTTCTGTGCGCCCTGAAGCCGCTGATTGAGGTAGCGGTTGACGTCCTCTTCGCTGAGAGCGAGTTCCGTATTGCGGTCGATCATGATCTTCTGCGCCTCGACGAGAAGATTGCGGGGCTTATCCCCGGCGAGCGGATTGATGGGATACCCGCCCACCTTGCTCATGTCGCGTGGCAACACGACCATGACCACGGCGGCCAGCATGCCCAGGGCGATGACGGTGAGAAACACGGTCATCATCGAGAGGCCTTCGCGATAAACGACCGGCTTGGGTCCGGGGCGCCTCGAAGGAGGAGCATTTTTCCCGGCGACCGGCTTGCGCTGGGGCGCGCGTTTGGTGACCTTCTTTTTCGGCGCGGCCGCCTGGCGCGAAGCGATAGGCGGAGGAGCCGGGGCCTCGTCGTAGACTCCGCCATCGGTGGGCGCGGCATAAGTTTCGTAGGTGGCGTAGCCGGCATTCGACTCGACATATCCGGCAGCCGGATCGACGTAGCCTTCCGGATACGGGGCATAGGCCTGATTCGGGTCTTCGTAGACCGCGGCAGGATCTTCGTAGACCTGATTCGGATCGTCGTAGGCCGCCTCGGGAGCACCATATGTGGGATTTTCGTCCACGAACGCGGCACCGGGATCATACTGGGTCGCCTCGGTGGGATAAGCCCCGTATTCGGGCGCGACACCCTCGTAGGTCTCTCCGGATTCGGGTGCTTCGGGATATTCCTCGGGATTCTGCGAGCTCATGTGAAAATTCGGGAGAATAGATTCAACTATCGGTTTTCGCCGGGGCGGCCGCGGGAGCGGCTGGAGCAGCGGCGGGCTTGGAATCCCCTCCGGAACCGCCCGAGGATGAGCCTTCGGATCCGCCGGAACTACCGCTCGATTTGTCGGCGCTCGCCGCCTTCTTGTAGGAATCGCTGCGGTAATCGGTCTCGTAGAAGCCCGAACCCTTGAAGATGATCCCGGCTCCGGTGCCGAGGAGGCGCTTCACCTTGCCGTCGCAGGTCTCGAGCGGGCAGTCGGTGAGGCGTTCGTCCTTCATCGATTGAAACACCTCGTAGCGGTGTCCGCACTTGAGACATTGGTAGTCGTAGGTAGGCATGGATTTTTTCTTTCAATGAATGAGTCACTATGGCGGGAGCGGACCATCCTTCAATCCGATTTTTTCCCCCTGCCACGGAATCGCCGCCCTCACGGAGGAGCCGACCGGGTTCACACAAAGCTTTTCAGCAGGGCATCGCGGGGGCGGATCATGTCCTGGAGGGTGTAGCGATCGAAGGTCTCGAGAAAGGCATCGCGGGCCTCGGAAATGACGCGCTTGAGGACGCAGGCCCGCACGATGGGGCAGCGGCCTCCGTCGCTGCCGAGGCACTCGACGAGAGCCAGGGACTCCGTAGCGCGAACGACCTCCCCGAGATTGATGGTCTCCGGCTCCCGGGAAAGGCGGAATCCACCCGATCGGCCGCGGCGCGTCTCCAGGTAGCCGAGTTTGCCCAGTTTGTGGGTCACCTTCACGAGGTGGTTCTCGGAGATCCCGTAGGCGGTCGCCACTTCGGGAACGGTGAGGATGCGATCAGGATGGAGTCCTGCAAAGAGGAGGGTGCGAAGAGAATAATCGGTGAACCGGCTTAATTCCATGATCTGAGCGGCGATTCGCCAGCCCCAAAACTAACACCGTAACCGCTCCGGTCCAGCGCCGATCCCGCGCAAGAAAGGTTCGCGGGGCACCTCATTCCCCCGCCAAAAGAAAGGAAATCGCGAGGCCAGCGACGCGGTCTTCGAGGCTTTTCCGGTCCCTCACGTGGCATTTCAGGCACTGGTTCTGCATGCGGATGGGCCCGGCAAAGCGATAACGACCGGTTTCGACGGCTTCGTATTCCGGCTTCCCGGCGATGAGGGCGGCGACGGCGGCCTCCTCGAAAGCGTCTTTCGGGAAATGGTCCTTCCCCTTGGTCGCGTTGCCCCCGAGCCAGCGGATTTCGACCCCGTGGGTCCGAGCCATCTCGGCGAAGACGTCGTCGAGAGACTGCGAGGGCAGACTCCGTTCGACGGCATCCTCGTCAAAAAAGTCCCGGTGCATCACTTGGAGCGCCCCATGGATGATCTCGTGGAGCCAGCGCGCACGGCCCCTCGCCTCCTCAACGGAGCGGGGCAAATTTTGGGGTTCCGCTTTCGCAACGATCGGCTCCTCCTCCCCGGCGACGCGCTCGATCAGAGAGCCGCCGCCCATGACGAGACCCAAGACGGCGATCAGGACTGTCGCGGGACGAATCCCGGTCAAAATTGAGAACGACTTGACTTCCATGTTTAAAGTTGTATTTCATATACAGTTTTTATCAACCAAATTTTGCAGGGTCGGCCGGCCGGCCTTGCAGACTCCCCAGCCGGAATCCCAAACCCCTGATCAAAACACATGACCCGAATCACGCTCTTCAAAGCCATCGCCATCCTCACCCTGGCCGTTTGCGCCTCCGCCGGCCAAGCGCAGGAGACCGCCGAGCTGAAATGCTTCTACTCCGGCGCTCCTGCCAAAGCCGGTCTGAACGTCGAATACGAGGGTGTCACCTACGGATTCTGTTCCGAGGCGAACCAGAAGAAATTCCAGGAAGAGCGCGCCGCCAGCCTCTACCAGCGCATCGGTGGCAAGGCAGCCCTTGATGCCGCGGTCGATCTTTTCTACACGAAGGTCCTCGCCGACAAGCGCGTGAACCACTTCTTCGAGGACACGAACATGAAGGCGCAGCACCGCAAGCAGAAGGAATTCCTCGCTGCAGCCCTCGGAGCCCCAACTGCTTGGACGGGTAAAGACATGCGCAAGGCCCACGAAAATCTCGACCTGCGCGAAGAGGATTTCGCCGCCATCGCCGAGAACCTCCAGGCCACCCTCACCGAGTTGAAGCTCGACGAGAAACTCATCGGCGAGGTCATGACCATCGTCGCGAGCACGAAGAAGGACGTGCTGAACCAGTAATCTCTCGCGCCGCTGCCCTCACTCCGCCTCGACGCCCTTCAGCACGCCGAGCAGGAACGCCACGGCATCGGGCTTTCCGGCTCCGGCGAGGAGGCACTCCACCCCCGCCGACTCGCAGGCCTTTTCGATCTGCCGGGCGTGCTCGGGATGATGGAGGTAATGATTGCGGTTTTGTGAGGGTCCCTCGGGACCGAGATTGTTGACGAAAACAGGGGCATCCTCCTTCGAAATCCAGGTGAGCATGTCGCATTCCTTCAGGATGGACTGGGCCTCGGGTTTCTTGAGATCGGCCGCTTCGGTGAAATGGTAAAATTCCGCCGCCTCGTTTGGCGAGGTCCACCAGGAGGGGTCCGAGGGACCGAGGAAGCTCTCCCATCGGGTCAGGTCATAGGTCGCCTGCGTCGCCACGAGCACGGCGGCCTGGAGACGCGTCGATTCGCGCAGGACGGGATCCTCCGACTTCGCATCGGCGAGATCATCCCGCGTCGCCAGCCAGAGCGAGGTGCCCGCCCCCGCCGATCCGCCCATCCCGGCGAAACGGGTTTTGTCGAGATTCCACTCGCCCGACTTCGCGCGGAGAAACTGCACCGCCCGCGCCGCATCGCGGAGGATGTCCTGAATCGGAGCATCCTTGCGGAAGCGGTAGTTGATCGCGGCGCAGGAAACGCCGTTCTCAAGGAGGCGCCGGAGGTCGCCCGACTCGCGCCATTTCGATTTGTCTCCTCCGGTGAATCCGCCACCGTGGATGAAGATAACGAGAGGACGCGGTCCTTCTCCCTCCGCCTTCCAGAAGTCGAGCACGTTCCTCTCGTATGGGCCGTACGCGACATTCTCCTCCGTGGGAGTGGGCACCTCGCTCTTGGCGCCTTTGCTCCCGTTCCCAGCGCCGCCCATGGCCGACTTGGCGAAGGAGATCGCCTCACCGCGCGTCAACGTGCCGTCGGCGTTGGCATCCGCCGCGGGGAAACGCGGCAGGAGCGCCTGGAGTTCCGCGTCGCTCGCCTTCTCGAGGCGGGCTATCACGTTTTGCGCCATCGCCCCGAGGGGCGTGACGAGGAGGGAAAGAATCAGGAGGGGGAGGAATCTCATCGGTGGTATTGGATTCCTCTCCAGACGGAAATGTTCACGAT